>Ga0209605_1000898_pt1 | contig 35597 bp, 21 predicted proteins | sample AD_UKC035_MetaG_FD_184408 | JGI IMG/M metagenome (GOLD analysis project Ga0209605, IMG submission 184408) | Active sludge microbial communities of municipal wastewater-treating anaerobic digesters from USA - AD_UKC035_MetaG (SPAdes) (version 2) | ecosystem: Engineered > Bioreactor > Anaerobic >...
CTCGAGGAGGTCGGCGCCACCGGCGTCAACCTGATGGCCGCGCTCATGCGGGGCGAGCGGCCCCGGCCGGAGCTGGTCGTCGAAACGGAACTGATCGTCCGGGCCAGCACCCGTCCCTTAAAGGCCTGAAAACCGCCGGCTTGCCGGCTGCGGCTTCCCCGGTTTTGCTCCGTCAATTTACATTTCATATTAACTTCTATTGACACTCCATTACCTGAAAGGTAAAATTAACACATATTTTTTTGAAGCGGGGTATGGGGTTTTTAAATACTAAAATATTATTCTTCATCCCCATCAGCCATATCCGCCGGGAACCGACCGCTTTCCCCGGATGTCCGGGCCTCGGCGCCCCTTAATCTTTTTCTTCGTTGCCGGCAACTAATCATTTAAAGGAGGGAGCATGAAAAAGCGAGGAAGCGGCTGGATCCTGATCGGATTGATCCTCTTGACGCTGGTCGGATTGCCGAAGGCGGTCGTCGCCTTTGATAAATCGGACCTGCCCCGGATGGAGAAGCGCCTGGTCTTCTACACCCGCGGTTCCTACGCCCTGTCCTGCAGCCAGCTGATCAAACTGACGGCCGAGGAGCAGGCGAAGAAGCGATTCCTGACGGTCAACTTTTACTATATCGGCAGCCGGGGCTGGCACGACCCGCTCTTTAACCAGACCATCCAGCTGCCGGTCGAGGTGAAGGAGACGCCGGAAGCGGTCGTGCTGACCAGCCCGGTCAGCGGGGTATCCTACAAGGTCAGCGCCGCGGGACTGGAGATCGACAAGTCCTTCAAGTTTGAAAACGAGAACTCCGGCGGCATGCTCTGGTACATCCACCCGGACAACATCCGCTTCGACGACGCGGTCTGCTACAACCGCTCCGGGGAGAAGCTGGTGACCCGCCTCTTCAAGCCCTACTCGATCACGCCGGCCGACTCGGTCCGCGACGATACGGCCGCGGTGCTCAAGTTCTTCGAGGGGCAGGCGGACTTCACTCCCGATTTCGTGGTCCGGACCGAGGAGGGCCTCTGGACGCTCTGGGACTTCCGCCTCGAGGGAGATCTGGGCAAGGTGAAGACCTTCTTCGCCAACCAGGACCCGGTGCGGCCGATGATCGGTTCGCCCAGCACCCTGCTTTTCTACAACACCGCCAGCGGCGTCCAGGCCGGGACCGCGCTGCAGACCGGCCTGAAGCTCCGGGTGGTTGAGGACCAGAAATTCCCCTGGCCGGTCAAGGCCGCCTCCGCTTCGGTTACCCTGATCGATACCCACGTGCATCTCACCACGCTGACCGACCTGCGCGATGCGGCCCTGATGGCCCGCAAGCACGGTCTCCGTTACTGCATCCTGTCTTTCCTGTATGACGAACGCCCCTATGGCCGCCTCTTTGAGGGCGATCCGGAAACGTTCAAGGTCATGGAGCGGTACCCGGACATCTTCTACGGCTTCGGCTTCATCCAGCTCAATACCGGCGGCTACCCGGGCTTCCCGCGCAGCGGGCCGGACAGCCCGGAGAAGGTCACCGAACAATGGCAGCGGGGCTGCAAGGGGATCAAGATCATCGAAAAGTGGACTTCGGTGGCCCTGGACGACCCGCAGTTCGACCCGCTCTACAAGCGGATGGAGGAGCTCTCCCTGCCGCTGGCCTTCCACACCGAGCCGGAGGGGCGCGGTTCGGACAACATCCGGGCGGCCCGGGTGGCCGAGAAGTTTCCCGGCCTGCCGGTCATCATGGCCCACCTCAGCACCGATACCCAGCTGGAGCAGATCATACCCTACTTCAAGCGCCTGCCCAACCTCTACATCCAGCACATGCACCTGTCCACGGTCCGGACCGCGGAGAAGAAGACCGCGCTCCAGAAGCTGATCGGGGCCGGGCTGATCCGCAAGGTGGTCTTCGGCAGCGATGTCCAGGATGATTACGGCACCTTGCTCTCGGCCGGACTCTTTGCCCGGCAGCTGCTCGATATGGGCGTCTCCCAGGCGGATGTGGACGCGGTGATGTTCCGGACCGCCGAGGAGTTGATCCGGAAGGTCAAGCCGGTTCCGGCCGGCCAGGCGATCTCCGGCGGCGGCCGTCCGGCGACGAAGTAAGGCCGTTTTTTGTGATCGTCATGACCGCGTGCCTGTTCCCGCAGGCGGGAAGGCGGGTATCCAAGAAGCACGTCATGCCCGTGTGTTGTAGACGGGCATCCAGTCTTTAAAAGATTTTAACTGATAAACACCTGGATTCCCTCCCCTACTACCTGCGGGAATGACGAACGAAGTGGAATGCGGGAATGACAAGCTAATGCTGGATTGCCGCCAACGGTTTATCAGAAGGAGGGATCCCATGAATAAACGGCTGATATTTTCACTGCTGGCTTTATTATTAATTCTTACCGCCGGCGTGGCCGCGGCCGGGTCGAAACCGACCGCCGACGAGGCGGTCCTGCTGGAGCGCTGGCAGACGCTCGACCGGCTCAACCAGGCCATGCAAAAGCCCTACCGGGAGAGCCAGGCGGCCAAACTGCTGGAAGTCGGCCCCTGGCGGCTGGCCGGCCTTGAGGCGGTCGCGAGCGATACCGGGCCGGTCGGCCGCTCCTACCTCACCATTTACTTTCACGCCGGCGAACGCTGGCTGAAAGTGGGCGGCTTTTTCATCGCCGGCCGGGCCTTGGTTGAGGAGGCGCCCGGTGGCAAGCGAATTCGGATGGTCTTTCCGCATGACCGCTTCAACCTCAGCAGCGGCCCCAAGCTGCAGCCCGGTTTCTGGACCGGCACCCAGGTCATCACCGTCACCCCGGACCGGATCGTCAACGAGTATGATTTAACCGCCCTGGCCGCCAGCGGCGATATGAACGTTTCGCTTCCCTACTTCGACGCCGACCGTTTTGACGAGGCCTACCTCTACACCGCCGCCGAAGGCCGGCATCAAGTAAATTTGCTCGACCTGGGCCTGGAGAGCGGGTTGAAGGAGGTTCCGGCCCGGCGGCGGCCGCCGGCCTGGCTGGGCGCGGCGGATCCCGCCTCGCTGGCGCTCGTTTCGCGCGAGGGGATGGGAATAAAATTATCCTGGCGCCACCAGGTGGAGGGAGCCCGGGTGGTGGATGATCCCGGTTCGCCGGGCCGGACCTACCTTCGCCTGGCCGGTCCCCGTTTCGTCGTGGATGCCGGCCGCTTTAGCGGTTCGTTCGGTTTGCTGGATATCCAGGCCGGCGCCCGGGTCCGGGTCGTCAGCGTCATGGAAGGCCATTACGAGCGCGACCGCCGGGTGGTGCCGCCCAACCGGGTCTATCCGCCCCTCGACTGGCGCCAGGCCCGCGCCTTCGATTCGCACGGCCACTTCGACCAGTCGATGCCGATGGACGACCTCATCCGGGTCCTGCGCAAGAACCGGATCATCTTCGGGGTCACTTCCATCGAATACCTGGAAGGGGCTGGCCACCGCGCCTTCCTGGGTGACCAGCCGGTCCTGGAAGCGATGCGCCGGGCGCCGGACGTGATCGTCGGTTTCGGCTTCGTGCGGCTCAACCCGACCGGTTCCTATCCCAACTGCCCGGCCGCCGGCCGCTCCGGCGCCGCCGATGTCGAACGTTTAAAGCGGCTCGGTTTTCCTGGTTTGAAGGCGATCGAGAAGTGGTCCCCGGCCAATTACGACGACCCGGCCAATGACCCGGTCTACGCGGCGGCGGCCCGCCTTCGGATGCCGATCGTCTTCCACGCCGGTTTCGACTGGTCCAACAACTGCAGCGCCAGCCGGCTAGCCGAGGTGGCCCGGCGCCATCCGGACCTGCCGGCGGTGGCCATCGCCCACGGCAGCGAGGCGGCCGATTTTGATAAACTGGTCGAGGCGCTCCGGAAAACCCCGAATCTTTACCAGCAGCACATGCATTACGGATCGGTGGCCGACCTGAAGCGTTTCCGGGAGGCGGGCCTGGCCGCCAAGCTGGTTTTCGCCACCGACAACCAGACCGAGGCGACGGGCGAGGCGGCCGCGGCGGCCGGATTGATCAGGAACCTGAGGCAGGCCGGCTACACCGAACCGGAGATTGAGTTCATCATGGTCGGATACGCGGCCGGCTGGTTGAACGAACCCCGCCTGCGGCGTTCGGCCGCGGCCGGCAAGTAAGGAGTCGCGCTTCCCGGGGGCTTTTAAAAGACCGGTCCGGGCCGGGTTAGACAGGCGCCGGGGAAATTAGGGATAATATTATCCTGGAAAAGAGAGACGGCCGCCGTGGCCGACACCCCCTGGCTCAATAATCCGGGAGCCGCAATGAAAAAGAACGACTGGCTGGATCGGGACGGGTTCCTGGCCCTGGAAACGGATGCCGGGAAACTGACCCCCGACGAACTGGTTCTCTACCGCCGGTACCGGGAACGGGTGGAGGGAGAGATCAACCGCCTCAACTCCGGGTTGGGGGCGACCGGCCGCGTTCCGGAGGAGCCGACCGATCCGGAGTACGTCAACCCGTCGGTTCCCCGGGCCTTTTACTACCTTGATTTTCCAAGTCCGCAGACCCTGATTCGCGGCGATGATTACTACCGGATGCAGAACCTGGCCATCGGGATGCCCCGGGACGGACTGGAGTCGGACCCCGAACGCCTTCGCCAGAACGCCGGCCGTCAGCTCGCCCCGCTCTGTTTCCGGCTGGAAAGCGGCTGGCGGCTGCTGGGCCGGATGGGAACCGCCCGTAAGCATCTGCTGGTCAAGAAGAGTCCGGCCCGGCTCCGGCTCGCCCTCCCATATCCTTACGAGTCCATGCTGCTGTTTCCCGGCGGCCGGCTGGCGGAAGGTTTCTGGCAGGGAAGCCTCTCGCTCCGGTTGCAGCCCGGGAAGCTGAAAGGGGAGATACGGGCCCGGTCGCTCCGGCCGGGCGAGGGCGGACTGCCGGTCACCTTTTTTCTCTTCGATTACGACGAGTTCGACGATTCTTTCCTCTGGTACCGGCAGGGCGAGGAACAGGTTCAGCGCTGGGTCGATCTCGGCCTGGAGGCCGGCCTGAAGCCGCCGCCGGCCGGGCAGGTTCACGATTGCCCGGTCGGAGCCCTGAAGGGGAACCAGGCCTTCTTCCTTTCCAGGCAGGGAGTCGGGATTCGCTTTACCCTGGTTTCCGCCCGAGAAGAAGGCCTGGAGCGCTTTTTTGCCGAGAGCCTGGCCCAGTTTTCGCGGGTCAACCTGGCCGGAATCAACCTCGAAGTGGCGCCCGGTTCGCTGGGACTTGACGTCCACTACCACTCCTATCCCGCCAAGGCGTCCCTGGATTTCGAGTGGGAATTGGAGTGCTTCGATTTCAGCCGGGAGAAGTGCCGGCCGGTCTTTGATTATCCACCCCTGGCCCCGGATCGGATTCGTTTTGTCAACAGCCACGCCCACATCGATTACCGGCGCAAGTTGCCGGACACGGTCCGGACGCTGCGCAAGAACGGGATTTCGGCCTGCCTCTCCGGGATACCCCTGGTAACCGATTCGCCGGGCGGCCTCAAGATTTTCGGGAACTGGCCGGTTTACGCGGCGATGCGCACCTATCCCGACGTTTTTCGAGGCTTCGGCCATGTCCAGCTGAATCCCGAGGGATACACCAACTTTCCGGCCAGCCCGCCCGACGGCCCGGAATCGGTGGAGCGCCTTTACCGGTTGGGTTTCAGCGGCCTGTGCGTCTTCGAGGCCGGCCATCCCCAGGTCGAAGTCAACGCGCCGGACTTCCACCCGATTTACCGGAGGGCGGCCCGGCTGGGCCTGCCGATGCTCTTTCACAACGATCCCAACCCGATGCTGCGTTCGGAGAACCCGAGCGCCTCGGGTCAATCGATCGGCCACGCGGCAAGAGTGGCCCGAAGTTTTCCCGAGCTCCAGATCCTGCTGACCTACGTCACCATACCGACGGCCGGCGAACACCTGCGCTGGGTATCCCTGGAACACCTGGTGCCGCTCCTGGAGGTTTTTCCCAACCTTCTCATACAGGCCCTGCAGGTCAACACCGCGGAGATGATCGCGGCCGTCAAGGACCGCGGGGTGATCCGGAAGATCGTTCTCGGTACCGATGCCCCGATCAGGGTCAACCTGGCTTTTATCGCCGATTTCCGCCGCCACCTTTTGAAGGCCGGGGTTTCGAACTCGGACATCCGGTGGTGCTGCGCCGAGTATCTGCGCCGGCCGGCCGGGCGTTGACCGGGCCAGGCCCGGTTCAGGTTTTTTTCAGGGTCCGTCCCCTCGGATGGTTTGTTTCCGCATCCGAAAAGAGCGTCATGAAGAGACGATTGAATTTTATCCGTCAAAGGTTTCTTCGGCCGGCCGCCCTGCTGGCGGCCGTTGCCATCCTGGCCGCCGGCCTCCCATCCCGGGCGTCCGCCGAGCCGCCCCGGAACCTCCTGCTGAAGTCAACCTTTGACGACGCGGTCCGGGCCGATTTCCCCCACGGGTGGGATTACGGCCGGCTGCCGCGCTTCTCGGCCACCGACGGCCTGCCCAGCCCGGACCGGGTGGAACTGGCCCTCAACCAGGCGGCGGCCCGGTTCGGCGGCCAGGGGGCCGATATCCTGCTCAAGGTCCAGCAGAACTTCGCCTTCTGGTTTCCGCTCGCCCAGCCCCTGCCGGTCCGGAAGAACGAGGAACGCCTCTTCCTGGTCCGTTTCTGGGTTCGGGGCGATGACCGGCTCGAGGACGGCGCCTTCACCCGGGTCGCCTGGTCCCTGCCGATCTGCAATTCCCAGGGAAGCCCGGTCTGGAGTGAGCAGAAGATCAGGCTCGAATTCATCCGGCTGCCGGGCGCGCCGAACTTCTCGGTCCAGGGCGCCCGGGCTCCCCAGGAGATCCAGTACACCTACTTCCGCGACTGGACGATGCTGGGGGCCACCCTCAAGGCCACCGGCCTGGAGGACGGCCACACCCTGGCCGGCCTGGTCTTCTACACGGCCAAGAAGGGCGGTGATCCGACCGTCCCGATGCGCCTCCAGGTCGACCAGGTGGAACTCTTCGACATCACCAGCCTCTCCGATTCGGAGATCGGCCTCCTGATGCAGGGCATGGCCGAGAGCAGTTCCGAGGAGAGACGGACGGCCATCCTGGAGCGGGAGGCGGCCCTGCGGACCAAGGACAGCCCGGGCCAGCCCGGTAACCACATCCGCAACGCCTCCTTCGAAACCAACGGCGACTACCAGTGGATCCTCTCCGGCGGCAGCCCGATCAACCCGGAGGCCTACCTGGCCGGCAACGCCTGGCACGGCCGCCGCTGCCTGGCCTTCTCCCGGTTGCGCACCCTGGCCGGGATGCCCTCGGAACTGATTGAATCGCCGGCGATCGCGGTCCGTCCCTTCCGGAAGATGCTTCTCTCCGCCTGGGCCCGCAAGGAAGATCCCGGAAAACCGGCCCGGTTTTCGATGGCGGTGACCGAAGGCGATTTCAAGGCCGACTTTGACACCGCCCTCAACGGCGACTGGCAGCGTTTTTCACTGCCCATCACGGTCGGCAGCCGCTACCTGGGCGGCCTGGGCTTCCAGGTGCGCGGGAACAATATCCTGCTGGACGCTCTCCAGCTGGAGGAGGGAACTTCGGCCACGCCCTTCCGGGATGCCGACGCCTGGTCGGTGGCCCTGGTTAACGACGGCCGCGGCAATATCCAGTTTCTCGATCAGCCCTTCGAGGTTGTCCTCCAGGCCTTCGCCTCCAATCAGCCGGCCGGCCGCCTTTCGGGCCGGCTGGTGGTGACCGACCTCTTCGGCCGGAGCGTGGCCGAAGTTCCCTTTCAGCGCGAGGCGCCGCCGGGCGGCTGGCTGGAGGAGAAGGTCGTCTTCGACCGCAACCTGCGGGGAATCTTTAATGTCGCTTTTTTGCGCGAGGCGTCCAACCCGCTGGGATTGCGCGAGGCCTCCGAGACGGTGGTGGCCCGCGTGCCCCGGCCGGTCGAGATTCCGCCCCTGGAGTCGATCATCGGCGAGACGCCCTACTTCAACGATTTCAACCTTTCCCTGCTGGAGCGGCTGGGCGTGAAGTGGGCCCGGACCATCCCCAGCAACATCTCGGCCTTCCGCTGGAGCCAGACCGAGACCAGGCCCGGCGTTTACGACTGGAGCTTCGCCGACCGGATCATGGAGATGGTTAAGAACCGGCCGATCGCGATTCTCGGTCACCTCAACGGCGCGCCCGAGTTTCACGGCCGGCCGCGCAGCTACAGCTCCAACCACGGCGGTTTCGCGCCGGCGGACATGGAGGCCTGGTCGGAGTTCGTTTCCGGGGCGATCCGCCGCTACGGCAGCCGGGTGGCGGCCTGGGAGGTCTGGAACGAGCCGAGCAAGGAGGACGGTAAACTTTACTACAACGAGGCCCAGGCGGCCGCCTTCAAGGCGGTCAAGCAGGTTGACCCGAAGGCCTTCGTGGTCGCCTGGTCGATGCCCGAGTCCAGCGGCGCCGCCCAACGCTACGCCAGTTTGACGCCGGGTGATGAGGCGCTGCTGGATGGGCTGGATATCCATATTTACGGTCCGGCCAACCGCGGTTTCCTGTCCGGTCTGAAGCGCGGAGTCGGCAACCGGCTGGGCCGGATCCCGGTCTGGAACACCGAGTGCGGCCTGGCCCAGCCGGCCAGCATGTACCGCTACAGCGGCCGGGACGAGGTCAGCAGCCGGGTAAGCCAGGCGGCGGCCATGGCCCAGCTGGTCCTGGTGCACAAGGCGATCGACGCCAAGTTTTTCTACTACACCAGTCGTTTTCCGCATATGGCCTCGGGCCTGGGCGGCTACAGCTGGGGCGTGATCGAGTCCACCGGTGTCCCCTCGACCGGCGGGGTGGCCCGGGCGGTGGCCGCCCACTTCGTGGACGGCGGTCGCACCGCCGGCTATGTCGAGCGGGACGACGCCTTCGGCCTGGTCGTCCGGCGCGACGGCCGGACCCGGGTCGCCCTCTTCACCTACGCCTACACCAACGAGTACCCCTCGAAACTGAACCTCGCGGCCAGCCTGGACCTGAAGCTGCCGGCCGGGTTGCGGGGCGCGGATATCTTTAATTTAATGGGGCAGCCCCAGGGGAAGGCCGGCGAAACGCTGAAAGTAACCTACACCCCGGTTTATCTTGACCTGGGCCCGGCCGATCCGGAGGCGGCCCTGGAAGCCCTGCGGACGGCCATGGCGCCGGCCGCGGGAAAGTAAATCATTATTGATCAGCGGTTAACCGATTCACGGGAGGTATGGAATGATGAAGGATCGCAAGGTCTGGAAGAAACGGGTTTTCCGGCTGGCCGGCTTCGGCCTCTTTCTGCTGCTGACCGCCTTCCTGCGGCCGGCGGCCGCCGAGCCGCCGCAGGTCCTGCTGCACGCCGGTTTCGAGGGCAGCGCCGACGCTTCCGGCCGGGAGCTGGTTTATCCAAACCGGTTCAGCAGCAAGGGCGAACCGCTGACCCTCTTCGAATACGAACCCGGCGTTGTCGGCCGGGCGGCCCGTTTCACCTGGACCAACGGCTATCCCGGCGTTCTCTACCCGGCCGAGGGTAACCTTGATCCGGCCCGCGGCACGCTCTCCTACTGGGTGCGGAAGACCGATCCCTTTTACATCAACCAGTACTATCCGAACATCTGGGGCCTGGGCAACGAAACGATGGCCCGGGCCAACCCGTTGATCCTGGTGGCCCTGAATGATCCCAGGGCGGCCGCGATCGAGGACGGGAAGTGGCACCACTGCCTTTACACCTGGGACAGCGCCGAAAAGAAGCGGCGTCAGTACCTGGACGGCGAACTGCTGGCCGAAGACGAATACCGGTCGCCTTACCGGGCGAAGGAACTGATCATCGGCTACCGGCTCACCGGTTCCATGGACGAGATCGCCATCCTCGACCGGCCTCTGGACGCGGCCGAGGTCAAGTCCGCCTACGCCGCCTACCGCCAGGGGAAATCGCCCTTTACGCTGCCCAAACCCGCCAAACGGGAGTACCTTTACCCCCTGGAGATCGCGGCGCTTCCCTCCGCCCGGCCCGAACTGCCGGCCGGGCTCGACTGGCTGATTCTCAAGCCGACCGTCGGCAACCAGTCGCGCACCCTCTACGAGCTCTCCGGCCGCTGGCGTTTTCAGCCCTCGGCCGCCGAGAGAAACGGTAACGAACTGGTCAACCCGGGCCTCTTCGGGCCGGAGTGGGCCTACGCCAACACGCCCGGCAACTGGCAGGCGTCCGGCATGGTCTTTGACCAGGCCGGCAAACCGCTGGCCGCCTGGCAGGGGAAGGCGCTCAAGGATTTCCCGGCCGCCTGGTACGAGCGTGACTTCAACCTGCCGGCCCGCTACCGCTCGGGGCGGGTTCTGCTTCACTTTCCGCGCGTCCTGGGTATGGCCGCGGTCTACCTCAACGGCCGGCTGGTCGGCCGGGTCGAGACCACCGCGCCCCGGACCTTCGAACTGAATTCCTTCCTGGCCTGGGACCGGCCGAACCGGCTCACCGTTTACAACGGGCTGCCCTTCCCGGCCGGGATGAGGGTGAACGGTTTCGCCGAGGCGCCGTCCCTCGAGGTGCGGGACACCCAGGAATTCGACCTCAGCCAGCCGTTGATCAACCCCTCCTTCCGCCGTAGCGCCCTGGACCTGCTCCTGCCCGTGGAGAACCTTTCCGGCAAGCCGTTGACCCTTTCGGCCCGGCTGCGGATACTCGATTACCGGGAGGATAAGGAGGTCTTTCTATCCGAGCCGCGCGAAATCAGGCTGGCCAAGGGGTTTAATGGCGACCAGGCGGTCAGCTTCCCGGTCTCCGGCCTCAAGACCTGGTCGCCGGAGACGCCCAACCTTTACCGGTGCGTGGTTGAAATCAGCCAGGCCGGCAAGGTGGTCGACCTGGCCTATCCCGAAGCCTTCGGCTACCGGGAGGTCTGGGTCTCCGGCAGCGACATCTTCCTGAACGGAAAGCATCTTTCGATCCGCGGCAAGTCCCACAACTACCTGAACGGCTACGGGTTTAACGCCCAGGAGCTGGCCCTCCTGAAGGAGACCGGCCAGAACGCCGACCGGACCAACAGTCCCCAGCCGGAGTTCGAGAAGAGCCTGACGGTGACCGACGAGTTCGGCTGGCTGGTCTTCTACAACGGCGGCGGCGACCGGGCCGCCATACGCAAGATCCTGGGCCGGATCGGCAACCATCCATCCTTTATCGGCTGGCAGTACTGGTCCAACGGCTACATCAACGGCCCCCACGGCCACCCGATGCAGATCGGCGGCCGGGTGGACGAGTCGATTCAGAAGAGCGACCCCGACTACCGGGTGATGCGCGAGCTGAGCCAGTGGGATCCCTACCGCCTCAACGCCTACTACCGCCTGGGTACCGGCGGCCAGTTCCGCTCCATCATGCATTACATCGGTTTCGGCACCCCGGTCCAGAACATGGCGGAATGGACGCGCTGGTGGGCGAAGGAGCAGCCGGAGCCCCTGGTGCCCATGGAGCTGACCGCCCTCCAGATCACCCAGGAGACGCCCCTCTGGCAGAAGGGGAGCAAGGAAGTCATCCTGGCCGAGCAGGCCGCCCGGTACTTCGGCGAACGCCCCTACCGGCAGGTGGACGAGCCGCTGGCCGCCACCTTCGCCAAGCCCGATTTCGGGATCAACCAGTGGCTTCTTTCGCCGATCCGTTACGATGTCAAATCCATGATTCTGGAGCGGACCCTGCGCGCCTGGCGGACTTACGGCATCAACGGCTACCTGCTCCACATGGACGGGAAGGTCGACCAGTGCTACACCGCCGGCAAGCTCAACCGGCAGGGTGAAGCGCTCAAGCGCAACAATGCGCCGGTTCTCTTCTACCTGGCCGGTCCGGAGTCCGATTTTGTCACCCGGGAGCACCACTTCTTCTCCGGCCGGCCGGTGCGCAAGAGCGCGGTCGTCATCAACGACCGCTTGGAAACCCTGCCGGGTCGGGTTGACTGGCAGGTGGCCGACGCCTCCGGCCGCAAGCTGGCCGGCGGCGGCCAGGCGGTCACGGTCGAAAACGGCGGCCGCCTCTTCGTTCCGGTGGAGTTCACCGCCCCGGCGGTCCAGGCCCGCCAGGAACTGGTTATCACGGCCACCCTTCAGGATGGCGCCGGCCAGGTCCTCTACGAAGACAGTCTTCCGGTTCAGGTCTTTCCGGAGGCAGCCTTCACCTGGGATCGGAATGTTAAAGTAATGCTGATCGACAGCCGCGGCGACACCAGCCGCCTGCTGGAGGAGATGGGCGTTCCCTACCAGGTCCTTAACAAGGACGTCATCGACCGCGGCCTCTCCTCCTTCAAGGGTTACTCGCTGCTGATCATCGGCCGCGACAGCTACCCGGAAGCGGCCGAGATCTTCAAGACCTGGATGCCGGCCTCCGGCGCGGTCGAAGAGGGGCTCAACATCATCTGCCTGGAGCAGCTGAACCGTTACGTGATGGGCCTGCGCACCGAGAAGTTCGACACTCACGACGTCTTCATCCGGGCGGCCGACTCGCCCCTTTTTGCCGGCCTGGCCGACGCCGACTTCGCCGACTGGAACGGCGCGCCCACCCAGTTCCCGGCCTACCCGTCCTGGGATACCAAGAGCGACTGGCAGTCGGGCAATAACAGCAAGCACGGCCAGCGCAATTCATTCGGTCAGCTGCGCAACTGGCACTGGTCGAACCTGGGCACGGTGGCCACCTGTTCCTTCGAGAAGCCCCAGCTGGGCAACTTCCGGGTCCTGATGGACAACGGTTTCGACCTGCTCTACACGCCGCTGGTGGAGTACCGGCTCGGCCGTGGCCGGCTGCTCTTCTCCCAGCTTGATATCACCGACCGCTACGGGAGCGACCCGGTGGCGACCATGCTTTTCCAGCGGATGCTTAAGGAGTACAGCCGGCCGCTGCCTTCGGCCCCGGTTACCCTGGGCTACCTGGGCGACGGCCGCCAGGAGTACCTGCTCCAGGAGGCCGGGCTGGCCTACCAGAAGGTGGCCGCGCCCGAGGGTCGCGTCCTCTTCCTGGAGGCGGCCGCCTTCACCCGGGACAAGTCGCCCAACCTGCCGGCGGCCCTGGCCGCCTTCCTCGACCAGGGCGGCACGGTCCTGGCAACCATCGAGAAGCCCGAGGATGCCTGGCTGCTGCCGGTCAAGCTCGAGGCCGGCCGCAAGCCGGTCTTTCGGACTGCGCCGCCGGCCGGTCCGGAGTTTTCGGGCCTCGGCCTGAGCGACTTCTACTGGCGTGGGACCCGGGATTTCCTTACCCTCGCCGGCGCCGGCGGCCGCTGGGCCGATTCCGGCCTGGCCGGAGTGGTTGATTACGGCAAGGGCCGGCTGGTCTTCCTCCAGGTCGAGCCGAAGGGTTTTGAAAAGTTCTGGCAGCGCTCCAAGATCCTGCGCATTTACAACACCCTGGCCACCAACCTGGGCGTCGGAAGCAGCGTCAAGCCGGACTTCATTGCCATCGGCGGCTACGGCCGTCCCGAGGAGTGGCTGCCCGGCAGCACCGGGGTGGACGTTGCGGCCCGGCCGGAGTTGAAGGAGAGCAACCTCTACCGGCAGCCGGCCCTGGATTTTGATCCGGATCAGCACCACGTCTGGTAAGGACATCGGCGGTCTTCGGGGCGCCGAGGGTCCGGACTCGGCTCGGGCGCTTTGCCGCGGTGGAAAGGTACGCTTAAATCCGGCGCGCGGCTAACTCGCCGTCCGCTTGGGGCCGGAAGGCGGCCGTCGCGGCCTGGCTCAGACAGGAGCCGCGAGAGGATGATATGCCGGAGCGCTGTTGCTTTTAAGCTTCTTTCCCGAGGCCGCGGCTCCGCGACTCGCCTCGTTCCGGGCCCTCGGCTTAAAGGGAACAGACGAAAGGCAACTACAAGGATGGCGGGGGTGGTGATTAACAGCCGCGTTTCCCCGCCGTTTTGATAATGGGGGAGAGGCATGAGGCATAATCTCAAGGATCACCAGACGCCCGAATGGTTCCGGGCGGGTGTCGTGCTGGCCAGCAACCAGGAGGCGCAGATCTTCCTGGCCCGGTGCGGCGCCGGCGGCGTCAACGGCCGCGAGAGCCACTACCGGCGTTTCGGCCTCGAGGAGCTGAAGCGGCTCAAGGATCTGGGCGTCAACCTGGTCTTCGTCTCCGGCCAGAAGGGGGCCGGTTTCGAGGCCGAGGGCGAGGAGGTCCGTTACTCACGGGCGGTGACCGAACGTTGCCATCAGCTGGGGATGAAGGTCGGCACCTACATCGGCAACACGCTCCTCTCCGAGACGCTCTTCAAGGAACGGCCCGAGGCCCGTGGCTGGGCGGTGGTCAACGCCTACGGCGAGCCCTACTACTACCAGTCGCAGCAGACCTTCCGCTTCGTCGCCTGCCGCAACAACCCCGGCTACCGCGATTTTCTCAGGGAGGCCACCCGCATCAGCCTGGAGGAAATCGGGGTCGATTTTCTCCACTACGACAACTGGTTCAGCGGGCCGGAACCGATGTGGTGCCGCTGCGAGCACTGCCGCCGCCGCTTCCGGGAGTTCCTGGTCCGCAAGTACCGCCCCGGCGACTTCCTCGATATCTACGGAGTGACCAGCCCCGAGGCGATCGAACCGCCCAACCTGGTCCGCTACAACCTGCCCTGGTCCGGCGAACCCTGGCGGTCGCCGGTGATCCGGGATCCGCTCCTGCGTGACTGGACCGACTTCCAGTGCCAGGTTCTGGCCGATAACCTGGCCGACCTGGCCGCCTATGCCCGTTCGGTCAAGCCGGGGGTGGTGGTGGAATGCAACCCCTCCGGACTGGAGGGGACCAACACCTACCTCTTCAAGGGCGTTGACCACCAGCGCCTGCTGCCCCACGTGGACGCCTTCTGGAGCGAGGAGGGTAGTTACGCCGCCATTACCCCGGAGGGCGAACTGGTCAACCGGGTGCGCAACTACAAGGCGGCCCGCTTCTTCGACCAGGCGCTCTTCACCTACATCTCCGGCCCCGGCCGCGGCAACGAGAAGATCAACGCGGTCGAATCGCTGGCCTTCAATCCCCTCTCCCTGGTCGGCCTCGACCCGGGAACGCCCTTCGGCCGCCGGGTCATCGAATTCCGGACCCGCCACCGGGACCTCTTTCTGGAGACCGAAAACATCTCCGACGCGGCCGTCCTGCGCCAATTCGAAAGCCAGGCCGCCTTTCCGGCCGAGGCGCGCCTCCAGCTTCAGCTGGCCGAGCAGACGCTTATCCAGGGCCATGTTCCCTTCGACCTGCTCTTTGACCGGTACCTGGACCTGGCCGCCGCCTACCGCTGCCTGGTCCTGCCCGAGGTGGTGTCGATGTCCGACGGCCAGGTGGAACGGGTGCTCCGGATGGTCCGGGATGGCCTGGGCCTGGTGGTCACCGGGGCGGCTTCGACCTTCGACCAGCACGGCCGGCGCCGGTCCAGCCAGCCGATTGGCGAACTCTGGGGTGAGACGGATCCGGAGCGCAACCGCCAGTCCATCGCCTTGCGCCGAGAGGCCGGCCGCGGCCGGGTGGCCTACCTGCCTCGCCTGGAGCTCTGCCGGCCGGTGGCGCCGGACCGCGACTGGGGCTACCTGGGCTACCGGACCTTCCAGCTGCCGGGCAACTGGCGGGAACTGGCCGGGGCGGTCGAGTGGGCCGCCGGCGGCTTCTCGGTTTACCTGGACGGTCCGGAGACGGTGCTGGCCGAGTTCCTGCGCCAGCCGGAAAAGGGGCGTCTCCTGGTCCACCTGGTCAACTACCGGACCGACGCCGAAGCGGCCGGCCTGCGCCTGCGCTTCCGGCCCGAGCTGGTCCAGGGCACCGGCGGCCGGGTCCGGCTGCTCTCCTTCGACCCGGGCGAACGCCGGGCCGAAGCGCGCCGGCGGCCCGACGGCTGGCTGGAGGTGACGGTTGACTGGCTGGAGACCTACGCCATCGTGGTGATCGAGTGATTGGCCGGGTCCCGGCCGGCGGTGCGTGCCGCCAGGGCGGGCGGCAAATTCCGCCCGCGGTTAAAAAGCGGATCCTCTTTTGAGGCCGCCGCGGCTGTGATCCGGCCGTCTTCTTTTACGAGGTGCCCCTACGACAACCGCGGCGCCGGCGGCCTTGAAAAGGTTTCGGGAGAATTCGGAGATGGCGAAAGAAACGAAGGTCGGGGCCCTGGTGCGGGTTTGGTCGGCGGCGGCCGAACGGCAGCGCCTGGAGAACCTGGCCCTGGCGCGGCGGCTGATCCGCCGTTCCATCGGCCACCAGGTCCTGGTTGACTACCGGCCGGGCCACGTCTGGTATAACTATGCCGAGTATCCGGCCGAACCGCTTTCAATACCGGACGAGGCCGATGAGCGGAAGTTCGCCCGCTACCGGGAACTGGGAATCGAGGTCTTCAAGATCCACGAGGAGTGGAACGACGCCTTCGAGGTTTACGGCGCCGACAAGTTCTCGCCCAACAACCGGCGGGCCTTCAGGACCCTGATCGACCGGGTCCACGCCCACGGGATGAAGTTCCTGCCCTACATCTCCACCGGCTACTACGACAAGCGCAGCCGCCGCTTTCGATCCCGGTGGGCCAATTACCTGAACGGAAAGATCAAGTCGCTGACCGGCGGTTACTACGACCTGGCCGAGTGTTCGCCCCGGAGCCCGGAGTGGCGGGCCTTCCTGCTGGGGGCCGTCGAGCGGCTGATGGCCGAGTACCCGCTGGACGGACTTTACAACGACGTGGGCTACAACAGCCTGGCCATGTACGATCCGCCCGATCCGCAACTGGGCCAGGTGAACGCCTTCGAGGAGTCGCCCCAGCGGGACGGCGCCTTTGAAGACCTGACCCAGGAACTCTACACGATCGTCAAGCGTCACCGGGGCATCTACGCCACCCATTTCGGCCGCTACTATCGTTCCTACAACAACTACTTCACGCCCGATCCCTGGCCGCCCCGGTTCCAGTGTTACGACTACACCTTCGCAGGCGAAGCGGTCGGCAGCCTCGACGCCCTCCTGCGCAAGGTTAGGCGTCAGCCGCCCTTCGTACTCTACATTCCCGACTGGCGCTACATCGAAAAACAGCAGCCCGGCCTGGATTCCCGGGCCGTGTACGCCATCTCGATTCCCTACCTGCAGTTTCCGGTTCTTTACGACGGCCGGCCGATCACCGGCAAGAAGTACCGGGGTCGGAAGTTGAAATATGCTCCGGTTGCGACCGGCGAGCTTCCCTGGCCGGACCAGATCGCCGGTTATTACAGGGAACACCCGGGGGCCGAACCCATCTACTCGCCCTGGGAGCAGCCGCCGGGTAACCCCCGCTACCGGGAGGATTACTTCCACTACTTTCCCATCTACCGGAAGATGACCCGTCCCGGCACCCACGTCTTCACCGAGGTCCAGGATCAGGACCTGCTGGCCGGTCGGTTCTGGCGCGACCTGGTGCTGAGCGCCTTTGTCAACGAGGAGTTCTACCTGGCGGCCGCCAGTTACTTTCACCGGGAGGAGACCCTGGTCTTCAAGGAAGTTTGGGAGGACGCGGAGACCGGCCGCCGGTCGCGGGAATGGAAGATTTCGCCCTGGGAAATCAAGATTTTCCGGCGGCCCTGAAAGATCAAACCGCCATCTGGATGGTGCGGGTTCAATCGGGGTTTGAGTGAAAGGCCGGGCCGAACGTCGGGTATCGGCCCGGCCTTTTTTTATTCGAGGTTGGCGTGACGGCCGGCCATGGCGGCGGCGGAGACCCGCCGCGCCTTCATCAGGCGCAGGACCAGTCCGTCGAGGAGCAGCAGCAGTGATTGTTCGAAGAGCGTCGCCAGCGGCTGGATCGAGTTCGGCCGCCCTTGGCCGGCACGCCGGCGGCCGCCGGCCGGTATCACGACCAGGCGGTCGGCCAGCCGGGCCAGGGGCGATTCCGGCTCGGCGGTGAAGATCAGCAGGCGGGCGCCGGCCTCCCGGGCGGTCTGGGCCGCGGCCAGCAGTCCGGCCGTCCGGCCGGAGCCGGAGCCGATTACCAGCAGGTCGCCGGCGGTGATGGCCGGGGTGGTGGCGCCGCCGGCCAGGTAGGCGGACAGGCCCAGCTGGGCCAGCCGGATGGCGAAAGCCTCCACCATCCGGCCGCTCCGTCCCGCGCCGGCCAGGAAGAGGTTCGGCGCCTTCAGTATCTCCGCCGCGGCCGCCTCGAACTGCCCGGGTTCGATTTTCTCCAGGCTGGCGGCCACCTCCGCGGCGATCCGCTTCAGGTTTTCTTTCACCGCGACGGAAACCCCCTTCCTCAGAACAACTCCTTCAGCTTCTCGGCCGGCAGCGGCTTCTGGAGGTAGCTGCCGAGGAAGTAGCAGAGGCCGCAGCCGATCAGCACGATGAACTCGAGGGTTCCCATGCCGATCTTGCCCCGGGCGGTGAAGATCGCGCCGATCAGGGTGGACAGCACCCCGTAGACCATGCAGAGGATGGCCCCGGAGGCGGTGGCCCGCCGCCAGTAGAAGGAGGCGGCGGTGCAGAAGATGAAGATCCCGCCCAGCCCGATCGAGGCGTAGCCCATGAAGACCGCCAGCAGCTCCGGCGGCTTGTGGAAGGTCCAGTAGAAGGGAATGAGCAGGAAGATGGCCAGCAGGACCTTGGTGAGTTTCAGCAGGACTTTGTCCGGGGTCTGCGGCCGCCAGATGTGGATGATGTCCCGGGTCACGTTGCCGGCCATCACCATCAGCATCCCGGCCAGGGTCGAGAGGGCGGCCGCGAAGACGCCGGTGATGTAGAGCGTCGAGAGGAAGGTGCCGCCGGCCGCCATCGCCAGGTAGGGCGCGGCCAGGTCGGCCTTCCAGGGCGCGAGGCCCAGCAGCTGGGGTCCGAAGTGGGCCCGGCTGCAGAGGCCGGTGATGGCATTCAGGAAGATGGGCGGCCCGGCCACCAGGAAGACCATCAGCGTCAGCAGCATCATGTCCTTCCGGGTCATCTTCCGCATGCCCAGGAAACGGGCGACGTTGTGCGGGAAGCCGACGGCCATGGTCAGGAAGATGAAGAAGGTGGAGACGATGCCGACCGGGTGCGAGAAGAGCTGGGTGTTGCCGGTGGCCGGCAGGTCGGTCCGCATCAACGCCAGCAGGCTGGGATTCTCGGCCATCAGCTTCAGGTTCATGGCCGCCGGGCCGCCGACGAAGACCAGGGCGGCCAGGCCCAGCGCGAAGCAGGCCACGCCCAGGACCGCCCCCTGGATGGCCAGCGACCACTGGGTGCCGGTGTAGCCGCCGACGATCATGTAGATGAAGACCACCACCGTCGAGAGCAGCAGGCACCAGAAGGTGGGCAGGCCGGTTACCGCGTGCCAGCAGGTGGCGCCGGCCTTGAACTGGCCGACCGCGTAGAGGGTGGTGAAGAAGATCATGACCAGGGCCGCCAGCGACTGGACGACCCGGCTCTGGAACCTTATGCCGAGAACGTCCGGCACCGTCCGGGCCCCGAATTTGGCCGAGTACTGCTGCATCTTGCGGCCGGTCAGGAAGAGGCAGGGAATGATGCCGAAGAGGGTCCAGATGCCGGCGAACCACATGCCGGACCAGCCGACCTGGTAAGTGACCCCCATCATGCCCAGGGTCGCCCAGCCGCTCAGCCAGGTGGCCCCCAGCGCCAGCCCGGTCATGACCGGGCCGATGTCCCGGTGGCCGACCAGGAAGTGTTCGAAGGTGGCGGCCTTCTTGCGGCTGAGGAACCCGACCGCGAAGCAGACCGCCAGCATCAGGCCGAGTCCGACGGCGGCCCAGGCGCCATAAGCGAACCCGGGTACCGGAACCGGGGCGAAGATCAGCTCATTCATCTTTCCACCCCCGCAGCGTGAAACGAAGCCCGACCACGATCAGCAAGACGCTGGCGATGATTACCATCCACCAGGCAAACCATCCCATTCCCATCGGGTCCCCCTTTCCTTGGATAAGGATACGATGCCCCTATTGTATCACAGGCAAATCGGACCCTGTCCACTCCGGCGCTTGCTTTTCAGCCGTTCAGGGTCGCGACCAGGCGGTCAATCTTGGCGGCCTCGTCCCGGGTGAGGGGTCCGAAGGCCAGCGCGCCGCAGTTCTCCTCCACCTGGGCGACGGTCTTGAAGCCGGGGATGGGTATGGTCTGGGGACTGATCGCCCACAGGTAAGCCAGGGCGCCCTGGGTCAGGCTCCGGCCGCCGCCGGTCAGGATCGGCCGCAGTTGATCCAGCAGGTCGATCTTCCGGCCGGCGTCCCCGTCTTCCCTGAAGTTCCAGGTGTACCGGACATCCTCGGCCGGGAAGGCGGTCTGGTGGGTGAACTTGCCGGTCAGCAGCCCCTTGGCCAGCGGCCCCCGGATGATGCTGGCCAGGTCGTTCTCCTCGCAGATCGCCAGGGTTTCCCGGTTGCCGCCGAAGACCGAGAAGTTCTGCTGGATGGCCGCGCAATGGGCCCCGGCGGCGAAGAACCGGGCCGATTCGGGGCTGTCGGTCGACCAGCCGTACCAGCGTATCTTGCCGGTCTTTACCAGGCCTTCCAGGGTATCGCGGATTTCGGCCATCCGCTCGTGGCGGCCGAGGTGAAACTGGTAAAGGTCGAGATAGTCGGTCTTCAGCCGCCGCAGGCTGGCCTCGCAGGAGGCCGTTACATACTCCGGCGTGATATCTTCGTGGGGTCCGAACTGGTCGCGGGTCGCCTCGTTGAAGGCGTAGCCGAACTTGGAGGCGATGACCACCCGGTCCCGCCGGCCGGCCAGCGCCACGGCCAGCACCTTCTCGCTGTGGCCGGCCCCGTAAGTGTCGGCGGTGTCGAAGAAGTTGACGCCCATTTCAATCGCCCGGTGGATGGCCCGGATCGATTCCTGATCGTCCACCTTTCCCCAGCCGACCGGCTTTCCCTTTTGAATGGTTTCCCCGCCGATGGCCCAGCAGCCCAGGCCGAGGCCGCTGACCTCGATGCCGCTCCGTCCCAGTTTTCGCTTCTCCATGCCTGCCCCCTTTTGGTGTGGCGTGAACCGCTCCGGGCTATATTTTAACACAGGCGGTTTCGGACGCCGGATTAAGCTGCAATTATATAATTATATGTTTTATTCAAAGTTAACCCCTATGCTTGACAACGGAAAGTTTTTATTGTATTTTTATATTGAAGAAACTTTTAGGGTGGGATTTACGGGTGCCGGTAATTAAATTTTGTCTGGCGCCGGTTATCGTTGGCCGGGGCGGAATTTGTGCCGGTTTAAATCTTAAGAAAAAAGAAAGGGGGTGAGGCCAGGCGATTGAGGCGGTTGGTTTTCAATCCATATATTTCATCGAGGTGAAAAATGAGGAAAAGAGGATTTACGCTGATTGAACTCCTGGTTGTCATTGCCATCATCGCGATCCTGGCGGCGATGCTGCTGCCGGCTCTCTCGAAGGCCCAGGAACGGGCGCGCCAGGCGACCTGTACGAACAACCTGAAGCAGATCATGCTGGCGGTCCTGATGTACATGGAGGACTATAACGGCTGGCTGCCTTACCATTACGGCGACGGGAACGGGACCGGCAGCGTGCCCGGCAACTGGATGTGGAGCCTGGCCCATCCCTCCAACGCCCAGTACATCAAGAACCTGAAGGTCTTCATCTGCCCGAGCGGCAAGGGTTTCCCGAAATACTACGCCAACTGGCCGCAAGGATACCAGTGGCCGGGCAAATACACCTACGGCATTCCCTACGACGGCTGGGCGGCGATGCAGAAGTGCACCCGCTTCGAGGCGGAGCGGAAGGCGGCCGGCGCGGGCGTCACCATTGACCGCCTGCCCTACGCGGCCGATTCCAGCCGGGTGGTGGACGGTACCTGGGGCGGCTGGACTTACTATTCGATCACGGGTGTGCCCTCCACGGCCAACAGCCTGACGACCCAGTATTACCCGCGGGCCATTCACAGTGGAAAAGTCAACATGGCCTTCATGGACGGCCACGTGGAGACCGTCAGTCTGGATGACATGAGCTACAACACTTCCTTGCGGACCTGGTGGAAATGAAATCGCATCCGGTGAGGTGAAACATGAGAAAATTAAAGAAGGCGGGCTTTACCCTGATTGAACTCCTGGTGGTGGTGGCCATCATCGCCATCCTGGCCGCCCTGCTGCTGCCGGCCCTGAACGCGGCCCGGGAGAAGGCCTACGCGGCCCAGTGCATGAGCAACCTGAAGCAGCTCGGCACCACCATGCGGATCTACTGGAACGACAACGACGACTACCTGCTGGCCTCCTGGTGGGGCGACGTGGGCGTATCCCGGCCCAGTTACCCGGAGATGCTCTATAATGAGAATTACGTCAAGAACCAGGAGGCCTTGCGGTGTCCGAAGTTCGGCACGAAGGCGATGGACCGCCGGGCTTACTGCTACCCGTCCCGGGGCTCGATGGGTGAGGGCTACTACACCGGCACCTCGGGCGGCAGCGGGTTGTTCCTGTTCGTCTTTGACTACCCCGCCAACGGGAACTGGCCGAACAAGATGGCCACCACCCGCTACCGGGCCAAGGACGTGCGGCGGCCGGAGCGGCTCATCTTTTCGATGTGCGGAACCCTGGCCGGCAATACCAACATCGGCAACTATCAATACACCTTCTCGAGCGTTGGCAGTAACGGTACCTCCTACTACTCTCCCGGGAGTTACTACGGCCGTGCACCGGCGGTGCCCACGCACCGGGGCGGCACCAACTTTCTTTTCTACGATGGCCACGTGGAGTTTTTGACCACCGACCAGTGCAAGGATACCAACTACTGGTACAACAACCCCTGAGGCGATCCGGAAAAGAGTCTTTGTAAAGACGGCCGGCGGTCTTTCCCGACGCCGGCCTTCTTTTTTGTGCCTCGTTCTTTAATGTTACCCGGGGTCGTTTTTGGCTCAAAACCTCTTAAGGAATGGATACCCGTCTACAACATACGGGCATGACGGACTTTTTGAAATTCGTCTGAACAACCAATCCAAGGCCCTGAAGTGTACGCCGAGTTTTTTGTACTTGGCTTTGCCAAGCCTGAGCCTGTCGAAGGCTTCAGGGGTCATTCCCTCATGCCTGTCCCCGCATGTGGTAGGCGGGGATCCAAGTAAGACGTATTCCATAATCATCAGTAGGAGGGAATCCAGCAGTAGCATGTCATTCCCTCTCGTAGTAGGAGGGAATCCAGGCATTTATCAGTTAAAACCTCTTAAGGATTGGATGCCCGCCAACTATCCGCGGGCATGACAGGCGTTTTGGATACCCGCCTACTATCCTCCGACGCTGAAAAATGAGCTTCGGCGGACAAGTCCGTGGGCATGACGGGCGTACGACATGAGTGCATGACGGACAAGAAGCATCTCCGCCCGCCTTTTTTCGGTCATTATAGATTATATAATATATAAAAATTTGACAAAGAAGGTGCGCATGGCTTAAATTTAGATGATATATACGGAAGAAAATCCGGGCCGGCCAGCGGGCCGCCTCCCGGATGGCCGCCATCAAGGGGCGGGCCGCCGGTCAATTATCCCGTTATTGATATTTATAATTAAACAAGAAAAACCAAAAACGGATTTCTCTGGCAAATCGGTGGGTAGTCAATTACCGGCACGCTTTCAGGAGGCATAAACATGCAGCGCATCATGCGTACCTGGATTTTATCCTTGTTTTTGGCCGGTTTCTTTTTGTCGGTTTTGCCCGGGTACGCGGCCGGCCAGGTTGCCCGGGCGCCCGGCCTTGGCCGGTATGACGAGCAATACGGCTACCCGGCCCCGAAGTGGTTCCAGGAGCTGGAAGTGGTCGACGCCGTCTCGTCGGATCCCGCCACGGCGGGGAAACTGGAGTTCAGCCATCCCTCGGGCGGATTCCAGGCCGCCAAGGCCGGCTGGTACGCGGCCGGGAACGGCTGGCCGAACGCGGGCCTGGAGACCCGTCAGGCCTGGAACGCCGCGGGTTCGCGCGCCTCGGCTTATCAGGACAACCCCATGTTCGGCATCATTGAGCATGAGCTGGGCATGAAGTTCGTCCGGGAGCACGGCATCACCAGGACGGAGGACGAGCGGGGCGACACGCCGCGGGGCGAGCTCGCCATCAAGATACGCTGGCTGCCCGGTCAGCAGGGCTGGCCCGGCAAGTACGTCAACAAGGATGGCCGCGAAGCGCGGTGGAACCTCTACGACCCGGACGGGAACTGGGTCTGGAAATGGGGTTTCTACCCGGGCCGGCACATCACCTGCGTCAATCTCAAGGAAGTCCAGGACGCCTGGAAACTGGCCATCCGCTCCCTCATGGAGCTGGGATACGACGGGATCATGTTCGACAACTACCAGAAAAGCCCGCCCTGCTTCGGCGATAAACTCGGCAAGCATCGGCACCTTTTTCCGGACCGGACCAACGCCGAGGTCCTCGACGACCTCTACTGGGAACTCTACAAGGTGATCAAGGGCTACCACCCCGACCGCGTCATGTGGGCCAACAGCCAGGGACTGGCGCCCTGGCGGCTGGTGGACGGCCAGCTCATCGAGGGCTTCATGCACGAGGTGACCGACGGCAGCGCGGCCGAGGTCTGCGCCTATGTCGTGAAGACGGCCCGGCGCTACCAGGAGGCGGTCGAGCACGGGAAGGTCATGCTTTACATGCCGCGCGTGCCCGAGAGCATACCCGGCGACAAGGAAGACCGGGCTTTCTTCGCGTACGTGGCGGCCCGGCTCGGCAGGTATGTCCTGGCCTGGCCCGCCGCCGGGCTGGACAAGATAAACTGGCTTCGCCTCAAGCAGGTCCGCAGCGGTATCGTCGAGGTCGCGGAGGGCGTTTACCTGCGCGCTTACGAGCGCGGGGTGGTCGTGCTCAACGGAACCGGCCAACCCCGGGCGGTCAAGCTGCCGCTGGCCTCGAAGACGCTCAAGGCCGCCGGGGGCCTGGTGGACGTGCGGACCGAGCAGGCCTACCCGGTCAAGAAGGGCGCCGCGGCGATCGAAGTTGTTGTCCCGGCCTACTCCGGGCGCGTGTACGCGACGAAAGCGGCCTTTGACCTGGCCAGGGCCCGCCGGCTGCCCGATAAGCCGGGAACGCATGCCGCGCCCCTCCTGCCCGGCCTGAAGGTGGCGCCCGCGGATGTCATACTGCAGGGTCCCGAGGCCTTCCGGAAGTGGCACCAGGACAATCCGGACGCGAAGAAGTATAATCTCTTCGACGGGCCGCGGTGATCTTCCGGCTTGCCGGGAGCCGGCGGCGCCCGGTCCGAAACTCCCGCGGATCGCAAAGGGGCGAAGGGCGTCTTTTAAACAAGACGAATCCGACCGTCTTCTAAAGAGATGAAACAACCGGCTTTCCATAACCGCCCGCCGGCAGGCGGGGTTCCTTACCCGGAGGTGCGCATGATTCGCAAGTTGCTCTGCCTGACCGCGGTTCTCTTCTGCTTCGGCGGCCGGCCGGCCGCCGCCGTCAACCTCATCCCCAACTCCGGCTTCGAAACCGGCGCCTACCGGCTCTGGGTGGCCTCCTACCAGTCGGCCCGTCTGGTGGACGACAGCGACCTCGACTTCCAGGTCTTCCACGACGGCACCGCCTCGCTGCGCCTGACCGCCTGGAGCGCCGGGACCGGGTACAGCCTCAGCCCGTTTCTTTCCCTGACCAGCGCCTTCACGGTGCCGGTGCCGGGGGCCGGGACCTACACCCTCTCGGCCTGGGTCAAGAGCGACCGGAAGCTGAATTTCAACCTGGCCTGCGGCGCCATCAAGATCCAGGTCGTCGTGCTGCCGGAGGAGGGCTGGCGCCGGGTGACCGCTTCCGGGCCGCTCGACAAGCCGGAGAAACTGGCCGTTGCGGTCAGCGGCTCCGATTACGATCCGAACCAGCTGCACGCCGGCCACCTCTGGCTCGATTCGCTCCAGCTGGAAGCGGGCGAGACGGCCGGAGCTTACGCGCCGGCCGGCCCGGAACTGCGGCTGGTCTGCCTGCCGCCGGCCAACATCTTTCACGACAGCGGTCCGGTGGAGGTCCTCCTGCGCGGGGTCAACCCGACCGGACGCGACGTCAAGGTTGACCTGGAAGGCCGCCTCTGGGACTGCTTCGGCAGGGAGTTTCCGGTGACCTCCGCCCGGGCCTCCTTCCTGCTCAAGAAGGACGGCGTCTCCGAGTTCAAGTACGCCTTTCCGAAGGAGCGCAAGGGCGTCTTCCGCTTCCAGGTGCTGGCCCGGGAGGCCGGCGGCGGGACCTTCGGCTCCGGCCTCCGGATGGAGATTCCCTTCTACGTGGTTCCCAGGCCCGACCCGGACGGCTGGAATCCCTTCGGCCTCTACCTGCAGTTGAGCGTGCCGGGCCTGGAGCGGGCCACCCGCCTCGGCCTCTACTGGAACAACACCCTGTCGTCCGCCGGCGCGACCACCGAGTGGAAGAAGATTTACGCCCGCGACCAGTACTGGTTCGAGGCCTACCTGCCCTACCTGAAGGCCGCCCGCGACCGGTACCGGATGCGCTTCGTCGGCTGCGTCTCCGACGCCGGTTTCATTGACGTCTTCCCCAAGATGGCCGAGGCCGAGAAGTCCATCCCCGGCGAGACGATCGACCTCGAATCGGCCAACGGGCCGCGCTACCTGAAGATCTCGGCCTTCCGGGAGTACCTGCAGACCATGGCCCGCCATTACTCGCCCTACATCAAGTACTGGCAGATGATCGACGAGGTGCCCTTCGGCGGTCCGGCCTACCTTCAGCTGATGGTCGAGGGAGCCCGGGCCCTGAAGTCGGTCGATCCCAAGGCGGTTCTTTTGGCCACCTACCCGCGGAACGCGGCCCTCGCCTATGTCCGGGGCGGGCCGGAGTCCACCGGCGGCCTCTACGACCTGGGCCGGGAACTGGGCCGGGTCCGTTATTCGGTCAAGGCCGCCGACCTGGCCGGGCCGGACTTCCCGCTCTTCTTCTATGACTGCTCGGTCCTGATGAATTATCACTCCGACCATTTCAACGGCTGGGGCAAGTTCGCCTCCCGGCTCGGCCGGACGGCCGAGGGCGTGGAGGTGGACAGCTGCCTCTCCGACTTCACCAGCCGCTTCAACGATACGCTGGTCCGCAACCTGCGGCCGGCCGGCGGCGGCGGGCCGCGGGTCAAGGCGGTCATCATCTACCACGGCCGCCTGCCCGGCGGCGGCTACCAGTCGACCTTCGACCTCTGGGGTCACCTGGATCCCTCCATCGTCGCCCTCGGCTGCTTCAACGGCCTGACCGCCGCCGGCGCCTCCGAGGGTGAGCTTGGCCTGCCCTGGGAAGGTTTCGTCTTCTCGCTCGGTCAGGGGAAGGGAAAGCTCCTGGCCGTGATGCCTGGCAAGCCGGCCGCGGCCGAGGTCGAGGTCCCGTCCGGCCTGAACCTGCGCCAGCTGGACATCTGGGGGAACGACATCACCCTGAACCGCGCCGGCAAGCGCTACCTGGCCCTGGTCCAGCCTTACGCGTATGTTTACCTGACGCTTCCCGACAACCAGCTGGCCGCGGCCCGGGAGTTCCTGGCCGGCCTGGCCGCTTCGAAATGAGGTCAGCCATGAAGAGATTGATTCCGCTGTTGGCCCTGGCGCTGCTGGCCCTGGCGCCGGCGGCTGGCGCCGCCGAGCCGGGCCTGGTTCTGCATTACTCCATGGAGGAGGCGGTTGACGGTGTGGTCCGCGACCTCTCCGGCAACAACAATCACCTGAAACTCGGTCCGGGCGCGGCTTTGGCCGACGGCCAGTTCGGGAAGGCCCTGGTCCTGGACGGCAAGGGCGCCATCCTGGTTCCCGACAGCCCGAGCCTGCGCTCCATCAAGAACGGCCTGACCGTTTCCCTCTGGCTGCGCCTGGACACCGACGCCATCCGCTGGACCAGTTTCGTGAAGAAGGACGCGGCCACCGAGGCGACCGGCAAGGGCGGCGGTCCGACCGCCTACCGTCCCTTCCGGGGCTTCAACCTCGGGACCAACGGCTCGTCTGGTCCGACCAAGATCAAGGAAGGGGCCGGCTTCCTCTTCACCGTCGACGGCGTCGGCGGCCGGGACACGGTCTCGGTTCCCATGGCCAAGTACGTTGAGCCGGGCCGCTGGGTGCACCTGGCCGCCACTTACAATACCGGGTCCAGGGACCGCGGACTGCGCCTCTTCGTCAACGGCGTCCTGATCGGCGACATCGTCATGATCGAGATGCCGACCGACATCTCGACCGAGACGCCGCTGACCATCGGCCGCGACCTGACCGGGCTTGTCGGCGCCCTGGACGAAATAAGGATTTACGACCGCCCGCTGCCCGAGGCGGAGATAAAGAAGATATTCCAGTCGGCCGGCAAGTAAACTTCAATTCTCGAAATTTTAAGGGGGTGGGTATGCGGCAGCGGAAACTTTTGAGAGGTGCCTGTCTGGCTTTTTTTCTGTTGTTGGGGCTGGCTGTCGAGGCCGGCGCCCTGTCACTCTTCACCGAGGTGGAGAAGTTCAATAACCTGGACTATGTCGGCAACTGGGTGGACATGCCCGGCTGGTACGTCAAGCGCCACTACCACGCCTCGGGCGGCGCCTTCGCCGTGACCCACCATCCGGCCCGCATGTACCTGAAACTGGACAACCCGGTTCCGGCCGGTTCCTACCGGCTCCTCCTGCGGGTCTGCCTGAATCGCTCGGCCAACACCCGGAACCTGCTGAAGGCCTCGCTGGGCAACTATGACCCGGCCGGCAGGTTCACCGCCAACGCCGCCGCTCCCTTCGTCCAGGACTTCACCGGCAGCGGCTACGGCTGGTACGAACTGGCCGGCGTCCTCAAGACCGGCCTGCCCTGCCAGGTCATTGAGATCGAGGCGGTGACCGTGGAAAACTGCGGCATCGGCGACGACCCGGAGTACCAGCGCCCCTACGCCATCCTCGACAGCCTGGTAATCACCGACGAGCCGGTTGAGATCATCAAGGACACCCGCCGGGGTCGGAACGAACTGAAGTTCGCCGGCGCCGACCCGCGCCAGAGCGCCGAACGGATCAAGTATCCTTCGGCCCCGGCCGCGGTCGCCTTCGAGAACCTGCCGCCGGCGCGGGAGCCCTACTTCCCGGCTCGCAACCTGCTGCGCAACTCCAGCTTCGAGTTTTCGGTCAAGCCCTTCTACACCGGCGCCGGCGATACCATGACCTCCGGCAACAATGTCGACAACGATTGCCTGGACGCCGAGCGTCCCTACCACGGCAGGTACTCCCTGAAGCTGGTGCCGCGGCCCCAGAACCTCCTCGAGGATTACACCGGCAGTAAGGCCAGCATCCGTTACGGGATGGCCTTCAATGTTTTTTATCTCAACCAGTTCCTGGCCACGGAGTTCAAAAAGTCGGTGACCGGCCCCCTCACGCTCTCCTGGTACCTGCGCACCAACGGCCGGCCGGTGAGCGTCAACGGCAAGACGGTCAGCCACACCGACTGGCAGCGCTACACGGTTGAGTATACCCCCGCCGCGTCCATCAGCTTTACGACCGACGACCCGCAGGCCCTGGTCTGGGTGGATGCCCTTCAGCTGGAACGGGGCCGGCAGGCCTCCGATTATCAGCCCCTGGACGGCCTGGAGGTCGGCATTCAGACCGGCGTTCCGGGCAACCGCTTCTACCGGGGCCGGAACCTGCCGCTGGAGATCTCGGTCAGCCAGGCCGTCGGTCAGCGTCCGGAACGGCTCGGGATTAATTACCGGATTCTGGGCCCCCACCTGGAGGTGCTGGTTTCCGGCCGCCAGAGCGTTCAATCCCGGCCCGGCGGCGTGGTCGCCCTGCCGGTCAAGCCGGCCTTCGACCGGCTGGGAAACTACCTGCTGCTCTGGGAGGTGGAGAAGCGGCCGGAGCTCGGCTACGCGATCCCCTTCCAGGTGATCGAGGACCCGAAGCAGTTCGCCGGGAGCGGTCCGCAGCTGGGCGCCATTATCAGCACCAACGAAGAGATCATGAAGATCTTCAAGCAGGCCGGTTTCGACTGGGTCAACTCCCTCAACGACCGGATGGCCTACTTCGACTACATCTGGCCCAGTCGGGAAGAGATGCGTTTCTTCGACCGGTATTACCGGATGTGGGGTGAGAAATACGGCATCCAGTACTCCTTCTGGCGGCCACACTTCAACCCACCCAAGTTCACCGAGAACATTCTCGGCGTCGAACCGGCCGCCCACATGGACGGGCCCAATATCCCCTACCAGGATTGGGCCGAGTTCTGGGAGCGCTTCACCAGCCGCGCCAACTACATCAAGGCCTGGCAGCCGACCGACGAGCAGAGCTACCACCGGGGGCCGAAGGAGAGCCTTCCCTACGTCGAAATCGCCAACCGCATCATCCGCAAGAACGTACCGGGCGCGGTGATCATGAACAGCACCCAGATCACCCACCTGCTGGAGATGCTCAATCTCAATCCCAAGCTGGATATCGGCGACGCCATCGGCGGCTCCCGCCACGGCTTCGAGCGCAACCTCTTCAACTACGACCGTTACGCCAAGGATTTTACCGGCAAGCAATACTGGGTGGTCGGCGTGGGTTGGACCACCGGCGACTGGGGTTCGGTCCTCAACCCGGAGACCTTCCAGCCGCGGCGCGACTACTGGAGCGGCCGCTGGCTCAACGGTAACCGGTCGGTCATCTACGATGTCTTCAACGAGGCCGCCGTCGTGGGCACCGAACGCTTCGGCCTCTACACCGCCAAGTTCGACGGCGGCCGCGATCCGTTCGCCCTCTTTGCCGGCGACAATACCCTGCGCCCCTGGAGCGCCAATTTCATCAACGCGGTCAACTTCCTGCGCGGCCACCGGCCCGACGGCCTGATCCTGATGGAGACCGCCTACGGCCTGGACGCCGCCGGCCTCTACCGGAAGAACGGCCGTTTCTGCGTCCTGCTCTGCCCGGACGGCAGTTACGGGAACATCGAGGTCAACCTTGACCTGCCGGCCCGCCAGGTCGCGCTTTACGACTACCAGTTAAACCCGGTTTCGTTCAGCCCGAAGCTCGTCCTGCCGGTCAGCAAGCTGCTGGTCATCGAGGATAACGGCCTGGGCCGCGATAAACTGCTGGCGGCCATCCGGTCTCTCAAGGCCTACCCGGTGGACCTGGAGCGGCGGGTCGTCCTGCCGGCCGGACCCGGCCTGGAGCTGGCCACCTTCAAGATGATCAAGGGGCGGATGGAGAAGGTCTCCGGCCAGCCCTTCCCGGCCGGGGCCGGTTTCAGCGAACCGATCGACCAAGGCCAGTACGAGCGCAATGCCTCCTGGGCGACAGTGGCCGGATTGGTCGGCGCGGGCACGGTCAAGGTCGACGGACGGCTGGATGAGGCGGCCTGGGTGAAGGCCGCTCCCTCCTTCATCTACTGCTGGTCGGCCCTCGACGGCTCCTACGGGGCCCTCCAGGGCATCCAGAACTTCAGCCGGATCTTCGAGCTCGAGGACGCCTCGGTCTCCTTCAAGAGCCTCTGGGACGGCCGCGACGCCTACCTTGCCTTCGAGGTGCTCGACGGCGTCCGACGCCCCGGCGACGGCCTGGTCGTCAAGCTTGACCGCGACCTGTTGGACGACCTCGGCAACCCGCTTCCGGATGCCGATGACCTCAGCATAACCGTCGCCCTGGCCGGCGGCCCCCAGCAGCCGGCGGTGATCGATGGCCAGGGGCGGGAGATCGGCCGGTGCGAGGCGGTGGTAGTTGACACCGATGAGGGCCGCCGGGTTGAGCTGCGCCTGCCCTCGGAGCTGATCGGCACGGCCGGCCGCCAGGAACGGGCCCTCGGCCTGAATGTCGAACTGGTTGACCAGGACGGCGACGGTCCGGCCGCGGTTCTCTCCTGGACCGGGAACCACCTGCCGCGCCGCAGTCCGTTCGGTTACGGCCAGCTGATCCTGAGCGGCGTCGCGCGCTGAAAGACCGGTTAAAAAGAAAGGCGGCGGGGGCTTTTGCCGGCCTCCGCCGCCTCTTTTTTTGCCTCTTTTTCCTTACTTCTTCGCTTCCAGTTGGCTCTTGGGCAGTTTCTTGAAGCAGAGGAACCAGTCCAGGCAGTAGTAACCATCCTGCTTTGCCTTTTCGACCCGTTCCTTGGCCAGGCCGCAGGAGCCCGGCGGCGGGATGATCACGTCCTCGCCCGGCTCCCAGTCGGCCGGCGTGGCCACGCCGAAGCGGTCCGAGGTCTGCATGGCGATCAGCAGCCGCTTGATCTCCTTGAAGTTGCGTCCGTTGGAGAGCGGGTAGTAGATGATCGCCCTGATGATCCCCTTCGGATCCATGAAGAAGACCGCCCGCACCGCCTGGGTGTCGCTGGCGCTGGGCTGGAGCATGCCGAACTTCCTGGCCACTTCCATCTTGAGGTCCTCGATGACCGGGAAGGTCACCTCGACGTCCTTCATGCCGCGGAACTGGATCTTCTCCTTGATCGTCCGCAGCCAGGCGATGTGGCTGTAGCCGCTGTCGATCGAGAGGCCGATCAGCTCGCAGTTCAGTTTCTTGAAATCGCCCTGCAGGCTGGCGAAGGTCATGAACTCGGTGGTGCAGACCGGCGTGAAATCGGCCGGATGGCTGAAGAGAATGACCCATTTCCCCTTGTAATCATCGGGGAAGTTGATGATCCCCTGCGTCGTCTTGGCGGTGAAGGCCGGCGCCTTCTCCCCGATCATCGGCATCCGATAAGCTTCCTGTCCGTTTTCCATTTTCTCTACTCCTTTTTTGGCGTTCAACCGCTTTTACCCTGTCTTTTCTTCGTGAGGCCGGCGCACTTCGGGCAGCGCCCGTAATACAGGAGGCGTTCGCCCCGGATGTCAAAACCGGAGGCCTTGGCCACCTTCCGGCGCAGGCCGATCAAGTTCTCGTCGAAAATATCTTCAATGCAGTGACACCGGCGGCAGACGACGTTTGCGTGTGGTTTCAGGTCGGTGTCGTAGCGCGCCGAACCGCCGCCGGTGTCACCCAGGTCATGGACAAGGCCCAACTCTTGCAGGGTATTCAGGGTTTTGTGGATCGTGGCAGGCTCAGCGTCGGGAAACGGGACTTCATCTTCCGGTAGAGCGCGGCCGCGGTCGGGTGCTCCCGGTTTCCGGCCAGCTGCCGGCAGAGGGCCAGCCGCTGGGGCGTCAGCCTCAAGCCGGCCCGCTTCAGTCCCTCGATGTAACTCGCTACCGCGTTAATAGTTGTCATAATTATTAGAAAATAATTATTAAAAAATAATCATTATTAATTATACCGGGTCGGCGCTTACCTGTCAAGCGGATCTTCTTTCCCACCGGCGCTCCTGCGGAATCCCCGCGGATACCCATCTCCCCGGGGTAGTAGATGGGAATCCATAAATGCATGTCATCCCCTTAATGTAGTAGAAGGGGATCCAGTAGTTGTCTTTATTCATTCTTTTTAGTTCAACCCCTCTTAAGGATTGGATACCCGCCTGAAGCCTGCGGGTATGACAGGCGTTTTGGATGCCCGTCTACGGTACACGGCATGACACACTTTTATTTTCTTGCATGTCATTCCCTCTCGTAGTAGGAGGAAATCCAGTAGTTGTCTTTAATCCGTTGTTTTTGATTTCAACCTCTTAAGGATTGGCTGCCCGCCTGCGCTCAGAAAACAAGCTTCGGCGGGCAAGCCCGCCTGAGGCACACGGGCATGAAATGTTTTTATTTTCTTGCGTGTCATCCCCTCATGCCTGTCCCCGCACGTCGTAGGCGGGGATCCATAAATGCTTGTCATTCCCTCATGTAGTAGGAGGGAATCCACGTATTTATCAGTCAACCCCTCTTAAGGATTGGATACCCGTCTACAACATGCGGGTATGACGTGCTTGTTGGATACCCGCCAACTATTCTCCTACGCTGGAAAATGAGCTTCGGCGGGCAAGCCCGCGGGCATGACGGGCTATGGATAGCCCGGCAAAAAAAACGGCCGGGGATGTTTCTCCCCGGCCGCCTCTTTTCTTCCAGAACCGTTGTTGTTCTTACTTCACCGCCGCCGCGATGGCCTCGATCGCCTTCTTCAAGGCCGGCCGCGGGTCCTCCACGTCGCCCTCGTACTCCAGCACCGCCGGTCCGCTGAAGCCGGCCTCGGCCAGCTTTGCGAAGAGCGCCTTCAGGTCCAGGTTGCCGGTGCCCACCACCACGTCCTGGGGTTTGCGGGCCGAATCGAAGAGGAAGTCCTTCAGGTGGATCGCGTAGAGGCGTTCCTTGAAGGCGGTTATCATGGCCAGCGGATCCTCGCGCGAATCGAGCGCCCAGGCTGTGTCCAGGCAGAGTCCGATCTCCGGTCCGGCCAGGCCGAAGAAGTGGCTCAGCATCTGGGCCGAGCCGAGCCAGTGGCGGGCGCCGTGGTTATGCACCGCCAGCTTTATCCCGTATTCCCGGGCCATCTCGCCGGCCACCCGGATGCAGTTCGGGAAACTCTTCAGTTCGAAATCGGCGCTGATGAGCGGGATGGCCGCCTTCCGGGCCGCCTCGAAAATGGGCCGGTTCTTTTCGGCCTGGTCGCCGAACCCGTAAACGCCGATCGAGCCCACCTCGACCCCGGCCTTCCGGTAGGTCTCGACCGCGGCGGCGAAGGCCGCCGGGTCGGCCGGGCTGGCGTGGGCACCGTAGAGCTCGATCTTCTTCAGGCCCAGTTCGTTCAGAAACCCGGCCACCTTTGTGTTATCCTTGAAGCCGCGGAAGGTGTAACTCTGAACGGCCAGGTCCAGCTTGAAGTCAGCCATCACTCCTCCAGGTTGAGTTGAAAGGGGATTGCGCGGGGCCGCCTGACGCCGGGCGCGGCCATCGTAAATAGTCTATCAGAATTCCGGCCGCAAGGAAAGGCCGCCTCGTGCACCTGGAGGTTTACCACCTGGAAGGTTTGCCAAACAGACAGAAATCCCAGCCGCGCGGGAGTGTTTCAAACTCTAATAAGAATTGGTGCCGACTGGTACAGACTATGCAATGCTTTATATCCCGAAGCGCAATCCTGTGAATACTCTCCAGTCGGGAGCGCCATAACCATCCACCAATCCGATACCGGCGCCGATTGTAAAGGTTGCGTTTTCCCCGACTAATCCGTACGACAGGATGCCTTCCACAGGCGTATTTTCCGTGTCAAACATATCTTCACTCCTGCCGAACAGTTCGGCGGAAACGTAGGAACGGGTTTCCGGAATCTTGAAGACCAGGCCGGTGCCGAAAAGCAGGGTGTGTTCTATCTTGACATTGTCGCCAAGTTTTTCTTCCGGCTGATAGGCGTAACCTATGTTTCCTGTCCAGAGCAGATTTTCATTAATTTGCTTATCCACTATTCCGCGGATTCCCAAAACATAGTCATCGGAATTCAGGTAGATATCGTTCTTCTTGGTATCGAGTTGCAGAAATGGAGCAACGGCTGCTTTGAGCCCGTTTTCATTCTCGGTTGGAAATCGGAATTTATAAACGAGTGAAAGATTCCCAAATCCGCTTCTCCCTGTTCCGTCAATCTCGGAACGCTGTTGAGCAACGTAGGGAACTACAAGCGACATCTGCTGGAGGTCGGAGATGCCGAAGGTCAGTGCGGCCTGCAGCAGATGTTGTTCCTTCACCAGGTCCATTTCGGTTCCCGCCAGGTCTGCTTCCAGCATTTTGTTAGTGTACGAATAGAATACATCAAAAGCCCATTTGGAAGCTCCGATCGTACTGGTGGTAGGAACTGTTGCTGTGTATTTGTCGCCCGGCGTGATGTCAAAATGGTTGCCGTCGGCGGTATATGAGACAGCCGGAAATCCAAGAATCACCGCTACTGCCAGTATTGCCGCAGACTTGGCGGTTTTCTTTCTTAATGCCAAAAGGAGCAGCCCCAATCCGAGCAGCAGGTACGGAACAGCTCCTTT
>Ga0209605_1000903_pt1 | contig 35518 bp, 29 predicted proteins | sample AD_UKC035_MetaG_FD_184408 | JGI IMG/M metagenome (GOLD analysis project Ga0209605, IMG submission 184408) | Active sludge microbial communities of municipal wastewater-treating anaerobic digesters from USA - AD_UKC035_MetaG (SPAdes) (version 2) | ecosystem: Engineered > Bioreactor > Anaerobic >...
GGGGCTCGGTCGGAGACCGGCCCGAGCGGCGAGGCGAGCGGCGAGGCAACGACCCCGGCGGAGCCGCATCACAGCCCGCGCTTCGACATCGACGAACGCGCCCTGCCGTTGGGCGCAGCCATCCTGGCGCACGCCACCTACACCTGGCTGCTCCACCCGCCGACCCAACAACCAACCTAACACCCACCTGACTGCTCCACCCGCCGACCCAACAACCAACCTAACACCCACCTGACTGCTCCACCCACCGACCCAACAACCAACCTAACACCCAAACCGGATCAACACCCCCAACGCCAATCCCCATACCCACACACTCCGGATTACGCATTACGCATTACGCATTACGAGTCACCGATCCCATGCCCACACCCCCCTCCCAAATCGACAAACAAACCCTGATAACCCGCCTGAACGAGGCGCGCAATGCCCTGCTGACGTTGGTGCGCAGCCTGCCGGCAGATCGAAACGAGGCGCCGGGCGCGGTGGGCGATTGGTCGGTCAAAGAGGTGATCGGCCACATCGCCAGTTGGGAAGACCGGCTGCTGACCCTGACGCAGATGGTGCTCAACGGCCAGGCCGACAAGATCGAATGGATCGACAGCCACGAGGCGCTGCAAGCCTGGAACCAGCGGCAATACCTGCGCAAGCAAAGCTGGACCTGGAGCGAGACGATCCGTGAGCTGGCCCTGCTGCGCGAAGAGGTGTTGTGGAACATCGATGGCATGGAGCCGGAACAGCTTTTCCAGACCCATGACCTGGCCGCGGGCCGCGTCAGGCCGGCCGACCTGTTGGAAGGCATCGTCGCCCACGACCAGGAGCATCTGGCGGAGCTACAGGCCTGGGCGGATGGGAACTCGGCGGAGCCTTGAGACACCGGTTGGCGCCTCTCCGCAGCCTCGCCTGAGTCCCTCCGGTTTTCCATTTCCTCAGTTCCCTGAGCACTCCCAGTTCCCCAGGACGATGCCCGTGACCCAATCGAACGACATGGCCCGCCCATCTGAGCTCCGTTTGACCGAAATGGAGCTGCGCCAGTACAACGGCGAGCGCGGGCGCCCCGCCTACATCGCCTATGGCGGCGTGGTGTACGATGTCAGCGACGCACCCAACTGGCGGGGCGGCATGCACCGCGAGATGCACTACGCCGGTTTGGACCTGACCCGCTCGCTGCGCAAGGCGCCGCACGACGCCAGCGTCTTTCAGCGCGTGCCCCGCATCGGCGTCTTGGTCGATGGATAACCCACCCGAGACCCGCAAAGGCGCCGCCGGAGCCAGGGCAACTGCCCGCCTCTGGCAGCATCCAACGTTCGAGTAGCGTAGAAGGGAAATCGAACCATGCAGATCACTCACGTCGAAGTAATTCCGGTCGAGCTTGATTTGAGCCTGCCCTATCGCGCGCTGTACGAAGAAAAAGTCGAGCGCGCGGCGCTGGTCTTCGTGCGCATCGACATCCAGGATGGGCGCAGCGCCTGGGGCTGCGCGGCCTTCGATTCGCTGTTGACCGGCGAGACGGTGGAGCAGGTGACGCGCGCCAGCCGCCGCTGCGCCACGCGCGCCCTGGATCTCAACCCCCTCAACACCGAATTCGCCCTGGCCGAGCTGGCGCCGTTGACCGCGGGCACACCCTCCGTCCTTTGCGCCTTCGACGCCGCCTTCCACGACCTGTTGGGCCTGGCCGCCGCACTGCCCTTGCACCGCCTGCTGGGCGGCTATCGCTACCGCATCCGCACCTCCATCACCGTGGGCATTGCCTCCACCAACGAAACCGTTGAGTTGGCCCGGCTGCGCGCCCGCCAGGGCTTCCGCATCCTCAAATTGAAGGGAGGCCTGGACCCTGAGGAGGACGTGCGCCGGGTCAACGCGGTCCATGACGCGCTGCCTGAGCTGACCCTGCGCCTGGATGCAGACCAGGGCTACGACGTGCGCCAGGCGCTGGACGTGGCCCGGGTGCTGGCCGGCAAGATCGAGATGCTGGAGCAGCCCACACCGGTCGGCGATCTCAACGCCCTGCGCCAGGTGCGGGAGCACAGCCGCGTGCCGGTGCTGGCCAGCCAAAGCGTGCGGGGCCCCGAATCTGCCCTGGAGATCGCCACCCAGCGCGCAGCCCACGGCATGAGCGTCAAACTGAGCACCTGCGGCGGCATCGCCCGCGCCCGCCAGATCGACGCCATCGCCCGCGCCGCACGCATAACCACCATGGTCGGCTGCCTCAACGAGCCGGCCCTGCTGATCGCGGCCGGCCTGGCCTTTGCCCTGAGCAGCCCCAACGTGGCCTATGGCGACCTGGATGGCCACTTCGATTTGATCAACGATCCGACGACGCCAGGCTTCCGCTTCGAGGATGGCTGGCTGATCGCAACCGACACGCCAGGGCTGGGCTGCCGGGTAGAGCTGTGAGAAACGCTGGATTTAGAGCCATGAAAGACGCCGACCAGTCCGGCCAGGCATCGGTCGTCGTTGCCCTGGCCGGCGGCGTCGGCGGCGCCAAGCTGGCCTATGGGCTCCATCGCGCGCTGGGCGAGCGGCTGGCGGTGGTGGTCAACACCGGCGACGACTTCGAGCACTGGGGCCTGACCGTCTGTCCCGACCTGGACACGGTGCTGTACAACCTGGCCGGCCTCAACAACCCCGAATTCGGCTGGGGGCTGGCCGGCGAGAGCCATGCGGCGCTGGCCATGATGCGCCGCTACGGCGGCGAAAGCTGGTTCAGCCTGGGCGACGGCGACCTGGCCACCCACCTGCTGCGCACAGAGCGGCTGCGCGCAGGCTTAAATCTGACCCAGGTCACGTTTGAGCTACGAACGGCGTTGGGCGTCACGGCCGAGCTGCTGCCCATGTCCGATCAGCCGGTGCGCACGGTGGTACACAGCGACGAAGGGGTGTTGCCTTTTCAGCGCTATTTCGTGCAGCGACGCTGTGAGCCGCGGCTGCTGCGCCTGGAATTCGCCGGCATGGAGGGGGCGCGGCCCTCGCCCCAGGTGTTGGCCGCGCTGGCGCGCGCCGAGGCTGTGGTGCTCTGTCCCAGCAACCCCTACCTGAGCCTGGATCCCATCCTGTTGCTGCCCGGCCTGGCCGAGCGGCTGCGAGTCTTTGCCGGCCCGGTGGTGGCCGTCTCCCCCATCGTCGGCGGACAGGCGCTCAAGGGGCCGGCCGCCAAGATCATGGCCGAGCTGGGCGTGGAGGCGTCGGCGCTGGCCGTGGCGCAACACATCGCCGGCCGCATCCGCCTGGACGGCTTCGTGCTGGACGCGGTGGATGCGCACCTGGCGGACGCGGTGGCCAGCCTGGGCGTCACGCCGCTGGTGACCGACACCATCATGCACGATGCAGCCAGCAAGGAGCGGCTGGCGCGGGAAGTGTTGGCGCTGGCGGTCAGGCTGGTAAGACGTCCGACTTCTGAGTGACAGGTGATCGAAGTGGAGCAAATCACCACGCAAACCAGTGAAACCATACTGGACGAACTCAAGATAGATCGGCAGATGTTTCTGGCCTCCACCGAGTTCGACGACGAGGAACGAAGGAGACACCTTACCCCATGACGATCACTATCTGTGTGGCCGGCGCGACCGGCTGGGTCGGTCAGCCGCTGTGCGCGGCTATCGCTAACGCGGGCGACATGCAGCTTGTCGGCGCGGTCGCTCGCACCCATGCGGGCCGCAGCCTGAGCGAGGTGGTGCATGATCCGCGCCTTGATTTGAAGGTCAGCGGCTCGGTGGCGCAGGCGCTGGAAAGCCCCACCGACGTGCTGGTGGATTACGCCGGCGCGGCCGCGGTCAAGGAGAACGTGCTGACGGCCATCAGGCAAGGCGTGCACGTGGTGATCGGCTCATCAGGGTTGACGGAAGCCGACTTCGCCGAGATCGAACAGGCCGCGCTGGCGCATCGGGTCGGCGTGATCGCGGCCGGCAACTTCTCCATCACCGCGGTGCTGCTGGCGCGCTTCGCCTGCGAGGCCGCCCGCTACCTGAAGCACTGGGAGATCATCGACTACGCCTCCGACGCCAAGATCGACGCGCCCAGCGGCACCGCCCGCGAGCTGGCCTATCGCCTGGCCGAGGTGGCCCAGCCGCAGCTTACCCATGCCATCGGCGAGACCATCGGCCCCAAGGAAAGCCGGGGGGTGACGCTGAACGGCAGCCAGGTCCACTCGATTCGCCTGCCCAGCTTCGTGATCAGCGTCGAGGCCATCTTCGGCGCGGCCGATGAGCGGCTGACTATCCGCCATGACGCCGGATCCGGCGCTGCCCCCTACATCCAGGGCACGCTGTTGGCCATCCGCCAGGCGGGCAGGCATGTGGGACTGATCCGTGGACTGGACCGCGTGCTGGGCTGATGGCGAGTTCCGACGCCTCAAGCCCTGCGGCCTGGCACGCTGCGCACAACCGTTGATGAAAACGGCGGGCTCGGTGGCTGCGCACAGACCGGCCCGAGCGACGAGCTTCCTCTGCTTAGTTGCCAGATGACATTCGCTGGCCCGTTCCGTGACTCTCCATCTCCTCATCCCCGTCAAACACCTTTCCGACTCCAAGAGCCGTCTGGCGCCGGTGCTGGCCGCCCAGGAGCGCCAGGCCTTGACGCTGCGCCTGCTGCGCGGCGTGCTCCAGGTGGCGCAGCAGGCCCAGGAGCAGCTCGGCGCGGCCGCCATCGTCGTCAGTCCCGACCCCGTCGTTCTCGCCCTGGCCGCCGCCTACAGCCTGACCCCGCTTCCCGAAGAGCCTGCTCCCCCTGGCGGCGACGAGTCGCGGGCTACGAAACACGCACCCCATTTCACCTTTCACGCCGAACCTGCCCTCAACACCGCCTTGCACCAGGCCACCGAATTTGCCGCCAGCCGCGGCGCCTCCGCCGTGTTGATCCTGCCGGCCGATCTGCCGCTGTTGACCCTGGCCGACGTGATGCGGCTCTGGCGGGCCAGCCAGGAGCTTTACGCCGATCGGGCCATGGTGATCGCGCCGGACAGCCTGGAGCAGGGCACCAACGCGCTGCTGGTGCGGCCGCCCGGCGCGCTGTGCTACCGATTTGGCCCTGACAGCTTTCAGCGCCATTGCCAGCAGGCGCGCGAGCTGGACCTGGCCTGGCACATCGACCGTTCCCCGCGGCTGGGGCTGGATGTAGATCTGCCGGCCGACCTGAAACACTGGCTGGCCATCGAACAAAGCGACCAGGCCTCGACGCTCGAATCGAACCAATTTGAGGAGTCTACCATGCACGACGACCGACACGCCAACCCCCTGGATGGGGCCACCATGGCCTTTTTGGATCAGCCCGGCCTGCTGATGCGTCTGGGCACCGTGGGCAGCGACGGCTACCCCCAGGTAACGCCCATCTGGTATCTCTACGAGGATGGAGTCTTCTGGATCACCACCGCCAGCAATCGAATCAAGGCGCGCAACATGCTGGCCCGGCCCCAGGTCGGCTTTGCCATCGACAGCGATCAGCGGCCCTACCGCGGCATTTCCGCCCGCGGCGAAGCGCGTCTGGTGGCTGAAGGGGAGGCAGCGCGGCCGATGACCCGGCGCATTGCTGCCCGCTACATGCCGGCCGAGCGGGTTGAGGCCATGGTCGCTACGTTGATGGAGGCCCCGCGTGCCCTCTTTGCCATCGATGCATCCCGTGTGGTAAAAATGGGCAGTTGGTGACAAAGGGACTTGGACGACTGATTGCCCGATTTAGTCAGTTGTGCTAAACTGCCAACATGATCAATCAGACGCCGGACACTATTCACGCCAAATCAAGTGCCCGGCGCCGACCAAGGAGTTCTTATGACGACCGCTAACGGCTCACCCATAGCCACCCCCACCGCAATCCTCAACAAATACAGCAGCCATCTGACCCAGATACGCTCCCAGGCCGGCTCGCAGGCCATGCTCTACGGCATCGGCCTGACCGACGAGGACATGGCCAAGCCGCAGGTCGGCATCGCCAGCATGGGCTGGGAGGGCAACCCCTGCAACATGCACCTCAACGACCTGGCCAAGGAGGTCAAGGCCGGCGTGCAGGAGGCCGGCCTGGTCGGGCTGATCTTCCACACCATCGGCGTCAGCGACGGCATTTCGATGGGCACCGAGGGCATGAAGTTCTCGCTGGTCTCGCGCGATGTGATCGCCGACTCCATCGAGGTCGTCATGCGCGCCCAGTGGTACGACGCCAACATTTCGCTGCCCGGCTGCGACAAGAACATGCCCGGCTGCGTCATGGCCATGGCGCGCGTCAACCGTCCCAGCCTGATGGTCTACGGCGGCACCATCCGTCCCGGCCACCTGGACGAGCAGAAGCTGGACATCGTCTCGGCCTTCGAGGCCTACGGCCAGTGGATCGCCGGGACCATCGACGAGAGCGAGCTGCGCGCCGTGCTGCGTAACGCCTGCCCCGGCGAGGGCGCGTGCGGCGGCATGTACACCGCCAACACCATGGCCTCGGCCATCGAAGCGCTGGGCATGACCCTGCCCTACAGCTCCTCCTACCCGGCCAGCAGCCCTGAAAAGCTGGCCGAGTGCCGCCAGGCCGGCCAGGCCATGCTGCACCTGCTGGAAAAGGATATCAAACCGAGCGACATCCTGACCCGTCCCGCCTTCGAGAACGCCATCACCGTGGCCATCGCCCTGGGCGGCTCGACCAACGTGGTGCTGCACCTGCTGGCCATGGCCAAGGCGGCCGGCGTGCCGCTGGCTCTGGACGATTTCCAGCGCATCTCCGACCGCACCCCCTACCTGGCCGATCTGAAGCCCAGCGGCCCGTGGGTGATGGAGGACCTGTACGACGTGGGCGGCGTGCCGGCCGTGCAGCGCTTGCTGCTCAAGGAAGGGCTGCTGCACGGCGACTGCCTGACCGTCACCGGCAAGACTGTGGCCGAGAACCTGGCCGATCTGCCCGATCTGAAGGAAGGCCAGCGTATCGTGCGGCCGCTGTCCAACCCGCTCAAGCCCACCGGCCACTTGCAGATCCTCTACGGCAACCTGGCCAGCGAGGGCGCGGTGGCCAAGATCACCGGCAAGGAAGGGACGCGCTTCAGCGGCCCGGCGCGCGTCTACGACTCCGAGGAGCTGTGCCTGGCCGGCATCGAGCAGGGGCAGGTGCAGCCGGGCGACGTGGTGGTGATCCGCTACGAGGGGCCGCGGGGCGGGCCGGGCATGCGGGAGATGTTGACCGTTACCTCGGCCATCATGGGCGCGGGGCTGGGCAAGCGCGTGGCCCTGATCACCGATGGCCGCTTTTCCGGCGGCACGCACGGCTTCGTGGTCGGCCACATCACCCCTGAGGCGCAGAGCGGCGGCGCGCTGGCTCTGGTGCAGGACGGCGACGTGATCACCATCGACGCCGAGGACAACACGCTGAGCGTTGAGCTGTCCGATGAGACGCTGGCGCGGCGGCGGGCTGGCTGGACGGCGCCTGCACCCAAGTTCACGCAGGGTGTGCTCTACAAATACGTCAAGAGCGTGGCGTCGGCGTCGCAGGGGTGTGTGACTGACGGGTAGGACTGACAGTAGGCATTGAGAGACGTTGTAGATGTTTTCACCCAGCAATTCCAAATATGGCGATTGCCAAACTGGAGTCGAGGCTTCAGCCGGGTTTGCACGCTCAACTCGCATCGTCCAGACCCGGCTGAAGCCTCGACTCCGCCCATATTTGGAATTGCTGGTTTTCACCCAGACCGGTTGGCGTTTTGGCGCGGATGTGCTACACTGCTCAGCCTGACAGCCATTATTCTACGCTGCCCGAATGAGGAGCGTGACCTATGACCACAAAAATCCACGTCTGCGTCGCCTGGCCCTATGCGGCTGGCGACCGCCACATCGGCCACCTGGCCGGCGCCTATCTGCCGCCGGATATCTTTGCGCGCTACCATCGCCTGGTGGGCAACCAGGTGTTGATGGTCTCAGGTTCAGATACCCACGGCACGCCCATCACTCTGCGCGCCGACCAGGAAGCGGTCAGCCCGGCCCAGGTGATCGAGCGCTACCACACCCGCTTCATCGAGGGCTTTCTGCGCTTCGGCCTGACCTTCGACCTGTACACCCATACCGACACGCAGAACCACTGGGACGTGACCCACGACCTCTTTCTGCGCCATCGGGAGCGCGGCTACATCTACAGCGACGTACAACAGCAGCTCTATTCGGTAGACGACCAGCGCTGGCTACCTGACCGCTACGTCGAGGGAACCTGCCCCTTCTGTGGTTTTGATCGGGCGCGCGGCGACCAGTGCGACAACTGTGGTCGCACCTATGACGCGGTTGAGCTGCTGAACCCGCGCAGCAAGATCAGCGGCAGCACCCAGATCGAAAAACGGCCCACCGAGCACTTCTTCCTCGACCTGGGCAAGGCCAACGACTTCCTGATCGACTGGCTGAACCTGCCTGACAAGGCCGAGTGGCGACCCAACGTGCTCAACTTCGCCCGCGCCCAGGCCGAAAGCCGCGAGCTGCGCGGCCGGCCCATCACCCGCGACCTGGACTGGGGCATCACCATCCCCGTGCCCGGCTACGACGACAAGCGCATCTACGTCTGGTACGATGCCGTGATCGGCTATCTGTCGGCCACCAAGGAGTGGGCGCAGGTGACCGGCCAGCCTGACGCCTGGCAAGACTGGTGGCAGGAGGGGGGCGAGGTCGAGAGCTACTACTTCATCGGCAAGGACAACATCCCCTTCCACGCCATCATCTGGCCGGCCATGCTGGACGCCTACGGCCCCGTGCCCGGCCACGCCTGGCGGCTAAAGCTGCCCAGCGACGTGCCGGCCAACGAGTATCTGACCCTGGGCGACTTCAAGTTCAGCAGCAGCTTCGGCAACGTGATCAGCATCAACGAGGCGGCCGAGCGCTACCAGGTGGACGCCTGGCGCTATGCCCTGACCGCCATGGCGCCGGAGAGCCAGGACAGCGAGTTCACCTGGCAGGAGTTCGTGCGCCGGGTCAACACCGAGCTGGTGGCCAACTGGGGCAACCTGGTCAACCGCGTGCTGGGCTTCGCTGTCAAACAGTTCGACGGCCGCACGCCAGAGCCGGGCCCGCTGGACGCCGCCGATCAGGCCCTGCTGGCGACGGTACAGAGGGGCTTCACCAGCGTGGGTGCGCTCTACGCGGCGCGCAAGTTCAAGGCTGCGCTGGACGCCGCGCTGCGGCTGAGCCAGGAGGTCAACCGCTATCTCAACGACAAGGCCCCCTGGCAGCAGGTCAAGACCGACCGCGTCGCGGCCGGAACCAGCGTCTATGTGGTCTTGCAGGCCATCGACTGGCTCAAGCTGCTCTTTGCACCGGTGCTGCCGTTCAGCTCTCAACTGGTACACGAGTACCTGGGCTACGACAGCCAGCTCTTTGGCCGCCAATACACCGAGCTCATCGCCGATGGGCGCGGCCAGCACCTGGTGCTGCGCTACGACAACAGCGTCTCCGCCGGCCGCTGGCAGGCGGAGACGCTGCCGCCAGGCCAGGCGCTGCGCAAGCCCGAGGCGCTCTTCGTCAAGCTGGACGAGGCGGTGATCGAGGAGGAGCTGGCGCGCATGGGTGTACGCAAGGACTGACGGTCCTCAGAAGGACCGTCAGTCCTGTCCTTCCAGCAGGCTCCGAACCACCTTGCCGGTGGCTGAGCGGGGCAGCTCCTCACGAAATTCGATGCTGGCGGGCACGGCGTAGGGTTCCAGACGCCGCTGACAGAAGCTGATCAGCTCCTCCCCGCTCAGGCTGGCCCCAGGGTGGAGGACCACATAGGCCTTGACCTGCGCCGCGCCGGCCGCGTCCACCACCCCCAGCGCGGCCGCTTCCAGCACCTGATTGTTCTCGTAGAGCACCTCTTCCACATCGCGGGGATAGACCACGCCGGTGGGCAGGCTGATCACATCCTCCTGCCGGCCGATAATGCGAAAGAAACCCTGGCTGTCCAGCGCGGCCAAATCGCCGGTGGGCAGCCATCCCTGGCGCAAAACCGCGTCGGCCGCTTCCCTCCAGTAGCCGGCCATCACCTGCGGCCCCTTGATCATCAGCTCCCCCACCGACCCGACGGGGACCTCTTCCCCGCTGACGGGATCGATGATCCTGGCGTCGGTGTTGGGCAACGGCGCGCCGACAGAACCTGCACCGCGGCGGCCGGCCAGGGGGTTGCTGTGCGTGATGGCAGTCGCCTCAGTCATGCCGTAACACTCCAGCAGCCGCGTCCGGGTCAGCCGCTCGAAAGCCTCGTGCAGCTCGACCGGCAGCGGCGCGCCGCCGCTGAGACAGGTTCTGATGGAGCCAAAGCCATAGCCGTGCAGGTTGCGAATGCGGCTGGCCGCGGCGAACATGGCCGGCAGACCGGGGAAGATAGTGGGTTGATGGTTCCAGATGACATCCAGCAGCTCGTTGGTGTCGAAACCAGGCAGGAGCAGCATGGTCGCGCCGACGGCGATAGGCAGGTTCATGGCCGTGATCATGCCAAAGCCATGCAACAGGGGCAGAGCTGAGATGAAGGTCTCCCGTCCATATTGCAGATCGTGCAGCCAGTGGCGGAGCTGCAAGGTGTTGGCCACCAGATTGCCATGGGTCAGGCAGGCGCCGCGGGTAGCGCCGTGTACACCGGTCGTGAAAGCGATGATGGCCAGATCGGCGCTGGCGCGCGCCACATCGACTTGATGGGGCGGTGCATCCAGAATCAGCTCAGCCATGCTGCGCCCCACCGGCTCAGCCTCAAGCTGCGGCTCATCGTCGGCAAAGCCCAACGCGTGCAGCATGGCGCGCCGGGCCTGCTCCGACGGCAGTTGCGGCATGGCCACGGTCAGCACCTCGCGCACGCCAGCCCGCGCCTGGATCGTCCGGGCCAGGGCGCCGAACTCCTGCAAGGTCACCAGCAGCTCCGCTTCGGCCGCGCTGGCCTGGGCGACGAGCTGCGCCGGATCGCCATGCAACGCCGGCAGCACCACCACGGCCCCCGCCCGCAGCGCGCCGTAGTAGGCGATGACCAGCTCAGGCATGTTGGGGAGGAAAAGCATCACCCGGTCGCCCGGCCGGATGCCCAGCCCGCGCAGGGTATGGGCGAACTGGTTGGCGCGCTGGTTCAACTGGGCATAGCTCAGCTTGCGGCCCTGGAAGAAGAGGGCGGGCCGCTTGGGCAGCCAGTCCGCGGCGCTGGCCAAAAACTCCGGCAGCGGCCTGTCAGGAATCGGCACGGTTCTGGGGGTGGCCTTGTCATAGACTCGCAGCCAGGGCCGCTCCACCTCCGGGGTCTCCTCCGTCGCCTGCCGCCAGGCGACCTCCGGCTCATCGGCCAGGATGAAGCGACGAATGGCGCGGTTGACGGCCTGGTGCCGCTCCAACTGGATCTTGTGCTTGGAGGCGCCCACGTCCACCCGCTCGGCGTCGGGGATCGTCTGCGCCACCTGTTCGATCACCTGGCGGGGAAAATAGGTGTCGCGCTCGCCGGTGATGACCAGCGTCGGCGTGCGCAGCGTGCGCATCATGTCCCAGCCGCGCCATTGCAGCATGTTGTTGTTGGCCATGCGTTTCATGACGTGCAGCTCGGCATTCCAGCGCGGCCGATAGTCCCAGACCGGCCGCAGCAGGGCCGTGGGCAGCCGGTAGGCCAGCGTCACCAGGCGCGGCACCGGATACTCGCCGGCTGTGGCGATCAAGACCAGATGCGCGATCTGCTCCCGATAGGTGCTGGCATACTCCACGCAGATCGACCCGCCGAAGGAATGGCCAACCAAATCGAACTGCCGGGGCAGGTTCAACTGCTGGCTGATGGCGTACAGGTCGGCCACCAGCTCCGGCATGGAATAGCGCGTGGTGGGCGCGTCGCTCTGTCCATGCCCGCGCAGGTCGGGCGCCACCACGCGGTAATCCCGGCTGAAGTAGTTGATCTGACGCTCCCAGGTCTCCGCGCAGCCGGCGTAGCCATGCACGAAGAGGATGGTGCGCTCCACGCCCGCAGGGTGGATGTCGATCACGCTGAGCTGATCGCCCGCGATGCCTGGCATGGGTACGTTGACCCGATAGAGATCGAAGTCCAGTTGGATGTCGCTGCGCTTGATGCCGCGAAGTTCGCGTTTCATGGCATGGGAGTCTACCACAACCGGCCAGAGGTGCAAAGCGTGCCGGCAGGTCCAGCAGTACCAACTGCGCCGACTGCCAGCCTGAAGTCGGGCCTCCAGAGTGGAAACAACCGCGTCACAAATTCAGGGCTTGCATTATTGACAAGTTGTGGTATACTTATGTTATCTGACTATGTAAAGCTTGGCGCAGCCAAGCCTGGAAAGGTCCTTTTCAGGCGACCATTACGGCCTACATTGCTGATGACACGCCGCACTTACCTTGATTTCGACCTCCAAATCGCACGTACCAACGACGGTCTGCTGGCCCGCGTGCTTCATTCGCCGGCCGGGCAGGCGTCCGTTCAAATCGATACCGGCGCCTGGGATGGGGTCATTCCCTTGACCGATGGGCCGATCTGGCATGCGCCGGTCGATGCCCACGACTCTGCGTCAGCCCGCTTGGCCGGCCAGGCGCTCTTCCAGGCGGTCTTCCACGATGAGCTGCTGGTCTGTTGGGGGCAAAGCCTGATCGAAGCGCGCCACAACGGCTGCGGCCTGCGGCTCAGGCTGCGGCTGAACCAGGCGCCAGAGCTGATGACCCTCCCCTGGGAGCTGCTCTTCGACCCGACGCAGAACCGCTTCCTGGCCCTTTCCTCCGAAACCCCTCTGGTGCATTATCTGGAATTGCCCCGCCGGGCTGGGCCGCTGAGCGTCAAGCTGCCGGTGAACATCCTGGTGGCTGTGGCGACGCCGGCCGATCTGCCCTGGCTCGACAGCGAACAGGAGTGGGCCGTGCTGCACCAGGCCCTGCGCCATCTGATCAAGCAGGGCCTGGTCACTCTGGAGCGGCTGGAGATGGCCACCTTGCCTGCGCTCCAGGCCAGCCTGCGGGCGCGGCCCTACCACGTGCTGCACACCATCGGCCATGGCGCGTTTGACGAGCAGAGCGGGCGGGGAATGCTCATGCTCTGCGACGCGGACGGCCGCGCCGCGCCGGTGTTGGCCGACGATCTGGCGCTGGTGGTCGGCGACATTCCCTCGCTGCGCCTGGTGGTGCTCAACGGCTGTCAGGGCGCACGCGTGGCCAGCGCCAACCCCTTCGCCGGCGCGGCCCAGGCGCTGGTGCGGCAGGGCACGCCGGCCGTGGTGGCCATGCAGACGACCATCTCCGATCAGGCGGCCATCGTCCTGACCCGTGAATTCTATGCCGCCCTGACCAGCGGCCAGCCGGTGGACGCGGCGCTGACCGAGGCGCGCAAGGCGCTGGCTACCCAACTGCACAGCGCCGAATGGGCCGCGCCGCGCCTGGTGATGCACAGCGCCGATGGCCGGCTCTGGGAGATCCACGCGGCCCGGTCCAACCGCGACCTGCTGGCCGTGCAGGCCTTCGACAACAGCCTGTCGATTCTGGGCGATCTGGTGCGGCGGCCCGACTTCAGAGCCAAGCTCTCCGCCTTGCAGACCGATTTCGAGGCGGCCGGCCTTCAGATCGAATACCTGACCAACTACAAGGACCTGCACGATCTGCTGCACAACCTGCAATTCCTTTGCTTCAGCGGGCTGGTGCAGGAGGCCGCGCGCTTCCCCGCCGACCCGCTGGCCCAGGAGATTCTGCTCGACCATGAGCTGACGCTGGCGGGGCTGATCGACAGCCTGGTGGAGGCCGCCGGCCGGCCAGGCATGCCGGCCAGTGAGCTGGACTGGATCGGGGAGCTGGCCGAGGCGCACGGCCACCTGCGGCAGGCCATCGACACACTGGAGGCCGAGCCGCTGCGCCGGGCCATCTGGCTGATCAGGCGGGTGCTCGACCTTCAGCCCACCCGCATCAACGAACGGCTCAACGCCTCGGCGCGGGCGCTGCGTCTGGCCACCATCGAGCAGGCCATGCGTTCGATTCGTCGGGACCTGCGCCGGCTCAAGCTGCCCCCCAGGCAGGTGCGGCATTTCGAGAGCGGCGTCACAGCCCTGGGCGATCTGGGCGAACACCTGGCGCGGCTGGTGGAAGACCACGACCGCTGGCAGGCCGTCGATCTGGAGCTGCGGCGAATCGAGGCGACCATGATGCACGACGTGGGGGAGATTCGCGCCTCCTGGCCTGAATTGAGGGCCCGGGTGGCGCCCCTCTGCCAGCAGTCCGGCGCCGAGTGGGTGGAACGCCTCCGGCGCGATGACCGCGATCTGGACCTGGCCCTGGCCGGCGCCAACCCCGCCCAGATCCGCCGCTCCTTCCTGCGCTATCGCCGCCGGGTCGGCAACCGTTTCTACCAGGTCGACGCCGACCTGAAATCACTGTGCCACGAGTTGCGCTACCTGGGGCAGCCGCTGGCCTCCACCTTCACCCTGTTGACAGCATGAGCGATCAATCGTCAGAGCCAACCTCCCTGCCCTACGTCTCCCTGGCCGCCTTGCGGGCCGCGCACAATCACCTGTTGGCCACGCACCGGCAGTCGGGCAACACGCCGGAGCTGCTAGCCGCGGCCGAACTCTTCATCGAACAGGGGCGCACGCTGGGCGCACTGCTGGATGGGGAGGAAGAGCGCGCCGTGGCCCAGAGCGCCCTGGACTACTGGGCTGCAATCCTCTACCGTTCTGGGCTGGAGCCCCCCGAGTCGGGCCTGGCCGAGTTCGACTGGAGCCTGGCGCCGGAGCTGCCTGACCCGCTCTGCCCTTACCTGGGCCTGGACGCCTTCGCCGAACAACACCAACCCCTTTTCTTTGGCCGGGAGCGCCTGATCGGGGAGGCGCACCAAGCCCTGGCCACCAGTCGTCTGCTGGCTGTGGTGGGCCCCTCGGGCAGCGGCAAATCGTCGCTGGTGCTGGCCGGCCTCCTGCCTGCTCTGAAGCAAGACGCGGCGGCTGGCGGCGCCCAGTGGCAGGTCGCGCCGCGCATGGTTCCCGGCTCCGACCCGCTGGCCAACCTGGCGCGCGCGCTGCTGGCTGTGCAGGTCGATGCGCCGGCCGACCCTCAGGCCTGGGCCGAACAGCAGGCGGCGCGGCTGGCCGTCGCGCCGCAGCATCTCCTGGAGCTGATCGCCCCTCAGAGGGCGCCCCTGCTCCTGGTGGTGGATCAATTTGAGGAGGCCTTCACCCTGTGCGTCGATGATGCCGCCCGCAGCACCTTCATCGCCTGCCTGCTCAGCCTCTGCCAGACGCCGGGCCGCAGCCACACCCTGATTCTGACCATGCGCACCGACTTCGAGCATCTGGTCTCCCGCCTGCCCGACTTTCAGCCGCTGTTCGAGCGCCATGTCTTTCGGGTGACTCCGCTGAACGCGGCCGAGCTGCGGGCCTCCATCGAGGCGCCGGCTGAGCTGATCGGGCTGAAATTCGAGCGCGGCCTGGTCGATGCCCTGTTGCACGACATCCTGGGCGAGCCGGCCGCGCTGCCGCTGCTGCAATTCACCCTGCTCAAGCTCTGGGAGCAGCGGCGGCGCAACTACATCACCTGGGAGGCCTATCGCAGTCTGGGAGGCGGACGCCTGGCGTTGGCCAACAGCGCCGATGCCTTCTACCAAAGCCTGATTCCCGAAGAGCAGTGGACCGCCCGGCGCATCCTCCTGCGCATGGTGCGCGCCGGCGCTGGCCTGGAGATCACCAGCAACCGCGTGCGCCTGGACACGCTGCACAGCGCGGGCGAGGCGCAGGATCGGGTCGATCGGGTTCTGGGCAAGCTGATCGCCGCCAGCCTGGTGCGCGTGACCCAGGGGGACATCGCCAGCGACGCCCAGATCGAGATCGCCCACGAGGCGCTGGTGCGGAACTGGCCGACGTTGGTGACGTGGCTGGAGGAGGAGCGGGAGAATCTCCGGCAACGGCAACGGCTCACCGACGCGGCCCGGCAATGGACCGGGCTGGGCCGCGCCCAGGGCGCGCTCTTGTCAGCCACCCTGCTGCACGAGACAGGCCGGTTCGTGGAGGCCACCGGCGTCGAGTTGAGCAGCCTGGAGCTGGAATTCTTGCAGGCCAGCGAGCAGGCCATCGTCGCCGAACAGCAACGGGAACTGGAGCGCCAGGTAGAACTGCAACGGGCGCGGCTCGAAGCGCGCCGCCAGTCGCAGAATGCACGCCGCCTGCGCCGGGTCGCCCTGGCCCTCGGCCTTTTGCTGGTGATTCCGCTGCTGGCCGCGGCCGTGTCGCTGCAACAGCGGCGCTCCCCATGGCAGCGGCTGGAAAGCTTTCCGCGCGACGCGGCGCCAGCGCTGGCGGCCACCTGGACCTTGGCCCCCGGCCAGCCAGCCCAGATGCTGATCTGCGCCGGCACCAGCAATGTCGGCATCGGCTGCACCCAGGAGGGGCGAGCGTGGAACATCTTCCAGCAGGATCTGCCCACCGGCGAGCCGGGCAGCTCCAACAACAGCGATCTCGCCGGCGCGGTGCGCGGGGTGCAGGCCATGAGCATCGATGCGGAGAACCTGAGCCGGATCGTGGCCTTCCTTTGGGATGGCAAGGCCTATCTCAGCGAGGATGGCGGCGTGCGCTGGCGGCTGGCCAGCACGGGCTTGCCCCCCAACCCCGGCCACGTCAGCTCGGTCGCGCTGCATGGCAAGCTGGCGCTGGCGGTCATCGATGGGGCGCTGTACGGCAGCCAGGACGGCGGCGAGTATTGGGCGCCGGTGGGCAACAACAGCCAGCCCTACTGGGGCCAGGTGCACGACATCAGCATCGACGCCCCCACCGGCACAGCCTACGCGGCCACCGACAACGGCCTCTACGCCGCGGTCAGCCAGCGCCCCTGGCGTTGGGAGCGGGTCATCAACCTGCCCAATGTGCATCACGTTGCCCAGCGGCGGCAAGCCGGCGGCGATCAGCTGATCGTCGCCACAGGTTTCAACGGTCAGAACATCCTCTATCGCTGGACGCCTGGCCAGACTGCACGTGCGCTGGCCAGCTTCACCGCGGCCGTCCAGGCCCTGGCAGCCGATCCAACGCCTGGCAGCGGCGTGGCGGCCTATCTTCTGCTGGACAGCGGCGAGGTGGTGGCTGTGGGAGAGGCGGGCGGCCGGCGCTCCCTGGGTCAGCGTCCCGACTGGCCGTGGGAACAAGCCTTCGACCTGCTGGCCGCGCCCGCGCCCAACGGGGGAGACTCGCTGCTGCTGATGGGTCACACCAGCGGTCTGCTGCATTTTTTGGGTCCACGTCCGCTGCCAGCCCGCTGAACGGAAATTGTCAGCAAACCGTAATCTTGCCAAACGGATTTCTGTGTTACGATAGGGGGTGTCCGAGCTGGAAGTTGATTGCTGGCGGGGTATGAGACCATAAGTATGGCTTTCGGGGCGACGCTGCGCTGGCTCGGCCGCAGCGCACGCCGTTGACAGCCTGACCATACCTGATGAGAGGTTAGAACAATGCACCACTCAACGAAGACCTCCAAATCAGCTAACCTGCTGTTAGCGCTTGGACTAACCATCGTCATTCTGCTCACCGCCGGCGGGCCTGGCTACCCCGCCGCCGACGCCTCGGCCAACGCCGCGGCGCTCCAGGCGGCCGCCCTGTGTGCGCCCCCCTTGTCAGCCGATCTCCTGCTGGCTTCCGCCCCAGTGGCGACCGCAGACACGACGCGCTCGGCGGTGTGTGACCGGTGCCGTGCGATCTGCGCCCGCAACTGTGCCTCATACGCCTGCGTCGCCTGTGCCCGGTCGGTCAAATGCCGTTCGACGGTGCAGGCATGTGTGCTCCCCAGACGCAAGGCCTGACCTGATCCCCCTTCACCGCAAAAAAGGAGCCCGCATCGCGCGATGCGGGCTCCTTTTTTGCGCCAGCGCGATGAATTGGATGTCGGTGCGCACTGATGCTATACTGCGCCGTGCGATCGTTCATCGGTTTCATTCGATTCGACACAGGAGGCCATCATGTTATTGGTAGGCGACATCGGCGGCACCAAGACCCATCTGGCGATCTTCTCGCCAGAAAAAGGCGCGCACGAGGCCATCGTCGAGCGCATCTTTCCCAGTGGGCAGTTTGCCAATTTGGAGACCATCGTCCAAGCGTTCATGGCTGAGATCAACCTGCCTGTCGAACGCGCGGTCTTCGGCGTGGCCGGCCCCGTCTCCGGCGGCCAGGCCACCATCACCAATTTGCCGTGGGTCATCCGGCAGAGCCGCCTGCAGGAGGTGTTGCAGATCGAAGCGATCACCTTGCTCAACGACCTGCAGGCCATCGCCTATGCTGTGCCGCACCTGCTGCCAGAGGAGCTGCACACCCTCAACGACGGCGACGTGGAGCCGCACGGCCCGATTGCCGTCATCGCGCCCGGCACCGGCCTGGGCCAGGCCTACCTCACCTGGGATGGCAGCCGCTATCGCGCCTACGCCTCCGAGGGCGGCCACGCCGATTTCGCCCCTGCCAATGAATTGGAGATGAGCCTGCTGCGCTACATGCTGCGCCTGCATGACCATGTGAGCTACGAAAAGGTCTGCTCTGGTCTGGGCATCCGCAACCTTTACTTCTTTCTCAAGAACACCGGCTACGCGCCCGAGCCCCCCTGGCTAGCCAAGCAGCTTCTGGAAGGCAACGACCCGACCCCGTTGATCGTCGGCGCGGCGCTCAACCATGAGGAGCAGCCCTGCGAGCTGGCGGTGGCCGCGCTGCGTCTGTTCGTCTCGATTCTCGGCGCCGAGGCGGGCAACCTGGGCCTGAAGCTCATGGCCAGCGGCGGCATCTATCTGGGGGGCGGCATCCCGCGGCGCATCCTGCCCTGGCTGGACCACAAGTATTTCATGCAGTCCTTTTTGCACAAGGGGCGCTTCTCCACCGTGTTGATCCGCTTCCCGGTACACGTGATTCTAAACAAGAACGCGGCGCTGCTGGGGCTGGCCAGCGAAGGCCTCGGCCTGTGATCGGCCAGTCGTCGATCCTGGGCCACGCGCCGGCGCCATGGCGGCCGCGCGGCGACGGGCGCCCTGGACCGAAGTGACCGACAACACCGTCCCGCCCGGAATCTGCCATGACCATCCATGACATCTCGCTGACCATCACCTCTGACCTGCCCGTCTGGCCCGGCGATCCGCCGGTGCGGCTGAGCCAGCCTTTGCACCTGGAGCGCGGCGATACCTACACCCTCACCCGGCTGGACATGGGCGCGCACACCGGCACGCACCTGGACGCGCCGGCCCATTTCATCCGCGGCGGCGCAACGGTCGAAAGCCTGGATCTGGAGACGCTGATCGGCCCGGCCCTGGTGGTGGACGCGCGCGGGCGCGGCCACCTGAGCGCCGAGACGCTGGAGGCGCTGGCCATCCCGGCCGGCGTCCAGCGCCTGCTCCTGCGCACCGACAACTCCCTGCGCTGGCAGCGCGACGAACAGACATTTGCCGAGGACTTCATCGCCATTGCCCCCAGCGGCGCGGCCTGGCTGGCGGCGCGCGGGGTCAAGCTGGTGGGCATCGACTACCTCTCCGTCGCCCCCTTCGACGACAGCGCCTCCACCCACCAGATCTTGCTGGGCGCCGGGGTCGTCGCGGTCGAGGGCCTCAACCTCAGCGCCATCGAACCTGGCGACTATCAACTGATCTGCCTGCCCATCAAGATCGGCGGCGCCGATGGCGCGCCCTGCCGGGCAGTGTTGGTGCGATAACATGACACGCGAACAGATTCGACTGACCTCCCTCGCCGCCTGCGCTGGCTGAGCGTCCAAGATGGCCCCCGAGGCCCTGGCGCACGTGTTGCGTCCACTTGCTACCCTGTTCAGCCCGGCTGACTATCCCGACCTGTTGGTCGGTCTGGGCCAGCCCGACGACGCGGCCGTCTACCGACTGAGCGAAGACCAAGCCCTGGTGGCCACGGTCGATTTCTTCACGCCCATCGTGGACGATCCGGCCGCCTACGGCGCTGTGGCCGCGGCCAACGCCCTGAGCGACATCTACGCCATGGGGGGCCGCCCCCTTTTTGCGCTGAACATCGCCGCCTTCCCCGCCAACCTGCCGGCCGATATGCTCAGCCAGGTGCTGGCCGGCGGGGCGGAGAAGGTCAGGGAGGCTGGCGTTGCCATCGCCGGCGGCCACACCATCCAGGACAAAGAGCCGAAATATGGCCTGGTGGTGGTGGGTCTGGTCGATCCCCGGCGCATGATGACCAAGCAGGGCGCGCAGCCAGGGGACAAGCTGGTGCTCACCAAGCCGCTGGGAACGGGGGTGCTCACCACAGCCTTCAAGCGGGACCTGACCAGCGATGAGCAATTGGCCGCGGCCGTGGCCAGCATGACGCGGCTGAACCGCGCGGCCTCAGAGGCTGCGCTGGCGGCCGGCGTTCGGGCCGCCACCGACATCACCGGCTTTGGTCTGCTGGGCCACGCCGCCGAGATGCTGGGGGAGGAGAAGGTCAGCCTGCGCTTCTTCTTCGATCAATTGCCCTGGCTGCCGGGCGCGCAGCAGTTCGGCGACCAGTGGGTCTATCCCGGCGGCGCGCACGACAATCGGGCCTATTTCGAGGCGCGCCTGCGTTTTGCTCCCCAGATCAGCGAGGCGCAGCGGACCCTCTGCTTTGCCCCGGAGACCAGCGGCGGGCTGCTGTTGGCCGTGCCCCCTCGGTGTGTGGATGAGCTGCTGGCGCGGCTGGGGGAGGCCTGGCTGGTGGGCGAGGCGGCGGCTGGGGAGCCGGTGGTGCAGATGCTGATGACCGCCGAGCACACCCCCGGCGCTGGTTGAGCAGCCGATGTGCCCCCGCCGGTTCATGTGCTCCCGCCGGTTCCATGTGTTCCCGCCGGTTCCATGTGCTCCCGCCGGTTCCATGTGTTCCCGCCGGTTCCATGTGCTCCCGCCGGTTCCATGTGTTCCCGCCGGTTCCATGTGCTCCCGCCGGTTCCATGTGTTCCCGCCGGTTCCATGTGCTCCCGCCGGTTCCATGAACCGGCGGGATCTCTGCTCAATCAGATGCGACGCCGCTTTTCACCGGCCGCGGGCTGGGCTACTGTGTTCCCGCCGGTTCCATGTGCTCCCGCCGGTTCCATGAACCGGCGGGATCTCTGCTCAATCAGATGCGACGCCGCTTTTCACCGGCCGCGGGCTGTGCTACTGTGTTCCCGCCGGTTCCATGTGCCCCCGCCGGTTCATGGAACCGGCGGGAGCTCATGAGCACATGGAATTTCTGCTCAATCAGATGCGACGCCGCTTTTCACCGGCCGCGGGCTGGGCTACTGGGCTCCCGCCGGTTCCATGTGCCCCCGCCGGTTCATGGAACCGGCGGGAGCTCATGGAGCTCATGAGCACATGAAATTTATGATCAATCGGACGCGACGCCGCTTTTCACCGGCCGCGGGCTGTGCTACTGGGCTCCCGCCGGTTCCATGTGCCCCCGCCGGTTCATGGAACCGGCGGGGGCACATGGAGCTCATGAGCACATGAAATTTATGATCAATCGGACGCAACGCTGCTTTTCACCGGCCGCGGGCTGGGCTACTGGGCTCCCGCCGGTTCCATGTGCCCCCGCCGGTTCATGGAACCGGCGGGAGCTCATGAGCACATGAAATTTCTGCTCAATCAGATGCGACGCCGCTTTTCACCGGCCGCGGGCTGTGCTACTGGGCTCCCGCCGGTTCATGGAACCGGCGGGAGCTCATGAGCACATGGGATTTCTGCTCAATCAGACGCGACGCCGCTTTTCACTGGCCGCGGGCTGGGCTACTGTGTTCCCGCCGGTTCCATGAGCACATGAAATTTATGATCAATCGGACGCAACGCTGCTTTTCACCGGCCGCGGGCTGGGCTACTGTGCTCCCGCCGGTTCCATGTGCCCCCGCCGGTTCATGGAACCGGCGGGAGCTCATGGAGCTCATGAGCACATGAAATTTGTGATCAATCGGATGCGACGCCGCTTTTCACCGGCCGCGGGCTGTGCTACAATCTCCCCATGACGATTCTTCCACCCCCTGACCAAAAAGTCGCCTACGTCAACCAGATGTTCGGCGATGTTGCCCAACACTATGATCTGATGAACCGCCTGATGACCATGGGGCAGGATGTGCGCTGGCGTCGTCTGTTGGTGCATGCCGCCGCCCTGCCGCGCGGCGGCCGGCTGCTGGACATCGCCGCCGGCACCGGCGACATCGCGTTCGAGGCGTTGCGTCAGGCGCCCGACGTGCAGGTGACGGCGGCCGATTTCAGCCTGCCCATGATGGAGGCCGGCCGCGCCAAACGCTACAGTCATCGACTGGCCTGGCTGGGCGCCGATGCCCTGAGCCTGCCCTTCGCCGACGACAGCTTCGACGCGGTCAGCTCTGGTTTCCTGCTGCGCAACGTCGTCGATGTGGAGGCGACGCTGGCCGAGCAGCGGCGCGTGGTCAAGCCTGGCGGGCATGTGGTTTGCCTGGAGACCAGCCCGCCGCCCGACAACCTGCTGCGCCCCGCCATCGACCTGCACCTGAAAGTCATCATCCCTACCCTGGGACGGCTGATCAGCGGGGCGGGCCAAGCCTACAGCTATTTGCCCCAATCCTCCATCGCCTTCCTGCCGCCTGATGAGCTGGCCGCGGCCTTCCGTGCGGTCGGCCTGCGCGAGGTGCGCTACCGGCGCTTGATGTTTGGAACCATCGCCATTCATGTGGGCGTCAAGTAAGCGATGCAAGCCATAAACCGTCTCATCGTCGCCCTGACCGGCGCCAGCGGGCAGATCTACGGCATCCGTCTCTTGGAGACGTTGGCCGCGGCGCGGCGCGCCGGCGATGAGAAGGCCGCCATCGAGACACACCTGGTGCTCAGCGAGGCGGCCGGCATCACCATCACCCAGGAGACCGACTACACCCCGCGCCAGGTGGAGGCGTTGGCCGATGTGGTCTATCGTCCGCGGGATATCGGCGCGGCCATTGCCAGCGGCAGCTTTGCCACCCTGGGCATGGTGGTGGCGCCGTGCAGCATCAAGACCCTGTCGGCCATCGCCAACTGCTATTCCGGCGATCTGATCAGCCGGGCGGCCGATGTGCAGCTCAAGGAAGGCCGGCCGCTGCTGCTGGTGGTGCGCGAGACCCCGCTGCACCTGGGCCATCTCCGGCTGCTGGCGCAGGCGGCCGAGGCGGGCGCCATCATCATGCCGCCCGCGCCGGCCTTCTACAGCCGGCCGCAGAGCGTGGACGACATCGTCAACGGCACGGTGGGCCGCATTTTGGCGCGCCTGGGCATCGAGAATGAGCTTTATCATCGCTGGCTGGGTGTGCGCGGCCATGATGAATGAAAAACGGTTGAGGAGTTGATCTGTGGATAGCACCGCCATCTTCGAGAAGCAACACAGCGAACAGGCCGCGCTGCGCGGGGTGCCGTCGCTGGTCTGGCGCGCCGGCCAGGAGCGGCGCATGGGCTTGATCCGCCAATGGACGCCGCTGGACGGCGTCCGCGCCCTGGTGGATGGCTGCGGCGTGGGCATGTACGTGCGCGGTCTGCACGAGCAGGGCGCCGAGGTCTGGGGGCTGGACGTGGAACACCAGCACGTGGCCGAGGCCGCAACCCTGGCGCCCGACGCGGCCCTCTGCCAGGCGGCCGGCGAAGCGTTGCCCTATCCTGACGGCATGTTCGATCTGGTGCTCAGCCACGAGGTGATCGAGCATGTGCAGGATGATCGCGCCTACGCCGCGGAGATGATGCGGGTGCTGCGCCGGGGCGGCCGCGCCATCGTCTTCTGCCCCAACCGGCTCTATCCCTTCGAGACTCACGGCCACTACTGGCGCGGGCAGTATCATTTCGGCAACACCCCCTTGATCAACTGGCTGCCTGACCCGCTGCGCAACCGGCTGGCGCCGCATGTGCGCGCCTACACCAAGGCGGGTTTGGAGGCGCTGTTCGTTCCGAAGTCGTCATCTTTCGAAAAAGATGCCAACACTCAAGCGCGCATCGTCCATCACACGGCCATCTATCCCGGCTACGACAACGTCGTCTACCGTAGGCCTGAACTTGGCCGCGTGCTGCGTCGTGTGACCTACGGCCTGGAGCAGACGCCCTGGCGCTGGTTCGGCCTGTCGCACCTGTTAGTGATTGAACGACTGTGATGATATAATGAAAGCCAGCATCGCCAGTCAACATGGAAAACATCCCGCTTCTGAATAGCATCGTCTGGCGGCTGAGGTACGACTATGACTTTGTATCCTGTCGCGACAATGTATGAGCATGTCGAGTTCGACTCCGCTGGAGCGCCGCTGATCTCTGGCACAACTATGAAAGTTGTTGAATTAGTTACGGCGCATCTGGCCTATGGATGGAGTCCGGAAGAACTTCACTTTCAATACCCCTATCTGACGCTGGGACAGATTTATGCTGCTTTGGCCTACTACTGGGATCATAAAACAGAGATGGACGCTGATATGAAACGTCGTTTCCAGTATGTAGAACGAGCCAGAAAAGATGCTGACCCATCGCCGCTCGTCACAAAATTGAGAGTTCAGGGGCTGTTGGCATGACGATAGCGTTGTACATGGATGAACATGTGCCGCGCTCGATCACAATTGGCTTAAGACTGAGAAGCGTAGATGTTCTCACCGCGCAAGAGGATGGGCGACGAAATACGCCGGACTCGGCGCTCCTCGATCGTGCCACAGAACTTGGTCGAGTCATGTTCTCACAAGACTCGGACATGTTGAGCGAAGCACGACAACGCCAGTTGTCTCAGCAGTCCTTCTCCGGCGTCATCTATGGCCATCAGCAACGTGTTACAATTGGCATCTGTGTCAGAGATCTGGAACTGTTGGCTAAGGCAGCAGAACCACATGACTTGGCCAATACAGTTCAGCATCTACCGTTATAACTATGAGCATAGAATCAGAACACATTCTTATCAAGCGTCGCCGCCGCCAGCGCCGCTGGCAACATCGGCCGCGGCCGGTGTTGCGGCTGGCGCAGGCGCTGGCCGCTATTTTGATCGTCTTCGTCGCCGTCAATGTCTTGCTGGTCGGCTCGGCCGTGGGGGCCGTGGCGGGGGTCTACACCTTCTTTGCCCGGGGCCTGCCCGACGCCAGCGCCATCGAAACCGAACAGATCGAATTCGAAACGGTGCGCATCTACGACCGCACCGGGCAACACCTGCTCTACGAGAGCTTCGACCCGCGCCCCTTCCGCGGCGACCGCACCTTCCTCCCCCTGGATGAGATGTCATCGTGGGTGATCAGCGCCACCGTGGGCCTGGAGGATCGCAGCTTCTGGGAGAACCCCGGCGTCAACCCGGTGGGGTTGGGCCGCGCCTTCGTGTCGAACCTGCGCGGCGCCCAGGTGCAGGGCGGCAGCTCCATCACCCAGCAGTTGATCAAGAACATCATCATCGACCCCGAAGAACGCTATGAGCGCAGCTACACGCGCAAGATCAAAGAGGTCATCATGGCCCTGGAGATCACGCGCCGCTACTCCAAGGAACAGATCCTGGAGTGGTATCTGAACCACAACTTCTACGGCAACTTCGCCTACGGCATCGAGGCCGCCTCGCGGGTCTACTTCGACAAATCGGCCAACGAGCTCTCCATCGCCGAGGCTGTCATGCTGGCGACCGTTCCTCAATACCCGGCGCTCAACCCCATCGACAGCCCGCAGGACGCCTATCGTCGCCAACGCAAGGCGCTGGATGCCCTGGCCAGCGAGGCGGGTATCCTGACGCAGGATGAGGCCAACGCGGCCAAGAAATTCTTCGACGACAACGTGCTGGACGATCTGCTGGAAGAAGGGCTGATCAGCCAGTTCGACCGGGACAACGCGGCCACTGATCAGGCCGCCAGCGATCGGGTGCTGGATGCCCTGGTTGTCTACGGCTGGATCGACCAGGCCACGGCCGATGAGGCCAAGGGCTACGGCGGCAGCCGCTGGATGTTCCTGCGCGAGAAGACTACCGAGCGCTTCGAGAACACCAGCGCGCCGCACTTCGCCCTTTACGTTCTGGACGAACTGCAGCGCAAATTCAACACCGTAGACGATCCCTATTATATCTGGCGCAATGGCCTGCAGGTCTACACCACGCTGGACTATGACCTGCAGAAGGCGGCCGAATGCGCTGCACGCGTGCGGATCGCCGCCCTGGAGGGCACGCCGGCCGACCAATATCTTCCGCCAGAGGGCACGCCGGCCGATGCCTGCGCGGCCTTCCGCGACATGGACATGCAGCCTAACCTGGAGGGGGCCGACCACAACGCCCACAACGCCTCGGTGGTGGCCATTCGACCGCCCACCGGCGAGATCCTGGCCATGGTCGGCAGCGTGGACTACAACAACCACGAGATCGACGGCGAAGTCAACATGGCCCTGGCCGAGAACCAGCCCGGCTCCAGCTTCAAGCCATTCACCTACCTGGAGTCTTTCCTGCAAGGCTTCACCCTGGCCACGCGCATGATGGACGTGCGCACAGTCTTTCCCAATCCGCCAGAGCCGCCCTACGTTCCCGAAAACTACGACCGCAAATACCACGGGCCACAGTTGGCGCGCCATGCCTTGCAGCGCTCCTACAACATTCCCGCGGTCTGGCTGATGGATCAGGTGGGCGTCAAGAATGTGATCGATCTGGCCCATCGCCTGGGCATCAACAGCCTGGGCGAGGAATACTACGGCCTCAGCCTGACTCTGGGCGGCGGCGATGTGCGGCTGATCGACATGGTCTATGCCAACAGCGTCTTTGCCAACGGCGGCATCATGGCCGGCCAGCCGGCCGCCGAAAGCAGCCAGCGGCCCGGCTATCGCACGCTGGACCCGGTCAGCATCTTGCAGGTGCGCAACAAAGAGGGCCAGATCATCTACGAGTATGACCAGCCGGTCACCGAACGCCTGGTGGATCAGCAACACATGTACCTGTTGCAGAACATTCAGTCAGACTACAGCGCGCGCCTGGCCGCCTACGGCGATTGGGCGCGCTTCCTGGAGCTGCCCGATCGCAAGATCGCGGCCAAGACCGGCTCCACCAACGACTGGACCGACGGCTGGACCATCGGCTATGCGCCGCAACTGGCCGTTGGCGTCTGGGTAGGCAACGCCGACAACGAAAAGATGTATGAGGTGCCGGGCAGCCGCGGCGCCGCGCCGATCTTCCATGCGGTGATGGACTATGCCCTGACCCAACGCGGGGAACCGGTGCTGGAGTTCGAGCGCCCTGAGGGAATCGTTCAACGCGCCATCTGCTGGGAGTCGGGCCTGTTGCCCACCCCTGACTGCGGCCGGGTGGTCAACGAGATCTTCATCGAAGGCACCGAGCCCACGCGTTACGATACCGTGTGGCGGGCCTTCGAGATCAACCGCGAGAATGGCAAGCTGGCCACCGCCTACACGCCGCCAGAGTTGATCGAGCGTCGGGTCTATCAGATCTACCCGCCCGAGGCGGCCGACTGGGTGCGGGAGCAGGGCATCGCCCAGCCTCCCACCGAGTATGACGCCGCCGTGGGCGCGGGCGTGATCGATGCCGAGGTCGGCATCATGGCGCCCCTGCCCTTCTCCTACGTCAAGGGCTCTGTGGAGATCCGCGGCAACGCGCGGCTGGACGGCTTCGCCAACTACCGGGTGGAATATGGCGAGGGGATCAACCCCACCGCCTGGGCGCAGATCGGCCCCACCCACGGCGAACAGGTTGGCGAAGGGGTGCTGGAGGTCTGGGACACCACACCCTACAACGGTCTGTACAGCCTGCGAGTGGTGGCCACACGCGGCGATGGCAGCACCAAGGAAAGCACGATTCAGGTCACAGCCGACAACCAGGCGCCCACTGTGAAGATCGAGGCGCCGGCCGAAGGCCAGCGTTTTGTCACCAAAGACGACGAGTGGATCAGCATCACCGCCAACGCCACCGACGATTGGGCCATGGACCGGGTTGATTTCCTGTTGAACGGCCGCCAGATCGGCTCAAGCACCGTGGCCCCCTACAGCCTGCGCTGGGATCTGCAACTGTTTGGCCAGGGCGCCGCGCAGACGATCGAGCAACAGGTCGTGCAGCCTGATGGCAGCGTGATCACCCAGACCGTGCCGGCCGCGGTCTTCAGCTTGCCCGAGACCAAGGCCGATGGCACGCCTACCGGCCGCCGCTTCACGGTCTATGAGAATGGCTTCGGCTTCCTGGTCGGGGCCAACGGCGCCTACACCGAGACGCACCTGATTCAGGTCAAGGCCTACGACCGGGCCGGCAACGTCACAGCCAGCCAGCCGGTGCGCGTTTTTGTCGCCAAGAAGGTCGAGACCAAGGATGCGCCGACGGGTCGCCTGCCCGACCCGCCGGTGGCGCTCATGCCCGCGGATCGGCCCACGTGATGACGCCATGAGCAGCAACGCACAGATTGCGCAACACGACGCCAGCAAGCGCTACCAGAGCGCCCGGCGCAAGGTGTTCTTCGACAGCCTGTTCAGCCTGGTGCGCGGCCGCGCGCCGGAGCTGCTGTCGTTCGACTCGGTGCAGATGGCGCTGCAGGCCTGGCAGCAGGTGGAGAAACGCCAGCCCGAAATGATCCCCCTGGACAAGATCGTCGGCAGCGTGGGCCGCTACCGTGACTTCACCCGCGAGTTCCTGCCCAGAGAGTCGATCAGCGAAGCGCGTTGGCAGGCTGTCGATGCGGCCATGCACAGCCAAACCGGCCTGCCGCCCATCGAGGTCTACCAAATCGGCGACGCCTACTTCGTCAAGGATGGCAATCACCGGGTGTCAGTGGCCCGGGCCAACGGCCTGAAGGATATCGAGGCCTACGTCACCACTGTCGACACGCCCGTCACTATCGACGCTTCAACCCGTCCCCAGGATCTGATGCTGAAGGCCAGCCAGGCCGATTTCCTGCGCCGGACTCATCTGGAGGAACTGCGCCCCGGCGCCGACGTCGAAGTCACCGAGGTCGGCAGCTACTATGAGCTGCTCCAGCACATCGAAGTACACCGCTACTACCTGGGCCTCGAACAACAACGGGAGATCGCCTGGGAAGACGCGGTGGCCAGTTGGTACGACCAGGTCTATCTGCCGGTGGCTGCCGCCATCTGGGCCTCGACCATTCTGGAGCGCTTCCCTGGCCGCACCGCCGCCGATCTCTACCTGTGGGTATGCCGGCATCGGGAAGATCTGGCCGCCGGCGGCGAATTGCCCTCGCCGGTGGCCGCGGTCACCGACCTGTCCGGCGAGCTGGACGGATCGTCGGGCCGCATGGTGCAATCGGTGAAGCGGGCGCTGAGTTCCAAACCCCAGCCTGTGGACCTGGCAGCCGAAGCTGTGGAGCTGACCAGACAGGAACCAACGGCTCTCCCATCTGAAGAACCGCCCCCATAAGGAGCAAGAGGAGCCAACTATGCAGCGGACAAAGATCGTCTGTACCATCGGGCCAGCCAGCCAGTCGCCGGACATGCTCGTCCGCCTGATCAAGGCGGGCATGGACGTCGCGCGCGTCAACATGTCGCATGGCGCCCATCAGGGCCACGCGGACACTATCAGGAACATCCGTGCCGCCGCCCGTCAGGTGGGCAAGGCTGTAGCCATCCTCGTGGACCTGCAAGGCCCCAAGCTGCGCGTGGGGAAGATGCCCCTGGAGGGGGTGCTGTTGCAGAACGGCAATTCCGTGGCCCTGACCATCGAGGATGTGCCGGCCACGGCCGAGGCCATCCCGGTGCAGTTCAAACGGCTGCCAGAGGCGGTGGCAGCCGGCGACCGCATCCTGCTGGATGATGGACTGCTCGAACTGCTGGTCGAAGGCAAGGATGAGGCCAACGTCCACTGTCGCGTGATCACGGGCGGTGTGCTGACCTCCAACAAGGGCATCAACCTGCCTAAGGCGCACCTTTCCATTGCCTCCATCACCGACAAGGACAAGGAGGATCTGATCTTTGCCCTGAGCCAGCGGGTCGATTGGATCGCGCTCTCCTTCGTGCGGCGGGCTGAGGATGTGTACCAACTGCGGGAGCTGATCAGCCAGCAGTGTGAGTTTGGGCGGGTGACCCCGATTGTGGCCAAAATCGAGAAGCCAGAGGCGGTCGCGAACATCCAGGAGATCATCGACGCGACCGATGCCATCATGGTGGCCCGCGGCGACCTGGGGATCGAGGTTTCGCCAGAGGCGGTGCCGATGATGCAGAAGATGATCATCCAGCTGTCCAACCAGGCGGGCAAGCCGGTGATCACGGCCACGCAAATGCTGGACTCCATGATTCGCAACCCGCGGCCGACGCGGGCCGAAGCCAGCGACGTGGCCAATGCGATTCTGGACGGCGCCGACGCGATCATGCTCTCCGGCGAGACGGCTGTGGGCAAATATCCCATCGAAGCGGTCGAGACCATGGTGCGCATCGCCAGCGAGACCGAGCCCCACGCTCGTTATGGCCCCTTCGGCCTGGCCAGCGACACGTCCCATTCCATCAGCGAAGCGGTGTGCTATGCTGCCACTGACACGGCCGTCATGCTGCACGCCAGCGCGATCATCGCGCCCACCTTGACCGGCGGCACGGCGCGCATCCTGTCACGCTTCCGCGCCCCCAATCCGATCATTGCCATCACGCCCAACCCCACGGTGCAACACCAACTGGCCCTGTATTGGGGTGTGCATCCATTGACCAGCCGGCGTGCGCCAGACACCGATACGGTGATCGAAGAGGCGGTCATGACGGTCGCCGAGGCCGGCTTGATCCATGCCGGCGACACGGTGGTCATCACCGCGGGCGCGGGCGGCCACTGGGTGGGCGACACCAATTTGATCAAGGTGGTCAAGCTGGCCAAAGTGCTGGCGCGCGGCCAGGGGGTGGGCCAGCACCTGGTCACGGGACGGGTGCGCCGGCTGGAAGGCCCCCTGACGGATCAGGTCATGCTGCAGCGCGATGAGATCGTCGTCACCTCCCGGACAGACCGCACCTTCGTCCGTCTGCTTCAGCACGCCGCGGGCCTGATCACGGTCGAGGCCGGCCCGGAGTCGCACGGATATCTGCTGGCGGTCGAACATGATCTGCCGGCCGTGGTGGGAATCGACGACGTCGAGGCGCTGCACGATGGAGATTGGATCCTGCTGAATGCCGCCAAGGGTTTGGTGGTGGAGAGTCAGAGCGCGCGGTAGGCGTTGTCCTGGCTCGGTCGGAGACCGGCCAGAGCGATGGTGGGGTTCTGGCTCGGTCGGAGACCGGCCAGAGCGGCGGTAAGGGGTTCTGGCTCGGTCGGAGACCGGCCAGAGCGGTGGCGGACCGGCCAGAGCGGCGGCGGAGCGCAGCTTTGTGGTGCGAAAAAACAAGCAAGCCCCTGCCAGAGCGGCAGGGGCTTGTCTCGTTTTGTGCTGCGCCAGAAGGGCGAGAGGTTATTTGACCTCGACCGCAGCGCCGGCCGCCTCAAGGACAGCCTTGGCCTCGGCGGCCGCTTCCTTGGACACGCCGGTGACCACCGTCGCCGGGGCCGACTCGACCAGGTCCTTGGCCTCTTTCAGGCCCAGGTTCGTGATCTTGCGGACTTCCTTGATGACGTTGATCTTGTTGTCGCCGGCGCCCTTGAGGACGACGTCGAACTCAGTCTGCTCCTCGACCGGCTCAGGGGCCGCGGCGCTGGCTGCCGCTGGAGCGGCGGCCATGGCCATCATCGGAGCGGCGGCGCTGACGCCCCACTCCTCCTGCAGCCGCTTGGCCAGCTGAGCAGCCTCGACCAGCGACAGCGAGTTCAAAAGTTCAATTACCTGTGTGATCTTGTCAGACACGGTGAGAAACCTCCATTTGGGTTATGAGAATTGTCTGCGAAACTTGTTTCTGCCACCCGCTAAGGTGGCGCGTCGTTGTGACGGACGGCGGCGCATGAAGCGCCTTACGATGGGACGGCTCAGGCGTTGGCTTGAGCGCCCTTGTCGGCGTAGGCCTGGATGGTGAGCGCCAGCTCGCGCAAGGGCGCTTGCAGCGTGCGATACAGCTCGCTGGCCGGCGCTTCCAGGGTGCGCACCAGCTCGCTGGCCGGTCCCTGGATAACACCCAGCAACTGGGCGCGGACCTCGTTCTTGCTGGGCAGCTCACGCAGCGTGCGGGCGCCCTCGGCGTCAAGCACCTGGCCATCGAGGATCGCTCCTCTGATCTTGATCTTGTCCAGGTCCTTGATCGAATCGAAGAGCGCCTTGGCGGCCGTCGCGACGTCGTCCGGCAGATAGACCACGGCGGTCGGGCCGACCAGGTACTCCTGCGGCGCCGGCAGGCCAACCCGCCGCAGTGCGAGGGTCATCAAGGTGTTCTTGACCACCTGAACACCGGCGTTGTGCTCACGCATCTGGCCGCGCAGCCGTTGGATCTGCTGCACGGTGGTGCCGCGATATTCGGTCAGCACAATGGCCGGGCTCTTGGTCAATTGCTCGACGTACGCCTCGACGTACTGTTCCTTCTTCTCTCGTGTGATTGCCAAGCGATTAACCTCCTTAACAGATGGACTGATGGTCTGCAAGAGAGCCAGAGTCTGACCAGCCGCTGCCGTGGGCAAGGGCCATCGAAACATCAACGCTCTCTCCGTCAGTCTAGAGTTATCGAGCGGTGCTGAGAGGCAGCAAGCAACAAAAAAGCCTTCACATCAGCCGATGCGAAGGCTCACAGACAGCGTCAAGCGGCAGTGTTGCCCTGCAAGGGGCACAACTCGGCCGCGCCCTGGCTGCCCCGGTGGGGTATGCCAGGCGATGCTCTCCTGTCCTGTCGCTTCGGCGGGCTGACGTATTAAGCCAGTGATCTGGCGCCTGCTGTCATCAGCAACGATCTCGGAATCGATACAGTTGTTAACGCCGGTTCATGCCGCCAAATTGGCCGGCCCGGAACTCAGGCGGTGCGTAGTTGGGCGGTCTGGTTGGGATCGAGCTTGACGCCTGGCCCCATGGTAGAAGTCAGAGTCACCCGCTTGATGTAGGCGCCCTTGGCGCCTGATGGCTTGGCACGGGTGACAGCTTCCATCACGGCCGACAGATTCGCCATCAACGCCTCTTCGGTGAAGCTGGCCTTGCCCAACGGCACGTGCAGGTTGGCGGTCTTGTCCACCTTGAACTCAACGCGGCCCTGGCGCGCTTCCTGAATCACGCGCGGCAGGTCGTCCTCTTCCACGATGGTGCCCGCCTTGGGGCTGGGCATCAGACCGCGCGGACCCAAGACCCGGCCCAAGCGACCCACCTTCTTCATCATGGCCGGCGTGGCGATAGCCATGTCGAAATCGGTCCAGCCGCCCTGGATCTTGTTGACCAGCTCATCACTGCCGACGAAGTCCGCGCCGGCCTCCTCGGCGAGCTTGGCGCCGTCGCCTTCGGCGAAGACCAGGATGCGCACCTGCTTGCCGGTGCCGCTGGGCAGCAGCACCACACCGCGCACCTGCTGATCTGCATGGCGCGGGTCAACGCCCATGCGCATGTGGACTTCGACGGTGCTGTCGAACTTGGTGAAGACCGCATCCTTGACCAGCTTGATCCCGTCAGCGGGAGAATACTGGCGGAGCGGATCGATCTGCTTCTTTGCTTCGAGATACTTCTTGCCGTGGCTTGTCATGGATTGCTCCTGGTGGTGTTAGCGGAACCGGCAGCAGCCCGGTCCCTCCCACTAGCGCCGACCTGCAACTGCGAAGTCGGCCAGCTAGGCGGATGTCCTTCAGAAATCAGAGGTTCACACAGCTTCGTGAAATGCCAAAAACTGCCGTGAAATGAGCCGATTTCCTCTCTGTTTAGTCAACAACGGTGAGGCCCATGCTGCGGGCAGTGCCTTCGATCATCTTGACCGCGCCGTCGATATCGATCGCGTTGAGGTCCTTCATCTTCTGTTCGGCGATGTTGCGCACATCGGCCGAGCTGACCTTGCCGACCTTGTTGCGATTGGCCGAGGCCGAACCCTTGGGAATGCCGGCAGCCTTCTTGAGCAGATCGGTGGCCGGAGGGGTCTTCAGGGTCAACGTGAATGAGCTATCCTGGAAGATCGTGATCTCAACCGGGATGATGCTGCCCACCAAGTTCGCGGTCTTGGCGTTGTATTCTTTGCAGAAACCCATGATGTTCACACCGTGCTGGCCCAAAGCGGGGCCAACAGGGGGCGCAGGATTGGCCTTGCCCGCAGGAATCTGCAGTCGAACGATTGCTTTGATCTTCTTTGCCATGCGTTACCTCAAATCTATAGCCCGGCAATTGCAGGCCATATCTGTCATCGGTGTTGTTCCGGGCCGTCGCAGCGTCCCAGGGTGAAGCGGCTAGACCTTCTCCAGCTGCAAGAAATCCACATCGACAGGCGTGTCGCGGTTGAAGAATGAGACCATGACCCGCGCCCGTCCTTTGTCCGGGTGTAGCTCCTGGACGACGCCGGTGAACTCGGCAAACGCGCCTCCGACGATGCGCACCTTCTGCCCAAGCTTGAAATCGACCTTGATCTTGGGTTCCTCGGACTCCAACTGGCGCATAATGCGCTTGACTTCATCATCGGGCAGCGGTGTGGGTTTGTTGCCCATGCCCACGAAGCCGGTCACGTTGGGGGTGTTGCGCACCACATACCACGACTGCTCGTCCATGACCATCTGAACCAGGACGTAGCCGGGAAAGACGCGACGCTCCACCACCCGACGCTGGCCATCCTTGAGCTCGATCTCTTCCTCGGTGGGGACAACGACCTGGAAGATCTTGCCCTGCATATCCATCGATTCGATGCGATGCTCAAGGTTCTTCTTCACCTTGTTCTCATAGCCGGAGTAGCTGTGAATGACGTACCAGGCAGCCTCAGGTGGAACCTCTTGAGTCTCAGGTTGTTCGATTGTCGACTCGACCTCTTCGGGGTGAGTCGTTGCACGTTTGTCTGTCTTTGCCACGGTTCGTCTCAGCTAATGTGTGCTGTACCGCTGCCGGCCTAGCCTATCAACGCCGACATCACGCCAGTGAACAGAATGTCCAATATCCAGAGCAGGATCGACATGGCGACAGTCACAGCCAGCACGATCCCGGTCAGGTAAAGGGCTTCCTGGCGAGTCGGCCAAGTGACCTTGCGCATCTCGGCGCGCGCCTCGCGGAAATACTTGACGACGCGGTTTTCTTTCTTCTCGGTCTCGGCTTTGCTCACGGTTGATTTCTCACTTACGATGGAAGACACCGCCTTGAGCTTCAGGCGGTGTCCTGGCGAAGACGTAGCTCGCACCAAGAGGCGAGAGCAAGGCAGGCGTGGCAGGATTCGAACCCGCAACCTACGGTTTTGGAGACCGTTGCTCTACCGTTGAGCTACACGCCTACGAACGATGCGTGATGAATGACGAAGGATGCTCAGACCATCCTCATCCTTCATCGTTCACCGCTATTTGGTCTCCCGGTGCGCCGTGTGTGTGCGACACCTGGGGCAATACTTCTTCAGCTCCAGCCGCGCCTGGTCGTTGCGGCGGTTCTTTTCGCTGGTGTAGTTGCGCTCTTTGCACTCAGTACACGCCAATGTGATCACAACTCGAACTGCTTTTTTTGCCATTAGAATCTCTCTTTATGGGTGAAGACGGAAGGGGCAAATCTCCCCTCTCCGCTTCATCAAAAAGCGCATTGTTTTCTGGCAAGGTTGCCATCCTTTCCGCAAGGATGGCAACCTTGCACTCTTGGTCTTAGCTCATCACCTGGGTGATGACGCCTGCGCCGACGGTGCGGCCACCCTCGCGGATCGCGAAGCGCGAGCCTGCCTCCAA
>Ga0209605_1000907_pt1 | contig 35445 bp, 26 predicted proteins | sample AD_UKC035_MetaG_FD_184408 | JGI IMG/M metagenome (GOLD analysis project Ga0209605, IMG submission 184408) | Active sludge microbial communities of municipal wastewater-treating anaerobic digesters from USA - AD_UKC035_MetaG (SPAdes) (version 2) | ecosystem: Engineered > Bioreactor > Anaerobic >...
ATAATAAAGATAAAATCCGAGCAAGGGCGCCAACAGCCCGCCTGCAAATCCTGCTAAAAACTGATTTCGTTGTGACATGTTATCTTTTTTTAATCAGATAAAAAATAAATAATGCAAAGATAAACACAGTGAATATCCAACCCTGTGCAAAACGGTGCTTATGCCAGTTGACCATTGCCAAACGCAAAACAAAAATCTGCAGTGCAAACACCATGAAATATAATCTCGGAAAAGCAATGTATTTAGACGCTGCTGAATGTTGTATCATCGGCTCAGCCCATTCAATAATAAAATATGAAAGTGCAGATACAACTGCGGCAATCCACACACCGGTATGAAAATTATCGGGGATGCGTTTAATCATTCCATGACAGTTTGTTGAGGCGCGGAATGGCATGGTGAGCCGTAAAATCAAATTCTACCGGAACTACCGATACATAACCATTTGCCAAAGCCCATTCATCAGTGTCTTCGCCCAAGTCAGGATTGATAAACTTACCGGTGAGCCAAAAATATTTTTGCTTGCTTGGATCCTGTCTTTCTTCAAACTCTTCTTTCCACTTGGCCATTGCCTGACGGCAGATTTTTACTCCTTTCATTTCATTCAGTGGCAGATTGGGGATGTTTACATTCAGCAACAACTCCTTCCAGTGTACACCTTTAAGCACGGTTCGTGTAATAAGCCCTGCATAATGTTTTGCAGCAGTGAGGTCGGCATCCAGATTGAAATCTACCAGTGAAAAACCAATACTCGGAATTCCTTCAATGGCTCCTTCCATAGCTGCCGACATGGTGCCTGAGTAAATTACGTTGATCGAAGAATTACTGCCGTGGTTGATTCCACTTACACAGATATCCGGTTTGCGATTGAGAATTTTGTTCACTGCAAGTTTAACACAGTCAACAGGTGTGCCGCTGCATTGCCAGGCATCCACATCTTTGAAAATATCAACTTTGTCGAGCCGCAATGGATTGTGTATGGTGATGGCATGCCCCATACCCGATTGAGGGCTGTCGGGAGCAACCACAGTTACATTTCCGATTTCTTTCATGGCTTCAACCAGCGCACGAATGCCGCGTGCCGAAATGCCATCATCATTAACAACTAAAATAGTGGGTTTTGACATGGCGCAAAGATACGGGAATTATGCAGGTTCAATTCTGCAGTATGAATAATACAGGAAGGAGTTCGTATTTTCCTGATGAAAAAACTTTATCCCTTCTGATATTCGCTGGCAGCTTTCACAAAACGGACAAACAATGGATGCGGATTTTCTACCGTACTTTTATATTCCGGATGAAACTGCACACCCACAAACCAGGGATGGTTTTTTATTTCTACAATTTCAACCAGATTTTCATCAGGATAAATTCCGGTAGCTGACATTCCTGCTTCTTCAAATTTTTTGAGATACTTATTGTTGAACTCATAGCGATGACGATGGCGTTCACTTATTTTGGATTTGCCATAAGCCTGAGCAACCTTACTTCCTTTGCTTAGCACACAAGGATATTCGCCCAGACGCATGGTTCCGCCTTTGGCCGAAATATTTTTTTGCCCCTGCATCAGGTCAATCACAGGATTCCTGGTGTCTTTGTTCATCTCTGAGCTGTGTGCATCTTTCAATCCTAATACATTTCGTGCAAACTCAACTACGGCACATTGCATTCCCAGACAAATGCCTAAAAATGGAATTTTATTTTCGCGTGCATAACGGATAGCAGAAATTTTACCTTCAATGCCACGGTCGCCAAAACCCGGTGCTACCAGTATTCCGGAAGCATTACGCAGTCGCTCAGCAACATTTTCCTCATTTATTTTTTCTGAATGTATCCATTCTAAATTTACTTTACACTCATTGGCAACACCTGCATGTATAAATGCTTCAGCAATGGATTTGTAAGCATCTTTCAGTTCGATATATTTCCCTACCAAGGCAATGCTTACTTCTGAAACAGGATGTTTAAGTTTTCCAAGAAAGTCCTTCCATGCATTCAAATCAGGTTCCTGCTTATAAGACAGTTTTAGTTTATTCAGAACAACTTTGTCCAGTTGCTCTTTGAGCATGTGCAACGGAACTTCGTAAATGCTGCTTGCGTCAACAGCTTCAATTACTGCATTCACATTCACGTTACAGAAGAGTGCAATTTTTCGTTTAAGGTCTGAGCCGATATGTTTTTCGCTGCGGCAAACCAATATGTCAGGCTGCACACCATATTCAAGCATGGTTTTTACAGAGTGCTGAGTAGGTTTTGTTTTTAATTCGCCTGTTACGTTCAGATAGGGCAACAACGTGAGATGGATAACACAACAGTTGTTTCCCATTTCCCAGATAAGCTGACGCACCGACTCTACAAAGGGAAGCGATTCAATATCGCCTACCGTTCCGCCAATTTCGGTAATGACAATATCATATTCATCCGTTTCGCCAAGCAGTTTGATGCGTCTTTTTATTTCATCGGTAATATGCGGAATCACCTGCACAGTTTTTCCGAGATAAGCTCCTTCGCGCTCTTTGTTGATGACGGTTTGATAAATACGTCCGGTAGTTACGTTATTGGCCTGCGAAGTAGGCACGTTGAGAAAACGCTCATAGTGGCCAAGGTCGAGGTCGGTTTCAGCACCATCATTGGTTACATAACACTCTCCGTGTTCATAGGGATTCAGCGTTCCCGGATCTACATTGATATAAGGGTCTAACTTCTGGATAGTAACCCTGTAACCGCGTGCCTGCAACAATTTGGCTAAAGAAGCAGAAATAATGCCTTTGCCTAATGAAGAGGAAACACCACCGGTTACAAAAACAAACTTCACTGCGCTCATAGTTGGGATGTGGTGTAAATACGGGATGCAAAGATAGAAATAGAAACCTCCCGATTATTCAGCCTGATGATTTTTGTTGATTACTTCACATAAGTGTTTAAAAGTTTCCGCGTAAACAACAATTGTTTGACTTTTTGTGGAGGAAAAAATAACTGAAAACCAAAATTAAGTCACAACATCAACCGAAAGTGTGCTGAGACCAATCGGTTATGCAGTTTTTCAGCATAACGTTTTCAGAATGCTTCGCGCACGATAAATTCTTTGGCAATACCCAGCAATGCCAAATGTTTTTCAATAGCTTCCATCATGGGTTGTGGTCCGCAGAGATAGAAAAACGCATTTTCAGAGCCTTTATGTTTTTTCAGCAGTTCAGCAGTAATAAAACCATGCTCATATCCTGCAATTTCTTCGTTAGACAGAACATTGATAAAGTTTTCACCCAGAAGTTTATTGAATTTTTCTTCAAGGATGATGTCAGATTTGGTTTTATTGGCGAATATGAGTTTGTTTTTTCCTATTTTTTTATTCTTCTCTAAATGTTTCAGAATAGCAATGAAGGGAGTTACACCGGCACCACCTGCAATAAATATTCCTTCGCCTTTGTAATGAATATCTCCGAAAACATCGCCCACAATAAGTTCATCACCTGCATGCAGCGATAGCAACTGATTGGTTACCCCATTGTGCGAAGGATAAGTTTTGATAGAAAATTCAATGTGATCATCTTCAGGTAATGACGTGAATGTAAATGCTCTTAATTCTTTTTCCCAGCCGGGTTTGTTGATGGAAATGTCAACTGCCTGTCCGGGTTCGTAGCTGAGATTTGCCGGCTTTTCAGCAACGATGCGCAAAACATCATGTGTGAGGTGTTCAATAGATTTTATTTTGACGATTTGTCCCATGTCATGAAATTAGTTGTTGATGTAAGCTAAAAATTCCTGTTTGATTTCCTGTTTTTCAAACAAACCCGAATAACTGCTTGTCAAAGTTCTGCTGTTGGTATCTTTAATGCCTCGTGATGCCACACATAAATGATCGGCATCTACATAAACTGCCACATTATCATGTCCCAAAACTTCTTTCATCGCTTCAGCAATCTGAATGGTCAAACGTTCCTGCACCTGAGGCCGCCTGGCATGATACTGTACCAAACGGTTTATTTTTGAAAGGCCGATGACGTTTTTGCCGGGGAAGTAAGCAACATGCACTTTACCGATTATCGGAACAAAATGATGTTCGCAACTTGAATAAAGTGTGATGTCTTTTTCCACGAGCATGCGTTTGTAAGAGTATTTGTTTTCAAACAAACTAATTTGCGGTTTGTTTTCAGGATTCAAGCCACTGAAAATTTCTTTCACATACATCTTTGCAACTCGCTCAGGTGTACCTTTGAGGCTGTCGTCCGTCAGATCAAGGCCAAGGGTGTCCATTATTTCTGAAAAGTGATATTTAATCTTTCTTATTTTTTCCTCATCAGTAAGTTTGTTTTCTGTTTTTGTCAGTGCGGTGTCAGAGGTGTTGTCACCTGTTTCCAGTATTAAAATCTCTTTCATATTTCAGTTTCTTTTATAACTTTCATTACTCTGTCCACCATGGCATCGCAATACACCAGGTTGAATTCAAATATTTCATCAGGAGAGTAGGTTTTTTCAATTTGTTTTTTAAGCATTGTTTTTGCACGGTTCAGTCTGACTTTTACATTGGCTTCGCTGATGTTTAGTACTGCTGCAGTTTCCGCAACATTCAATCCATTTATATTTCGCATGGTGAAAACCAAACGATAGTCGAGCGGAATTTTTTCAAGAGCAGTTTCTATCACACGACCCAGCTCACGGTTCTGATAAATCTTATCAGTGTCGTTGCTTCTTGTGGTAAATGCAGGTTGCGAATGTTCAGAAGAGTCTTTCATAATTTCGTTTTTAAAACTTGATTTTTCTTTTTTTCTGTAGCAGTTGTTCAGCATAATGCGGATAATCCATGTTTTGAAATCGGCTCTGCCCTCATACTTCGACAAATTTTTGTATGCATCAATGTAGGTGTCCTGCATGAGGTCCTGCGTGTCGTCATGATTATAATTGTAGGCTCTCCCAACTTTATACAGACAGGGATTGTATCTTCTTACGATAATTTCATAAAGTGCTTTTTCTCCTTTTAAAATGCGATCAATAATTTCTGTGACGTGTAACTTTTCAATTGCCTGCATATTGGAATTATTTTTGATTTACAATTTTAGCTAACTGTGCCATTGCAAAGGCTGAAATAGCCATCACCACATCGCGCACTGCAACATCCAGATAGTTCAGATAGGTAAGTAAGGTTATTGCAATCAGCATAAGCCATGCAGCAACAATATTACCACCAATCTCAGGTTTTTTAAAAACAATTATTCCCGCAATAATTTCTATAACGCCAACAATCATCATAAAAGTTGTTTGCGGAAAAGGAAGTAAACCTGCTATTGCCGGATTCAGATAATGCTCCCAGTTGGTAAGCAGATTTGAAAACTTGTCTAAACCTGCTGCAATGGGCAGGATTACAAATGTGTATTTAAGTAAGTTGAAGGTCTGCTGCAATATTTTATTTTTTTCTGCTGTTTCCATTTTATTATTTTTTTATCCGTTGTTTAGTGATTAGAGGCAATGACATTCAAAAAGGTTACAAAAAATATTTAACATCTTAAAAGTCAGTTGTTCCGAATTTTTTAAAGGGTCACTCTAAAAGACTCTGAGACTAAACAAAACAGCCTGCAGTATGGTTTAAAAAATATTACGTGCGCTGAACAGCAAGAAAAGTATTTTGATTGATATTAACAATCAAAAAAAAGTAATCAGGATGTAGTTTTTTCCAATGCCTGATTGAGATCAAAAATAATGTCTTCGTAATTTTCTACACCTATAGAAAGTCTGATCATTTTTTCTGTAATTGAAAATTCTTTTTTTAGTTCAGCATCCACATCTGAATGTGTCATAGTAGCGGGATGCTCTGCAAGACTTTCTGTACTGCCGAGGCTTACTGCAAGCTTAATAAGTTTAAGTGCATTCAAAAAACGAAAGGCTTCTTTTTCTCCACCTTTCACATCAAAGGAAATCATTCCGCCATTGGTGAGGCATTGTTTGTTTTTAATAACATATTGTTCTCCGTCCTTCTCAGTCAGATTTCCGGGGAAATAAACTTTCTCTACTCGAGGATGACCGGTGAGAAAAGCAGCAACTTTATTGGCATTAAATGCTTGTATGTCCATTCTCGCCTTAAGTGTTTCGAGGCTGCGCAACAAAAGCCATCCGGTATTGGGCCCTGCCATGCTGCCAAGAAAAGTTCGCAAACCTTTCACTCTTTTGATCAGCGCTTTTGAACCCAGACAGGCACCTGCAATTACATCACTGTGGCCACCTATGTATTTTGTTGCAGAGTATAAGACCAAATCAGCGCCATGTTTCAGCGGATGTTGCCACAGCGGTCCCATATAGGTGTTGTCAACTGCCAGATAAATTTCTTTTTGATATTTTGCAGAATAATGCATTGCAATTTCTTTGCTGCATGCTATATCAATAAGATCGTTGGTAGGATTTGCAGGAGTTTCTATATAAACAAAGGCAAGCTTATCGGCATGGTCGGATGCATCTATAATTTTAATTATATCTTCTTTACATTGTCCTACTTTAAAATCTATTACTTCTATTCCGAATTTCGGAAGAATTTTTTTTATAAAATGATCGCTTCCGCCATAGAGGGGATTACTTATCAGCAGCATGTCGCCCGGTTTTAAAAACTCGAGCAATACAGTTGTGATGGCCGACATGCCACTTTCAAAAACGGCACAGTCTTCAGCACCGTCCCAAAGGGTAAGTCTGTTTTCAAGAATTTCGAGAACAGGATTGTTTATCCTGCTGTAGATAAGACCAAGTTCTTCGCCTTCCTGAGCATTTCGTAATCCGTAAGCTACTTCAAAAAATGCTTTTCCTTCTTCAGCACTTTTAAAAACAAATGTGGATGTCTGAAAAATCGGGCATTTCACTGCTCCTTCTGACAGTTCAGGCTTGTAACCATACGACATCATCAGACTTTCCGGTTTCATATTTTTTGCTGTTTCAGAATCCATCTCGTTAAGTTTTTAAATCAATATACAAAGCTAATGAATCCGCATGTCAGAACAGAATAAAATTTATTTAACTTCCTTGATTGGTACAAATTCTATTATTAAAAATGATATTTAAAGTTCAACCAAACTGCTTAATGTCATTTTATGTGATTCCATGCCTTTATTTATCTTTGCAAGATAATCTGATAACGAAATTATGTACACTCCCCAACGAGTAATTACCTTAGGACAATTCATTATAGAGCGTCAGTCTGATTTTCCTTATGCAAAAGGAGAGTTATCACGGCTGTTGCGAGATATTGGTATAGCAGCTAAAATGGTCAATCGCGAAGTAAATAAAGCAGGCCTTGTAGATATTTTAGGCGACTACGGAAGTACCAATGTACAGGGTGAAGAAGTAAAAAAATTAGATGTTTACGCCAACGAACAATTTATATCAGCATTGAGCAGCGGTGGCGAAACCTGTGCTGTAGCGAGTGAGGAGGTAGAAGAAATGGTGCCTATCAATACGGAAGTTTCCAAAAATGCCAAGTATGTGGTAGCTATTGACCCGCTGGATGGATCTTCAAACATAGATGTGAATGTTTCGATAGGAACAATTTTTTCTATTTACAGACGCACCACACTCTCAGGTGCAAGCAACCTTACTGATTTTATGCAGAAAGGTACTGAGCAGGTAGCTGCAGGCTATGTCATTTACGGCTCTTCAACAATGATGGTTTACACCACAGGAAAGGGAGTAAACGGATTTACACTTGATCCATCCATAGGTGAGTTTTGTCTGTCGCATCCTGATATGAAAATTCCAAAGCAAGGATATATTTATTCCATAAATGAAGGCAACTATGCGCATTTTCCCGAAGGAGTGAAGAAGTATATCAAGTTTTGCCAGGAAGAAGATGATAAAACCAAACGTCCGTATTCTTCACGATACATAGGTTCGCTGGTAGCTGACTTTCACCGCAACCTGCTCAAAGGAGGCATTTACATTTATCCTGCAACAGCTAAGGCTTCCAAAGGTAAGTTAAGGCTGATGTATGAGTGTAATCCGCTGGCTTTTATAGTGGAGCAGGCAGGAGGCAAAGCTTCTGATGGATTTACAAGGATAATGGATTTACAGCCTTCATCATTGCATCAGCGTACACCATTGGTAATTGGCTCATCTGATATGGTTTCCAAGGTAGAGGAAATGATGATGCGTTATTCGCAAATGGGCAGTTAGTTTTTTCAGAACTGTTTTACCTATTTTTGTTATTCTAAATTTTTAAAAACCAGATATGCGGGAGATACAATTTCGTGAAGCATTGCGCGAAGCCATGAGTGAAGAAATGCGCAGAGATGAATCGGTATTTTTAATGGGAGAGGAAGTAGCAGAGTACAACGGTGCTTATAAAGTATCGCAGGGTATGCTCGATGAGTTTGGTGCGAGAAGAGTGATTGACACACCCATTGCCGAACTTGGTTTTGCCGGAATAGGAGTGGGCGCTGCCATGAACGGACTCAGACCTATCATTGAATTTATGACGTTTAACTTTTCTCTTGTTGCAATAGATCAGGTCATCAACTCTGCTGCTAAAATCAAAAGCATGAGCGGTGGACAGTTTCATGTACCCATTGTATTTCGCGGACCTACTGCTTCTGCAGGAATGTTAAGCTCGCAACATTCTCAGGCATTTGAAAGCTGGTATGCCAACTGCCCGGGACTTAAAGTAATTGTTCCCTCCAATCCCAAAGATGCAAAAGGACTTCTAAAATCTGCCATTCGCGACAACGACCCGGTGATATTTATGGAGAGCGAACAGATGTATGGAGATAAAGGCGAAGTGCCCGAAGGCGAATACCTGATGCCCATAGGAGTTGCTGATATCAAGCGTCCCGGAAAAGATGTTACCATTGTGTCGTTCGGAAAAATCATTAAAGCAGCATACAAAGCTGCTGAAGAATTGGCCAAAGAAAATATTGATGCAGAAATTATTGATTTGCGTACCGTGCGTCCTATAGATTATGCAACAGTTATAGAATCGGTAAAGAAAACCAACAGAATGGTTTTTGTTGAAGAGTCGTGGCCACTGGCAAATATTGCCACTGAAGTTGCTTTTAAAGTACAGCGCGAAGCTTTCGACTATCTGGATGCACCTGTGCTAAGAGTTACAGGCGGAGATGTGCCTTTGCCTTATGCACCAACATTAATTGATGCTTACCTGCCTAATCCGGAACGAATCATTAAGGCAGTGAAAAAAGTGATGTATCTGGATTGAGAAACTTCACTCATAGAATAGCCATCTATTTATCCAATAAATTTTTATAATTTACCTTACAGCAATTTTCATTTTCTCAAAGGTATTGTCCTTGATAGACTGAACTGCTTTTTGGAATGTATCATCCATTTTGTTGATGATGTAGAAGTAAGCACTGATGTTATACAGGTCGCGTGCTATTAATGCTTTAATCTGCGCTTTGATAATTTCTGCTGAACGTTTGAGTGCTTCTTCGTCTTTGGCTACACCTTTTTTATCTGCAAAAGCATAAAAGTCCTGCATCATTGCATCATCCATAATAAAACCTTTGTCAAAAGCAACCACATCAGGATATTTCATTTTCAGCTTAGCGCGGTTGTTGTCGGCATAGGTGAGTGAATAATCATTCAACACTGCTTTGCGAATCAGGTCGGAATAATATTTTGTACTGAACATAGTATCCAACGGAACAAACACATCGGGCATGATACCACCACCTCCATAAACCACTCTTTTGTCATTGGTGAAATATTTCAGTGAGTCGTTGAACTTAATACTGTCTGCATGATACAACTCTCCATGTTTAAAGCGGTTGCTGATATCTTCGCTATACTGCTCATCGCCTTCCTGATAGGGTTTTTGAATACATCTGCCGGAAGGAGTGTAATAGCGTGCTACAGTCAGTCGCACTGCACTTCCGTCAGGGAATGAATAGGGTTTTTGTACCAATCCCTTTCCGAAAGAGCGTCTGCCAACAACCAATCCTCTGTCCCAGTCCTGTATAGCTCCTGTAACAATTTCACTTGCTGATGCAGAGTATTCGTTAATCATAACAACCAGTTTGCCTTTTTCCCATCCACCTGTTGCAGTAGAATAATAATCTTCGCGGGGCTGAGAGCGTCCTTGTGTGTAAACAATTAATTTGCCATCACTCAGAAATTCATCGGCAAGCTGATGGGCACGATTGAGATATCCGCCTCCGTTACTGGACAAATCGAGAATAAGATTTTTTATTCCCTGACTTTTCAGTTTTGCAAGAGCTTCTTTAAATTCAACTACTGTATTGTCAGCAAAGCGACTGATTTTAATGTATCCAATATCGGGTTCAATTTTATAAGAAGCATCTACACTGGTTAAAGGAATTTTATCGCGTGTAATTTCAAAAGCAAGCAATTCAGGTTCTCCTCTGCGAAAAATATCCACCTTTACCTTAGTGCCTTTATCGCCACGCAACTTCGAAATAACATCTTTATTGGTAATTTTTATTCCTGCAACTTTATTTCCGTCAATATTTACTATTCTGTCACCGGGTCTTATTCCTAATTTCTCTGACGGACCACCTGCAATGGTTTGTGTTACCATAATGGTATCATCCAGTATATTAAACTGAATACCCACACCTTCGAATTTTCCTACCAAAGGTTCATTCATCTCTTTGAGCTCATTGGCAGGAATATATACCGAATGCGGATCGCAATCTTTCAGAATAGCACGTATGCCATCATCCACCAGTTTGCTTTTATTTACTGTATCCACATAATAGAAGTCTATCATCTGCATCAGTCCACCCAGCTTCTGTATCTCCATATTCTGAGCTTTTAAAGTGTAGCTGATAGTGACAAGTAGAAGTAGTGTCAGCGTTTTTTTCATCTGTATTTATTTTCTATCAATAATAATTTGTAAGTTTACTTTATCAAATTAAAGAATTTTAAACAACTATAACTGTATTAAAATTGTCTGTTTAACAAAGATTAACTAATCGCTTACCAAAGAAAAACACCTTAAGTGTTAGCATTTTTAATCTCCGTAATATTTATCAGTAACAAAATGTTGATAGGTTTGTTGCTTTACAAATCATTATTCAGATAAAAAATCAATGAAAATATACACTAAAACCGGTGACCAGGGCAAAACGTCACTGATTGGAGGCACCAGAGTTGAAAAACATCATATCCGTATTGAGGCTTATGGTACGGTGGACGAACTGAATTCTTATATAGGATTGATTGCCGATTTGGTTGAAGAAAAAGACCAATGCCTGAATGTGCTACGCGAAATTCAGGACAGGTTGTTTACCATTGGGTCTTCCTTGGCTTCTGACCCTGAAAAATCAAGAATGAAAATACCTGACCTGCACGACAGCGATATTGAGTTGCTTGAAAAAGAAATGGACAGAATGAATGAGCAATTGCCTGTTTTGAAATCGTTTATTCTCGCAGGAGGCAATGCAGTGAACACCCACAGCCATATAGCGCGCTGTGTATGCCGCAGAGCAGAACGATTGGCCACCGCTTTGCAGCAGCAGGAGTGGGTAGAGCCCAAGGTGCTCATTTACCTTAACAGACTGTCTGATTATCTTTTTATGGTAGCACGTTACTCCAGTTTCGTCCGCAACACACCTGAAATAGCCTGGAAACCAAGGCTTTAATCTGCGTTTAATTGTGTAAAAAAAGACTTGTTTTTTCTGTTTTTATTTACATATTTTTGCAGCCCTTAAAAAAAGGGATTAATATCAGAGTAAAACTTTAAATTATAGAATAGTAAATGTATTGGACACTGGAATTAGCTTCGCATCTTGAAGACGCGCCCTGGCCTGCTACCAAAGACGAATTGATTGATTATGCCATCCGTTCTGGCGCACCTGTTGAGGTTGTAGAGAATTTGCAGGAACTGGAAGATGAGGGCGAATCGTATGAGAGCATTGAAGAAATATGGCCTGATTATCCAACTAAGGATGATTTCTTTTTTAACGAAGATGAGTATTAAAATATAGAACAAACGAATTGAATGAGAAAGGCTGTACCAAACAGGTACAGCCTTTTGTATTTATTAATCTAATCGGTTTTGGCTATACTATGTTATAGCCGGTGCTTTCTTGCTTCATCATAGTTATGTTGTCTTAAATGATTTTATCACAAAGTAAGTCAGCGGAATAAAAATCAGTCCTAATGTCAATGGTAAAAACCAAATCCCAAGTCCACTTGCTTCTCCGTTTACATTCTGAATTGTCTTGAAAGTAATTAGTCCAAAAACGATAACAATAATGAACTTTAAATATCTAATCAGTCGTGTCGCATTTGTGTACTTTCTTAATGCGTTGTCTGCGGTTATGTTGGTCGGATAATTAAAAACGTGTGGAAACTTATTTAAGATTGTCAGTCCAATAAAAAGAAATGTTGCAATTAACGGCAAAGTAAAAATGTAGCCTTTCCCACCAAAACCGTCCACTTGTCCTGCACTGTTGTAATGTGTTGGAATTATATCGGGCAAGTTCGTGTAGTTTGTGATTGTAAAAACCCAAATTGCAAGAACTGAAATCCAACCAAGAATTTCAAATGTCTTGTCTGTTGTCGTAAGTTCTAATTTAATTTTCGGTCTTTCGTTCATCAGCGTTCATTTTTTTGCACGTCTGTTGGGGCTTGGGTTATATTGCTTCTAAGAATTAGAATTCTGCATTCTTAGGAGTTCGCGGAAACGGAATAACATCACGTATATTATTCATTCCTGTTACAAACAATATCAAACGTTCAAAACCCAAACCAAATCCTGAATGAGGACATGTTCCGAATTTGCGGGTGTCGAGATACCACCACATCTCCTTTTCAGGAATATGCATTTCTTTCATTCTGCTGCTAAGCTTTTCAAAATTTTCTTCGCGCTGCGAACCACCAATAATTTCACCTATCCAGGGGAACAAAACATCCATTGCGCGAACGGTTTTGCCATCATCATTTTGTTTCATGTAGAAGGCTTTTATCTGTTTGGGATAGTCGGTGAGTATAACCGGTCCTTTGAAATGTTCTACAAGATGATTTTCATGTTCTTTCTGCAGGTCCGAACCCCATTCAACCTGATATTCGAATGTTGCATTTTTGGGTGTGAGTACTTCTATCGCTTCGGTATATGTCAGTCGTGTAAATGGTTTTTCAATTACACTGCGTAAACGCGCAATCAGTTCCTTGTCGTACATGTTGTTCAGGAACTCTATATCGTCATAACAGTTTTCAAGTGCATAATTGATCAGAAACTTCAGCATGTCTTCGGCCAGATCCATGTTTTCTTTTGCTTCATAAAAAGCCATTTCAGGCTCTATCATCCAGAATTCGGCAAGATGTCTTGGTGTGTTGCTGTTTTCAGCACGGAAGGTAGGGCCAAAGGTGTAAATTTTACCTAATGATAGAGCAGCCAGTTCACCTTCAAGCTGACCTGAAACGGTGAGGTTGGTTTCTTTTCCGAAAAAATCTTCTTTATAATTAATTCCGCCATCTTCAGTACGCGGAAGTTTGTTCAGATCCAGAGTGGTTACTCTGAACATTTCACCTGCACCTTCTGCATCACTTCCTGTAATGATGGGTGTATGTATGTAATAGAAACCATTCTTATTGAAATAATGGTGTATGGCATAAGCCATTGCATGACGTATGCGAAATACAGCTCCAAAAGTGTTTGTACGTGGCCGCAGGTGTGCAATTTCGCGAAGGAATTCCATGGTGTGACCTTTCTTTTGCAATGGATAACTTTCGGCATCTGCCGTTCCATATACCTGAATTTCTTTAGCCTGTATTTCTACATTTTGACCTTGGCCCTGTGAAGCTACCAGAACACCTGTAACAGCCACACATGAGCCGGTAGTAATTTGTTTCATCAAATCTTCGCTGAAGGATGCAAGTTCAGCTACTGCCTGTATGTTATGAATGGTGCTTCCGTCATTTAATGCTATAAACGAAATATTTTTATTTCCTCTTCGGGTTCGTACCCATCCTTTTGCTGTTACTGTTTGCCCCGAAGGGGATGTTTTTAAAAGTTCTTTTACGGAAGTGTGATGCATTAGAAATTAAATTTTTGGCAAAGTTATTATAATGAATAAAATGATTATTGATTTTTGTTCAGTTTACAAATTATCAGGAAGTTCTTTGATAAAAAAAGAGGCTGCCTGTTTAAGGCAGCCTCTGAAAGTTGGATATTTTAAATTTTATGGTTTGTCCCACCACATACGTGTATCCTGCTCATCAGCGCCTTGTGCAGCCACAGCTGCATTATAATTTGCTGAGTTAAGAGTTTGTTCCAATACAGGATATTTCATTCTTCTTGGAATACCTGTACCATCCAATACACCATCAGCAGGAAGTTGAAGTTTGGTGAATCCAAGTCTTCTCCATTCAACCCATCCCTGAACTCCTTGATCAAAAAGAGCAATCCATTTCTGAACTCCGATTTTTTGTTTCCAGTCACCGGGAGCAGTAGTATAATTTACATCTGGTTGAGCAAGATAAGCTGCGGCATCACCGGTAGTTCCGTTAAGGCCTGTCCAGAAGTCAATACTTGCAGTAACACCATTGTTGTAGTGATCCTGAGCAGTACCGCCTACATTCCATCCACGCTCAACTGCTTCAGCAAGCATAAATTCTACCTGTGCATAATCCAAATAAATACCCGGAAGAGTAGCAGACAATGTTAAAGCAGAGCGCTGAGAGATACGTGAATTCGGAGTTTGTGCACCGTTAGCTTCAGATAATCCATAAACTTCTCCTGTCCACAATCCTGTAGCACTTGCAGGAGCAAAGAAGCACTCTCTGCGTGGATCGTTTAAAGGAGTAAGTGTACTGTCAAGGAATATATTACTTGCGCAATAATCATTACGTCCGGAGATATAACGGTTGTAGTAAATGGGGTTACCGCTTGGGTAAGTACCATATTGCAACAATGCATTATCGCTGTTGGAGGTAAATGCACCATCAGTGTTGGCTGCTTCAAATGCTGCCTGAGATGCTGCAGCATCTTTATCTGCAGTTCTCAAAGCTAATCGCATTTTAAGTGAATTGCCAAACTTTTTCCATAGTGTCATATCACCATTATAAACCACATCACCATTAGGTCCTGAAGCAGCAACATCAATTAAGGATAATGCATTATTCAGGTCATTCATCAGCCCTTTGTAAATATCCTCTTGACTGTCATACTTCGGAGATTTAATTTTCTCTGCTTGTAATGCTTCAGAGTAAGGAATGTCACCCCAGGTATCAGTCATGTTTTGGAATAACCAAACCTTAAGCATTGTAGCAACGGCAATCTGATTATTTACATCTCCGTCTACAGAAGATAAATCGGGTTCTTCAGTACATTTTTTAATGATCTGATCTAATTCATACAATCCGCCAACATTTACTTGCTGATCATTACTGGCACCACTATAAAAACGCTGCCATGCGCTATTTGTAACGTTTGTGCGGTAGTTATAGCGGCTTTCAGAAGTATATTGGTTCGAAGACCAATACTGGCCTAATTGATTTCCCACATTGGCGCCCCACCATACATCTATAGTGTTGTCCATTATACCACGTTGAGCACCGGTAAGCAAATAAGAATTAGGAACCTCTTTTGGATTATTTGGATCTTCATTGATTCGTTCAAAATTCTTTCTGCACGATCCCAGCAGCAGTGATCCTACCATTACTACTGCAATTGCTTTATGATTTATTTTTATTTGTATCATGTTCAATCGTTTTTAAAAGTTAAAATCTAACATTCAGGTTTATACCAAAGGTACGTGCAGTTGGTAATTGTCCGCCCTCAAAGCCTTGTACGTTGCTGGTTGACAATCCTGACTCAGGATCAATATTAGGAGCATTCTTGTGAAGAATTGCAAGGTTACGTCCGTAAATACCTACTGATACACCGCGGATACCTTTTTTGAATAATGAACTTGGCAGTTCATAAGACAAGGTTAATTCGCGAAGTTTTACAAATGATGCATCATAAACATCTGCAGCAGTAATTACATAACCACCATCCTGGAAGTAGTGATCTACAGCAGAAATTACAGTTGTGTTTGCTTCACCTGTTTCGGTTACGCCTTCGTTTATTAAGCCATTTTCGCGGATATCACCTTCGGCAGTTTCAGCAAAAATTCCTGAATATCTACCCCATACATTGGTAAGAGAGTAAACTTTACCACCTTTCTGGAAGTCAATCAAGCCACCTAAACGAATACCTTTAAAGGTAACATAAGTACTTACACCACCGGTGTAGTCAGGTAATACAGAACCTAAAGGAGTAACAGTAGCGGTACGTTTATAAAATCCATCGGCATCAACAATTTTATTGCCTTTGTCGTCATAAACAAAATCATAACCCACAATCTGAGAAGCTTCCATTCCTTTATACATCTGAAGTGTAGCAGAGAAAGGAGCAGTACCAATTTGTACACTTTCAGTTTCATTGCCGTTTTCGTCAGTAAAGAGTTTCTCAACCATATTTTTTGTTTTAGCCCAGTTGAAACCAACTCCCCACTCAAAGCTGTTTTTGAGTTTAACAGGAATTACATTTAACATCAACTCCACTGTTTTATTTGAAATTTCAGCAGCATTATAAATTTTATAGGTGATACCACTGGCACTTGACTGCTGTACATTAAAGATAACGTCCTTTGATAAGGTTGAACTATAAGCAACATCCATTGAAATTCGCTGATTAAGGAATTTTGCTTCAAGACCGGTTTCAAAACCTGAAGTGAACTCAGGTTTCAAAGTAGTATTATTAAATGTTCCGGGAAGTACACTTGTGGGAACTCCATTGAAGTTATCAGAAATCAATGCAGGTGTTGCAGTTGAACGGTATGCAGGAGGATCAACGGCTGTTAGCGCCCAACCAGCTCTTAATTTACCATAACTTAACCATGACATATCAAGTAATTCAGAGAATACAAAGCTACCACTCACTGAAGGATAGAAATAAGAGTTGTTGTCTTCAGGAAGTGTTGAACTCCAGTCGTTACGTCCGGTAACATCTAAGTAAAGGAAACTCTTATAACCTACCGAAGCACTTGCAAACACTGAGTTTTTGCGCATTTGTCTAACCTGTGAAGACTCAATTAATTCGCTGCTTTGTGAGTTGCTGATGCTGTAGAAATTAGGAACTTTTAAACCACCCTGAGTAGCAATAAATTTGTTACTGAATTTCTGATCCATCCTGTTGGCTCCTACAAATCCGTTAAAGTCGAAAGCATCAGAAATTCTGTGTTTGTAATTCAACATAATCTCATAGTTGTTTTCATTAAACTGAAGAGTGTTTTCAGAATAAGATGGGATAGCAGTTGCAATGGCACTTCCCACAGCTACACGCTCCTGACGGAATTCGTCATAATAATCGGTTTTGCCGGATGCGATTACAGAAAAACCTTTTCCTAAATCATAGTTAAGATTTAATCCGCCATATAAACGGTTACGCTGATCGGTTTCATAGTTTTCATAACAAACCCAGTATGGATTATCCCAATAAAGTGGAGAAGGATCTTCTTCTGAGTTCATGTTCCATGCACGTTGTGTTCCATCAGGATTTTTATAGTCTTCCAGTTCATGAATATCCAACTGACGTTCCCACCACTGATTAAAGTTAGAAGCAATGCTGTTATATCCTGTAGCTGCACGGCCTTTTCCTCTTGAAACCACATAGTTCATAGTGATATCAGCACTTAAACGGTCTGTAAATTTATTGGAACCATTAAAGCTGATGATATTTCTGTTAAGACGTTCATTAGGGATAACACCTTTTTCATCGTAATTGGTATAACCTAAACGGAAAAGTGATTTTTCATTTCCACCATCAAGCGCTATGCTGTTGTTTTTAACAATACCTGTCTGGAAGAAATCTTTTACGTTATCAGGATGTGCAACCCATGGAGTTTTTTTGTTATAGTTAGGCATAGAAGGATAGTAGCTGTCCCACTGATATACTTCCTGTCCTAATAATTCCGGACCCCAGCTACCGTCATATTCAAATTCTGAACGATACTCGCCAGGATGTATGTCACTTTCAATAAAGTCGGGAGAAGCACCTCCACCATAACGGTTTTGATATTTAGGAAGGTTGTAAATCTTTTTCATACCGAATCCTATATTCAGTGTCACACCAATAGGAGAATATTTTTCATTTTTCTCACGGGCTACGCCTTTTTTGGTGGTAATGATAATAACACCGTTTGAACCACGAGAACCATAAAGAGCAGTTGCTGATGGTCCTTTAAGTACGTTGATGGATTCAATATCATCAGGGTTGATATCCTGAATGGCATTACCATAGTCATATCCTAATGCTCCACGTGCCTGATCTAATGTGGCAACGTTTTCATTATTCATCGGAATACCATCTACCACAAAAAGTGGTTGGTTTTCAAAATTGATGGAACGTAATCCTCTGAGCAATATTCTTGATGAACCACCGAGGTTACTGGAACCAGTGATAGACACACCGGCTACTCTACCTTGTAAGGAGTTGATGAAGTTCGCTTCTTTAGCATCAGATAACTCTTCGCCACTTACTTTTTGTGTTGAATAACCAAGTGATTTTTCTTCACGTTTTACACCTAAAGCAGTAACAACCACTTCTCCGATTTTCTGAACATCCTGACTCATTGTTACATCTAAACTGTTAGATGCAGGAATGTTTAGCGTTTGTGTTACCAACCCTGTACCTGAAAACCGCAATTGGGTTGTTGTTGATTTGACCATGATGGAATATTTTCCGTCAATATCCGTAACGGCTCCATTGGTAGTACCGGGTTCTACCACGCTAACGCCCGGTATTCCCAGCTTGTCGGCAGACGAGATTACCTTACCGGTAACTGTCCGCTCCTGTGCCAGTGCTGCTAATGACAGCACGAACAAGCTTAAAAACAATGTGATTGTTTTCCTCATAATGTTTCAATTTGAATTTAACTTATTTAGTTGATTTGTATTCCAGACATGGCGGTTAATCCTGTCTTTCAAAAAGCAGATAAGACTTTGAGTCTTATTCTTGATTTTATAATTTGGTAATACTTTAACCATAACTGGTTTCAGAAAATCTTCACGCAAAGTTATAAATTAATTTAAACCTGCAAATTTTTTGTTAAATATGAAAAAAGAACCCAAACAATCAGTAAAAGGCTGATTATTGCCTTCCTATATGCTTAAGATATACTATATGTGAAAATAATGCCTGTCTTAATGTAGGAAATTCTTTATAGGTGATATTAAATTCCCTGCAAGTATCTTTTACAATTGCATTAAGTGCAGGATAATGAATATGGCTGATGCGGGGAAACAAATGATGCTCTACCTGAAAATTAAGACCACCCAACAACCAGCAGATAAATTTATTTTTTGTGGCAAAGTTACTTGTCGTCTGCAACTGATGTATAGCCCATTCAGATTCAATTTTCATTGATTTACCTTCAGGATTAACAAACTCCATATCTTCTACAATATGTGCAAGCTGAAATACAACAGAAATGGTTATTCCTGTGATGACTACCATTAAAACATAGCCGATTATAGTATCTGCAAGACCTACATTATAAATAGGAAATACAATGAAAGCAGCCACATAAAATAGTTTTGTTGCCCAGAAAACAACATGCTCCCACCAGGCAAGTTTTTGCATTTTGGTGTGTTCAGCAATTTTTCCTGAGAAATATTTTTTGAAATCGTTATAAAACACCCAGAAAAAGTAAGTGATTCCGTAAAGCAACAAACCATAAATATGCTGATAGCGATGAAACCAGTATTTTTTCTGCCCTTCATGAACACGGATAAAGGGTTTGATGTCTATATCATCATCCATTCCTTCTACATTGGTATATGAATGATGATTGATGTTATGTTTTTGTTTCCAGATGAAGGATACGCCCCCAAGTAAATTCAATGAATGTGCCATGGATTCATTAACCCATTTGCGACTTGAATAACTTCCATGAGCACCATCATGCATCACATTAAACCCTATTGCTGCAACTACCACACCCATCAGTGCACACAATGCCAGTGACAGCCAGCCATTGGAAGGTGTAAAAAACACTAGTATGACATATAGTGCAATCAGTAATGTGAAAAGTATAATTGTTTTTGAGAACAGTTTAAAATTACCTGTTGACTGTATCTGATTTTTTTCAAAATATTCATTCACACGCTGTTTTAATGAAGGGAAAAATACTGCGTCTTTATTATTGAATTTTACTGTTGCCATTATTAATGTTTAACTTGGGCAAAGATAGGTATCCGTTAGTATGATATATCAGTTCTAAAATATTTTATGCTATCCATCTGTTTATAAACATATTGGAATTTGTATTGTAATACAATACTTTATGATTATGTTTGAGAAATGATTTATGTCAGTTGTAAAAATATTAAACAGAATTTCAGAGGTATGACTGTTAATTGGATGAAATCCGTGATTTTTTGTTTACTGATGGCTGTAAGTTCTTCATCTGCACAAACCATAACAGGAGGAGCATCTTATTATGCACGGTCATTCGAAGGAAGAAAAACAGCAAACGGTGAAAAATTCAGCAACTATGATATGACCTGTGCCAGCAGAAAACTTCCTTTTCATACATTTCTTAAAATTACTAATCTGAAGAATAATCTGACCACAATTGTCAGGGTAAATGACAGAGGCCCGTATGCAAAGCAGAGAGTTGTTGACCTTTCAGAACAGGCAGCCAGAATAATTGGAATTTATAAAAGAGGAGTCACCCGTGTGAAGATGGAAATAATTAAGCCACCCTCAGATGCAGATTCACTGAAAAAAGTGATGAATGAAAATGATATTGTGGATGCTGATGGAAAAAAAATGGTCAGTAATGGTTATATGTTAAGTATCTGGCGAACCAGAGATTTGCCTCATGCATTATTACTAATTAATCAGCTGCATGAACTGGAATATATTCAGAATTTTTATGTGCTGAAAAAAATGAATGACCATCGTCCTTTATATCATATTCTCATAATAAATATTGCCAGTACTCAGGAAGCTGAAAAACTAAAAGATTATTGGGAAAGAAAAGGATTTTTGAGGGTGAAAATTTTGGAAAAGGCTTAAGTGTTTACAGTGCACCTACTGTAATATGAATATCAGAATTGCGGCCCTTGTCATCCGCACATGATATTTTAATACTTCCTTTTTGAGGGGTGAAAAATAATTGCTCACCGGCACCGGCAGCCCTGTAAAAAATATCATTGATATACCAGTAAACTATTTGTACGTCAGAGTTGGCATGACAACTCAGCATTAATTTATCTCCTGATTTTAAGTCAATGAGATATTCACCGGCATCAGCAGGAGAAGTAATTTTTGGTGGTGAGTCATTGAAAATTCGTGAGCAAGCGATGTTATGTGGTGGAGGCATTTTGATATTGATGTGTTCACTTTTATAAAATGCCAGTAAATCAGGGTCAGGATTTGGATACAGAATTTTCTTATAACCCGCAGCCGGTGCACAGGAGGTGCAATAACTGACTTTTTCATCGGGCGATACCATTATTTCTTTTGCATGAGTGCAAACAGCATTTGAAGAAATGCCCGGGATAAACTCATCCATCACCTGTTTATCACAAAATGTATTCGGAATTTTTCCTGACTCACTGCAAACCAATCTGAAGTTAACTGCATTAGGTGTTGTAAACCATTCTGCTTCCGAACTATAATCAATGGTGTTAAAAATATCAAACAACAATGGTGTGGCCATGTCTGCACCGGTAAGTTCGGCAATGCCGCTACCGTCAAAATTGCCAACCCAGACACCAATAGTATATTTTTTGTTATATCCTATACTCCATGCATCACGTCTGCCATAGGAGGTTCCGGTTTTCCATGCAATTTTGGGAATACGAAGGCTGTTTTCATAATTATTCGGCATGTCAGGGCGTACTAATTTACTTAGCATTTCAGTAGTAAGATATGCTGCAGCATCAGATATTAAAGGAAATGAATAACTGACCGTATCATCATCAGTATATTTCAATGGTACATAATTTCCATTATTGGCAAATGTGGAGTACAGGTTTGAGAGTTCTGATAATTTAACTCCGCATCCGCCTAATACAACTGACAAACCTAATTTTTTCTGTTGTGCTGCTATTGACTGAAACTGACTTTGTGCCAGTGCATCAGTGAGCGTGTTAACGCCCAGTTTGTTTAGAGTTTGTACAGCAGGAATATTTAAGCTGTGCGATAATGCAAATTCAACTGTAACCGGTCCGTTAAATTTCGAATTAAAATTTTCAGGTGAATATCCCATATAATTTACCGGAATATCATTTATTATTGTCATCGGTGTGAGTAAACCTTTGTCAATTGCAAGTGCATATACCAAAGGTTTTAATGTACTGCCCGGAGAGCGTACTGCATTTACACCATCAACCTGTCCCTGATGTAAATTATCAGTTGCATCATTGGAGCCGATATAAGCGAGAACTTTTCTTGTTTTATTATCAATGACAATTGCAGCTGCATTATAAATATTTTTCAGTGCAAGTCTTTTGCTGTAATTATAAACCAACACCTGAAGTTTATGCTGCATAGCAGTTTTGATGGTTGTATGAATTGAATTTTTTTGAGGATATTTTTCTTTCATCCTGAATGCCAGCTGAGGAATTAGTGCAGGAGCTTTCTGCCTTTGCATGTCTGCAGGTTCGTTTAATGCATCATTGATGTCGCTGTCAGAAAACAAATGTTGTTTCTTAAAACGGTGCAACCATTTATTCCTTTCTCTTTTAATCACATCATTATATCTTCCGGGTCGTAATGAATTAGGCCTGTTGGGAATGATGCACAATGTTGCACACTCAGCCAATGAAAGTGCTGAAGGTAACTTACCGAAATAAAAAACAGAAGCAGCTTTTACTCCTTCGATATTTCCACCATAAGGAATTAGGTTCAAGTAGAGATTAAGAATTTCATCCTTACTGTATTGCCATTCCAGTTCAGTTGCTCTGAATGCTTCGGTCATTTTATTTGTCCATGTACGCGGAGCAGGGTAGAGGAGTCTTACAACCTGCATGGTGATAGTAGAGGCTCCTGATGTCTTGCGCTGATGCAATAGGTTGTAGAACAATGCACGTATAACGGCAACGGGATTTACACCGTAATGAAAATAAAAGTACTTGTCTTCTTTATTCAGTATTGCTTTTATGAGCTGAGGATTGACTTCTTTTTCGGTTACAGCCATTCTCCATTTTGAGTCTTTTGAAAGATAGGCATGCAACACAGTACCATCATCTGCAGAAATAACGGTGGAATATGGTACTTCAACCTGCAACGGAAAACACCACCGGAGAAAAAGAAAAACAGCAAAAAGGGCAACAGTGCTTATCAGTATAAACCTGAAACTTTTTTTAATCAGCCTAATCATTTTATGATATGCACTCTGCCTGCACCACTGTATGAATGTATTTCTCCGTTATACATAGCATCAGCACTTACTGGTCCCATAATGAAACTTCCGGTGCTTACGGCTCGGACAGTGTAATAATAATAGCGTGTTGTTTTGCCTGAAGAAGTATAGAGATTGATACGGTCATCACGGATATCGAAATAATCAGGTGTCTGCTGGTTTTTTATCCATGTCATTTCTCTTTCATCAGTAATACGAGGATTCTCAATTTCAAAACCGGAAGGAATCATATCAGTTACAACAATATTATCTGCTTCCATTCCACCCTGTGAAGTGAGTGCTATTTGCACAACAATCAGTTCGCCTTGTTTAAATGTATTGAGCAAAGGTTGACCGAAACGGTTGAAAAAAGACTTGCGTACCATGATTTTACTGTCTTCTTCTTTTACGGGAGTATTTTCTTTAATACCACTCACTTCCAAAAACCAGTAAAGTTTGCCTTCGCCCTGTGTCTTTATTTCAAGGGTTTTTCCGACAAGATTTTTGTCTTTCAGAATAAGGTCCTTTCCCGAAAATTCAGCAATTTGTTTTCCTCCGGAAAACAGAGTTCCTTTTACATTCTTACTTACATTTTTGTTCACAAATTTTCCAAGAGCGAGGAAAGAAAATGCACGTTCCTGAGTACTCATCCATTTCTCTTTTTGAATAATCTGAGAGAGGGTTCTTGCCATCTGAGGAATCTGCGGATTACCGGCATCTGTTTCCAAAAGACAGTTGAGCGAAAGAGCATAATCACGAATATAGGAATGGAAATTTCCATTTGTACTCCGTATGGATTTTTCATCACCAAACTTTTCAGGCATCAGTGCAATACTGCTTTTTGTATCACCAATAGCCTGATATGCACATGCCAGCATATATCTTGAATCGGCAGTGAGAAGTGTATGATTCGATTTGTAATAATTCATGGATGACAAATCCTGTTTTCCGTTGAGTGCAAGCAAATAGAGAGAATAAATAATTTCACGTTTTGCTCGAGTGTTTTTTATGATGACATTGTCTTTGTTTAATTCGTAAACCGTTTCTACCTCACGCAGCTTAACTTTTTGTTTAAGGTATTCAAAAATTTTATTCACTGTATTGTTGTTAACGTCATAGCCTGCTTTATCTGCTTCGGTAAGAAAATGCAGTGCATAGGCAGTGGACCACCAGTTTTCAATTACACTACCCGGCCAGTATGTAAGAGAGCCATTATAAATTTGCATGCTTTCTATTTTACGTATTGCTTCCTGCACATTGCTATGTGCATCGTAGGTAAAGTTGGTTTTTGTTGTAATTGTTTTTGCCAAATCGCCATAATAAATCTGAGGAAATGCAATAGATACTGTTTGTTCCAGACATCCATGAGGATAATCAAGTAAGTAGCTGAGTTCATCACTGAATTGTACCAATGGCGAATTACTCACTACTAATTTCATGGCAGCACTTGATGGAATAAAATCTGAAGCAATGGTAAGTGATTTCGTGCCGCTCAATTCTCCCGAAGAAGTTTCTTTGACAAGCGAAGAGGGCGGACGAATGGTAATGTTGGTTTTGTCAGTAAAATTATCAATACCACTTTTTGCTGAAATTATAATATCAGCATTACCAATAGTTGAACCTGCTACCAGTGTCCAGTTTGCAACAAATTCAGTTCCTGCAGCTATTGTAGTTTGAAGGTTTGCAGCATTAAGCAATTTCAGATTACCGGTAACTGAACATGCAGTGTTGCATTTCAGAGGAGCGTTGGTGCTATTGGTAAATGTCACAGGCATTTGAAGCGTATCGCCCGGACTCAGAAATCGCGGAATGGAAGGACTGATGACAACAGGATCAGCAACTTTAATATGTTTGTCGGCACTGCCAAAACGATTATTGCTCCATACACATGCCATCACACGTAGGTCGCCACTGAACTGTGGAATATCAATATTGTAATAAGCTTCACCGGCAGCATTTGTTTTAAGAATGCCACTCCATAATGCCACTAACTGAACGCGTTTGTTTGTAAGCGGATTTATTCTGCGTGAGAGGTCGTAGCCATCACCGCCTGTCAAAGATGATTTCATTTGCAGATCAGGGAGGAGTTTGGCATACATATCATAGGAGTTTACCTGCAAAGCCTGTTTCTGATAAAAGTATCCGTAAGGGTCAGGTGTTTTTTGATTTTTAAGAGCAAGAATTCCTTCATCCACAACGGCAATCGTAACTTCTACATCACCTCTTACAGGAGTTTTTATTTTGATGGACTGTTTTGTTTTACTTCTTGATTTATCAGCACATTCTATCGTTACCGGAATTTTCAGATCCGGTTTAGAAACCATCAGTGGCATAAAACCATGTGCTACAGTTAAAGGCATTGAACCGTCATCCAATGGTCTGAATAATGTGGCAGTGACATAAACGTTGGGCAGATATGATTCTTCTATCGGCAAACTGAGCATGGCAGAACGTTTATCGGTATTGATATAATAGTAATGCAAAAGTTTATCGGATTCTACAGTCACAAGCAGCTTTCCCTGAAAAGGTGTTTTAAAAAGGATGTTTGCTTTTTCACCCGGCAAAAAAGTATCCTTATCAGCCTGAATAGTTACCTGACCTTCCGTATTGATGTTGAACGATGAGTTGGAGGTGTAACCATATCCATATGCCCAGAATGATGAAGCAGAATAATTCTCACCTTTATTACGCGATACTCTTACTTCGTATTCTCCGGAGTTAGAAGGAATAAAATTTAATTTACTTCCCTGTGCAGAAATGGACATTTTTTTGCTGAGTACAACCACTTCACGTTTTTGCGAAACATATCGGTAATTTCCGTTATCGGTTTTTTCAACAACATTATACCAGTCATTATTTACAACTTCCACAAATGCTTCTGCGTTAATGCCGTTACCGTTTTTGTTGCAGGCCGCTAAATCAACAGTCATGTTGCTGCCTCTTGTTGCATAGTAGTCATTAATCCGTATTCCATAATACACATCCTGAGTATTGACGTTGCCTGTTATAAGTCTGTTTACGGGTCGCCCGGTTTCGTCAAATACAGTTGCATAAATTTTTGCCTGTAACAAACCTGATTGAGCATATTGTGCAGGGACAGAAAATTTAGCTGAGGCTTCTCCTTTGTCATCGGTCTTACCCTGTTCAACTTTTTTCTCAAACTGAAGATTGTTGGCTGTTGTAACAGAAAAATTATAATCAGTAAATTGTTTGGAATAAAAATTCTTACGCACCAGATTAAATTCAAACTCATAGTTGCGACCTGCAGCCGGTGGCCCAAACAAACTTGTAGCTTTGATGTGTGTGATTATGGTATCACTTACACTGTATTCCTCTTTGTTACTCGTGAGTTTTACGTCAATTCTGTCGGGCATAAACTCTTCCACATTTATTGTTCGGGAACCAAGTAACACATCATTGGCAGTATAAACATCAATCACATAATTTCCCGTTACAGAAGAAGCAGGCAACTGAAACTCTGCAGTTGCAGCTCCTTGTTTATTCAATGTTTTTCGCAGCGATTTAAACTCATGTCCATTCGGCAACAACATTTTTATTTTCACCTGCATATCAGCAACAGGTTGCCATGAAGCATTTCTTACAATGGTATTCTGATAAATAGTTTCTCCGGGACGATAAATATCTCTGTCGCCATATAAGTATGCCATATATCCTCCGGGAATATTCGTTCTTCCTCCTGTTTCAAATCGGCTGGTGCTTACCCGTGTATCGTTAAGAATAAGCATGTTATAATCTTTGCCGTAATGAGACGTAATCATTCCTGTTCTGAAATTTTGTGATTTGGATTTGATATTGGAAAAAGTTGCCTTACCATCACCATCAGTAGTTGCTGAATACATCACCTGATTGTTGGTGGAAATAAATTTTACCTGCACTCCGGAAGCCGGTTCGGCAGTTTTAATAAAATTAGCGAATACCGTTATTTCATCTTCACCTTGTTTTGCAATCAGTCCAATATCTGACAAGGCAATTACCTTAGTATCACGCAGCCAGTAATCATCAGAAGACGATACATTAACTACGTAAATGCCTTTATAGGTGTTAATCTCATCCAACGATAAATTAAGCAGATTCACACCTTTAGATTTTGGTAGATTCTTAGTGTCGTACACTCGCTGAAAAGCCAGATCACCGAGATTTTCTATTCCATAAATGTTGTAATGCAAAGCACCCTGACTGCTTTCATTTCCTTCCTCATCATACTCATAATCATGATAACTGTTTTGTCGCATGAAAGCAAGAATATTGTTTTCATAAAGTTTATAAATGGAAACTTTTACCTGAGGAACATTGGTAATGTTGATGGCAATATTTTTATTGCTTTTAGACGAAAGGTATAGTCCGTTGCTGTATAAAAATGAGATGGAAGGTTGCATTTCACCAAAAGGAATCACAGAAGTGAAATCATTTTCAAGTGTTCCACCAATCAACCCTCTGCAATTTTTAAGAAGTGTAAAACGATAACTCTGTCCCGGGTCGAAGGATGCTTTTACAAGAAAACCATCCAGTGTTGATTCAGTCGTAAAATTCAGTTTAGGTTCAAGTTGAATAAAGGAGTTGAGGTCTTTCATATCCACAGCCTGATTGGTATAAACATGAATGACAGGTTGAGTTCCATCATATTCTCCTGTTGTATTAAATATCGTCAGTTTGTCGGGCAGAGGAATTTGCGTGCTTCTTTTCAGCAATTCAGTGGTTTTGTAGCTGCTGCCAACACAGGGAAGCCCTTTTTCAATTTGCACTTCAAGATTTACATTTTTCAGTTGTTGCCAGTCGGTAACACTTACTGCCAAAACCACATCAGAAGTAGCTTCGTTGCTTTGTAATGTAAATGGTACCTGTTTGCCATCGAGAAAAATTTTTGTGAGTGATTGCAATTGCACAGGATTGGTTGAGTAGTTAAAGTTGAGTGTTGCAAGCAAACCTACTGCATTGTCTGTTGTATTGACAGTCCAGTGTGCAAGTAAATCGGTTAATGCAAGATAAGGAGTGTGAAAACTGAACTGCTGCAATCCGTCAAGCGTTAGGGCAGGAGTGTTTTGAAGAATTTTTGATGTGACATCAGCTTTATAATCGGTAGCAGGAGCAAATCCTGTTTCGGGCGAAAACAACAACTCACGTTTTGTATTCCATTTAAAAAGACCTCTTACTGCGGGAGTAAAAGAAAAATAGGACGTACTGTCCCAGCGGTTGAGTACACTGTCATTCACCAAGTCCTTGTCGAAGGTGAAAACTAAATTCTGTTTCAGTTCAATTTCTTTATCAAAATTTTTATTTACTACAGAAACGGTGTTTTGATTGGTACAGGAACTTAAAAGCAGAACAGCTACTGCTGCCAGGCAGATATACTTCAACGGGTACATATCGTTTTAATTTGAGAATGATTTGGAATTGCTAAAGATAACGGTTTCTGTTTTATAATAGTATTAACAAAAAGCAACTGCCGGAAAATAGAATGGAGAATTAAAAACCGTAGTCAGTTGCAGCATGGGAGTATGCCGGCAAGATCTATAAAAAAACAACCAACAACCGGAGAGGGTTGTCTTAAAGGAATAAAAGGAAAAAAACCAGGTTTACTCTACGTGTCCCGTTTTGAAAAACAATTCTACCGTTGCACCATTGTTGGAGAAAATTACCTGGTCGGCAAGATGTTTCATCAGAAATACGCCACGTCCTGTAGGTTTTTCAATATTTTCAGGAGCAGTAGGGTCGGGGAGGTTGTAATAATCAAAACCACTGCCCTGGTCAGTAACCACAAATGATATGGTATCACCTTCCAGTTCGTAAGCAACATTTACCTTTTGGTTAGGGTTGTATTTATTTCCATGCTGAATGGCATTATTTACAGCTTCGGTCACGGCAACTAAAATATTTCCATAGGCATCCTCATGTATGTTATGGTCGCTGCGTAAATTATCTATCAAGCGCTCTATGATGCTGATGCTTTCCGGTTTAGAGTCTATCACTAAAGACTGGATGTTTTTTGTTGTCATTATTCCTTAATATTGGAGTCCCTGAAAATAATTATTTACTAAATTTTTATAAAATGTATTTAACCCCGGAGGTACAGTATTGAGTAACTCCGTTTGTTTTTCTTTTAGCTTTTTATACTCCTCAAAAGCGGCAGGGTTTCGCAAAAATTGCTCTTTTGCTTGCTCGGCCTTACGGGTCTGATCCTGCTCTCTTTCGCGCTGGGCATTTTCGGCTTCGAGCAATCGTGTAAGTATTTCCTGCTGTCGTTTAAGCGTTTCTTCCGTGATGCGTTTGTTGACAATATCGCGCTCATTTTGCTCCATCTGATTGGCTAATTGTCCGAGATTGCCAAGGCTGTTTTTACCGTCCTTGTTTTCCTGCTGATTGAGTTCGTTCAGTCCGTTGCGTATAGCTTCCTGTTGTGCTGCCATCCTTGCAAGTTCTTCGCTCATTCCTTTGTCGCCCTTACCTCCGTTTTTCTTCATTCCTTCCAGTTTTCCTTTCATATTTTTCATCTGCTCGGTAAGTTGTTGCTGCATCATTTTCAGTTTTTCTGCCGAAGGTCCGGGTTTGCCTTTGCCGGGTTTTTTGCATGAGCCGTTGCCTTGTTTTTGCTGCTGCTGTTGCTGTTGCATTTGCTCCAGAGCTTCACTTAACAGAAGTGCGAGGTTGTTGGCTGATGTCATAACGTACTGTTGTGAACTGCGTGCTACAGGTACTTGTCTTTCCTGCAAAAATGCAATAGATTTTTGAATATTCGACTCAATAGCCGAAATTTCTGTGTTTACTGTATGTTGTATCTGAACCACACGTTTGCTCAGAGCAAACAGCGAATCTTCAATGATTTTGAAATCATCCTGCAGTTTTTTCTGCTGCTGGCCGGATTTTATATAGGAAGGGTTGTTCACATCCACTGTCCGTAAATCTTCCATCAGAGCTTCCTGATCAAATGAAAAACGCAACAGGTTTTCAAGCAGATACCGCAATGAAGCCATGTCTTCCTCAGCCTGTTCCTGCTCGCTCTGCGCCATCTGTTGTTTCATTTTGTTAGACATACTCTGCATTTTTTCAGAAGCCTTTTTTTGAGATTCAGAAGCTTTTGATTTGTTGTTTTGATTTAACTCCTGCTCACTTTGCTGCATGTCCTGTTCAATATCTTTCTGTTCCTGCTCGGTATTGGCAAGTTCCTGCGGGAATTCCATCTCCTGATTTTTCTTTTCAAGTTCGGCAATATCTTTCTTTAGTTCTTCAAACTGTTTGTTCAGCTCATTCTGTTTTTCTTTCAGTTTCTGACTGTCTGCATTTTTTTCCTTGCTCTTATCCGAAAGTTTTTTCTGATCCTCTGCCAGTTTATCGAGGTTGGTGATGGCATCCTGCAGTTTTTGTTCCAGTTCCAGTTGTTTGAACAGTTCCAGGGTTCTGTCCATTTGTTTCTCCAGATCCTTGTTCGACATTTTCATTTTGTCGAGCATGTCCTGCACTTTTTGTTTGTCGAGTTGTGCCATCATCTGTTCCAACTGACGCATCAACTCTTTCAGTTCAGGGTTTTGCAATCGGTCAAACAATTCCTGTATCTGCTGTTGTTTTTCGGCCAACTGACTTTCATTGTTTTTGTATTCATTCTGCCTTGCCAGATTCTGCTGCTGTTCTGTTTTGATTTGATTCAGCTTTTCGTCCAATTCTTTTTGCTGACGCAACAGTTCTTCAACACGTTTTTTATCCTCGTAATCAGGATTTTTTTTGTCTAAAAGTTTTCGTGCAGCTTCTGCAATCTGCTTCTGAATTTTCTGTGCCTGCTTCAGGCTTTCCTGCAAATCTTTCTTTACGTTTTCATTGGTTTTCTCAGTGTTTTCAGCTAATTCTTTCAGCGTTGGCGCTTTGAATATCTGTGTCTGCGAACGTGCCGACTTAGGTCCACTCACACCATCATTATCCCACACTTCAAAATAATATTCTAACTGATCACCCGGAGTAACACCCAGCACCGATGCATCCCAATAGTGAAAGAATTCATTCTGCATGGTATTTTTATTGATGCTAATCAACTCACTCATCAGTTTGTCGGAACGAGATGTGGTGTCATTGCTGTTTTTCAGAAAACGGTAATGAAATGCCAGTTTCGAAAAACCATAATCATCTTTTATCAGTCCTCTGAAAAATAAACGCTGAGTAGAAAGTGAGTCTTTTTGCTCTTCAACACTGATGGTAGGATACTGATCGGGAATAACGTTGATGCTGTAACTCAAGGTATCTTTATTGGCAAGAAAATCGTTGGCAGTAGCAATGCTGTATGTAGCACTATGCATCATACGTTTTGCGAAATGATAACTTCCCCCTTCATCAGCAACAGCAGGATACACACTGTCATTCATGGTGACAGAAAATTTGTTGGTATTTTCAGTCTTAAAATTCCATTTAAGATAAGTGCCTGCCGGTACTTGAAGGTCACCTGTGTTTTTCAGCGTTTCGTTTTTGCGTCCCAAATAAGCCGGATAATTTATTTCAACGTTAAAATTCAATACCGTAGGGTTGGGAACAGCTTTCAGTTCAAAGTTGTCAGAGTAAAAACCATCAGCAAAAAACTGAAACGGTGTATTTTTTACGACATGATGAAATGTGTAAGTGAAGGACTGTTTGTCTTCTTTATCCATCTTAAACTGGCGGTCGCCTGTTTTCAGATATACCTGGTCGGGCAATTCTGCACCACTCACTTTTAGGGTAAGCGTAAAATCATTTTGTTGTATAACCGTCAGCTCTTTATTCTTAATCTCAAAGACAAATGGCGCAGGTTTATGATAGGTTTCGTTGTAATGTACCAGTCGCGTTGTACCGTCTTTAATAATATTGGGTGCGGCAAAAAGGATAAACACCAAAACTCCCAGCGGCAACAATGCATAAGGAAGATATTTTTTGTTTTTGCTGAGGTCAATGGCTCCTGAAAAAGGAACAGGATTCAGGTCTTTTATTTTCTGTTCAATACCTGCCCGCAATAGTTCGCTGTCGTGGTGCTGAAGTTGTTCATTGAGTTGAAGTGTGTTTAACAGTTTATCTTTTACTTCTGCAAAATGATTACCAATAATGGCTGATGCCTGCTGATAAGAAATCCCCTTTCCGAGACGCATCATTTTCAGCAATGGAATTATTACCAATCTGACAAGAACTGCAATAACCACTGCGAGATAGAGATAGAAAAATACTGCCCGCATTACTGGACTCATCCAGGCAAAATGCTCGGCAATGGTTATAAACAAAAAGAAGGCAACAGAAATTCCGGTAGCATAAATACACCCCTTGATTACCTGATTGCGGTAATATTTACGGATGAACTCATCCAGTTTTTGAATCAGTATGGAATAGTTGCCTGACATCTTCTCCCTTTGTTATCACTAACGCTGAATACAGCATATTAGTTATAAGCAAATATACATTTATGATAAGCCCTAAAATTACTGAAAATGGATGACTTATAACACTGCCTCCAATAAAAATTCCATGAAGAAACCAACAGAATTTTATCAGAAAATAAGTAAGGTAATGAAATGTTAAACTAATTTAAAATTCTCTAAAAACTTGGTGGTGTAATTTCCTTTACGGAAGTCTTCGTTTTTCATCAATTGAGTATGAAATGGAATAGTAGTTTTTACACCTTCAATCACATATTCACTGAGTGCTCGTTCCATAGTATTGATTGCCTCTTCGCGTGTCTGAGCTATGGTGATGAGTTTGGAAATCATACTGTCGTAATTTGACGGAATGGTATAGCCGGCATACACATGTGAGTCAACGCGCACTCCATGACCTCCGGGTACGTGCAGATTGGTTATTCTACCCGGTGATGGCCTGAAGTTGTTATAAGGGTCTTCAGCATTGATACGACACTCGATGGCATGCATAGAGGGGAAATAATTTTTACCCGAAATAGGATCGCCCGAAGCAATTTTAATTTGCTCTTTAATGAGGTCGTAATTGATTACCTCCTCTGTAATGGGATGCTCCACCTGAATACGGGTATTCATTTCCATGAAATAGAAATTACGGTGTTTGTCCACCAGAAATTCTACTGTTCCCACGCCTTCATATTTCACAGCGAGGGCAGCTTTTATAGCAGCTTCTCCCATTTTTTCGCGAAGGTCTTTTGTCATAAATGGCGATGGAGTTTCCTCCAATAATTTCTGATGTCGCCTTTGAATTGAACAATCTCTCTCAGATAAATGGCATGCTTTGCCATACTGATCACCTGCAATCTGAATTTCTATATGTCGCGGTTCTTCAATAAATTTTTCAAGATACATGCCATCGTTGCCAAAAGCAGCACCGGCTTCCTGACGGGCAACATTCCATTCTTCTTCAAAATCTTCAGGTTTCCACACAATGCGCATACCGCGACCGCCACCTCCGGCAGTTGCTTTCAGAATAACAGGATACTTAATTTTTTCAGCAACACTCAGTCCTTCCTCTACACTGGTAAGCAAACCATCAGAGCCAGGAATGGTGGGAACGCCTGCAAGTTTCATGGTATTTTTGGCATTGCTTTTATCACCCATACCATCTATTTGTTCGGGAGTGGCACCAATAAATTTGATTTTATTTTTTGCACAGATGGCGCTGAACTTGGAGTTTTCAGAGAGAAAACCATATCCCGGATGTATGGCATCGGCATTGGTAATTTCGGCAGCAGCTATAATGTTGGGAATATTCAGATAGGAACCTTTGCTTGGAGGAGGACCTATACACACCGCTTCATCGGCAAAACGTACGTGCAGACTTTCGCGGTCGGCAGTAGAATAAACAGCAACCGTTTTGATGCCCATTTCCTTGCATGTGCGAATGATTCGCAGAGCTATTTCACCACGGTTGGCAATAAGTATTTTGTTGAACATATTCTTCTATAAATAAATATTCGAATATCCGTTTAACGGAAAAAATTCTTAAAAACGAAAACAGATTAAGCAGGGTCAATTAAAAATAATGGCTGATCGTACTCTACCGGTGTGGAGTGTTCTACCAATACTTTCACCACTTTACCTTTAATATCGCTTTCAATTTCATTGAAGAGTTTCATTGCCTCAATGATGCAGATTACCTGACCTTCTTTAATATCATCACCCACATTCACAAAATTGGGTTTATCAGGAGCAGGGGTACGATAAAATGTGCCTATCATTGGCGACTTAATGGTTTTATATCTTGCTTCATCACCTTTTGGGGCTTCTTTGGCTGGGGCCGGTGCCGGTGCAGCAGCTACGGCAGCGGGTGCAGGGGCCGGTGCCACTGCTACAGGAGCAGCCACAGGAGCTGCAATCTGTACTATCTGTTCGCGGTGAGGATTTTTAATGGTGATTTTAAAATCCTTTTGTTCGAGGTGAACTTCACTCACACCTGCTTTTGATACAAACTTTATAAGTTCTTCAATTTCTTTCTTGTTCATATTTCTTCTTTTAATAAACCTTCAGTCATTACTACCTTAACAAGTTTTGCTTTTTTAAGTTAAGGATTCATAAAAGGAAGGTTTCAAAAGTAGAAACTTTTTTAATATTGAAAAAAAATAGGGCTAAAGGGTTGAAACAAAAGATATTTAGATTAATATTGGGTTTTAAATGGAATTTGTGATTCAAAATTTGAATTTGTTTGGAGAATTTATCTCTTTTTAATATTAGCATAATAATTTTTAAAATTTCAATTCTAACAAAAAAAAACAATGACATAATAAAAACAAATAAATAAAAACATAGCGTTAGCGATTTCTTGAGTTGAAAATCCGCGAAAATTTGTTACAGTCAAGAATGAGCACAACGCCTGCGATTAGCGCGGGCTTGGCTTATTTGACTGTGGGTGCTTCGCGGTACCTCAACTCTGATAACTAAGTGCCCGCGATTTTTTTTAAGTACCACCTGCAAATCACATTAAAAATATATAATTTAGTATCACCCATAAAACCCAAATAATCATGAGAAAGATTTACCATACCGTAAGTGACTCGTCCTGAAAAAAGTTTACAGTTTAATTGATTAATCCTGCTATTAGTTTACAGTTCATTTTTAGTCCTGAAATGTGTTTACAAATGTATTTTGTTTCCGATAGTAATTCTTCCATAATCTTT
>Ga0209605_1000912_pt1 | contig 35295 bp, 74 predicted proteins | sample AD_UKC035_MetaG_FD_184408 | JGI IMG/M metagenome (GOLD analysis project Ga0209605, IMG submission 184408) | Active sludge microbial communities of municipal wastewater-treating anaerobic digesters from USA - AD_UKC035_MetaG (SPAdes) (version 2) | ecosystem: Engineered > Bioreactor > Anaerobic >...
AAGAGCCAGTGCCTTAGCATCATAAACAAGTCTATCAATAAGCATATTTATATCACACATTTCTTATCTTTCATCCTCATGAGTTATTACAAAAGTTTGAGCACCAAACCTTTTAATATATAAGTCTAAAGCTGTTTCCATTCCTTTATACTCACGATAAAGCTTCATATTATGATAAAATTCTATCCCTAAAATTACAAGAAAAACAACGCATGAAATTATAAAGTATTTTAATTCAATCACTAATTTAAACTCCTTTTACCACCATAGACTTCTGTAATATTTTGAAAATAACTTCATCGCTTTTTTAAACTTCTTTAAATCCCTATCTGGGTGCAAACCAACACATTCCTGAACGCGGCTATATTCTTCAAACCCTTCTATAATATCTGTAAGAATCACATTCCATTCCTCTGCTCTTTGCTCGAGAATTTCTTGGGAAACAACTTCGCCGCTTTCTTTGAAATCGCCTTCTTTGAATACATCGCCGGGAACGCCAACATTCCTTTCTTTTAATTCTCTTAGCAATTTCGGTATAAGCGTGGCGAGATAAGCGTCAACAGACCAAACAGCGCCATCGTCAAATCCGCGAAAAGCACGCTGAAAAGCAAATTTAACCTCTTCGATACCTTGGTTAATATAGTAACGAATGGTGTTGTATAAAGCTTTTATCTTGCTTGTTTTTCTAATCTCTTCGCTCATTTCATCTAGAAAATCTTGAAATTCTTTATCGTCTTCCATAATTAGTCTCCTATTTTAATTTTTTAGTGCTCCGAGATGGAGTCGAACCATCAACCTATACCTTATAAGAGTAGTGCTACTGACCATTGAGCTACCGGAGCAATTTTCTCAACTTTCTTATTATACCACAAAATGCCACTTTTGTCAAGTGGCATTTTTATTTTGTAAAAACTGATTATCTAATAAACTCCGAGATAACCGCCGGAGTACTTGTATCGAAACCGACAACATCGAGCATGTTCGGATTATTTGGCTCAGCAATAGAAAAACCCGTAGCTGTCATCGCGACCACAATTAATTTAGCATCTTTATTTATTGCATTTTGATACTGTTTTAAAGCTTGCACAGGATGTATACTTCCATACCACGTCTCGCTATCGGTTAAGATAACAAATGCATCAACATAAATATTATTTTTCAAGGCATCTATCATCGGCAAAGCGCAGTCCGTTGCGCCAAAATTCTGATAGGATGTAATATTAAATGCATCGCGAATCGAAGTGTTTGCGGTAATATCTAAATCCTTAAGTACACTCGAGAAACCCTTGATAATATAATTCTTTTCACTTCTAGCTATTGTCATAGCCATTATCGCTGTCGCTTGGGCACAAGTAATCTGCCCACTTTCAGAAATAGGACTATCCATAGAGCCAGAAACATCAAGAGCCAAATAGTATTTTTTATTAGTAGGCTCTACATTTTCGAAAGATTTATAGACTAACCCTTCTAACGCTTCAACAATTTGAGGGACAGTCTCCCATTCTCCGTGACCTCTAAAACCGCTTCCCTGATGATAAGTTAGATATGCGGAAACCGCTTGCATGGGGTGAATTTTTGATTTTTTTATGGCAACTTCATTGCCCAACTTTTGAGTAACAAAATCAATTACATCCCAAGCTCCGCTTACTAGCAATCCGCTTTTACTAAAATTCCCGAGGTTTCTAACCAGAGCGGTAAAACCCAGATTTGGCAACAAAGCTTTTTGTACATTTGGCTTATTTTTCCACTCGGAAGGCACAATTTCCATAATAGCCTTATTTTTAGAAATAATTTCAACAACCTGCTCTTCTGTTAAAGAGGGGTCTTTCAATTTTCTTAATGGCTCTAGCATACCAATATCGGGAGCATCCTCCGACTTACCTACAATGTATTTAAATATTGTATCTTGAGACGCATTTAAAGGAACGGGATGGGCTAATCTCAAAACATCTTTATGAGACCAACCATCTCTCTGCTGATATTTGGCAATCTGAAAAGCCAAGTCTAATATTTCTTTGCTGGTATACCACTCACCAACCGCTGTCCTAATTGCTCTTCCCCAACCCCGCATAGAATCTAAAAACGCGGCAAAATGCAATAAATGAGTTCCTGTTCTTGCCACCGATTCCAAAATATAAAGAGCTTGTTTTAATGTAAGGGGGTTGCAACAAGCAATTGCTAATGCAAATAAAGCAGGGTCATTACTTGGTGCTCTGCCTTTGGTAGATATGTCAAATATCATATCAAGTGTCTTTTGGGAATCCCTAACTAAGCATTCTCTTACAATCTCTGCGTTTTCAAAAGTTAAAGGTCTTTGCTTCACGTAATATGTCCCCCCGGTTGTCCCCAAAATGAGGAACCGCTCTAACTGTTTGAATGGGTCAATACGGAAGCTATATCCTCTAGCATTGTTTTTTTTCATATTCTTGCCGGGAATAGGCTCGGTTTGATGTGTAACCTTTGAATTTAAAATATTGTTGTAAGTATTAAATTGTGACATGGTATAGTCTCCTTAAAAAGTATTGGTCAAATTATCGCGAGAGGATTTAAATTCAGTGTGTGATTGATAACCCTCTTGCCCCGTACCAAAAAATTATATTGTATATGGTAAAAATTTCGCAAACGGATAGCTGACATCTTGTCAGCAAAATTTAAAAAACTTGCTTTCTTTCACCTTCAAATTATCGGTGGCGGCTCACCACAAACAAACCTGAAATCTAGTACCGCAGGACTTTTCATTGTATTGGTAACCGTTCACACCCGTACCATATATAATATATAATTTTTAAAGTTCTATCATGGTAAAATTTTTTGCTTAGGGAGTGTTAATCACCAAATTGATAAGATAACCCTAAACATCCGTACCATTAATTTTTAAATTTCTTTTGCGGTAAAATTCTTGCTAAGGAATATATGTAATCTACTTTGATTGATAACCTTTAGCACTCGTACCGCAATATTTTTTAATGTTCAATGATAATATTATACCACACTTTTCGTTTTTTGTCAAGGGGCAATTTTAGCCGACATTACTTGTAATTAACCATCCAATCTATAATTTCTTCATCGCTCATATTATCTACGTCAATTTCGTTCTCGTCTAATACTAGGGTTTTTTTTTCAACGCTTGGCTCAAACTGTCTTTCTTTTTTTGCAATAGGTTTCATAATATTGACTATTCTTTGGGCTTTTCTTTTGTCTGTTGTTCTAAATACTGCACTTCCCAAAGGCATGCCATCAATAGAGTTTCCACTGTGCCCCCTATAACAAGAGTCATATACTTCATAGTATGTTATTTTCATTTTATCTTAATCTGATTACTATCTTTAAAAAACGGATTGGGAACCCCTTAAAAACTAGGCGTTCTTCCTGCTAACTAAAACTTTCTGCTCAATTGGCTTAACAAAATTTACGTAAACATATGTTAATCCGTTCTCGCTTTCCCAATCAATATGGTCTACAGCATCTCTAATATAGAAACGCATACTAACCGAATAATCTTTCCCAACTAAATCATTCTTTGTTTGTCCGCTTACACTTAAATAACCGCCGACACTAGGCTTGGATTCGAAAGTAATTTCAATATCTTCCGGTGATATGCCAAGAGTGTTTAGGACAACAACGAGCTGACCGTCTCGCTCAATGGTTTTATAAGGAACCATATCTTTTACGGGCCGGTTGAAATAGTATTCTTTTGGCAAAAAATCAAATAAACTTGTCATTTTTCTTCCTCCTAAAAAATAAAATTAGGTTCCCAATCCGTGCCCAAAAGGGCTGTGCCCCTAGCAAGACTCGAACTTGCAACCTTCTCATTAGAAGTGAGAAGCTCTGTCCGTTGAGCTATAGAGGCTAAGAGGTAGGAGAGAATCGAACTCTCACCTTTTGTTTGGAGGACAAAGACGCTACCATTACGTGACTACCTCAAAGTAGCGGTTCCGAGAGTTGCACTCGATTAATGGGATTATGAGACCCATAAGATAACTGTACCTACCAACCGCATTAAATATGAGGGCAGTTAGATTCGAACTAACAAAGCCGGAGGCACCGCTTTTACAGAGCGGGGGTAGTAACCGTTCTACCATTGCCCTCATTCCAAACAGTATACCACATTTTTTAAATTTTGTCAAGGGCTAATTTTCAGTTTTAATGAGCTCTGTCATACAACATCCCCTTCTATGATTTCAAATTCATCCCAAAACCAAGTGTCCGGCTTTGCAATATATTTTTTCATTAGAATGGTATCTCCTCTGCCATATCATATTCAAGTGCAAACTCTCGCTCTGGAAAATTTTCGAATGAAGGCATGATATTATTTTCTTCTCCTAGTTCCTTATATCTTAAAATGGGATTTCTATTCTCTAGTTTATTAAGATTTTTACCCCATTGTGAAAGCACTCTTCTTCCATAATCTGCTGCCGAGTTTTTAGAGTCGTGCGGTCCATAAGATTGAACAACATAGCCGTTTAAACCGACTTCTACAGATGCCGTTTCCCCGTTATAATCTACATGGAACAAATAGCAGCTTCCTTTTACGGCACGAATAGCATATGTTCCAATGCAGTGACCCATTTTTGAACCCTCTTCTTGTATTTCTTTGTAGCTATTCAAGAATTTTATGTTTTTATTGCTCGGAAGTGAAATCGGAGGAAGAGCTGTTTCACTATTAGAAAAACGCTCTTCTTGTTTCAACCTTTCTATTTCTCTCTGAGAGCGTATAGCCATAGCCTCTTGGTGGTACCTTTCACGTTCGCGTTCTAATTCCCAATGATACTGCTCACTCCTCTTGGCTAGCCCAACAATATCCCATTTCCCAAAAATATAAGGGTAGTCAAATATTGCGTGAAATGAGTCTAAAACTAGCCTTGTCCTTCTGAAATCTGTCTTTCTTTTGAAATGTTTCTCGTCTATATATCTGACTGCTTTTTTCAAATCTTCATCTGAAGAACGTAACAATATGTCTTCGGCAGACTTTCCGTTATAAAATGACATATTATTAAAGGTATAATATGCTAAAAAGCGAATTCTCGTAGTGAGAGGCTCTTTAATATCTAAATATGATGGCTCAACTGGAAAAAATTCAGGCTCACCATCTATGGGGGAGTTTCTTGCGTCATAATGAGGGTTTCTCCTAAACATATGAACAAAAAAATAAGGCACGTTTGGGAAATTTGATATTGTCTTTCTAATGTGGGGGTTGCTGATATCAAAAAATTGCTTTTTCCAATCGGTTCTATCAATTAAATCAGTATATGATAAGAATGCGCATCTAGCGGAGCGGTATTGCATGAGGTCTTTTCTTGCATACATAGCCTCTTCTTCCGAATATCCACTTTTATTGAGAAGGTAGCGGAAATGTCCCCAATTACCGCTTCCGTTAGCTGTAGAATACATTTTCTTATGTAATAAAATTGTCTCCTCATCACATATTTCATGGTTCTTTTTAAGCCAAATATCTTTTATCGGTCTTGCCAATGTTTTCTTTGTAGTGGTTACTGCTTGTGTGAAAAGGCGCGCCCTAACATAGGTGTTTTTATTTTTATTTGGGTTCCAATCTTCATATAGCGCAAGTACTGAGTTTCCAAGTATCTTATAAAAACAAAACATAGGAATAACTAATTCCATTTCTTCTCCGCCGCTTGTTTCCCGGCGCATAGTCCAAAAACCATCCTTTCCGACATCCCAAACCAAGGGGTCTCGAGTGGCTTCAATCGGAACAATCTTAAAACCGGTTGGTGTTTCAACAACCTCATAGCAATGCTCTTGGTCTCGTAAAGGAACTCCTGCTTGTTTCAGTCTCTCAATTTTTCTATTAACCATCGTCTCACCTATTTATTTTTTCTTTCTAAGACACACTCATTGCCTTTAAACCAGCGTACATTAAATGGCTCATAATTTAACTTGTGTACATAATGCTCCCCTAGGGTTTGAAACTGTTCGTGGGGACGTATTTCAAAAATATAATCTAAAACACCGGGGTCTAGGTCGTCGTAATCCGCATAATAAACGCTATAAATTCCCTTTTTCTTTTTCGCAACTCTGAACCACTCATCTTGTAATGCGTGCTGTTGCTTTACTGTCAAATTTCCGTAACTCATTTTGTGGCTCCTTAATATTGTTTTATATAAACATATTTTACCACATTATTTTAATTATGTCAAGGGGTATTTTAAGTAAAAGGGAAAGAAACTCCTTCCGAATGTATTTAATCGAACATCAATTTCATCCCAATTAACAGATTTTGGGTTGAAACTCAAGTCAATGATGTTGTTATAAGCCTTTCCTGTATTCAGAATAGTTACAGGGATTTTAGTTTCTTTCTCAATATTGTCAATAAATATCCGAGCATCTTTGCTTATCTCCCCTCGTGACTTAGCATTTTTCATTTCCGGGAACATATGGTCGAGAAACGTAAGGGCAATTTGGGTTGCTCCATTTAATTTTACAGCATATTTTAACATCTCCATATCAAACTCTGCCTTTCGGCGGGTTTTCCCTTCAATTGAGCTTATCTCAACCAATCCTTTTTTGGAAATTTCCTCCGGGGTTAACTCCTTTCCGCTCCCCATGCCTCCAGAACCCTCTCTAGTCGGCATTGTCTTTGCTACGAGAATAACCTCACGAATGTTTTTCCAAGAAAGTAAAACATCATCTGCCGCCGCCATTGCTGTAACATTATCGGATGTGCAATTAGGATAATCGGGGCTTACTGCAAGAGAAAGAAATGTTCCCTGTGATGATTCAACAACAACTACGCGTGATTCCGCGGCATTATTTATTAATTCTCCTATATCTCGAGTATAGGGTTTAAGCAATTCGGAATCCCTTGCTTGTGTTGCCTTCCTAGCAACAAAATCTTTTCGGCACTCCCCTGTTCCGCTCATTGTTGAGCCTATCAAAAGCATATTTTTGCTTGTAGCTTCTTTTTCCATATGGGCTAGCGTTACAACAGGGCATCTATAATCTACAAAAACCCTATTACCAAGATTATAATGGTGAATTTCTCTCAAAAACCATTCGGGGTTCACACATACGCCAGAACCTATTAGCACATAAGCATCCGGATTAAAAATATGACCTAGCGGTAATTGATTTGTCTTTAAGTATGTTTTTTCATCTTTCAGAAAAATACCATGTTCAGCATTTGGTCCTGTTCCTGCCCGAGCAACATATAAGGCATGCTCTCTTGCAGAAATATAAGCACTGATTAACCCCTTCCCTTCGTCCCCCCATTGTGCGCCAACTATAATATAAGCGCCACTACTTATCATTTATTTCTCCTCTTTTGGCTGCCAGTAGGCTTTTCTGGCTAGTTTCCTGAGTTGGGAGTTGTTCCCTAAAACTCTTTTGGTAATGCAAGCACGCAAACCATCTAATTCGTCAAACTCGTCTCCGTCTGTGCACCTTGAAACAATCTTCTCTCCGTCTTGAAAGAAACAGATTGTAGCAGGTGGGCTGAAGATGACGCGCTCTGGAATATATTTATCATTACCTTCTTCACCCAAATTAGCACAATCCACATAATAAATATGGGGTTTAAGTTCTACCTTAATAGGTGTACTCTTATCCTCAATATCAGGGAGAGGGTCATGTTTGCCTATTTCTTCGAGCATCCTATCAATAAGGCTAGTATCAGTTTTATATTTAACGCTGTATTTCATTTTATAGTTTCCTTTTTATATTTTCCTTTTTTGGTGTTTCGGTTTCAAGTATTTTAAAAATTCGTTCTTTATTTTCGTTAAGATATTTATTTACGCCGTAGTTATATATCTCTATCTCACACTCCTTATGAACCCATAAATTTATGTAAGGCTTATCTAAAGCAATAATTATTTTGGAATCATTTTTCTCAATTACCTTTCCGCAATAAAAGCATTTCATAGAATAATTTCTGCCTCTTTCACTTCTCCGTAAGAATACGGAACTTCTTTTCCAAGAATATCAATCCAATATTCTCCGTTTTCTGTTATAACAATAGCACCACCTCTGTCTCTGCATGTGTATATATTATTGTCGAGCATAATTCTAGTTCCGAATTCTAATTCCCTCGGGCAAGCTATTGTGTCATTTGTATCTATATAATTTCGCCAATCTTCTCCGTTAGCCATCATGCTTATGCAATCTCCATAATAAAACAAAGAACAATTTGTTCCTCCGGCTGGAGGGTAATAATGGCTTATTTTAACCATTATTGGGGCTGTGTCAAAGGTAGCCGGACTAGTTTCAACATCTTCGCTAATACTTTTCTGATATACTATTTCAGTTTCTTCCTCTGACTCTATGGAAAATTTAAGCTTGCATTTGTATTTAGGATTACCCTTGCGTTTTTTACCAAATCAACATATCCATCCCCGTTTACATCAATAAAAACATCTTTTAATTTTAATGGGGGAGTATATATTTCAGCTGCAAAAATTACAGCTATGAATATAAGTAAAAATATAATTGCCGCTAAAATAACCTTTCTCCGCCATACTTTTTCCTCTATGTTTGTCGTACCTTCCAACTCATGGGTTCTTTCATTAGTTTCACTGTTTCTTTTATTTACCATTTTTACATCTCCATTAATGCATTTAATATGTCTATCCCATCTTCCCCATTCCAAATCATTTCTCTTACTTTCGGAAATATTTCCTCAACAGGGGTGCCGTTTTTTGTATTCCCATCGTAGGTATCTTCTAAAACGCCTATAAGGGTAAGTAATATTACAATCGCATTGTCTATATATCTCGCTATTCTCTTACTCCTTGAAGTTTCTTCCATATCATAAAACATATCAACTTCATATTCAAATAAGTCCAAATCTCCAATCAAAGCAATTAATTTTAAGGCAATTTTCTTGTTCATTTTTTCAAATCTGCTTGATTTACAATATAATTGAAGATAGCTTTAACTTTATCTCTGCCAATGTGTTCATCATCTAATGTAAAAAGGTCGTGCGCTAAATCATAATATACAGCTATTTCTCCAAATTCTCCGGTATGGTTTGCCCACTCTATCCTAAAGCCAATTTTATTTTCCGAAATGTTCACCACCACGCCGTCCAACCGGGCATCTAAAACCCACGTAGAGCTAGTAGCTTCTAGCATCTTTGATAAAGACATTATTTTCATGCCTTCCTCTGCCAATTGTTCCTCACAATATTCTAAGCTGCACGCAAGCTCATCGTTTTTTTCTTTTAGCCCAGTTATAATATTTTCTAATTCAATTACTTTTTTATCTTTTGCTTTTTTAAAAATCATTTTACTTTTCCTTTGTCACATTTTGAACAGCTTCTTTAACTTTCTTTTTTATTTGGCTATCCCATTCTTTCTTATTTTTGTCCCCAAGTAGCCAGTAAAAATATTCATCAATTCTTGGAACCGCAGAAGTGTTTTCAAAATACAGTTGGGAAATATTCGCTATAAGCATATCCACATAATAGCTTATTGCAATATCCTCTTCTTCCCCAAAACCAAATTCGTTTACTAGTGCTTTTGTGCTATCTATTGAGTGTATAACTTTCCATAAATCAATCTCCATCCGGCCTCCTTATTTTTTTCTTTCGGAATTCTACCACATTATTTGAGTTTTGTCAAGGGTCAATTTTCTACTTGACAAAATTACAATAATATGGTATACTATTTATTAATTATCGCCTCGCTCGTATAATGGCTATTACTTATCCTTTGTAACGATAAAATTTCAGTTCGATTCTGAAGCGGGGCTTAAAGGAGTATAATAAGGAAATGGTTAGATTGCACATGCTAAAAACAGTTACTTATAAAGATTTAGAAAAAATCTGGAACGGGAAACCTCTTTCAAAGATGGATAAATTCATTTATTCTATATCTATAAAAATTAGATGCAAAATAGACGGGCATAGCCATAAAGAAATGAAGTGGAGCCTTTGTCATGGATATCTCGATGATAGGTGCGAAAGATGCGGAGAGCGATTCTGGAAATTAGAAGATTTTGATTTTTGGGGTGGGCCTAAAACATTTTATGAATTAAATAAACCCTGTCTTACTAAAAAATATTGGGATAGACTAAGAAGAGAGTTTCCTGAATTGGAAGAGTTTTAAGCTTGACAAATTTGAAAAAATGTGGTATACTATATTTAAGTGCACTTCTATGCGCCACTGTTTGTCGAGGATTCCGACTTCGCAGGTCTTCCTGAAAAGCCTCTAGGGGTGCACAATCAAACAAATTACTCCGGGTAAAATCCGGAATAAGGATAGCTTAGATGGCTTAATGGTAGAGCGCTTCGGATGCCCGAAGAGTGTGCTGGTTCGAGTCCGGCAATAAACTATCATAACAAGGCGATTGGTCGAGTTGGTACGGCGCTGCGTTTGGGACGCAGAAAACGGGAGTTCGAATCTCTCATCGCCTATTTTTGGCTTGTAGCTCAATCGGCAGAGCGGGCAGCTCTTAACCGCTAGGTTAGAGGTTCGAGTCCTCTCGAGCCAGCAAAAATTTAAGTCAGTAGCTCAACTGGCAGAGCACCGCTCTCCAAAAGCGGAGGTTAGAGGTTCGAGTCCTCTCTGATTTGCTCAATATAATAAACAAAAGCGAGAAAAATAGATTTTTGTGTACTATGGTAAATAAAAACGTTAAAGCCGAGAAATATTATGATAAGAAATCGGATGTTCTAACGGTATTCTTTAATAAATCGGTTTCTTATTCCACTATAAAAAGTTATTTTAAAAATAACTTCGGTTATATTTCAAATTCCAAAAGAAGAATTGTTGCTTTGATTATTAATGACTATTCTACTAGAGTTAATGAGTATAACGACTTCATTCTCATGTATAAGAATGACAAAAAAGTTAATATGACGGGGTAGTCATACGCTAAAAATCGCAAAATTGGTACATGACTAATCGGTCATATACCAAAAATCGCAAAATTGGTACATTAGAGAATATAAATAGGTAAGAAATGAATAAATTTACCCATAAGGATTTAATATGATTTATTTTACTGCAGACCTTCATTTTGCTCACAAGAACATTCTTCAACTTTGCGATAGACCTTTTTCGTCTATTGAAGAAATGGATGAAAAGCTTATCTCTAATTGGAATAGCATCGTCACAAATAATGATACAATTTATGTCCTCGGGGATTTTGCTTGGAAAAGAGCGAAAGAATATGAAAGTAAACTTCTTGGGAATAAAATTTTCCTTATAGGCGACCATGACAAGCAGCTTTCTGGGGAAAGAATGATTATTACTCAGCTCGATGGCCGCTGGTTTACGCTTTGTCACTGGCCGCTTTATTCGTGGAATAAGCAATATTATGGAGCAATTCATCTTCATGGTCACAATCATAATAATCCAATAGAGCCAAAAGAAAATCGTATAAACGTGGGTGTAGATGTGTGGGATTTTTACCCTGTCTCAATATCCAAAATATTCGAGGTTTCAAAAAGCCTTGACAAATAAAGAAATATATGATATAATTTCTTTATTGGAGCAATAAAAATGACTAAAAAAATAAATGACGATGATTTGCTATTGGCTTTTCTGGCAACGCAAGATGAGCGAGAGCGAGATAAGCAACTTTTTAGCGATAAAAATTCTAGCTTAAACGACTTTACTACAATATTTATACTTGTATTACTTGTAACATGTTGTTTGTTAAGCCTTTTTGGAAATTAAAAATGGAAAAAACCGAACGAATAAATGCTGATGTAGAAAATAGAGAAATTGTGATAGCCGCTTTAGTCGGCTCCCATAATTATAATCTTGCCACAAAAAATTCAGATAAGGATTATAAATACTTTGTTACTCCAACATTTGATGATTTATATGAAGGCAGGGTTTTTTCAACTTCAAAGCAAACAGAAATGTTTGACTACAGTGTACATGATATCAGGCAACTTGGAAATCTTATGTGGAAAGCAAATATTAATTTTCTTGAAGTTTTATTTTCAAAAGAATTAACAGTTGACCCGGTGTTAACTCCTTTATTTGAGAACAGAGAATCTCTGGCTATGATGAATTTACCCGGGTTTGCTAATTCAACTTATGGCACATATAAAAGCAAAATGAGCAACCTTTTTAAGGGCACGGAAAAAACAAAGTCGTTAGTTGAAAGATTTGGATATGATACTAAAGAGGCATGCCACGCCTTAAGGTGCTTACTAACATTGGAAAGATTAGAGAAGTATAATTCCTTCGGAGACGCAATTTGGTTTGATGAAAGCGATAGATGGTGGAAAATATTAATTGATTTAAAATCCGGCTGTTATAGTCTCGAGGAATTTTACAAAATTGTTGAGTGGAAAGAACCTTCGGTTGAAAAAGCAAAATTATGGTGTTATAGCAAAGGTAGAGATAATTTATTAAGAGATTGGCTTGACTTAGAAATTAAAAATTTTGTAGGTAATAGTCTTTGCCAATAAAATTTCCCTCCGCAGATTTTCCCCCCACAAAATTTCCCCCTATAAATTTTCCCCCTGTAGATTTTCCCCCGGTGTTACTAGGGTTAACACCTCTCCAAACTCCCCGGCGCTATCCCCGGGGAGTTTCTTTTTAATCCTATTCTCATAATTACTATCAAAACCTATCAAAACCTATCAAAACCTATCAACTTACACAACGTGGACTACTTTGCCTACCATAGTGACAATATCACCATGCCCACTGTGGCAAACTCACTATACCACTGTGATAAAATCACTATACCACTGTGACAACATCACATTGGCACTGTGACAACATCACTATGGCACTGTGACAAAACCACATTCGTATAAGGAACTAAAGACTACCTATAGATTACATATAGATTACTTATAGATTACATATAGACTACCTACGCAATTTTTCAAAAAATTTAGCACTATTCTAAAAAACCACGTTTTAAAGGGATAAAATCGTTATTTTATAATTCTACGTTTTCGACAAGAAAAAGGACCAAATGTGCCTTTTTTTGCGTCTAAAAGAATTCTAGATGAAATATCTATGAAAAGTTGCAAAACGACTTTAATGCGCATAGCCTAATGTGGGAAGTAGCCAGTTATAACATGTGACTAACCAGTCACATTAGGGGTGCTTTTTGAAGTAAATTGTTTCAACGCCTGATTTAAAAATAAACAGGAACTTTCCCCAATACGCGGACCTATAATTACCCACAATTCCCAACAAATTGTATAAAAAATGTCCAGATTATCCGTGAAATTAAATCTCTCTTTTCCCCAAAAAACTTTTCCAGAATTTTCGCAGAATTAAACGCTGAATTGACCGCTGAATTAAACCAGAATTAACGGCTGAATTAACCCAAAAATTAATCCCGGTCCTCTCCCCGGGCCCAATTTAATTGAGCAGAACCGCTAAATTATAGCCGTTTTCGTGTAGCCATCTAACGGATTTATAACTTATAGTCAATTTTGAAATTGGTTGCACCTGTTCCCAACGCTGTGCTAATTCTACCACAGCTTTACCGTTTTGTCAAGGGCATTGTAAAAAGTTGCGCATAGCCGACTCCAAGGTCCACTAAATAAAAATATAACCAATTTCGTGTAGTCGAAGGTGGACCATTCCGCAAATCAATTGCAGTTTTACACAATGCGTGTAGCTAAGTCCGGGAGGGGCCCCTCAAAAAATTTTGTATAACAAAAGTGAGCAAAAACGTTATAGAAATTATTTTGTTTATCATAGGTGTTATACAGCGAAACTCCCCCTTGACATGCTGGGATTTTGTGGTAGAATTGTATTATAAATGAAGAAGGAGTTTAATATGGATAGAATTATTTACAAAATAACACCCGATGGCGACCCGATTGCTTTTCTTTTGGATATTCCTTGTTATGGAGCCACAATCATGTCTTATATGCACGTTGGTCAGCATGGCGAGGCAAGCTATGAATATTATTGGGAGTGCCGAAACGCTACCCCAGAGGAATATAAAGAATTGGATGAAGAGATGCGGAGTATCGGCTATGAGCCACTTATTTTAAAGCGTTTACCAAAAGACTATATCCATGAAAGTTTAAACATTGACAAATATATCAAGCAGTGGTAAAATTAAAAAAACAAAGGAGTTTAAATGAGAGAATTACTTAATCCATACGGAAATCTCGGCAAAGATATTTCAGAAAAAGCCAAACCTTTATTAACCGCCATTGAAAGTTTATGCAACACCTATTTTTCAAAAATGACACCCATAGAAATCCGTGTTATTACCTCTTTTATTATTGAATTAGTAAGCGTTGCCAGCGCAGAAAATATTCTTTTAAAATCTATAGAAATGTTACGAGGAGAAAAAAATGGCTAAATTTTTTGATAAATGCCCTGTCTGTGAAAGTGAGCAGGTAGTCATGATTTCATTGGATTATGATGATGATGTGATAACCCAAACTTTTGTTTGCGGGGATTGCAAATATAGATGGTATGAAACATATGAGCTTATTAGTGTTCGTGATTTTTTAACAGATGAGGAGATTTAAAGTGGAAGAGAGAGAAGTTGAATTAAAAAAGAATCGCATTTTAGCAGGTAAAATGATTTCAGCGTATCATTTCAGGTCGGTATGGCAGAAATTTATTTCGGGGGATATAGGTATGATGGATTATGACTATCAGATAGAATCTCTTATTAACTGGGTTAGAGAGGCTATTAAACTCAGCTATCTGCACGAATATGCCTTAAACCAAGTTACAAGTTTGTTGAATTTTTATAACCACGATTATGAGGTTGTATATGCAAGCATGCTTGCGGCAATTTTTGGAAATTGGAAAAACGAGGAGTTTTAGTAATGAAAATTATTCTTAACGAGCATGGTCATATTGCAGATGATTATTATGAGACAGAGATTGTTATCTCAAAAATGTGCAAACTAATTGACGAGCATCTTTCAGAGATGGATTGTGTAGAAGATATGCTTTTAGCAACGCATATTATATGCGAAAGCATTCGAGAAACAGCCGCTCAATGGTGGACTACGGAGATTTAACTTAAATGAGATTATTAAAAAGGAATTAGAAGATGAAAACTTTAAAACCATTTATGTTTGTTAAGACAGTTGTCCTATGGGCAGAGGATAGTGAGGATGCCTATAACAAGTTGCCTGATGTTCTCAGCGAGAGCGATGACCTCCTGTATGATTGGTCTTACGATGAACTGCAATCAGGGGACCAAGAGTGGATTGAGGCGATGGGCGGTGAGATTGAAATAGACGAATAACCCTTGACATCTGGCGGATTTGTGGTAAAATAAAATAAAAAAGGAGTTTTAATGAAAAAGATACGAGGAATTGAATTTTGTCCCAACTGTGGTGGTGAGAACATAACATATTGCGACTTTGCTTTTACCGCAGGAGAGGCTTGGGAAATATACGCCTGTGATGATTGTGAATCCGAATGGCGAATGGTTTATAAATTCAGCCATGTTGAAGATTATGAAACAGAACTCGTGATAACCCGTCTATCTTTTTGAGGAAATTTAAATTAACCCTTGACACCTATAAAATTTGTGGTAAAATAAAAGAAAAAAAGAGAGGTATAAAATGTCACGAAAAAGTTTTTTGAAAGAGATTATTGCCAAAGTTAGAGAGGTGCAAAATCTGATAGCTGGCGAGCAGGATGAATGGGATACGACAGATTGGCACTACGACTCAAAAAACTACAATGCCGATTTAAATGCCTTGCTCATCCTCGCTGCAAATGTGAGACGTCTTGCAGAGGAAATGATAGAGGATTACTCCGATGATTATGACGATGATGATTATGGAGATGAGGGGTATGACGATGGCGAATAGAGCAGAGATAATGAGGCGGATTAAGCGCTTACACGTAAAAACTGCTCACAGAAGGTATGTGGATGGGGAAGTCTCCTATGCCCACTATAAGGAATATGTCAATATCGTTATAAATGATATTAGAGTTTTGTTTCAACTTGGCGAGTTAGATAACGATACTTTGGATGTATATTGGTCAAATTGCTCCCCAGCAGCAGAGGCATGGGCATATGCCAGAGAAGAAATATACAACATGATAGTTGGATAGATTCTAGTTGACAGTAAATAAAGGAGAGATTTAAATGGATAAATATAAATACTTTAAGAGCAAACCGCATTGGTGCCCTGTATGTGAAAATTCGGACATAATTCATACAGTAGATGAGGTTGATTGGGAAGATACCAACGTTGTAATTGGATGTGAGTGTTCGGAGTGCAAGTTTTATTGGGTAGAGGAATATAAATTCATTAGGACACTAATGAACATGGGGGAGTTAAAGAAAGGTAGAAAAGAGGAACTACTTTCTACTCTTGACACATAACGACCTTTATGATACAATATAGAAAATTAAAAAACAAAGGAGTTATAAAAATGAATTTAGAACACTTATCTTATGAAGAACGAAAGAAATACGGAGATTTTCGTCAAGTCGAAGTTACAGATTATAAAGGCAACCTAAAAGCAACCGTAGACACGCACGATGTTGCAAAGTCGATTAATAGCGCACAATTTGGTCAGCTTTTAGAAGACAAATGCAATTCTTTTAGTTGCGAATATCATGACGGACAGCGCATTGGCATCATGTTGCATTCATCTCATCGAACTTTGCAAGCAACTATTTTTCGTTTTTTGCTCGGAATTATTGTTGGTCTTGGCTATCAGAAATACACAGACCCACGAAACGAAACCGCCGTAAAATGCTCAAAGAAAATCGGGGAGATGATTGAGAACGGCACATTAGACATTGGCTACATGATTTAGGAGATGCTGAAATGAGCACAAAAAAGGAAATTAGAACCCCAGAAGATATTATAACCTGCCCTCGCTGTGGTAGTTTAGATATAGATAGTCAGGGCATAGAGTGCGATTTTGGGGAATATATTGAAAGTTGTATTTGTAATCGGTGCGAGCTTGAAATCAGAAAGGTTTACTGCGTTGTTGAAAGCATCTTCGAAATAGATGATACGGAAGTTTTTGATGAATCATGTTTAGGCAATTTTATCGTTAATACTTTTGAGGAGGAGTAAAATGGAAATTTATACCACAGGTGCCTACGTTAGGTCAATGAAAGTTGATGGACAATGGAGGTGGATTGTCACAAGTTTTGAGGGGGGAGACAGCTACGATGATGATAGTGTGTTTAATCCGCCAGAAATAGCAGATACGCAAGAAGAGCTTGAAGTTAATCTAACCCCAGATGATGACGAAGAAGAGGAATAAAATGAACTTCTTTTCAACAAGTATAGTATTTAAGAAAACGCCAGACAGCTATCCAGAAGTAATTGCTTTCCTGTTGGATTGCCCTTCACACTTTGGACAGGTTTTATCATACATGCATGTGGGGCAACATAGTGATGTGTCGCTGGCATATATGAAAGAGTGCACAAAGGCTACCCCAGAGGAATATGGCGATTTGAAAAAAGAGCTAGAACACATCGGTTACAAAATTACTAGGATTTACAATTGAGGGTAAAGCTATGGATATTAAGAGAAAACATGCCGATGTATACGCAAGAGAATTCTTTAAAACAATGGCAGATAAAATGTTTGAGCCAAATGAATGCCCAGCCTTTTCTATCTTAAATGGGTTTAACTCTGACTGGTTAAGTTTCATGGTAACATGGGAGCAGGACGGGGAACTGGCTACGGAATATCTCGCAATTTTAATTGACGATTTGCTAAATGCAGAAACAAATTTTGTAGAGAAATTTAACTACTTGGAGTATGATGGATAAGGAGAAAAAAGGGGGCTAAAACATCTAAAGACGGGGCTTTTTGTAACCAGTGATTTCCTCCAATTCGGTTCGGTTTAGTTGTGGGGAATTACTGAAAAATGGATAAGATTGCTATCGTTCACTTTTACGTCTAAAGTGAACGATAAAGTGAACGATAGCCAAAAAAACGTTAGGAGTTTATCTGATATCTTGTTTGGGGGCCCCGCCAAAAACGACTTTCCGGAAAACCCTTTTTTACCCTTGACAGATAGAGCATAATGTGGTAAAATTCTTTCAGAATTAAAAAATAACTATAAAGGAGTTTTAAAATGGCAGCAAATATTTTCGGAAAAATGGTCTACAGCTTCGAAAAACCCATGTGGCACTCTATTACGGAACCATCACTGATTCCAATGAGCGCAGAGGAAATCATGAATAATCGCTTTGGAGGTGGCTTTGGTATTTTCTTGCGCCCCATTACGGTTGAGCTAAACAACGAACAAGTAGAAACAGGTGACTTCGCTATTGTTCGTGGAAAGTCCGGCTATGATAATAAGGAAATTGTCCTTGATTATTGCACCGAACGTTATCATCCCCTACAGCCAATTGATGTTGCTCGCTCTTTTGACACTAACGTGCAAGAGCCAGCAGAAACAATGGCATTCCTAAAAGAGGGTAATGATATGTTCATTTCATGGAAGATGCCTTCTTTCGAAGTTCTAAAGGGTGACGAAGTCCAGATGTATGGTATTGTTCGAACAGGTTTTGATACCAAGAACGCCGCCCGCCTTTTTACCTCGACAGTTCGCCCTGTATGCTGGAACACAATTACTTTTGCAGAGGGTTGGGCTAAAGCTAACACCGATGGTCAGGGTCGTGGTGAAATTTGGAAGGGTAAAGGAATCAACAAAAACCTGCTACGTGATTTAGGCTTTTGGATGGCTCATGTTCAGGAACACGCAAAAAGGGAATCTGAGCTTTTGAAATCCCTGTTTAGTAATTTTGCGCAAACCCCCATCAAAACAGATAGGGAAGCTTGGGGAATTCTCAACGAAGCATACCCAGACAAAGAAGATGTTTCAGCTTACTATCCAAAACAATTGAAAGACGACAAACAAGCACGCATCGAAGCCTATAATGAAAGCCAAAAACGTATTCGTGAAGGCATCTTCACCCTGTTTTCAGGGGAAGGCATTGAGATTACCCCCGACTATTGGGGAATGATGAACAGCACTTCAGAGTATTTCTGCCACGTGCAACCCTCAAAGAAACCGATTGCTGAAAGCGTGATGTTCGGCGGTCGCCAGAAAAACATTATGTCAATGGTAAAAGTTTTAGCCAAGTAATATATAATATGGGGGTGGGCAAAAACCCACCCCTTGACATTCTCTTGATTTCATGATAAAATAAAAGAAAAAGAGGTTATAAAATGGACTCGATAGTTATTTTAGAAATTAGCAAAGATGATTTGGTTGATGAGGTTATAAACTCGATTGATGGCAATTTTGAGAGCGAGGAGCATAAAAATAAAGTTTATGATGAAGTCTATGCCCTTGTGGATAACAATTTTTTAAAAAGGGTTAAAGATGAATTTCATAAATTTTTTTGCTTCGATGATTTCCGTGAAATTCGGAATGAGATAATTGAGGAATTTGCAGACGAGATAATTAATAATAACAATTTTGTTTAGAGGTGGTCAATATGAATGAGGGTCAAAAATATCTTTTACTATTAACTATAGCTGATGGCTATGCAAAAAACTTTTGTTGTGAGAATCCTGATAGTGATACAATCAGAATCATCGCATCTTCAAAAAACTACGTTCCTTTTCGATGGCAAAAGAAATGGTTGGATTTTACATTGGATGAGAATGACGTTATTGTTTTTAATATAGAGAACGGTTGTTTCGGGAGCCATGAATCTTTAGATTATGGAAGTGGAATTTTAGAGATGCGGAAATGTATAGAAACAGCTTTCTTAGAAGATATAGTATCTAGCGTTGAATTTGCTATGTATCTCAATAGCCTTGACAAAGAAATAAAACAGTGATATAATATAACTAATACAGAAAAGGAGCTTAAAAATGTCTACACGAGGAGCAGTTGGTTTTAAATTATTTGATGAATACAAAGTAACATATAATCATGGGGATAGCTATGTTAAGGGTGGCTTAGGGGCGGATGTTGTAGATTTTATTAATTACATGAATAATGAGGGTGATTGGAATCAGCTCAAAAAAAATGTTGCAAAATTAAAACTTGTGGATGAGGATTCAATTCCAAGCGAAAAACAAATTAATCGGTATCTAAATGTTTATTGTGATACATCAGTATCTGAGCAATCGCCAACAGACTGGTATTGCCTTTTACGAGGAGCGCAGGGGGTAGAAACACTATGGGGAGTATATAATAGGAAGTTAAGGCATATTATCGATAGTTTTGACTTTCTTACAGATAGCCTATATTGCGAATATGGATATATTATTAATCTCGATGATATGACATTTGACTTTTACAGGGGCAACAACAACACGCCATACGCATCTACAAAGTTACCTGTTGATATGGGAAAGTTTGATGAGGGTGTGTATAGAAATATTGGAGAAAAATTTTATCCTTGTTTTTTAAGGGTAGAATTTGAATTAGCTAAACCCCCACAGAATTGGATAAAATAAGATGAGAGAATCTTTAATTGAAAAAGTATTCTATGAAAAGGGTAAGTTGCTTACCCTTCAGGAAGCAACCAGCCAAGCATTACTTTTCCTTGATTATATTTCCATGAGCGAGGCAGATTTATTTGATTACTGGTATGGTCTTGCTGATAATTGGGATTTAAACATTTGGATTTCCGATGATGATGAATTACTTGATATTGCTGATGATAAAGAAATTGTTAATGTAGCATTATATCCAGTAAAAACAGAAACAAATGATACTGACTATAATAGGATTTATCATGTGATGAAACGTGGAAAAGATGTTACTATAAATGGTTGTGCAATTAGAGACTTTGAATAGAGGTATGAGATGAATTTAAATACATTGATTAAGAAACTGGAGGAAATTAGAGATGTTGAATACGGTGGGAGGGGCGATGTGGAAGTACTCATCTTAAAGGACTACCCCAATCATAGGTTTCATTATTTTAAATTTACATCAGATTTTAAAACTGTTTTTGAAGTTAGGGATATTGGGGATATCTCTTCAATCGATAGACTTGACAAAGAAATTTCAATTGTGATAGGATAAAAAATGAAAACAATAGTGATGAAATGGGTTGTTCCTGATAAATTATTTGAAATAGCAAATGCTCACTTTGATACTATTATTGAAGAAGCTCATCTTGAACCAGAATACTTTTGTTATGAGTGGTCTGATAGAGATTCGCTTAGTGCTGAAAGGGAAGCATACAAAGACTATATTAGATTTTTTAAAAAAGATAAAAAATCATCCCTTGACAAGTAGTTTATAATGTGGTAAAATATAGGCAGATTAGAAAAGGAGTGTGAGAAAATGATAGAAGAAATTAATAATATTGTGAATGAAATTGCTGAAATCAGGCATAAGGTTTCTAATATATTGGGAGAGTGGGAAGATTCTGATGGGTATATCTACTATGATAATCAGCAAGCTTATTTAGCTGGAAGCAGTCTTTTTGACTTGCTATTTTATGCCAAAGAGCAAGCAGAGTTGCTGTTAAAATATGAGTCGGAATATAGGATATAAAAATTATCCCTTGACAAGTAGTTTATAATGTGGTAAAATATAGGCAGATTAGAAAAGGAGTTACGAGAAAATGAAAATGACAATGGGTGAATTTATAAAGGAATATAAACCACTTGAAAATAATTTTTCAACGATAGATAAGTATCTGTTTGAAAGTTATGGCGAGGAATGGGAGTTTGTATTAGAGCAAGACCCAAAACATATTTGGACTTATGCGGATAGTGGGGAAGAATACCCAAAAGATATAATATATCCAGGAATAAGCATATCAAATCGCTATGGCTATTTTGTTACAGAACTTCCTGCTATTGTTCAGGATGATTTCATAGAAATTATAACAGAAACACAAAGAAAGAAAATAGAAAAGGCAAGAAATAGGAGAAATAAAAGTAAAAAATCAATTTTTGATAAAATTATAAATTTTTATTTTAGAAAAGAATGGCGAATTGGGAATGATGAAAGATATACAATTTCCTTTGAAATTGGTTTCGGTGAAATTTATCTTGGTTTCAGTGAAATTTATCTTCTCCCAACAATTCTCATCTATCGCTCTTATGAAGGTTTCAACGATATTAAACTTATGTGGCTTGGCTTTAAGTTTAGCGTTGGGGATACTCGCTAATAATTCCCCCTGAAAAATTCCTGCGGGGTTTTCCGCCTGAAATTTCCCGCCGAGTTTTTCCGCCGATAAAATAGTGATTTTAATTTAAACTAAATTAAAAAGGAGCGGTCATGAGTAAAGAATTGACTAATGCGCAAATTGAACAAATTGACAACATTCAGCATATTGCTTATCGAGCAATGGCTGAACTGATAGGCTTTGACCCAGATGTAGATGACTATTGGGAAATGGAATGGGTTGGTGAACTTTCCGATGTGCTTGCTGAACTTGCAGTAGAATATTTTGGCAAAGATGAAATGGAAATTTATCCCTATATAGAGGAGTAGAAAATGACAATGTATAAAAAAGAAATAACTGATGATGATATCGTAGAAGCAATTCACGAGTTGATTGCGGATAGTGATTGCGATGATTTAGCATCAATTGCCGATTACCTTTTTGGAATAGATACATTCTTTTTAAGGCTTGATGAAAACAATACCCCTATTTATGAAATGCGCTATAACGACCAGTTAAAGGATAATCAAGAATATGGGGGTGCTTTTGGATATCCAGATGATGATGAAACATGGGAGAAAATTTAAAAATGGAAAGTATACACGATATAATCAAAAAAGCTAAATTAGACGACTTGGGAAAGCTAAAAGGCGGATATATTTCTGACATTGTTTTAGATGCGGAGGATGATGAAACATTCTACGGATTGCAAATTTTGTTTTTCGATAAACAGGGAGATAATGGGGAAATGATATTATGGTTTTTAAGAGACGAAGAGGGTAATGGGCCTGGCGCATGGGAAATTGATGAGCCACGCTTGAATTAATCTCGGAATTAATCTCCGAATTAATCTCCTTATCTCCGAATTAATCTCCTGAATTAACCCCTAGTGTAATCCTTATACGCTAGGGGTTTCTTGTATAGTGTTAAGCTATGCGCAACCTCTGCGGGGCGAACTGGTGGTGGGCGTAGTGTTAGATACAAATTGAAATACGATTAATCTACCGCTCATTCGACCTTTTCGGTAGATAAAGCGGTAGTTCTTTGCTCAACTAAATGTGTCTCTTATGAAGAATTCATCGTGGGTATACATTCAGGAATTATTATCATAAGGCCCCTACCAAAACTCGGTAGGGGAATTTCTGATTTTACCCTTGACATGATTATAATATTATGGTACACTATATAAAATCAAACACAGGAGAAAATCACATGACAGTAAAATTCACTAACGGCAACCGAAAAATCAACGAATTAGCTAAGGCTAAAGGACTAAAGAAAAATCAAGTTTATGCTTTTGACTTGCCAGCTGGCTGGTCTTGCCCTATGGCTAGCATTTGCCAATCTCGCGCTGATAAAATTACTGGTAAAATAAGCGACGGTAAAGATTGTTTGTTCCGTTGTTATGCGGCTAGCAGTGAGGCGGCTTTTTCAAGTGTTCGCGCTTTACGCTGGAATAATTTTGACGCGCTAAGGCATGCAACCCTTGATGACATGGTAGAATTGATTTTATCAGGTTTGCCAAAGTTTACTAAAATTGTCCGAATTCACTCAAGCGGTGATTTTTTCTCAAAGAATTATTTTATGGCTTGGGTGCGTGTAGCTGAATTACGCCCCGATATTACTTTCTTTGGTTATACAAAAGTTTTACAATATGTTCAATATGATAAGCCCTCTAATTTTATGTTGCAATATAGCTTTGGCGGTAAAATGGATGCAATTCACAAAAGTGAGCCAGTTGCTTATGTTGTAAAATCTGTAGATGATGCAAAAAAGCTGGGTATTCGCATAGCTTGCGTCGATGACCCCTCTGATGATTTTGATTTTATCATGCGCGGTGAAAGCTTTGCTTTGTTGTTGCATGGTACACAGCCAGCCAAAGCGAAAGCCTAGGATAATCCCGGCAATTTGGATATAAATAGTCCGAATTGCCGGGGCCCCTCAAAAATTCCTAAAATTGCCCCTTGACAAATCATAATTACTGTGGTATTATATATGTAGATAACAAAAGGAGTGTAAAATGAAAACAAACGATATAAAAAAAGGAATGAGAGTAAAGTTAGCAAATGGTTGGGAAGGCACGATGGCAGATAATATGAGGGGAAGCACCCGAGTTGTAGAAGTGGAAGGTTTTTTTACAGAAATGGGTTCTGTCTATTCTCACGATATTAAATTTGTCAGACCGACCCCCGACTCCGGGTGGCTGTTAGTTGAGCATACCCCCGAACAATTAAAATTAAAGAAAACAGTAGCCGCATTCTTTGGATAAGAAAATAATCTGAGTTAATCTCCCTGTTGTTTGATACTTGGTTGTTTGATACTTGGTTTGAAGAAAATCCCCGTAAGCCCTGCCGGGGATTTTCGCATACGGGGCCCCTCGCCGGCAAAAAAGATAAAATTGCCCCTTGACAAATTTAGAATTTGTGGTAAAATATAATCATTAAACGATTAAGGATATAAAATGCAAGCAAAATTTCACTGGTTTAATTTAGATAATACAAATGAGGGCAGGAAGTCTAACCTCTCTATTTTAGCCGATGGCGTAAAAGGGGTAGAATGCGCATATGCAGGAAAAGCAGACGAATCTCATTATTCTATTATCGCTGAAAATGTTCCCAATTACCTCTCTCTTATTCCAAATGATTTCAAGTTTGGGACTCTTGAAGTCTACGCTAACGGAGCGATGAATCATTTTGTAAAATATCTTGATGTTGCCATCGGTGTTATAACAATTCGCCCTTGACACATATTTAATTATGTGCTATAATATAAAAAGTTAACCAAATAATCTAATCTTAAGGAGTTTTAAAATGTCGAAAAATGTCAGTATTGTTGAAGTTTCCCCAAATGTAACTGTTCTTGTTTCCTATGCCACCCCTGTTGCTGCAGAAGTTAATGGTAAGTTTTTAGCCACGTCAACTTTCTATTCACGCACAACCACCCGTCATATTAGTGAGTGGTTGCAGAACAAAACAGCAAGTATGGTAGAGCAAGCGTTTCTTGATAAGTTGCTTGCCTAAAGCTGAATACACAAAAACAACGGGCTAGGAATCTAGCCCGTTGTGGGGCCCCCCTGGTTTTTTCACTTGACAAATCGTGAATTTGTGGTAAAATATAATCATTAAACAATCTAATCTGGTCTTTTAAAAAGAAGCAGAGCGTAAGTCGGTTTGAGAATAGAATTAACTGCGGAATCTCACCTCGAGCCAGAGTTAAGGAGATTTAAAATGTCAAAAAATGTAAGTGTTGTCCAAGTTTCGCCAGATGTAACCGTTCTCGTGTCACATACCACTCCCGTCGCGGCTGAAATTAATGGCAATTTTATTGGTTTTATAGATAAGGAAAAAATGTTTGTATTCAAAAAGAATATTGCCTTATGGGATATGACTTTATGCATAGGTGACTCCGCGAAAATAGAACTGACAGAAGAAGAAATTTATTCTCTGTATGATGTCTTGAGTGCAAAGATTAAAGCAGGAGATATCGGATTATACGATTACACCCTTGACAACTAAATAAACATGTGGTAAAATAAAAGAAAAAACAAAGGAGATTGAAATGGCACATATTGAAAAAAACGAATTTGCAATTGAGGTAAAGGTTGATAACATTGGCTATGTGCGGGTTGGAAAGATTTTCAAAAACCGCCATGAGGCAAAGTCAAAGGCAGGAAAGATTTTTCATGTTGATTATGTAAAAAGCGTTTGTGTCCACGATGGCGCAGGTATATCCCATTTATACCTGAAACGCAACGATGACGGCACAGTGCTGAGAGAGGAGCTTGCATAGCAAGTACATAATACCCGCCACTGGAAATCTAATGGTTTTTGGTGGCGGGGCCCCCCGGAATCAGCAAAAATTGCCTCTTGACAACTTTTACTTTATGTGATATCATATTGTTACATCAAAAAACAATAGGAGAAATAATCAATGGATAAGAAAACATATACTGTATTTTACAAAGATTTTGGGAGCGATTTATATCGACCTGTGTTTGTTGTTATAGCAAATGGTTTAGAGGACGCCTACTGGAAAATGCAGGGAGAGAATTGGTCACCGCACGGAGAGGCAAAACCTCTTTTAGATTTATTGGGAGTAAAACATACTTCTATGATGGTTGGAGATGCTTTTTATTCGCCTGAAACAGGAACATATTACATTGTTGAGGATGTCGGATTTTCAGAAGTAGATAGCATAAACACTATTGACAGTAATCGTAATTAGTGATATAATAAAAGAAAAAAGGAGATTGAGATGGGAAGCACGGGCGCACTTGGGATGAAAGAATCGGTTGATATGGAATGGGTTAGATTAGAAAATGCGCTGGTATGGCATTTGCGGAGTAACCATTATCCCCCCGTTCCAACATGTATGGTTGAGCCTTGCATGAAGGCAATCAGGTATGCTAATAAAGGAAAATGGGATACGAAAGTTCGTTTGCCAGAAGGCGTTCTATACAAAGGTAAATATAAAACAGCACCCGTTTTTTCTATTGTAGAGTCTAATCATCTTGAATTTTTCTTGGATTATGATGAGGATGAGTATTTTGAAGATGAGGATGAAGAATGAGCGCACATGATTTCAAAAGTTTGATTGCCCATGCCGGTCATAATATTAATATAGTTACCTATGGCGATGGTATAAAGGTATATAATGTGGCGTTAGAATGTGAAGATTGCAATGAGGTTTTATTAGATTTTGATGATGACACAATTACCAGCGGTTGTCCGGTAGAAGAATAATTCCCCCTGAAAATCCGCCGGCATTTTCCCCCTGAAATTCCCCCCGAGAATTTCCTGCGGGGGGCCCCGCCCAGATAATTTCCCTCAAAGTGTAAAATACTACTTGACAAAACATATACATTGTGGTAAAATATGTTTATAACAAAAGGAGTTTAGGAATGGAAAAAGATGATATTGAGGTTTGCCCTGTTTGTGGAAGTGACAATATTTTTATGAGGGAAAATGACAATAGAGATAGAGAAAGACTAAAAGAGATTTTCATGTGCGGTAATTGCCATGCTGATTGGGAAATTATTTGGACTAATCCATATATCAACGAGATATGGGTTATTGACCCAGAAAAATCCACAGAAGATTTTGTAAATTACAAACCATATAAAGGAGAATAAGATGACCACACGACCACATGTTTTCGGCCCAGGATTATATTATATTGGTGACCCTTGCTACGCTGTCGCTGATAAGGATTGGCTTGAGCTATGCAGTAACACAGGTTGTTTTGGATTTAAGACAAAAGACGATAATGGCAACGATGTAATAAATTGGGATGACGGATTTTTTTGGTATAAAGGTCAGCAGTGTTTTGCCCATGATACAGCTTTCGGAGACGGATATTATGAAAGCAATCAGGGAGAAGGCTTTGGCGTTGATGCTGGGTTGATTGGAATTCTCCCGATGGATGTTGTTGATAAAGAGAATATGGATAGCGCAATTAGGGGTGGTGCTTTTCACAGTTTTCAAGAGAATTTTTATGTATGGGAAGCGGATGGTGTTTTCCATTTTGGTAAAGAAATAAAAATTGATACAAATTGACGTGGAATTAATCGGGGAATTAACCTTGGAATTAATCCCCGAATTAACCCCGAATTAACGGAGGAGTATAAAATAAGAGTAACTCCTACTCGTTTGATGAAATGAATGCCCCGACCTCCGCGGGGCATTCCGGGTGGGGCCCCTCAAAATCCTCCCCTTGACAAATTATAATTAATACGGTATTATATATGCAGATAACAAAAGGAGATTGAAATGGTTGATTATATGGGTAAAACATGTGAAAAGTGTGGGAAGGGGAAATATGTTACGCACTATCACAACTGCATGGATGACGGCATAGAATGTGATATTTGCGGGCATTATGTTCCTTGCAGATATGGGATTGAAAGCTGGTATATCAGCAAAATTAAAGGAATTGAACAGGATATATCTTGGGAAAAAAGGCGCATCACACAGGCTAAAATAGAAAGCGATAAAAAGATAGACGGGTTATCACGAGATTTGGATTATTATAAAAGAAAGCTTGAAGGTGAGAGAAATGAACTGGCAAAAGCTGGATAAAATATCGACAAGAATTGAGAAATTAATTTGCTTATTAGAAAAAGAGTTTGAAGAAGGGACAAGTGAAAGCGATGAACTCAGCGAAGTAAACTCTGAACTTTGGGACCATTCGTGGAATTTTATTCAAGCGTGGGGTGAACTGGACGTTTTTATTTACGAGCAAATGTTAGCGGAAGCACGCAAAGATTAGGGGCCCCCGGACCGCGCTTTCAAGAATGAGTTTAGGAATTGGTCGATTTTACCCTTGACATAGGATAAGAATGATGATAAGATATAATCAACGTTGAGAGATTAGAGGTCAAGCTCCCCAAAAACAGCGGGTCGCTCGAAATCTCAATAAAAATAAAAAAGGAAAAATGAAAATGGCATACCAAATTGAGAAAGCAGAAAAGCGAGAAAAAAAGCGCAATAAAGCCAAAAATGGCATGCGCATATCTGGTCGTTCCGTTATTCTAATTCAGGAAGTTATTATTAACCGTGCTGAAAAAGCCAAAAACAAAAAGAAAGGAAAATAAAATGGACCAAGAAAAAGAACGCCTAATTCAGAAAAATAAAATGCTGGAGCTGGACTTGGAAAAAAGCGATATCGAATACCAAGAAGCTTTGCTTAAAATTGATGAGCTGCTTAATGATAGAAAATATTTTTTGAGGCATATTGACGAATTGTGTGAAGAAATTGACTGGCTGAGAGCTGAAAATGAATCTCTGAAATGGGAGCTTGAGGGAAACGAAATGGGAGCTTGAGGGATACTCTTAAGCCTCTGCGGGGGGCCCCTGCCGGGTTTCGACTATGCGCATAAAAACTCGTGCTGTAAAATTCAAAATTGACCCTTGACACGTGGCAAAATTGTGGTATAGTTAGAGCATCAAACAAACAGGAGCTTCAAATGACCACACTAAAATTTAGCAAGTATAATTCAAAATTAAATAAAATGGCTGTTGAGTTAGGTTTAGCAAAATCGGCGGTTTTATCGCTTGATTTACCTGCTGGCTATACTTGCCCAATGGCTAATTTATGCCTGACATATGCTAATAAAATCAATGGTAAAATCACTGACGGCAAAGAACAAATTTTTAGATGCTATGCGGCTAGCAGTGAATCCGCTTTCACGAACACTCGCAAACTTCGCTGGCATAACTTCGATTTACTGCGCAAGCTTGACACAAAGTCAATGGTAGAATTAATTTTAAATTCTATCCCAAAGAATGCTAAAATTATCCGCATTCATTCAAGCGGTGATTTTTTTAATGAGTCTTATTTTAACGCATGGGTTGAGGTTGCAACCTTGCGCCAAGATATAACCTTTTTTGGCTATACGAAAGTTTTACCATACGTCAAGGCGTTTAAACCAGCTAATTTTAAATTAATATACTCTTTTGGTGGCAAGCTTGATGCCCAGCTTGATGACTCAACCCCTGTTTGTCGGGTTGTTTCATACTCGCCAAAGTCTGCATGTATAGAGTCAAGCTCTGACGATTACATTAAAATTATGCGTGGTGAGTCCTTTACTTTAAACTTGCATGGGACGCAACCAGCAAAAGCCAAGGCATGCGCATAGTATAATCCCCCACAAATAGGATAGAAATTGTCATATTTGTGGGGGGCCCCTCCGGACCTCGCGCTTTTTCCCTTTATAGTTTCCCCCTATACTTTCCCCCTATGAATTTTAGAAATTGGTCCATTTTACCCTTGACATGTGGCTAACTTGTGGTAATATTATCTTACTAACAAACACAAGGAGAAAATAAAATGTTCAAATATAACGGTAAGGTTTACGGAAGTTGGGAAAGCGCCATGCGAGCTCTTATGGAAAAACACCCTTATGCTGGAGATGATGATTTATGTGAATTGGCTGACATGTATATCGAGGATTTGGATGACGACAGCGGGGAGTATTACGAGGATATGGACGGCGACCATGACAGTGCTATGGCAAGCATTGGGTGGGGAACGGATGAGGATTACGGCTACTATGGCGGCGGGGAGGATTGGTAAAATGGCGCCTCTTTTCTTTTTATTTCTTTTATGCATCGGGATACTAATTTGTGGTATAATTGAAGGATAGCGAATAATACCCTGCTGGCGGAGTGCTACGGCGGTTTGCTGGATGCGCCAGCAGGGGCCCCTTGCCGGTTGAGTATAGATATACCCTTGACAGAATTATAATTTCATGATAGAATTGCTGTTAATAGGAGACTAAAAATGAGCATTTCAAAAGAGGAATTTCTAAAATTATACGGCGCATTAGAAAGAATGGAGGAGCTTATCGACATAAGCGAGGAGTGCCATTCTTGGGATGATGATTTTGTTATTACCCGAATCGGATATACCAGCAAAGATATAAAAGATGCTGTTTGGGCTATCTCTCAAGCTTGGGGGGAGGCTGTCTATTTATTGGAGGAGGCTATTAGCGAAAAAGAAAATCAAGAGCAAGAGAATTAAACCTGAATTAACCCGGAATTAAGCCCTGAATTGACCTAGGGCTTGTCTCGGGCTGGACCAAAAAAACCACAAAAAGATACACCAAAAAAGATAGGGCTGGATTACTCCAGCCCTATCGGGTCCTCGCTTTCTAAAAAAATCTGTTCGATTTCATCATACTGTGGGATATCCCCAAAGTCAAAGAATGCGGCAATTTCATCCTGCTCGATGCTTGCCTGAAAATCTGCCATGTCACTGTCAAAAGCCTCATAATCGAATTCCATTTTATAATCTCCTTTGTTGTTTAGTGTTTATGATTTTAGCACAGATTATAAAAGTTGTCAAGGGTAATTTTTTGAGCAATTTTTCGAGGGGCCCCCCAAAAAACGAGTTTTAGAAATTGCTTGATTTCACCCTTGACAAGAATTACCCTATATGATACACTTGCATTATCAAAAAATAAGGAGACGAAAACATGTGGATGTATAACGGTAAAACTTTTCAGAAATATAATGATGCGGCTCAGGCTCTTATGGATGACAATCCTCAAGTAGCTGATGATGATATCTGCGATTTGGAATTTAGCCAGCTCGAATGGTGCGAGGATGCGGAACTAGTAAACGCATAATTGCGGACCCGGAAGCGGAGTGCTACGATGGTTTATCGGATGCGCTTTCGGGGGCCCCCAGCCGGGACCACTTTTAAAATTGCTTGACTTTACCCTTGACAGATTAGAGGATTAGTGTTACAATACTTGAAATTAACAAACAGGAGATAAAAATGATTAACGAACCCTTTTTTATTTAAACTTTATAGATATGCTAAAATCTTTCATGTGGGCAACCCAACTTGGCTCATACAGTGCAAAGGTTGCGCTTGACCTTTTTATTGAAGCATATCCTTATAGGGATATCACGATAAACGGTTTCAATGGGCGAAAAATTGTCATGACCGCCAAAATTTTTATGTCATGGAATATATATTTAAGTAAATTTGTTGATGGGGAGTTAAGAGTTGAAGGGGATGATGTGCTTTCAGGCAATCCTATAATTATATCCGCCGAGCACGTTAAGAGATACATGAACCATTAATAACAGGATGCCTTTTAAGCGCAGGGATTAAAACCCTCTGCGCGGGGCCCCTCCCGCCGCACGATAATTAGAACAAAATAGAACAAGATGTGAATGTTTTCAAATTTCAAGAATTGGTCCCCTAAAACGCTTGACAAAGCTGGTTGGATGTGATATTATTGTTATATCAAACAAACAGGAGCTTGAAATGATAAACCCAAACAGCGTAATCGTAAAAGAAACATCAACCAGAAATACAACCGTAATAAGTTTCGGATATGGTTCAAGAAATTATGCCATGAGCGATTTTCAAAGCATCAAAGAAACATACATGGGCGCAAGCGTAACGATTAGCCCAAAGCCAGAAAATGGGCGCACTTGGGTCACTGTAACCCAAACAGCGTAAAAAAAGGGTCGTATCGACGGTAAGGTTAGGATGTGGCATAAGGTCGGTTATCAGCCACTCCAGCACCCTAGTACTTTAAAAATGGTTGGCGTGTTTCACGGCGGCAGCACCTAAAAAAGGGTAACCTTCTGCATAAATTGACGGTGGACCCGTGTGCTTGGGGCGATGGACCAAATCCCCCCAAAACCTATTGCAAGCATATCCTCCGCTCGTATGGATGAACTAGGCAGGGTCATCCAAGCGACAACCCCCGAAAAGGGGTTTTTCGCGGGGCCCCTACTGCGGGACCAGTTTTAAAACTGGTCCTTTTTGCCCCTTGACAAAATAAGAAAGTGTGCTATAATATGTGTATGGTTGGATAACGGGCTACCGATTGGCTAAGCCAGTGAGTAGTAATCAGGTTAGACGAGTGAGTATTGCACTGTTGCACTTGACGAGTATCCTACCCACATTTTCATTTGATTCTCCTTTCTGTTTGATAGAATATCCCCGTCTCCTGCGGGGATATTCGCTTTGCGGGGCGTGGCAAGTACATTACCTACCAGATAAAAAACTAAATTCTATCGCCCGGTGATTCGCCCAAATCGGGCGCAAGAGCGGGCGCTTAAGACCGCGCTGCATTGGCAGTGGCTGAAGGGCCCCTCCCTAAGATTTCCCCCCGAGAAATTCCCTTTGAAAAATCCCGCTGCTTATTCCCTTGACAAATCTTGAAAAGTGTGTATAATTAGATTATAACAAAAGGAGAATTAAAAATGGAAGCTTCAAGTAATTTTGCAAAAATCGGAGATATCTTTGTTTCATCATGGGGTTATTCTATGACCCTTGTTAGCTGGTATCAGGTTGTAAGGTTTACCCCAAAGAAAGCGGTTTTAAGGGAGCTTAATGCCAAGATAGTTGATGGGGACGGCTTTGCTGGTCAATGTATGCCTGTTATAGAAGTTCGAAACACAAAAGATACCAAGTTTATTTCAAAGGCAATAACTGAAAATGGGATAAAAATAAATAATTACGAGTATGCGAGAAAGTGGGACGGCGAGCCAATGCACTTCAATCATTTAGATTGAAAATTGGTCTAAAATTGCCCTTGACAAGATACAAAAAAGGTGTATAATCTAATTATCAAACTAAACAGGAGAAAATAAAATGGCAATTTTAGATAGCGGTTTAATTTTAGAAAATGAGGATGATTGGGTTATGGATATGGTCGACCTTGCTGGCGATGTTTGGAGCGAGGAGCAAAAGGTTATGAGGGAGCTTGCGGAGGAGGGACTTCATATATCTGATTATGATGACGAATATTATGACCCCGCAAACTATGATTATGAACCAGAGGGGGCAGACTGGTAATAATAAATAACCGACATAAAAAGGTGCCGAAAGGCACCTTTTTTCATACCTAACCCGCGGCGGGGCCCCCCGGCTGAATTAACCACGGAATTAACCGCTGAATTAACCATAGAATTAACCACGGAATTAACCGCTGAATTAACCGCTGAATTAAACTATAGGGTATGCGTGAGGGGAGGTTTGGCGCAGACGTGGACCACGAGGTCCGAATCTGGACAATTTTTGTCCGAAATGGCAGGGGGCCGGAATTCGGACAATTTTTATCTAAATAGTCAAGAACCCCCTATTCTTGACTATTTTTATCTTAATTATTCGCCTTGCATAAATTCTTTAATCTCTTGACGGCCGGGAATAATAAAATACGCCCGAAGCGTCTCGCTCTTATCGGGATTGACCCTTGCGAAAATCTCATAAAATTTTCCTGTGCTCCAAAGTTTATTAATAAAATCGTGCCTTTCCTTGATTGACCTTACTGTGACTTGACTAAATTTTTTATCCATTTTTAAATCTCCAATTTGTTTGATGGTTAGATTTTAGCACATTATAACAAGCCTGTCAAGGGACCAATTCTAAATTTAGAAAACATTCACAATTTGTTCTAATTATGTTCTATAATTAGATAATTATCTAATTACGACAATTTAGACCAAAATAGTCATAATATTTCCGGCCCCCCGAAAAAAAGGGCCGGAATGCACACGTGTGCACTGTGGACCTGCAATTTGGTCCAAGTTTAGAACATTTGTTCTAATTTCCGGCCCCCCTGGACCTGCGGTTTGGTCCAGTCCTGTGGCGAGGACCTGCGGTTTGGTCCAGTCCACGAGGTCCATGCCAAGAAAAATTTAACAAGAATTTAACAATTTGTTAATAATCTGTTAACATTGGCGTGCTATAATCTAATTATAAGGACACAAAAAATGATACCAAACGGCACATACCACAAAGCAATTTTTTTACCAAAGATAAAATATCCTAATCGTGAAATCGAATTGACACCTAGCAGGCATGCATTGGAGCAAGCAGGCAAGGACAGATACGGCCTGATTAGAATCCCAGCAAGAATCAATTTCAATAATGTTGATATAATCGAAGTCGAGATACAGGCTGGCAAAGTCTTCAAGGTCGTTGTCAGGATGCCCTATAATAATACTTGCGATTTGGTCATGCCTATTCTAATCAATGGAGCTATTATCAAAACCGTATGGTTAAACCGTAAAAATGATAAACATGAAACCTTAGACCATACAAAGTATATACAAAAACCTTAACAAAACCTTAACAAATCGTTAACAAATCGTTAACATTAGCGTGCTATAATCTAATCATCAAACAAAACAGGAGAAAATAAAAATGTTCAAAGTAATAATAACCAAAGTCAATAAAGTAAAGATGGTTGAAACAATCGAGCGAGCGGAAGTTGCCCATGCTGTAAAGTTTATCCGATTTCACTTTCAGCAAAATGATGTTGAGAGTGTAGGCATTTTTCATGGGGATGGCAAACCGTTTTGCTATGCGAACAAGAAAACTTGCACAACTGTGAACTGGTAAAATCAGCAAAAGGTCTGAACTGGAGAATTCAGACCTTTTTTGTCATATTTAATTTGGACTATTTTTATCTAAATTATCTGAATTAGATAAATATCTAATCAGGACAATTTAGACCAAAATTATCATATTTAACGGACCTGCAGGTCCAGATTAGATAATTATCTAATTATGACTATTTAGACCAAAATAGTCATAATTTTTCCGGCCCCCCTGAGAATTGTCACTATTTAGACCAAAATTATCATATTTGGACCCGGGCGGGGCCCCCAATTATGCACACGTGTGCATGGACCGAAAGTGGTCCATCGTGTAATCGATTACATGCAGGTCCGATGTAATCGATTACATAAAATCTCGGACCTATTTGGTCCAGATTAGATGTTTATCTAACGGCATAAAATTATAGCTAATTTCGCATAGTAAAATCTGGA
>Ga0209605_1000914_pt1 | contig 35288 bp, 28 predicted proteins | sample AD_UKC035_MetaG_FD_184408 | JGI IMG/M metagenome (GOLD analysis project Ga0209605, IMG submission 184408) | Active sludge microbial communities of municipal wastewater-treating anaerobic digesters from USA - AD_UKC035_MetaG (SPAdes) (version 2) | ecosystem: Engineered > Bioreactor > Anaerobic >...
CTAACCCCCTCGGCGCTGGCCGACAACCTGCGCCAGTGCCTCAACAACCCCGACCAGCTGGTACCTCCGGCCGAAACCCGGCTCAAGGTTCGGGTGGAGTTTGTGAGTGCCAACCCGACCGGGCCGCTCACCATCGCCCATGGACGCCAGGCCGCCTTTGGCGAAGCCCTGGCCCGCATTCTGTCCGCCTGCGGCCACGAGGTAAAGCGCGAATACTACCTGAACGACGAAGGGCGGCAGATCGACCTGCTCGGCGAATCACTGCGGGTGCGCGTCCTGAACCTGCTGGGAGATGCCCGGCCCCTGCCGGAAGACGGTTACCAGGGTGAATACCTGGTTGACCTGGCCCGCGGCCTGGTGGCCGAACGCGGGGAAAGTCTGAAATTGGAAACGGGCGAATTCTTCCGTGACCGGGCCAGTTCGGAAATACTGCAGGAAATCCGTTCCGACCTGGCCTCGTTCGGCGTGATCTTCGACTCCTACCGGAGCCAGAAGGAAATCACCGCGCGCGGGGAGGTCGGGGAGACGCTGGAACGCCTTAAAAAAGCGGGGCTCGTCTATGAATCTGAGGGGGCACTCTTTCTGAAGACGATGCCCTATGGAGACGACAAGGACCGGGTCCTGGTCAAGTCCGACGGCAGCTACACCTACCTGGCCCCCGACCTCGCCTATCACCGGCTCAAGTACGCCGAGGGCGACCAACTGATGGTCAACCTCTGGGGGCCCGATCATTTCGGATACATAACCCGACTCCAGGCGGGCCTGGCCGGCCTGGGCTGCGACCCGCAGAAGCTGAAGATCATCATCGTCCAGCTGACGACCCTTTACCGGGACGGCGAAAAGGTCAAGATGTCCACCCGGCAGGGGGAATTCCTGCCCCTCTCCCTGCTGACCAGGGAACTGGGAGCGGACGTGACCAAATTCTTCTTTCTCTCGCGTAAGGCCAGCAGCCATCTGGATTTCGACCTGGAACAGGCCAAGAAAAATTCGGCCGAGAACCCGGTCTTTTACCTCCAGTACGCCAGCGCCCGGATTGCCTCCCTCTTTCGCCACCAGGAGGAGAAGATGCCCGGGGCCGACCTTTCGGAAACCGGCGACCTCCTCGAACGCCTCGGGGAACCGGAAGAACGGGAACTGATGCTGCGCCTGGGTCAGTACGGATCGGCGGTCGCCATGGCGGGGCGAAACCTGGAACCGCAATTGCTCCTCGCTTACCTCATGAACCTGGTCAAGATCTTTCACCAGTACTATCAGCGCTGCCAGATAATAGGAATCGATCCGGATTTAAGCCGGGCCCGCCTCCTGCTGGTCCGGGGACTGGAAAAAGTCCTGAAACAGGGGCTGCACCTCTTAAACATCAGGGCTCCGGAACGCATGTAACCTTGACAGGAAGCCGGTTTTTTTCCTACAATATGACCGGAGTCCAAAACAATGATCGCCCGGAAACAATTCTTAAAACTCCTGGAAAACATCGGCTTCCTTAACAAGGCCCAGATTGACCGGGCCATCAAGGAACATTCGATGGGTTCCCGTTCCATAAGGTCGGTCCTGCTGGACCTTAAGTACCTTGGCGGCGAGGAGTCGAGCGCGGCCCTGATGCCTCAATTGGGGCTGGTGCCCACCCCGATCAACATCACCAACCTGCCGGCTTCGCTGGTCGAGAAGGTGCCCTCGAATTTCGCCCGCGAACACCGGGTCGTCCCGCTCCGAATGGACGGTACCACCCTGATCCTGGCCACCGACGAACCGCTCAACATCCTCGTCGAGGAAAACCTGGCCGACAATCTCAACGTCAAGGATGTCCGGCTGGAAATCACCACCACCGAAAGCCTGAACAATTCGCTCCTCAACGCTTACAGTTTGACCAACGAGGACCTTCGCCCCCTCCTGGAAAAGGTGGACAAGGGTTACACCGGCGAACTGGACATGGATAACCCGGCCCTGACGGTCAAGTCAGGGGTCGACGGCGAAACCGAAGAAGCCCTGCAGGCGCCGGTGATTCGGCTGGCCAACGCGGTCATCGTCGATGCCCTGCGCCGCCGGGCCAGCGATATCCACGTGGAACCGATGGAGGACCGTTTCCGCATACGCTACCGCATCGACGGAGTCCTCCACGAAAACATCAATCCGCCGCGCAACCTGCAGAACCCGCTGCTGGCCCGTTTCAAGATCATGGCCGGCATGGACCTGGCCGAAAAACGGCTGCCCCAGGACGGCCGGATCATGATCAATGCCGCCGGACGGCCGATCGATCTGCGCGTCAGCTCGCTGCCCGGCATCTACGGGGAAAGCCTGGTCATGCGTATCCTGGACAAGACCTCGATGCTGCTCTCCATGGACCAGCTGGGCTTTCTGGAAGACGATCAGCAGAAGTGGGCGGAACTGCTCAAGTACTCGGGCGGCATCGTACTGGTAACCGGGCCCACCGGCAGCGGTAAGACCACCACGCTCTACACCTCTCTCTCCGCGCTCAACACAACCGACGTGAAGATCATGACCGTCGAGGAGCCGGTCGAGTACCAGATTGAAGGAATCAACCAGACTCCGGTCCGTACCGACATCGGCCTGACTTTCGGTCGTATCCTCCGGAGTTTCCTGCGCCAGGCGCCGGACATCATCCTGGTGGGTGAAATCCGCGACTTCGAAACCGCTGATATCGCCCTCCGGGCCGCGCTCACCGGCCACCTGGTCTTCTCAACGCTCCACACCAACGATGCCACCGGCTCGCCCACGCGTCTGGTTGACCTGGGCGCGGCTCCGTTTTTGGTCGCCTCTTCCCTTCAGGGCGTGCTGGCCCAACGCCTGGTGCGAACCCTCTGCAAGCACTGCAAGATACCCGACCAGCCTACCGACGAAGAACGCATCCTGCTGAACATCAAGGAGAATGAGGAAGTTACCCTCTGTCGACCGGGCGGCTGTGACCAGTGTAACAACACCGGTTTTCGTGGCCGGATGGGAATCATGGAGATCTTCACCATGGATGACACCCTGCGCCAGATGGTCCTGCACAAGGAAACCAGCAGTGATATCCGCCGGGTCGCCCGCGAACACGGAATGCGCACCATGGGTGAAGACGGGCTGCTCAAAGTAAAACGAGGCTTGACCACCTATGAAGAAGTCATCAACGCCACCGTGCTGGATTAACAAAGGAATTCAAAATGGCTGTGCCCCTAGATGAACTGCTGGAAAAAATCGTCAAGGAGGATGCTTCCGACCTTCACCTGCACGCGCATCGGCCACCAACCATGCGCTTGAACGGAGCCCTCCTGGACCTGAACAAAGAATCGCTGCTCCCCGAGGATACCGTTGGTTACATGAAGGCCATCACCTCGCACGAACACCAGGAGGAGTTAGCCAAGATCGGCAGCACTGATTTTGGCTTTGCCTTCAAAGATCTGGCCCGGTTTCGTGTGGCGGTTTACCGCCAGAAGGGCGAAATCGCTCTGACGCTACGGCTTATCCCTTACAAATTCCTGACCTTTCAGCAGCTCGGCCTGGGTCAGCTGGTAGTCGACCTGCTTGATCGGCCGCGCGGCTTGGTCATGGTCACCGGTCCGACCGGATCCGGTAAAACCACCACCCTGGCCAGCATGATTAATTATATCAACGAAAACCACGACCGGCACATCATCACGATTGAAGACCCGATTGAATACTATCACCAGCATAAAAAATCGATCATCAGCCAGCGCGAGCTGGGGGTTGACCTGCCTGATTTCGCCGAGGGGCTGCGCCGCGGCCTGCGCCAGGACCCGGACGTCTTCCTGGTCGGTGAAATGCGCGACCCGGAAACCATCCGGGCGGCAATCACCGCAGCCGAAACCGGCCACCTGGTCTTCGCCACCCTGCACACCACCGGCGCCTCCCGGACCGTAGACCGGATCACCGAATCCTTCCCGATCGAGGAACAGGAACAGATCCGCGTTATGCTTTCGGTTTCGATTCTGGCAATCATCTCCCAGCAGTTGTTACCCCGATCCGACGTCAAGGGTCGAGTGGCCGCCTACGAAATCATGGTCGCCACCCCGGCCATCGCCAACCTGGTCCGAGAGAAAAAAACCTACCGGATCATCTCGGAGATTCAAACCGGAATGAAACAGGGCATGAAGACCATGGACCAATCTTTACTTGAACTGTACGGCGCGGGTAAAATAGATCGTGCCACCGCTCTGGACGCCTCCTTCGACCGCGAACAGCTGGACAAAAGCCTGAAGATGGTGGATATCGACAGGCAGCAGGCCAAGGCCTGAAACGGATCGGATTTCCATGGCAAAAAAACTGCTGGGACAGGTCCTCAGGGAAAACAATCTGGTCACCGAGGAGCAGCTGCGGGCCGCCCTTGAGGAGCAGCAGCGTACCGGAAAGTTCCTCGGCCGGACCCTGGTTGACCTTCATTTCATCGACGAAAAGGCACTCCGGCGGGTGCTGTCCATCCAGAGCGGCACCGAGTTCATCGACCTGAACGAAACCCAGGTCATGCCCGAGGTGATCGCCAAAATTCCCGCCGCGGTCGCCAAAACCTACCAGATTCTTCCGATCCGGTTCGAGGAAGACACCATCGTGGTGGCCGTCAGCGATGTTCTCAACGAATTTGTCCAGGAGAACCTGCGGTTCATAGTCGGCCAGAAAGTCCGGACGGTGCTGGCCGATCCCAAGGACCTGGATACCGCCCTGGAAAAGTATTACGGGAAGGAGGCGATGTCCATCATGGACATCATCGACTTCTTCTCCGAACAGCAGAGCGGCGAGGAGGGAGGCACCTCGGGCGCTCCCGGAACGGCGGCGGCCGCCGGCGAGGTCAGCGACGTCACCACCATGGAGGAGCTGGCCAATCAGCCTCCGGTGACCAACCTCTTCAACCTCATTCTGCTCCAGGTGGCCAAGGACAACGCCAGCGACCTCCACCTGGAACCGTTCGAAAACGACTTCCGGGTCCGCTACCGGGTGGACGGCAAGCTCTACGACCTGGTGCACCCGCCGCGCGACCTGGCCTTCGGCCTCTTCTGCCGCTTTAAAATCATGTCGGGCATGGACATCGCCGAACGACGCGTCCCCCAGGACGGCCGTCTGGAATTCCGGGTCGGCGGCAAGGATATCGACCTGCGCGTTTCGACCGTCCCGACCGTCTTCGGCGAATGCCTGGCGGTGCGCGTGCTCGACCGGTCCCGCATGGACTTCCGGATCGACAACATCGGACTTTCCTTCGAGGAGCAGGAAAAACTCTCCCAGTTGATTCGTACCCCCCAGGGCATCATCCTGGCGACCGGCCCGACCGGCTCCGGCAAAACCACCACCCTGTACGCGTCGCTCAAGGAGATCAATTCTCCCGACATCAAACTGATCACCACCGAGGACCCGGTGGAGTATCTGCTGCCCGGCGCGGTCCAGGTGGCCATCCGGGAAAAGATCGGACTCACCTTCGCCTCCTGTCTGCGTTCCATCCTGCGCCAGGACCCGGATGTCATCTTCGTCGGAGAAATCCGCGACCTGGACACCGCCCAGATTTCAATCCAGGCCAGTTTGACCGGCCACCTGGTGGTCTCCACCCTGCATACCAACGACGCTCCCAGCGCGATAACCCGCATGATCGACATGAACGTCGAACCCTTCCTGCTGGCCTCCACCATCATCGGCGTGGTAGGACAGCGCCTGGTGCGCACGCTCTGCCCTCACTGCAAGGAAGAGTACACGCCCAGCGAGGTGGAACTGGCCAAGGTGGGCATTACGCCCGACCAGCTGGAGGGAAAAGTCCTCTATAAGGCCCGGGGCTGCGGGCGCTGCAAGGCCGGCTACCGCGGCCGGGTCGCCATCTTCGAGATCTTGACGCCGGACGAAGAATTCTGGTCGATGGTACTGGCCCGCAAGACGGTCGGCGAACTGCGCCGGCACGCCATCAAGCACGGCATGAGGACAATGGTCACCGCCGGCAAGGATAAGATCCTTGAAGGAGTGACCGCGATCGATGAAGTGGCCAAGGAGATTCACGGTTACACTTGATACAAACCATGGGAACCTACAAGTACAACGCGGTTGACCCGAACGGCCGCAACGTGGTCGGAACCATTGATGCCGAAGGGGTCCAGGGGGCTATTTCCCTCTTGAAGGAACGCGGCCTTTTCATCTCCGAAATCAGTGAAAACCGGAGCGCCGCCCGCCCCGCCCGGGGCCGGGGAAAGGGCACCCAGAACGCTCCGGCCGGCCAGGAAACCACCGTCACGGTCAAGAAAAAAGGAAAAGGCCTCAACTTCGGCGCCCCGGTCATCAAGACCAAATCACTGGCCATTGTCACCCGCCAGCTGTCCACCCTGCTGGCCGCCGGCCTGCCGCTCCTGAGGGCGCTGCGGACCATCCGTGACCAGCAGCGGGGAGGGCCGGGCATCGTTCTCAACGACCTGGCCGCCGAAGTGGAACAGGGTTCCCTCCTTTCGCAGGCGATGGCCAAACACCCGAAGAGCTTTCCCCGCATCTACGTGGCCATGGTCCGGGCCGGCGAGACCAGCGGCGCCCTGGACACCGTCCTGAACCGGCTGGCCTCCTTCGCCGAAAGCGACCTCAAGCTGCGCGGCCGAATCAAGGCGGCCATGGCCTACCCGTCGGTAATCCTGGTGGTGGCCATCGGTATTGTGGCCTTCATCATGTTGAAGATCGTGCCGGTCTTCGTGGCCATGTTCGCGGATTTTGAAGCCGGCGACCTGCCGGCCATGACCCGGGCCCTGATCTTTCTCAGCACCTTTCTGACCAACCGAGCCTGGCTCGGCATACTGATTCTGGTCGCCATGGGCGTGACCTACCGGGTTCTCTACCAGATACCCAAAACCCGTTACATGATCGACCAGATCAAGATAAAGCTGCCGGTCTTCGGTCCGCTCATCTACAAAACCATTATCGCCCGCTTCGCCCGGACCATGGCCACCCTGATCAGCAGCGGCGTGCCCATCCTGACCTCCTTCAAGATTGTCGAGGACACCGTCGCCAACAAGGTGATCAGCGGCGCCATCGTCAAGATCCACGACGAGGTCCGGGAAGGCGCCGGGATTACCAACCCGATGATCAAGAGCCGGGCCTTTCCCCCGATGCTCACCAACATGGTCGGCGTCGGAGAAGAAACCGGGGCCCTGGACAGCATGCTGGACAAGGTGGCCGACACCTACGATGAAGAGATAGAAAGAACGGTCGAGGCCCTGTCATCGATGATCGAACCGCTGCTGATCGTCTTCATGGGAGGTATCGTCGGATTTATCGTCATTGCCCTCTTCCTTCCCTTGATCAAGATTGCCATGTCCATGGGCAGCTGATGATCCCCGGCGATGAAATCCGGTTTCTCCCTGATTGAAATCCTGGTCGTCCTGGCCATCGCTTCGATCCTGGCCACCCTCGGCCTGCCGGCCGCGCTTAAAGCCAGGCAGCGCGGCCTGACCGGAAAAGTCGAAGCCACCCTGGCTTCGATTGAAGCCGCGCTTGTTCTCTACGAAACCGACTTCGGAGACTACCCGCCCGGTTCCGGTACCGCCGGGCGGCTGGTGAAACTGCTCTCCGAGCCGGTCGAAAGCCCGCGCTGGAAAGGCCCCTACTTCGGCTACAAAAAACGCGATTACCGGGAAGGCGAGTTGATTGATCCCTGGGGGATGCCCTACCGTTATCATTATCCGCAATCCATCCATGCCAACACCCCTTTCCTTCTTTATTCCTGCGGGCCGGACCGGACCGAGCGAACTCCGGATGACCTCGGCAACTGGTAAAAGCGAGCCGGGACGCGGCGGAATAAGCCTGCTCGAAATCGTCGTGGGGCTGGCCGTCATGGCCGCCCTCCTCTGGGGAACGCTGCCCCATTTCAGCGGCCGGCGCCGTTCACAGCGCCTGGAAGCGGCCGCCCAGAAAATAGAAGGAACCGTCTCGCTCTGCCGGCAGACGGCCATCAGCCGCCGCCGGCCCCATGAAATAGTCATGGAAACTTCGGATGCGACACTTTTAATCAGGGACGCGGTTACGCTTCAACCGGTCGGACCGCCGGAAAGGCTTCCGGAAGGCGTGGTGATCGGGGAGATAACCGGCAGCCTCAGACCAATGGTCTTCAGGCCGGACGGAAGCCTGAGCGGGGTTTCGGGCTCGATCCGGGTCAGGGAAACTGCCAGCGGCGCCGAAAGACGGGTCGTTGTCTATGGGCTGACCGGTCAGACCCGGACGGTTCCCTGAAAACATCGAGAAGCATGCGAAAGGGATACTCGCTCCTGCTGGTGGTCATTGCGCTCGGCGTTCTGGCGATCGGCATCCTCTCCATCGTCTCACTGCTGCCCACCGAGGAAAGGCTGGTCCGGCGCACCGTCTTCAACGCCCGGTCCGCCACGGTGGCCGAACGGGAATTCAACCGGATCCGAACGCTCTACGGAACCGCCGCCGATCCCTGGCCGCCCGCCGAATTGGAAGGCCGGGAAGGCAGCGATCTCCGCTGGAAGGCGGCCATCAGAAACGAGGGCGAACTCTACCGGGTAACCCTGAACGTCCACATCAAAACAAAAGGACGCGAGGAGTCGGAATCCTTCGAAACCAGCTTCATTCGCCGCTAAAACCGGATCGGACCGGCCGCGCGTCCGAACTATCGGTATGCTCTGCCGCCGGAATCGCCATCATGACTAAGCGCCCCCCCGGCAAAAAAGGATTAACCCTGCTTGAAATCCTGGTAGCCGCCTTCCTGACCCTGATCATAGTCGGTGCCGGGCTCCTGCTGCTCCATGGACTCAACCGTTTCTGGGTGGCGGGCGAAACGGCCATCGCCAGCCAGACCAGGGCCCGGACGCTGATCTCCTTCCTGGAGCGTCTGCTTCCGGCCGCGCTGCCGCCGGAGGGAACCGTGGGCCGGCGTCCGGAACTGGTCGGAAATGAAACCACGCTGGTCTTCTGGAGCCGGGCCGGGGAAAGGGAAGACCGTACCGAACTGGCCCGGATCGCCCTCTTTTACCGGCCGGAATCCGGCACCCTTTACGCCGCTGAGAAACGGCAGTCCGGCGGCGACTGGCCGGCCGAACTTCGAAACTCGGACCGTGAAACCGGCCAGCCGCTGGTCTTCGGACTGACCCGGCTGGAATTCGCCTATCATGACGGCCGCCAGTTTCTGCCGGCCTGGGATTCCCGGACCGGCACCGGAGAATCGGACCGCCTGCCCCGGGCGGTCCGGGTCCGGTTCCGCTTCTCCGAAAATCGGAACCGAGTGGCCGGCGACGAATTCGAAACCCTGATCGAGCTGAAAAACCGGACCGATGGCACCTGAACAAAACCAACGCGGCGACGTTCTCATCCTGGTGATCGGGCTGCTGGCTCTCCTGCTGGCCATTACTATCGCCTTCCTGGCCCTGGGCCGGACCGGTTTCCGGATCAGCCATTACAGCCTGCACGAAGTCAAGGCCCGGGAGATGGCCGAAACCGGCATGGCCGAGGCCGTGGCCCGCCTCAAATCCGACGCGCCGGAGGTGGACAGCCAGGCCGACAACTGGAGCCGTGATTTCGCCGGCGACGAAGTGGACAACAACGGCGACGGCCACAATGAAAGCCGCTGGATCGCGGTCCGACGCCAGGGTCGGCTGGTGGGCCGTTACGCGGTCCTGGTTGAGGATGAGTCGGCCGCCGTCAACCTGAACGCGGCCGGCAACCTCTCCCGGTCCGAGCGGCACGGCTGTCACCAGGGCTGGCAAACCCACGAAATCGACCTGGGCAAGCTACCCGGGATTGGAACCGGAATCGCGGCCGGGATCTGCCGGACCCGTTACGGCCGGGACGGCCGGCCGGGCGGAAGCGGCGACGACGACGGCGACCAGACGATCCTGGCCGGCGACGGGATAGACAACGATGGCGACGGGTTGGTTGACGAACCGGGCGAGGGAAATAACGAACCTGACGAATTCGACCCCGAAGCGCCGGCCGGTGATGACCAACCCTTCCGATCGCCGGACCAGGCGAAGGAGATTCCCGGCCTGGGTCCGGAAATCTACCGGGCTATTCGCAACTTGATCTCGGTATTTGCCCGTGATTGGAACCGGGACCGGCATAACCGGGAGCGGATCCCGATCAACCGGGCCACCCCGGCCGAACTGGCGGCGGCCTTCATCGCTTGCGGATTCGAAACGGACCGGGCCGCTCAACTGGCCGTCAACCTGGTCGATTACCGCGACCGGGATTCGCGTCCAACCCGGCTGGAGGGGCCGGACGGAAAGATCCGGCTGGGCCTCGAGCAGACGCCCTACCTGAACGAGGTGGAACTGGCCCCGGCCGGCGAGTGGCGCCAGCGGGGCGACAGCCTCGAATACCTGGCCAGCCGGGGCGAATTCATCGAACTCTTCAACCCGTATGACCGCCCGCTCTCAATTGGCGGCTGGCAAATAAAGGGCGGCGGCCTGCCGCCGGTTACGATCCGGGCGAACGCGATAATACCGCCCCGGGGTTATTACACGGTCGGGGACAGCCGGGCCGTCTGGATCCGTTTCCAGCTCGTGGCCGGAATCCCGGTCCCGGTCCCGGTGGAAGTGACTTCCATACGCCTGCCGACCAACGCCGATCAGTATCACGACTTTCTCCTGCTAAGCTTCGCCGGCACCGACATGCGCCTTGAAGACCCGACCGGCCACCCGATCGAAATCACCCGGATCGGTTTCGATTTTCCCGGGGCGCCGACCCGCCAGAAGAATGATCCCCGACTGCGCGGTGAAACCGATTGGTACCCCGGCCCCCCCTCCCCCGGGCGGACCAACCACCTTTTCCTGCCCGAAAGCGGTCTGGAAACCACCCGGCTGGAATGGCCGGAGCACTTCCGGGTGAAAAACCGTCCGCTGGCCACGGTCGGCGAATTGGGCCGGCTGCACCGGATGGAACCCTGGCGCACCCTGGACCTGACGCGCCCCAACCGACCGGATCTCACCACCCAGGACATCTTTACCGTGGCCGAACCGCCCGGGCGGCCGACGGCCGGCCGCCTTAATATCAACACCGCCACCCGGGAAGTTCTGGGCTGTCTTCCTTACCTTGACGCCGCCGCGGTAACGGCCATCATCGAGGGGCGGCCTTACGGCGAAATCGGTTCAGTGGCCCCGCGCCTGGCCTATCGCAGCCGCCCCGGCGAAGACCTTGAAGAACGTTACCGGCGCATCAGCAACCTGATCACGGTCCGGTCTTCGATCTTCCGAATCAGGGTGATCGGTCAATCTGTCGAAGACCGCAATGAAAATGGTATAATTGAAGAGAAGGAGGTCGAGACGGAAAAACGTCTGACCGCCGTTTTTGACCGTGACCGGCCGGGACGCCGGTTTCTTTACTGGAAAGAAGACTGATCGAACCGAAAGGAGTTTCAGCATGAAGTTCAATCCGAAACGGATCCTGGAAATCGCCCGGACCGGACTCAGGCTCCGGACGCTGAAGAATCACCGAAAGAGCATCCTGGCCGGCCTGGCCGGCCTGCTCGGCCTGGCCCTGATCCTGATCCTGTATTCCTTTGCCCGGGATCACTTCTTCGGGGCGAAGAACGACCCGGTCCTGGCCACCGTCAACGGCCGGCAGATAAGGAGTTCCGACTTCAAGGAACAGATGGCGGCCCTGCCCGATTTCTACCAACCCTACGTGGCGGCCAACCCGAATCAGTTTCTCCAGGACATGATCACCAAGGAACTTATTTACCAGAAGGCGCGCCGGAGCCGCTACTCGCGGGACCGCCAGTTCCGTAAAAAGATCGAGGAGCTGAGAAAGGAACTGCTCATCCAGGAGTATGTGCGCCAGGCGGTGATGGCCAACCCGGAGATCCCGGAGGCCGACATGAAGGAGTACTACAAACGCAACCCGATGGACTTCATCCAGCCGGCCAGCATCCATCTGCACGAAATACTGGTCCCCGATCGCCGCACCGCCGAAACGGTCGTAAGCCGTTTCCGGGCCGGCGACGACTTCGAAGACCTGGCCCGCAATTATTCCCAGGCCGAATCGAAGGCCGGCGGCGGCGATCTCGGTTTCGTTCGGGAGGGCAAACTCAATCCGCCACTCCTGGAAAAGAGCGTCTTTTCTCTCCAGCCGGGCCAGATCAGCGAACCCTTTGAAACCGGCGCCGGTTTCTACATCTACCTGGCCGGTCAGAAGATATCGAGCCGCCAATTGAACTACGAGGAGTCGAAACCCCTCCTCAAGAAACTGATGGCCAGCAAGTACAGCGAAAAGAACCTGGAATCGTTCCTGGTCCAGCTGCGCAGCCGCTCCCGGATACAGGTCAAGCAGGAGAACCTGAACAAGCTGAAATTCTAATGGCCAAACTTTTTCCGCGGCTCGATTCCAGGCGCCGGCGGATAGCCCTGGCCGGCCTGTTGACAGCCGGACTGGTCCGGCTGCTGTCCGGACCGGCACCGCTGACGGGCGAACCGGCCATCCTGGCCCGGGTGGGCAATGAAGTGGTCACCGCTTCGGAACTGGTCAAGTATGTCCGGCTCGGGGTTGATCAACCCAACGCCCTCGAAAAACTCGTCGAGGAAAAACTGCTGGCCAGCGAGGCGGGCCGGCTCGGGTACCGGGTGGATCCCAAAAAGGTGGAAACCGAATTCAACCGTCTCGGCCGGCAGCGATTCCAGAAACAGTCGGATTTCTACGCCTGGCTGCGCGAACAGAAGATCCCAGTGGCCGAAGTCAAAAAAAGATTGGAAAGAGAGCTGCTGATGGGCCTTTTCATCCAGAACGAGATCACGGCCCGGATCGAGGTCAGCCCGATGGAGATCGGCGCCTACCTCTCGGAGCAGCGCGAACGGCTGCTCCGGGAGTCAAGCGAATACCGGTTGTCTGAAATTAACTTCCCCCGCCTGGAATCGATACCGAAAGACCTGGCCGGGTTGGACACCGGATTTGAGGACCTGGGCTGGGTTCCCTTCCGAAACCTATCCGCACCGGTCCAGGCGGCCCTGGGCGGCCTGAAGGCAGGCGGCTTCTCCACCCCGGTGGAGATAAGCGGCGCCTGGGTAATCTTCAAGGTGCTGGAGATGCGCGGTCCCGGCCCGGAATCGGAAACCGGCCTGGCGATCGCGGCCCGCCGGATCATTGCCCAGCGCAAGAGCCGGGAGGCTTACCAGGAGATAATCAAGCGCCTCCGGGACCGGTACGGGGTTACTTATTACAATTGAACCAACCGCACGTTCCGCCGATACCAACCACCGGCTTGATAAATGTTGGGCATAACCATCGGAGACCCGGCCGGAATCGGACCGGAGATCGTCCTTGAAGCCCTGGCCCGCCTGCAACCGGCCCGCCGCCCGGTTTTCGTTTTCGGAGACCGCTTCGTCCTGGAGGCCACCGGCCGGCCGATTCCCGCCTGGGTGAAATTGGTTGAACCCGGCCGCTTCCGTCCGGCTGACTTCCAACCGGGATCCCCTTCCAAAGCCACCGGAATCGCGGCGCTGTCCTACCTGGAAAAAGCGATCGATCTGGCCCGTGCGGGCCGGATCCGCTGCCTGGTAACCGCCCCGGTCTCCAAGTCGACTATCAGCCGGCCCGGCCGGGATTTTTCCGGCCACACCGAATTCCTGGCCCGGGCCTATGGAATTTCCAACTACGGGATGCTCTTCGTCGGAGGCCGGACCCGTCTTCTCCTGCTGACCACCCACCTGCCGCTCGCCCGGGTAAGCGGTTTGATCAACCGGGACCTGGTCATCCAAAAAATCCGGCTGGCCCGCGGTTTCATACTCGACCACTGGGGCGGCCCGGAACCCGTCATCGTCTGCTGCGGTATCAACCCGCACGCCGGTGAGGCCGGCACCCTCGGAAAGGAAGAAAAAGAAGTTCTGGAACCGGCCCTTGACCGGCTGCGCCGGGAGGGGCTGAAAATAATCGGCCCGGTCGCCGCCGACACCGCCTGGCAGGTTTACCGGGCCAATCGGGCCGGCCTCCTGGTCAGCGCCTACCACGACCAGATTCTGCCGCTGTTCAAGGCCCGTTACTTCCATTCGGGGGTGAATGTCACCATCGGCCTGCCCCTGATCCGGACCAGTCCCGACCATGGAACCGCCTTCAATCTCGCCCATCGCAACCTGGCCTCCAGCGCCAGCATGCAGGCCGCGATCAGGCTGGCCTTAAAGCTGGCCTGCCGCGCTTAGAAGCCATGGCCGGACTCCGCCCCAAGAAGAAATTCGGCCAGCATTTTCTCACCCGTCCCGTCCTGGCCGCCCGGATTGCCGAATTCGCCGGCCTCAAGCCCGGGGATACAGTGGTGGAAATCGGCGCCGGAACCGGCCTGCTGACCCGGGAACTGGCCCGGCGGGCCGGCCGGGTGCTGACCTTTGAAATCGACCGGGAACTGCTGGCGGGGCTGAATTCGGAACTGGCGCAACATCCCAATGTGGAAGTGATGCCGGCCGATTTCCTGAAGGCCGGACCGGAGCGGCTGAAAACCCTGGGAGAATTCAAGGTGGTGGCCAACCTCCCCTACGGCGTGGCCACCCCGATCATATTCCAGCTCCTGAAATTTCTCCGCCCGGAAGCGGGAACGGCTTCTCTTAAAACGGCGGTGCTCACCGTCCAGAAGGAGGTTGCCCGACGGCTGACCGCCCCGGCGGGCGGGCGGGACTACGGTCCGCTCAGCCTGGCAGTCCAGGCCGGTTCGGAAGTGGAGTACCTGTTGACCATCAAGCCGGGAGCCTTCCATCCGCCGCCCAAAGTGGACTCGGCCGTAATCCGTCTCCGTCCCCGGAGCCATCCGGCCGCCGAGCCGGAAATACTGGAGGCGGCCCTGAAACTGGCGCGTACCGCCTTTCAACAGCGGCGCAAGACGATTTTAAACGGCCTGGCCGCCGGACTGAAAAGAAGCAAAACCGAAGCCGCCGCGCAGCTGGCCGACTGCGGAATCCCTTCGACGGCCCGCCCTGAAGAACTCTCGCTGGAGGATTACCTTCGGCTGGCGCGAACGGTAAAAGACAGGGGGGTGGCCGGAAAAAATCGGGCCCGGTCAGGTTAGGGATTGGAAAGAGGTTTAATCTTGACGGCAAAATCCCGGTTGACCGGCGGCAGATCGAATTCCAGCCTGCCCTGGCCTTTTACCCGCCGCTCCTCAAAAATCACGCCCCGGTAGGTATCCCAGAACTCCAGCCGGTAGTCGCCGGACTCCAACCCTTCCAGGCTGGCCCTGGCCTGCTTGAAAAAGGGCAGTCCGTCCTCGGCGGGCAGCCGGGACAGCTGCCCCTGGTCATAAAACCAGATAAAGGCGCGCCGGCTGCCTTTCAGGCAGAAACTGGCCGTTTTTTCAACTCCTTCGCCATTCAGCGCGACCCGGGCCGGAACTAATTTTTCGAGGGAGCGATCCTCCCCGGCCGCGTAATTGGCCAGCGCCCGATAATGGAAGAAGAGGTTCTGCTCTTCAATGAAGTTGTGCCACCAGAAGAGGGGGGGCGCCGCAAAAGGCAGGTGGTAACCGATCCAGAGCCCGTTGTGCAGATCCGCCTTCAGCAGGTCCTCGTCGCCCCCCCCGGAAGAACCGCCGTATTCGGAGACGAAATGGGGCTTGTCGAATCTCTCCAGGAACCGGGCCGCGTTAGACAGAGTGGCGGCCAGACCGTTCCGGCCGCCGTAATAGGCGTTGGTCAGGGTATAGGCCACCTCGGGGAGCTTGAAGACATCGCTGTCGTAAAGGATGGTGTAATGGCCGGTCACCAGGTGGCCCCAGGGATCGGTCTCCTTGAGATAATCGATCATCACCTGGTACCAGTCGCGAAATCCGGGCGTCTGGTAGAAGGCGCCCGAAGCGCCCACCAGGTTCATCTCGTTCAGCAATTCCCAGGCAAAGATGTTGGGGCTGTAACCCCAGCGTCCCACGATGTAGCGCAATCGCTGCTGGAAAAGGCGCCGGGCCTCCGGGTCCCGGAAGAAATCGTCCGGGGAATCGAGAAAACCGCCGTTTTTCCGGTTGTAGGGGTTGTCGTTCCACTCCTGGTCGCAGAAAGTGCTGCAGGAGCCGTGGTTGACGATCAAGAGCTGGATGTAAATCCCCAGCGCCTCGGAGTGTTCCAGGATCCAATCCAGTTTCCAGGCGTTCCTGAGGTTGTAACGGCCGATGCCCTCGTAGAAGTTGTTCGGTTCGTAATTGCTGTCCTTCTTCCACTCCAGAGCCAGCCACCAGGCGGCCATCCAGGTCTCGAAAAAATTCTCGCCGTTGGCGGCCATGCTTTTCAGCCAGTCTTCCATGGCCAGCGTTCCCTCGGACGCGGCCAGGGGCGCCCGGCGAAAACCCGCGTAGCGGTTGTCGTTCAAGGAACGGATATTGTGGCCGATCGGGTAGAAGGAGGTCCCGTCATCGAAGGCGAAGTGGCGCCGGTCGCGCTGGTTGACCCGGAGGAAGCCCCGGCGGCCGGAGACAACCGCCTCGAACTCCCGGACCGGGGAACGGAACTTTTCAGCGCCCTTATCGAGAGAAATCTCCAGGAAACAGCGGTGGCGACCGATTTCAACCGGGCTGAAACGGGCCTTCCAGACCGGGACGCCGACCGGGATCAGCCGATCCTGGCTGTTACGCCCCGGACCTTCGAATTCGTAACCCTGGTAAAAGAAGGCCGGCACCACCCATTCCCGCCCGGACGGGGCCAGGAAGTGGGCATCGATCCGGACCAGGTCCGTATCGAACGGATTCTCAAAGGAGCGGTCCAGGCCAAAAGTCAATTCGAAACGCTCGTACAGTCCGGTCTGCTTCCGGTCCTGCTCCAGGAAAGTCAGGGTCCGGCCGGCAACCCGGAAATCATCAAGAAGGATAAGCCCCGGCCCAACCCGGGTTCCGAAGAATTTCAGGCCGATGCGTTCCACCGAATACAGCGCCGAATCGCTCCAGGTTTCGGAATGGCCGTGCGGCTGCCAATCAGTGCTGGAGGAGGTCAGGTCATACTCCAGGCGGCGCGAAGATCCGGATTGGAGCCGGAAGAGACGGCTCTGGTACCAGCGCCCGTCGCCGGTCTTCAAGTAAACCAGGCACCTTATCCCGCCGGACGGCAGCCTGGGAGCCGCGATTTCAAAACTCAGGCGTTCGCAAAACCGCCAATCTTCATTTAGCGGGGCCCAGATTTCCGTTTCACCGGGGAATTCTGCGCTAATGCGCAGGCCGGTGTCTCCCCCGGCTCTTGCGGCCAGCGAGAAAGCGGGGGCTTCTCCGGTCTCGGGGATTTCCGCGCGCCAGCCCTGGCTTGTGTTCCGAAAATCAAATAGAACCCGGCTGCCGGCCTGAAGCAACGATGGCGCGGCCAGCCAACCGACGGCCGGCAGGATCACCAGCAGCCATGATAAAATGCCTCTCAACCGGGTATCAGCCATTTTATTCCAACCGTTCAAAAAAAAGCGGGGGAAGTCTTCGACTCCCCCCGCCGATTTTTTAACGCACGCGCCCAAAAACCTTCACCAGCGATAATGAGCGAAGGCCCGGTTGGCCTCGGCCATCCGGTGCAGTTCGTCCCGCCGCTTGATGGTTTCACCTTCACCCTTGTAGGCATCCAGAAGTTCATTGGCCAGTTTCTCGTACATCGGCTTGCCCTTCTTCTTCCGGGAAACGGCCAGCAGCCAGCGGATGGCCAGGGCCAGCGACCGGGAAGAGGGAACCTCGACCGGAACCTGGTAGGTGGCGCCGCCGATGCGCCGGCTGCGGACCTCGACCCGGGGCCGGACATTTTCCAGCGCCTTCTTGAAAACGGCCAGGGGATTTTCCTTGGTCTTTTCGCTCAGGATGTCCATCGACTTGTAGAAACTGGCCTGGCAGGTGCTCTTCTTGCCGCTGTACATCATCATGTTGATGAACTTGGCCGCCTCCAGGCTGCCGTACTTGGGCTCCGGGAGCAGTTCCCGCTTGATTCGCTTTCTTCTTCTTCCCATAGGTCAATCACTCCGCTTGTTTTTTCGGAACCTTGGTTCCATAGCGACTCCGGCTGCTGCGCCGGCCCTCCACGCCCAGGGTATCGTAAACCCCGCGCACGATATGATAACGGACCCCGGGCAGGTCCTTGACCCGGCCGCCGCGGACCATCACGATCGAGTGTTCCTGGAGATTGTGGCCCACGCCGGGAATGTAGGCGATCACCTCTTCCTGGTTGGAAAGCCGGACCTTGGCGATCTTGCGCAGCGCCGAATTCGGCTTCTTGGGGGTCATGGTCTTCACGTAAAGGCAGACACCCCGCTTGAACGGGTTCAGGGCCAGCGCCGGTGACTTTGACCGGGAACTCTTCTGCCTTCGGGCGCCGCGCACTAGCTGGGAAATAGTCGGCATGCTTCGCTCCTTGACTCGGTTACTGGTTTTTATCCTCTTCCGGCTTCTCTTCCCTGTCCAGGTTGAGCGCGCCGGGGTTGATCAGGTTGGCATCCAGGACGCTGAAGTCGGGCTGTTCCCGCTTCGCTTCCCGCCGGGCGGGCCGGAAGGTACCGGTTCCGGCCGGAATGAAGCGGCCCAGGATAACGTTTTCCTTGATTCCCTGGAGCGGATCTTCGTCGCCCATCAGGGCCGCGTCGGTAAGCACCCGGATGGTCTCCTGGAAGGAGGCGGCCGAAATGAAGGATTCGCTCGAAAGGGCCACCCGGGTGATGCCCTGGACCAGGGCATCCCAGTCGGCCGGTTGACCGCCCTCGGCGGCAATCTTCTCGTTCTCCTGGAGCAGGCGCCGGCGGCTCACCTCCTGGCCGTCCGAGAAGAGCGTGTCGCCGGCCTTGGTGACCCTTACCCGGGAAAGCATCTGCCGGATGACCGCCTCGATGTGCTTGTCGTTGATGGTAACGCCTTCCAGGCGGTAAACCGACTGGACCTCGTTCAGCAGATATTCGAAAACCTTGCGTTCGCCGCCGATGCGCAGCAGATCGTCCAGAGCCACCGCGCCCTCGGTCAGCTTCTCGCCGGCCTGGACGTAAGCATTCTCGGTCACCAGCAGGTGCTTGCCGAAGGGAATGGTGTAACTCCGCTCCTGGCCGGAAGTGCCGACCACTTTCACCACCCGCTGGTTACGTTCGTTGATCTCGATGACGATCGAACCGTCGATCTCGGCCAGGATGGCCGGATTCTTGGGCCGGCGCGCCTCGAAAAGCTCGGCCACGCGCGGCAGGCCGCCGGTTATGTCCTGTACCCGGGCCACCAGCCGAGGCGTGCGGGCCAGGATATCGCCGGCCCGGACCGATTCCCCTTCCCGGACCATCAGGTGGGCGTCCACCGGCAGGTAATGCGATTCAAGCGCTTTCTTGGTCTCTGAATCACGGATGACCACTACCGGGGTGATATCCTCCTTGTGGCTGATGATCACCTTGACCTTGTGCTTCCGGCCGGCGGCGGTCTCGTCCTCAACCTCGTCCTTGTAAGTAACCCCGGCCTTCAATCCGTCGTAATGAACCTGGCCGCTCTTCTCGGCCACGATCGAAAACATGTAGGGATCGTGCTCCATCAGGATATCGGAACGTTTAACCGGGGTCTCCTCATCAATCTTCAAAATGTCGCCGATCTGGGCCGGGTAATGGTCCACTTCCCGCCCCCGGTTGTCCATCATGACCAGGATGGCGTCGCGATTCAGGACCACCTTCTGGCCGTTTTTGTTGGTCACCCAGCGGACATTTCTGAATTTCATGACGCCTTCCCGGCGCGCCCGCACCTTGGTTTCACCCACGATCCGGCTGGCGGTGCCGCCGATGTGGAAGGTGCGCAGGGTCAACTGAGTCCCGGGTTCGCCGATCGACTGGGCCGCCACGATGCCGACCGCCTCACCCAGTTCGACCATCCGCAGGGTGGCCAGGTTCCAGCCGTAGCATTTGCGGCAGACGCCCCGTTCGGCCTTGCAGGTCAGCACCGAGCGGATCCGGATCTTTTCCACCCCGATCTCCTCGATCCGGGCGGCGATTCCCTCGTTAATCTCCTCGTTGGCCTCGACCACCACCTCGTCGGTCACCAGGTCCGCGATCCGGTCGACCGCCACCCGTCCGACGATGCGGTCCCGCAGGGGAACCATCAGGCGGTCGCCCTCCCAGACCGGCGAAACGAAAATGCCGGCGGTGGTGCCGCAGTCCTCGGTCGTGACCACCACGTCCTGGCAGACATCGACCAGGCGGCGGGAGAGATAACCGGCGTCGGAGGTCTTCAGGGCGGTGTCGACCAGCCCCTTGCGGCCGCCGTGGGTGGAGATGAAATACTCCAGCACGTTCAGGCCTTCCCGGAAGTTGGACCGGACCGGCTGCTCGATGATTTCACCGATGCCGCCGGTGATCCGCTTGGTCGGACGGGTCATCAGGCCGCGCATGGCCATCAGCTGGGTGACCTGCTGGCGGTTGCCGCGGGCGCCCGACTGGACCATCAGGAAGATCGGGTTGATCTCGAACTTCTTCTCGAGCCGGTTCTTCAGGGAGGCGAACAGGTTCTCCGAGAGCCGGTTGGTGCAGGAAGTCCAGGTATCGATGACCTTGTGGTAACGTTCGCCCTCGGTGATGGCGCCGTCCTTGTAATCCTTCTCGATGCGCCGGACGTCCTTCTCGGTCAGGCCGATCAGGACTTCCTTCTCCTCCGGGATGACCAGGTCGCGCACGCCGATGGTCAAACCGGAACGGGTGGCGATGGAAAAGCCCAGTTCCTTGGCCTGGTCGAGGAAGTTAGCCGCCGCCTCGTAGCCGTGACGGGTATAAAGATCCTTGATCAGACGGCCCAGGGTGGCCCCGTTGATCTGCTCGTTTTTGTAGCCCAGCTCGGCCGGCAGCAGCTCGTTGAAGATGACCCGGCCCGGCGTGGTCTCGATGACCTGGCGGCGGATCCGGACCTTGATCGGCTGGTGGTAATCGAGCCGGCCGGCGTCAAAGGCGGCCAGGACTTCGTTCGGCCCGCTGAAGACGGTTTTGACAGCCTCCAGCTGCTCGTTCTTGAGCGTAAGGTAGTAGCAGCCCAGCAGCGCTTCCCGGGTCAGGTTGACGATCGGCTTGCCGCTGGCCGGTGAAAAAAGATGGGTGGCCGCGTTCATGATCAGCTGGGCCTCGAGCTGCGACTCCAGGGAAAGCGGCACGTGGACCGCCATCTGGTCGCCGTCGAAGTCGGCGTTGAAGGCGGTGCAGGCCAGCGGGTGCAGCCGGATCACGTTGCCCTCGGTCAGCCGCGGAAAGAAGGCCTGGATGCTGAGCCGGTGCAGGGTCGGCTGCCGGTTGAGCATGACCGGGTGGTTCCGGGTCACATCCTCCAGGATCTCCCAGACCTCCGGGTCGTTGCGTTCCAGGGCCCGCTTGGCGCTGCTGATGGTATGAACGTACTCGCGTTTGCGCAGTTCGCGCAGGATAAAGGGCGCGAAGAGTTCCAGGGCCATGTGCTTGGGCAGGCCGCACTCGTTCAGCTTCAATTCCGGACCGACCACGATGACCGCCCGGCCCGAGTAATCCACCCGCTTGCCCAGCAGATTCTGGCGGAACCGCCCCTGCTTGCCACGCAGGGCGTCGGCCAGCGACTTGAGCGGCCGGTTGCCCCGGCCCAGGACCTGCGGGCCGTGGCGGCCGTTGTCCAGCAGGGCGTCCACCGCCTCCTGGAGCATGCGCTTCTCGTTGCGGATGATGATGTCCGGGGCGTGCAGCTTGATCAGCCGTTTTAACCGGTTGTTGCGGTTGATGATCCGCTGGTAAAGGTCGTTCAGATCCGAGGTCGCGAAGCGGCCGCCCTCGAGCGGCAGCAGGGGACGCAGGTCCGGCGGGATGACCGGGATGACCTCGGAGATCATCCATTCCGGCCGGGTGCCGGTGCGCAGCAGGCCGTCGACGATCTTCAGCTTCTTGATGACGTTCTTCCGGCGTTCCTGGTTGCCTTTGTTCCGGTCCAGCTCGTTTTCCAGCTGGGCCTTCTCCTTGTTCAGATCAACCTTCTTGAGCAGTTCCCGGATCGCCAGGGCGCCCATCTCGGCCTTCAGCCCGGAGCTCCGGGCCAGGGCCTCCCGGTAGTCCTTCTCGCTGAGCAGATCCTTGAGCTTGAATCCGGAAGTGCCCGGCTCCAGCACCAGGTAGCGATCGTAATAGATGACCAGTTCCAGGGCGTTGGGCGACATGTCCAGCAGAGTGCCCATCCAGTTGTAAACGCTCTTGAAAATCCAGACGTAGCTGACCGGGGCCACCAGCTCGATATGGCCCAGCCGGGTCCGGCGCACGTCCGAGGTGGTCACCTCGACGCCGCACCGGTCGCAGACGATGCCCCGGTACTTGACCTTCTTGTACTTGCCGCAGGAGCACTCCCAGTCCTTGACCGGCCCGAAGATCTTCTCACAGAAAAGGCCGTCCTTCTCGGCCTTGAAGGTCCGGTAGTTGATGGTCTCCGGCTTCTTGACCTCACCGTGCGACCATTTGCGGATGGCCTCCGGCGAGGCCAGCCGGATGGTCACCGCCTCCCGGTTTTCAGGCCGGGCCTCGGTCTGGATATCAAAACCCAGCCCCTTGAGCTCGTTGATCAGGACGTTGAAGGACTCCGGGGTCTGGTAATCCTCGAAATCGCGGTCCTTGACGATGTTCTCGTAAACCTTCTTGCGGCCGATGATGTCGTCGCTCTTGACCGTCAGCATCTCCTGGAGGATGTTGGCCGCCCCGTAACCCTCCAGGGCCCAGACCTCCATCTCACCGAAGCGCTGGCCGCCGAACTGGGCCCGGCCGCCCAGCGGCTGCTGGGTAACCAGCGAGTAGGAACCGACGCTGCGGGCGTGAATCTTGTCATCGGCCAGGTGGAAAAGCTTCATCATGTACATGTAACCGCAGGTGATCCGTTCCCGGAAAGCGTCGCCGGTCATGCCGTCGTAAAGCTGAACCTTGCCGTCGCCCGGCTGACTGGCTTCCAGGAGCAGTTCCTCGATCTTCGCCTCGGTGGTGCTGTTGAAGATCGGGGTGGTCACCGAGTAACCGAGCGCCTTGGCCGCCCAGCCCAGGTGGGTCTCAAGGATCTGGCCGACATTCATCCGGGAGGGAACCCCGAGCGGATTCAACACCACCTCAACCGGGGTGCCGTCCGGCAGGAAGGGCATATCGGCCTCCGGCACGATGGTGGCGATAACGCCCTTGTTGCCATGGCGTCCCGACATCTTGTCGCCGACCGAAACCGGCTTCTTGATGGCGATCTGGACAACAATCTTCTTGACCACGTCGACGCCCAGGTCGTCACCCTGCTTCAGGTGCTGGATCTCCTTGCGACACTCGGCCTTGATCTCCTCGACCCGCCGCTGGAGGGTGCCGACCAGCTGGTCGACCAGCTTCTGCTTCTCGGGATCGGAAACCTTGAGGGCCTGAAGAGCGGTCAGCGAAGGACGCAGGTTCCGGTTGTGGGGCAGGACAGCCGCAAGACGTTCAACCGCCAGGTGCAGCAGCCGGCCGGTCAATTCCTTCCGCCGGGTTTCGACCGCCTTGATCTTCTCCTGGAGACGGTTGGCCCGGTCTCCGGACTTGTCCTTGTCGGTCACCCGCTCAAACTTGCGTACATTGATGACGATCCCGGAGATGCCCGGCGGCGCGTACAGGGAGGTGTTGTCGACCTCGCGCGCCTTCTCGCCGAAGATGACCCGCAGGAGGCGTTCCTCGGGGGTCAGCTCGGTCTCGCTCTTGGGCGTGATCTTGCCCACCAGAATATCGTTGGGCTTCACGTAGGCGCCGACCCGGATGATACCCTCCTCGTCCAGATTGCCCAGCAGTTCCTCGGCCACGTTCGGAATATCCCGGGTGATCTCCTCGACGCCCAGCTCGGTCTCCCGCGCCTCGAGCTCGAATTCCTTGATGTGAATCGAGGTGAAGGCGTCTTCGCGCACCAGCTTCTCGCTCAGGATGATGGCGTCTTCAAAGTTGTAGCCGCGCCAGGGCATGAAAGCGACCAGCACGTTGCGGCCGAGGGCCAACTGGCCGTCCCGGGCCACCGAAGGACCGTCGGTAAGCAGGTCGTCCTTCCTGACCCGCTGGCCCACCTTCACCAGCGGACGCTGGTTGAAAACGGTATCCTGGTTGAGGTGCTGAAACTTGGTCAGCCGATAAACCCGCTCGGTCTCCAGTTCGCCGGGCCGGGCGTCGGACTTGGCCACCACGATCTCCTCGGCGTCAACCTTGACCACCACCCCGTCCTCGAGCGACTTGAGGACCGTCCCGGAATCGCGCACCACCACCGATTCCATGCCGGTGTTGACCAGCGGGGACTGCGGGCGCAGCACCGGCAGCGCCTGCCGCTGCATGTTGGAGCCCATCAGGGCCCGGTTGGCGTCGTCATGCTCCAGGAAAGGCACCAGCGAGGTCGAAACGCTGACCACCTGGCGGGCCGAAATGTCTATGTGGGTAACCTTCTCGATCGGGACCTTGATGAAGTCATCCCAGTAGCGGACCACCACTTCCTTCTCTTGAAAACACCCCTGCTCGTCGATCAGCGTGTTGGCCTGGGCGATGTAGGCCTTGTCTTCCTCGTCGGCCGAAAGATAAACCAGCCTGTCGGTAACCCGCCCCTTCTCGACCACCCAGTAGGGGGAACGCAGAAAACCGAGCTTGTCAACCTGGGCGTGCGTGGCCAGCGAGGTCAGGATGCCGATGTTGCCGCCTTCCGGCGTCTCGATCGGGCAGATGCGGCCGTAATGGGTGTAGTGAACATCGCGGATCTCAAAACCGATCCGCTTGCGGTCGGCGAAGACCCCTTCGCCGATGGCCGTCAGGCGCCGCTTGTGGGTAAGCTCGGCCAGCGGGTTGGTCTGATCCAGCAGCTGCGAATAGGGACTGCGCGCGAAAAAGTCCTTGATGGTGGCCGAAAAAGTCCGGCTGTTGACCAGTTCCTGGGGGGTGGTCTCCTCGGCCTTGACCAGGTTCAACCGGTCCCGGATGAGGCGCGACAGGCGGGCCAATCCCACTTCAACCTGCTCGGCAACCAGTTCGCCCACCATCCGAACCCGTTTGTTGCCCAGGTGATCAACATCATCCACCGCACCCCGGTTCTGATAAAGCCCGAACAGGTAGGCCACCGTAGCCAGCACGTCCTCGCGTTCCAGGGCCGGTTCGGCGGAGTTACGGCCAAGCTTCTTGTTCAGCTGGCTGCGGCCCGCCTCGGAAAATTCGTAACTTTCCTTGGAGAAAAAGAGCTGGATTAAAAAGTCGGCCGCCTTCTTCTTGCTGGTCGGGTAACCGGGGCGCAGAACGGCGTAAATCTCCAGCATGGCCTCTTCCTGGCCGATCAGGGGCTTCTTCTTCAGGGTGGCCAGCCAGAGATCGCCCCCCTCGCTCTTCTCGATGCCCTCCGGGAAGAAGGCCTTGGTCAGTTCCTTATCATTGTTGTATCCGAGGGCCGAAAAAAGAGTGGAGGCAAAGAAACGTTTTTTGCCGAGATAGGCATGCAGAACGTTGCCGCCGTCGCTCCGGAATTCCAGCCACATCCCGCGCATCGGGATGATCCGGGCCGAGTAATCGCGGGGCGAGGGGCTATCCTCCTTGAAGTAGACCCCCGGCGAACGCTGGAGGCGGGAGATGATCACCCGTTCCACCCCGTTGATCACAAAGGTGCCGCGTTCGGTCATGAGCGGAATCGTGCCCAGGAAGACTTCCTTGGCCTCCTTGACCTGGACCAGTTCCCCGGTTCCCTTCTGGAGCTTGACCAGCCGCAGGCAAACCCGGAGCGCCGAACCCCAGGTCAATCCCTTCTCTTTGCACTCCTCGGGAGTGTAAGGCGGCGTTTCCAGCAGGTAATGGGAATATTCGAGCCGCAGCGTCCCCTCGTTGTTGCTGAGGGGAAATATCTTGTGGAAGACCGACTCGAGGCCGCGGTCCTGGCGGCGTTTATCCGGGGAGACACCCTCCTGGAGAAAAGCTCGGTAAGAATCAAGCTGCGCTTCCAAAAGGTTCGGGATGTCCGGTTCGGACAGCCTGTTTTTCCCGCCGTATAACGATTCTGCTCTTTTCATAAATTTACGCTGACTCGTTTCACTCCGAGAAGGGTGAACGACTGCCGGAAAAAGGAAACGGGCGATGGCAACCGGACCGGTTTACTTGACTTCGACCTTGGCTCCGACGGCCTCCAGCTTCTTCTTGATCTCCTCGGCTTCTTCCTTGCCCACATTTTCCTTGACCGGCTTGGGCGCACCCTCGACCAGGTCCTTGGACTCCTTGAGCCCGAGGTTGGTGATCGCCCGGACTTCCTTGATCACCGGAATCTTGTTGGCGCCGGCTTCGGCCAGGATAACGGTAAAGCTGGTCTTCTCCTCGGCCGCGGCCGCGGGAGCGGCACCGGCGGCCGGGGCACCGGCGGCCATCATCGGCATGGCCGCGCTGACCCCGAACTTCTCCTCGAGGGCCTTGGTCAACTCGGAAAGCTCCAGCACCGTAAGCTTGGCAATCGCCTCAACCAGTTCGTCCTTCCCCAACTTCACTTCGTCAGCCATCGTGACTCCTTTCCACTTGTTATGCGATTTTCCAGTTCTTTAAAAATCATTCCCCGGAAATTTAGGACGGTTCCTTCTCGCTGATCTGCTTCAGAACCGAAACCGTCTGCTGAGGCACGGCCTGAAGAATATAAATAAAGTTCGAAATCGGACCGCTGAGCGCGCCCAGGAACTGGGCCAGCACCGCTTCCCGCCCCGGCAGTTTCGAAAGCATCCGCAGTTGTTCGACACTTACCGCCATCCCATATTGAAAACCGCCCCGGGGCATGAATTTCTCCTCGCGCTCGCGGAGAAAATCGTAAATCGTCCGCGCCAGGAGCATTTCGTCGCCCTGCTTCAGGATGATCAGCCCGGTCGAACCCGAAATCAGCGGGGCGATTTCGGACTCTTCCAGCTGGTCGAAGACGCGGAAAAGCACGTTGTTTTTGCAGATTCGGAGCCGCCCGCCCTGCTTGCGCAGCTGCTTGCGGAACTCGGTGATATCCATGGCCGGGATACCCGTCAACCCGGTAAAAATAACCATTGAGGCCTCAGCCACTCCTGCTTCAGAACCTCCACCCGGGCCGACTTCGCTTCCCGGGAGAGGCCTTTTTTCCTGGTCTTGACTGCCATCTTCGGGCCCTCTCTTTAGCTTATTTTCAGTTTATGTTAAAAACGACTATTTGTTTTCCAGGACGAGAGGCAGGGAGGCGCTCATGGTGGTGCTCAGGTAGGCCTTCTTGATGAACGCCCCCTTGACCGCGGCCGGCCGGCTGGCCAGCAAGGCGTCCATGGCGGCGTTGAAATTTTCCAGCAGAGAGGCCGGTTCGAAGGAAATCTTGCCGATCACCAGGTGAACGTTGCCGTTCTTGTCCATCCGAAACTCGACCCGGCCGGATTTCAGTTCCTTGATGGTCCGGCCGATGTCGGTGGTAACCGTGCCGTTCTTGGGACTCGGCATCAATCCGCGCGGACCGAGGGTTTTACCCAGCTTGGCCACTTCCCGCAGCATATCGGGAGTGGTTACGGCCACGTCGAAATCAAGCCAGCCGCCGGCGATTTTGGGGATGTATTCCTGGGCGCCAACGAAATCGGCGCCGGCCTCCCGGGCCTCGTCCATCCGGTTGTCGGCCACCAGGGCCAGCACCCGGATGCTCTTGCCGGTGCCGTGAGGAAGGATGGCGGTGCCGCGCACCATCTGGTCGCTCTTCTTGGGATCCACGCCCAGGCGAAGCGAAATCTCGACCGTTTCGTCAAACTTGGCCGCCGGCGCCTCTTTCAGCAATCCGAGCGCCTCGACCGGGGTGTAAGTCTTGTCGCCGGTCAATTTCCGGCTGTTTTCCTGGTAACGCTTCGACCGCTTCTTCATGCCTTACTCCTTGATTTCCAAACCCAGACTCCGGGCGGTGCCCTCGATAATCCGAACGGCCATCTCCAGGTCCGAGGCGTTGAGGTCCGTCATCTTCAGCCTGGCAATTTCCGCGACCTGTTCGCGCGTCACACTGCCGATGATCTCTTTTCCGGTCTGACCGCTGCCCTTGGCCAGCCCGGCCGCCTTTTTAAGCAGGTCGGAGGCCGGCGGCGTTTTCAGCTTGAAGGTGAAGCTGCGGTCTTCGTAAATGGTGAGGACGGCCGGAATGATGGAACCCTCCTTGCCGCGGGTCGCCTCGTTGAACTGCTTGCAGAACTCCATGATGTTCACCCCGTGCGGACCGAGCGCGGTTCCCACCGGGGGTGCCGGCGTAGCTTGTCCGGCGGACAGCTGTAATTTCACCACGGTCTTGACTTTCTTGGCCATATTAGACCTTCTCCACCTGCCAGACGTCCAATTCCACCAGGGTAGAACGCCCGAAGATTGAAACGCTTACCTTTATCTTTTCTTTTTCGCTGTTGACCTCTTCGACCAGGCCGCTGAAGTTGGCGAAGGGGCCGTCCCTTATCTCAACCTGGTCGCCGCGGGCAAATTCATACTGCAGCAGCGGCTTTTCCTTGCGTTCTTCCACCAGGGAAAGGATGTTCTTGACCTCCTCCTCGGAGAGGGGGGCCGGGTTTTTGCCGTCCCCCAGGAACCCGAGGATGCCTGGAATCGTCTGGATCTCGTGCAGAATCTCCTCGTTGTCTTCCAGTTCCAGGATCATGTAACCGGGCATGAAATACTGGCTCTTGATCTTCTTTTCACCCTCGGACATCTCGGTCACCTGCTCGGTGGGCAGCAGCACGCGCTTCACCTGGTCCGGCAGCTTCGCCTGGAGGTTTTCCAGGTAGCGCTTGACTTTCTTCTCCTGCCCGCTGCGGATGTGCAGAACAAACCAGTTAGTCATAAGGGTCTCGTTGGCCCAGGCAAAGGATACCGGTGAAAAGAACGGCCGGTTATCCCAGGATGAGCCTTATCAAACGCGAAAAAAACTCGTCCAGGATACCGGCAAAAAGCGCCAGAATCAGCACCAGGAAGAGCACGAAAGCCGTCAGCTGCTCGAGCGCCTTGCGCTGGGGCCAGGAAATCTTCCTGAATTCCGACTTGACGCCGTCGAAGTAAACCCGCAATCTAAGAATCAGTTTTTCCATGTACGCAGGCCCGGAGGGAGTTGAACCCCCAACCTACGGATTTGGAGTCCGTTGCTCTGCCAATTGAGCTACAGGCCTAAATTTGTCGTCTCCGCCTCCGTCAAAACTCACTTGGTTTCGCGGTGCAAAGTATGTTTTCGGCAGGCGCGGCAGTATTTCCTGGCTTCCAGCCGCTCCTTCTTCTGTTTCTTGTCCCGGGTGGAATTATAATTCCGGCGATGGCATTCGCCGCATTCCAGGGTTATCAGTTCGCGCATGTTGGTCTCACTCGATGACGTCGGTGACCGCGCCGGCGCCGACGGTGTGGCCGCCCTCGCGGATCGCGAAACGCTGGCCCTTCTCCATCGCGATCGGCGTGATCAGCTCAACCTCGATGTTGGCGTTGTCGCCCGGCATCACCATCTCCACCCCGGCCGGCAGCGTAATGCTCCCGGTCACGTCCGTGGTCCGAAAATAAAACTGCGGCCGGTACTTCGGGAAAAACGGCGTGTGCCGGCCACCTTCGTCCTTCGACAATACGTATACCTGCGCCTTGAACTTGGTGTGCGGCGTGATGCTCCCCGGAATCGCCACCACCTGGCCGCGCCGCACCTCGTCCTTCTCGACGCCCCGCAGCAGCACCCCCAGGTTGTCCCCAGCCACGCCCTCGTCAAGCGTCTTGCGGAACATCTCGATCCCGGTGACCACCGACTTCTTCAACTCCCGCGTCAATCCCACGATCTCAACCTCGTCGCCTACCTTGGCCCGGCCCCGCTCCACCCGGCCCGTCGCCACCGTGCCCCGACCGGTGATCGTGAACACGTCCTCGACCGACAGCAGAAACGGCTTGTCTATGTCACGCACCGGGTCCGGAATATACGAGTCAACCGCGTCCATCAAACTCCAGATCGGGCCGCACTTCGGGCACTCCCGCTTCCCGCAACCGCAGTTCAGCGCCTCAACCGCGCTACCCTTCACGATCGGAATCTGGTCGCCCGGAAATTCATACTTGCTCAACAGGTCCCGCACCTCCAGCTCAACCAGGTCCAGCAGCTCCGGGTCGGTCACCATGTCAACCTTGTTCATGAACACCGCAATCGCCGGCACCCCGACCTGCCGCGCCAGCAGAATGTGCTCCCGCGTCTGCGGCATCGCACCGTCGGCCGCCGAAACCACCAGGATCGCCCCGTCCATCTGAGCCGCCCCCGTGATCATGTTCTTGATGTAGTCGGCGTGGCCCGGACAGTCTATGTGCGCGTAGTGACGCTTGTCCGTCTGGTACTCAACGTGCGTGATGTTGATCGTCAGGCCCCGCTCCTTCTCCTCCGGCGCCTTGTCAATGTCTTCGTACTTCAGAAAACTCGCCTTGCCCGCCTTCGCCAGAATCGAGGTGATCGCGCTCGTCAGAGTCGTCTTCCCGTGGTCAACGTGCCCGATCGTCCCTATGTTGACGTGCGGCTTGTCCCCCCGCTCAAACTTTTCCTTCGCCATGCCGTTCCTCCCGGGAAAACACCCGATTTGCTGATCCGTTTATTTTTTAAATTACTGCAAATTTTCGAGAAAAGAATTGTATCACAATCCGTTTCGGTCGGTCAAATCTGCCGGCCCCTTCCAACCGGGCGCCGCGGCCGCCCGGGCCAGCCCGGTTCAGCGCGCCTCGGGGCGGCGTCCCTCCGGCAGCGGTTCGTAGTGGCTCGGTTCCATCACGTAGCTGGCCCGGCCCTGGGTAAGGGAACGCAGGGAGGTCGCGTAACCAAAGAGGTTGGCCAGCGGCGCGCAAGCCCGGATCGCCCGCAGCACGCCCCGCTCCCGGATCTCCTCCACCCGCCCCTTCCGGCTGGTGATGTCCCCCAGCACGTCGCCCAGGAACTCCTCCGGGGTCATGATCTCCAGTTTCATGATCGGCTCCAGCAGGACCGGTTTCGCCTTCCGAACCGCCTCCTTGAAGCCCATCGAGGCGGCAATCTTGAAGGCGATCTCGGAGGAATCGACCGGGTGGTAGGAACCGTCGAAGAGGGTGGCCTTGAAATCGATCACCGGGTAACCCTCCAGCACGCCGGTCTCGGCCGACTCCATCACGCCCTGTTCGATGGCCCGGAAGAACTCCCTGGGCACGTCGTCGCCCTTGATCTTCTCCTCGAACTGGTTGCCGGAGCCCCTCGCCAGGGGCTCGATCCGGAGCCAGACGTCACCGTACTGGCCCTTGCCGCCGGTCTGGCGCACGAACCTGCCCTGGGCCTCGGCGGCACAGGTGATCGTCTCCCGGTAGGCCACCTGGGGCTGGCTCACCCGCGCCTCAACCTTGAACTCCCGGACCAACCGGTCGCGGATGATGTCCAGGTGCAACTCACCCATCCCGGAGATGATCGTCTGGCCGGTCTCGCCATCCACCCGGACCTTGAAGGTCGGATCCTCCTCGGAAAGCTTGGCGAGGGCGATGCCGATCTTGTCGCTGTCGGCCCGGCTCTTGGGTTCGACCGCCACCGCGATCACCGGTTCGGGGATGGTCATCTTCTCCAGCACGATCGGGTGCTTCTCGCTGCAGAGGGTATCGCCGGAACGGGTATTCTTCAGGCCCACCAGGGCCACGATCTCGCCGGCCTCGGTATATTCCAGGTCCGAACTCCGGTTGCCCTGCATGCGCAGGATCCGGTTGATGCGCTCCCGTTTTTCGCGCAGGCTGTTGTAGGTGACGGCCCCGGCCCGCAACGTGCCGGAGTAAACCCGCAGGTAGGATATCCGCCCCACATAGGGGTCGGTGGTAATCTTGAAGACCAGGCCGGCGAAATTCTCTTTCGGGGAGGGAACCCGCTGCTCTTCGCGGTCCCGGTCCGGGTCCAGACCCTTGACCGGCGGCAGGTCCAGCGGCGAAGGCAGGTAATGGCAGATGGCGTCCAGCAGGAACTGCACTCCGCGGTTGCGGAAGGAGGAACCGCAGAGCACCGGCAGGATCCGGCCGGAAAGCGTCTCCTGGCGGAGCACCTTGCGAATCATCTCGACCGAAATCGGAGACTCCTCCAGGTAGAGGGACATCAGCTCCTCGTCGCTTTCGGCCAGGCGCTCCAGGAGTTCCCGGCGCCGCTGTTCGGCCTCGTCCTTCATCGCCTCCGGCACCGGCCCCCGGACGATCTGGGTGCCCGCCTCGTCAGAGTAGGTAATGGCCTCCATCTCCAGCAGGTCGATCAGACCGGAAAATTTTTCGCCCTGGCCGATCGGCAGCTGGATCGGATAGGGATCGGCGCCCAGGCGGTCGCGGATCATGGCGACCGTCTGGAAAAAATCGGCGCCCACCCGGTCCATCTTGTTTATGTAGGCGATGCGCGGCACCCGGTAACGGTTGGCCTGGTGCCAGACGGTCTCCGACTGGGGTTCCACCCCGCCCACGGCGCAGAAGATGCCGACCGCGCCGTCCAGGACCCGCAGGGAACGCTCCACCTCCATGGTGAAATCAACGTGTCCCGGGGTGTCGATGATGGTGATCTGGTGGTCGAGCCAGTCGAAGGTAATGGCGGCCGAAGTGATGGTGATACCCCGTTCCCGCTCCTGGGGCATCCAGTCGGTCACGGTCGTACCCTCGTCCACGTCGCCCAGGCGGTAAACCTTGCCACTGTAATAGAGCATCCGCTCGGTGGTGGTGGTCTTCCCGGCGTCGATGTGGGCGATGATGCCGATATTGCGCAGGCGGGCCAGCTGGATGTGCTGCTCAACTACCTGGGCTTCTCCGTTCTTTGGCGCATCTTCCATGGTTTTCAAGGTCCCGGGTTCAGGCGCCGCCCTGTTTCAGGCGTTTGACCAACGCCGGGATGATTTCGTAGAGGTCCCCTACCAGGCCGTAATTGGCCACCTTGAAGATGGGCGCCTCGGGGTCCTTGTTGAGGGCCACGATGACGTCGGAGGTTCCCATGCCGGCCAGGTGCTGGATGGCACCGGAGATGCCGCAGGCAAAATAGAGCTTCGGCTTGACCGTCTTGCCGGTCTGCCCGACCTGGTGGGCGTAGGAAATCCAGCCGGCGTCAACGGCCGCCCGGCTGGCCCCCACCACGCCGCCCAGCGCGTCGGCCAGCCCCTTGATAAGAGCGAATCCTTCCGGCTTGCCCAGGCCGCGGCCGCCGGAGACGATGATTTCGGCGTCGGTCAGGTCGATCTCCTCGGAGCCGGGTATGATCCGGTCGAGGGTGACCCGGTTGCCGGCCGCGATCTCCGAAAAGGGCACCCGGACCGCCTCGCCGCCGCCGGCGCCGACCGGCGCCTCGTCGAAGGTGCGCGGCCGCACGGTGGCCATCTGGGGCCGGTTCTTCTCGCAGAAGATGGTGGCCATCAGGTTGCCGCCGAAGGTCGGCCGGGTCTGGGCCAGCAGCTTCGTCTCCGGGTCGATGGCCAGGCCGGTGCAGTCGGCGGTTAGGCCGGTCCGCAGACGGGCCGCCACCCGGGGAATGAAGGAACGGCCGATGTAGGTCGCCCCGGCCAGCAGGATCGCCGGCCGGTAGGTCCGCACCAGGTAAGTCAGAATAGCCGCGTAGGGCTCATCCTGGAAATGGAGCAGGGAATCGTCGGTCACCGCGTAAACCCGGTCGGCGCCGCGCTTCAGCAAGGACTCGACGCTGCCGTTCTCGGGACCGATGTAGGCGGCGCACAGAGGCTGGCCGAGGTCGCCGGCCAGCCGCCGCCCCTCGCCCAGCAGCTCAAAGGCCACCCGGGCCAGGTGGCCGGAGCGCTGCTCGGCAAAGACCCAGACGCCGCGGTAACTCTCCAGGTTCTCGGTCGACACCGCCGCCGGCTCCCGCTCGATGGCAATCGCCTCGAACCGGCAGGCCTCGACGCAGGAACCGCAGTAAGTACACTTGTCCAGGTCGATAACCGCCTTCTTCTCGACCATCGAGATTGCGTCGAAGGGACAGGCTTTGACACAGGCCCGGCAACCGGTGCATTTTTCCAGGTTTACGGTTATCTTCATGGGATTTTCAGATCAAAATTGGGAAAAGGGGGGTTACAGGAGGTTCTGGCCCTTCAATTCCTTGTAGAGACGGTCAACCAGCTCCTCGGGCTCGCCGGTGAGTTTCATTCCCTGGGTGTGGTGTTCCGGGGTCCAGACGCGCTTGACCCAGGTGGGCGAACCGGCCGACCCGGTCCGGGCCGGCTCCATCTCCAGTTCCTCCCGGCCCCAGACCTGGATCTGCGCCTTCTTGGCCTGGAGCAGGCCGCGGAGCGAGGGCAGGCGCGGCTCGGCAATCTCCTTGACCACCGTCATCACCAGCGGCAGCGGCCCCTCGATCTCCTCGTAATGATCCTCCATCATCCGGTTAACCCGCAACCGGCCCTCCTTGAGCTCCTCGACCTTGCTCACGAAGCCCAGGAAAGGCCAGCCGAGGTGCTCGGCCATCTCCGGCCCGACCTGGCCGGTGGAACCGTCCATCGCTTCCCGGCCGCAGACCACCACGTCCACCGGCGCCAGCTTCCGGACCAGCGCGGCCAGTGTGTAGGAGGTGGCCAGGGTGTCGCTGCCGGCGAAATCCCGGCTCGAAAGCAGGATCGCCTGGTCGAAGCCCAGGCTCATCGCCTCGCGCAGGGCGGCCTCGGCCTGAGGCGGCCCCATGCAGGCGACCACCGCCCGGCTCCCGAAGCTCTCCTTGAGCCTCAGGGCCGCCTCCATGGCGTACCGGTCGTAGGGGTTGATGATGCTGGGCACCCCTTCGCGGATGATCCGGTTGGTCTCCGGATCGATCCTGACCTCCATGGTGTCCGGCACCTGCTTGATAAAAACGATAATCTTTTCCATAAGCCTTGTAAGTAATTCTCTTCCGGGACTTCCCGCCCGTTAAAATTAAACACAAGATTATAATTATACCATCTACCCCTTAATCACCGCAAAGGGAACCAGCCGGGCCACCCGACGAGCCAGGCCGCCGCCCTCAACCGCCTCGATCACCTGCTCCACGTCCTTGTAGGCCTCAGGCATCTCCTCGGCCAGGCCGCGCAGGCTGGGCGCCCGGACCGCCACGCCCCGAGCCGCCAGTTCCTCCACCGCCGAACGTCCCTTCATGCTGCGCACCGCCGAACTTCGGGACAGGCTGCGGCCGGCGCCGTGGCAACTCGAACCCCAGGCCTCCTCCAGGGCCGCCGACGTGCCAACAAGCACATAAGAAGCAGTCCCCATCGTCCCCGGAATAAGCACCGGCTGTCCAACTGCCCGGTAGTCGGCCGGCACCTCGCTCCGGCCGGCCGGAAAGGCCCGGGTCGCCCCTTTGCGGTGTACCAGTACCCGAACCTCCCGGCCCTCAACCCGATGACTCTCAAAGCGGGCGATATTATGAGCAATATCATAGACCGTAACCAATTCCAAATCGCTGCGTTCCAGGCTTCGGGCCAGCGCCTGGCCGGCGTCATGGGCGATCAACTGCCGGTTGGCAAAGGCAAAGTTGGCAG
>Ga0209605_1000916_pt1 | contig 35264 bp, 37 predicted proteins | sample AD_UKC035_MetaG_FD_184408 | JGI IMG/M metagenome (GOLD analysis project Ga0209605, IMG submission 184408) | Active sludge microbial communities of municipal wastewater-treating anaerobic digesters from USA - AD_UKC035_MetaG (SPAdes) (version 2) | ecosystem: Engineered > Bioreactor > Anaerobic >...
CCAGCGCCGCGGCGCGATGAATCGGCGACAGGATCATGTCTCCTAGTGTGGAGCGCAACGTATCCAATTTGAGACGATGTTCTTTGACGGTTTCCATGAAGAAGGTGGGCAGCACACTGAACAATCCACCCTCCTAGCCTTTTTCGGACGCGAGCCGTTTCATAGTCTCCAACACCTGGCGTGCACCATCCGAACCCAACGCCTCTGCTGGTGTGGTGACAATCACCAAATCGCTCGCCCACAACACCCGTTCCTGAATGCCACCCAGACTTGGATCTGTGTCCAATCCCAGGTAGTGATATTGGTGGGCGCAAAATCGTTCCAACGCTTCCCGCACCCACGAGATGGATTTGCCCTGCGAGTTGATCATCGCCTGCACATCGGCAGTTTGCTTGTTGCCAGGTAGCAACCAGAAGTTTTCACGTTCTGTGCTGATAATCTTTCCCTGGATGTATGCGATCTCGCTTGCGCCAGTATCCATCGTGAGCAGGGAATAGGCAGCAGAGCTTGGTGGCAGATGCAAGGCAGGCGCTGCCTGTCCTTGTGGATCGAAATTCAGTAAAAGCGCTCTCTTTCCCCGTAGTGCCAGTCCATGTGCCAAGGTGACAGCGGTGGTGGTTTTCCCAACCCGCCTTTTTGGTTTGCGATTGAAATTACAGTGGTCATCAATATTCCTCAAAGTGTTTGAAGTTTGGGTTTCACTGGCAGATAAGAAACTTAGAAACCGGTGATGATATTTGCCAGAATAATTTGTAGCAAGAGGCACAAGTCCATTAATGGCGATGACAATTAAATGCTAAAAAGGGATGGGGATAACCTTGTATGTCGTTTATCTTGGTAATACTTACGTTCGCTTACAGACACAGGTTGGAGACCCCCTAAAAGAATCCAATAAACTTTCTGGCATGAGTTATGAAAAGAATATATCCACATATACAAAATATCTGTTGGATTTGCTTGGCATGTTATCTCTGATCTTTGTATCGTCAGATAGCGGTGGGAGTTTTGGGAGCATATGATTTGATGACTATAGATAATGCTTCCAATGACGAATCCCTGGATCGTGCACTCGTCAAATGCCTGCGATTATTTGCAAAGCATGGTCGCAAAATCCGGCATGAAAGGTTTTCTCCCAAAGAAGATTACCTGGACCGTGAAAGGGAAACAAAAGACTCGGGTAATTGCGAGTCGGCTCAAGTGAATAGCACCACAGATATACATATTGACGGAAAGGTTTAATCTACAAGGGAATTGATATTTACAATTGAATAGGGCATTATGCGGCGTGTATAATTCCACGTATGAGCATCGAAACGTCCAAGAGTGGCGAAGAATGGCTGACTGTTCAAGAGGCTGCAAAATTGACCAGCTATCATGCTGAGTATTTGCGCCTTCTCATTCGAGAGGGGAAGATTGCTGCCCGCAAATTTGGACCTGTCTGGGCAATAAACAAATCCTCTTTGCTGACATATTTGAAGAGCGCTGAAAAATCTTCGGACAAACGACACGGTCCGCGGTAAAAAATACTGCGGTTGGGCTTGTCTGTGGCTTGTCATAATTACATTGTAATGATACAATGTAACTGTACGTAATAACGGGCGTGTAAAGTGCGCTAACACGATACGCGCCCTAACCCAACCCACCGACATGAGCGGTAGGCGGGCTATTCGTAATTATAGCCTCTACAAACGCCCTGGTGGGATTCCATCGGGCGTTTCGCTTAAGCCGGAGAAGCGGGGTGCCCAAGAGAGGTCAATGATGCTTACGAATACTACGTTCCAAGTCTCCAAAGTAACTCGCAGTAGCTTGCCACCAAATATATCGGATGTTTTGATCAGTGTTCGCTAGGAATGGGAGTCTGTCGCAGGAGGGACGAGCCTTCTGCACTGTGAGAGCCCGGTCGGTTTGCTTCTTTTCGATATTGTTGCAAAACTTGACATTCCTGCCGAAGAGCAACGTCATTTGCTTGGACCAGCATTGTTCAACGAAGTGACTGAATTCGTGACAAACCAAGGTTGATTCAAAGAAGGGGATGTGCCGGCGCATCCCCTTCTTTCATATTGATATATATCTCATGAAATTCTACATGGAGTAGAACAATGACTAAAAAAGCAGCAATTTACGCTCGTGTTTCGACAGATGATCAAGCTGACAAAGGGTACAGTTTACCAAGCCAGTTGGATGGTTGTCGGCAGTATATCGAACAATTAGGGTACTCAATTGTGGCTGAGTTCAAGGAAGATAATAGTGGCGCCATTCCAGTTGCTGACCGCACACAGGGGAAGCGTCTGGCAGAAATGGTGAAGTTTCGCGAGGTGGATGCCGTGGTTGTGCATCAGGTGGATCGCTTGTCGCGTGACATCGTAGACCTGCTTGCCACAGTCCGAAACTGGCTTCGTGCGGGAGTTGAAGTATATGCTCTTGATGTTGGGAAGATCGAGAGCGAATTGGACATTGTTCTCGTCATCAAGGGATGGCAGGGGAGTGATGAACGAAAGAAAATCAGAGAACGCTCTATGCGGGGAAAAAGAGCAAAAGCACGTACTGGAAGGGTGGTAGGAACACGGGCGCCTTACGGATATGATCATATTCGCGATGAGAATGGAAAGGTAGTGAATTTTAAGCCGTTTGAGGAAGAGGCAAAAATCGTGCAATTGATCTATCAATGGTATGTTTATGGTGATGAATCTGGTCGGCGACTTTCAGCAGGTGGGATCGCCAAGAGATTGTCCGAAATGCGTATTCCGACCCCCGGCGAAACAAACTCTGGTTATCACCGTTCCCGTGGAAGCGGTATGTGGCACACTTATACGGTCCTTTCGGTGATTGAGCGTGAAACCTATGCCGGAATTTGGCGGTTTGGAGTCCGTATTGGTCCAACCCGCAATGAACGCCCAAAAGAGGAATGGATTGAAGTCGAGGTTCCTCAATTGGTAGATCGCGAAACCTGGGAAGCTGCGCAAGAATTAAGAGGGCAGAACAAGCGTTTTTCGCGACGCAATAAGCGGCATGATTACCTGCTAAGTGGACTAATTCGTTGTGTCTGCGGAAGAGCGATGAGCGGTGAGTATTTTAGCGATCATCAGTATTACACATGTACTTGGCGGAATAATCATCATAGCCACCTGGAAGAAAGAACTTGTTGGGCGCGTTCTGTTCGTGCCGACGCCATTGAGGTGGATGTTTGGGATAGCATCATTGATCTCTTCAGTAACCTCGAAAAATTAGAAAAGCAATTACGGATTGCCCAACAAGAGGAATTGAATGCGCTAGATCCAAAATTGGAGGAGTTGAACGCTGTAGAAGCAATGATGATTCAGACCGAAGCCGACGCTGTGGAGATTGGCCAGGCGCTAAAACGCGCGACTGGACTGGTAGCAAAAAGTTTAGAACAGAATATGGCAGAAGTAAATCAGAGATATGATGCTTTATGTAAGCGACAGGGCGCTTTACAGACAGAATTAAGCGTTACCCAGTTGACGGACGGCGCCATTCAGGGTGTGATTGAATTTGCTCAGGATGTTTTTGTAGGAAAAGAGAATGCTGACTTTTATGTCAAAAGGCGAAATCTCGAAATATTGAAGGTTCAGGTCGTAGTCGATAAAGGGAGATTTACAATTTATAGTGCCGCAGGGGAAATTTCCGGAGAGATCCGCAAACTACCAAAAGCTACGCGATGGGGCGGTCCCGGTGGTGGAGGTGTGACAAACTTGCGTTGACGAGAACCATGCCTTCCCTGATTCCGCTTTCGCGTAGGGGGAGTTCCACATCGGGCGTGATGTTGACGAAGCCGCGCCTCGATGGGATATTGAACCAGAGTTCCTTGCGAAAAGATTTCATGATGGTTTCTCGTTGCGGAAAAATGTTTGTATAATACCTATGTAAAGTATTATAAATCTCTCTCGTTGAACCGACAACAAATCATAGGATCGCTTGCCCCTCATGCGCCTCAAAGCCGACATTCTTCTCTTCATTGTAGCCATCATCTGGGGGACGGGATTTGTCGCGCAGGGAATAGCGGCGCAGTACCATGTCGCTTATCTATTCAACGGCGTGAGTTTCATGCTCGCCGCGTTGATTTTGTTTCCGTTCATCCCGAAAGCGACGCGTCAGGCGAAGATCACAAAAGAACAATGGAAGTGGATGTTCATCGCGGGCGCGATCCTGTTTTTCGCCACAGCCTTCCAACAGGTGGGGCTGTTCTACACCAAGGTTGCCAACGCGGGTTTCCTCACCAGCCTCTACGTGGTGTTCACTCCGTTCTTGTTGTGGATTCTCTTCCGCGAAAAACCTCATTGGGTGGATCTGCTCGCGGTCGCGCTCGCCGGAGTGGGGGCGTACTTCCTATCCGCGGCGGGGCAGTTTGAGGTCCAAAAAGGCGACGCGCTCGAAGTCATCGGCTCTGTGTTTTGGGCTATGCACGTCGTCGTGCTGGGACGGTTCGCCTCCAAATTTGAATCCGTTTCGTTTGCGGCGGGTCACTTTTTCATCAGCGGACTTCTCAACCTCCTCTGCGGACTCGCCCTCGAAGACGTTTCGCAACTGACGGCTCTTCCGCTCGTCGGCGCGATTCTTTTCCGCGCCTCGATCTCGGTCGGCATTGGGTACACGCTTCAAGTGTGGGGACAAAAACACACGCCTCCTACCGACGCCGCCCTGATTCTCAGCCTTGAAGCGGTCTTTGCCGCCCTCGTAGGTTGGCTCGCGCTGAGTCAAACCCTCCTCCCAATTCAGATAGTTGGATGTGTGGTCATCTTCGTTGCAGTTTTGTTCGCGCAAATTAAAAATTGGAATTCAAGTAAAATTGAAATACCTTATCCATGAAGATCTTCTTTGAACCGCAAAGTGCGCTAAGTGCGCCAAGAAAATCTTTTAAACTTTGCGTTCTTCGCGCTCTTAGCGGTTAATAGCAAAAATGACGGCAAAAGTTATTTTAAACCCCTACTCCAACCGCTGGAACTCGCAAAAACGCTGGCCCGAAGCCGAAGCCGCGCTAAACGCCGCGGGCGTCAAGTTTGAGTTGGCTGTCTCGCAGCACAAAGGACAGATCGTCGAACTTGCCGCGCAAGCCACGCGTGAAAAATTCTCGCCGATCATCATCTCGGGCGGCGACGGTTCGCTGGGCGACGCGGTCAACGGGTTGATGCAAGCCTCATCCGCGAATGAGACGATTGGTCCGTTGGGAATCATGCCGACGGGTTCTGCGAACGATGTCGCTTTCGCGTTGGGTCTACCGATGAATCTCAACGAAGCCGCGCGCGCGATCGCAAACGGAAAGACTCGCGCGATGGATCTCGGCAGGCTGAATAATAAATATTTCATCAACAATTCGGGAGCGGGGCTTGAGCCGTACGTCACCCTCAAGCATGAAAAGATCCATTGGATCAAAGGTATCGGGCGTTACCTCGTCGCGGCGGTGCAAGGCATTATGGATAAACCCGAATGGGCTGGAAGACTTAAATGGGACGCCGGCGAATACAATGGAAAATTTTCGCTCATCTCCATAGGTAACGGACGACGCACAGGCGGATTCTTTATGACGCCGCACGCGAATCCTTTCGACGGGAAGTTGACCCTCGCTTTCGGCCATCGCTCCACGCGACTTGGACTCTTTCAGGCTTTGCCCCGCGCGTTCAATGAAGACAAAGGCAGTTATGTTGAAATGGACGGGATGCGCGAAGTGCACACAACGAAAATTTCCCTTCATCTCGATTCACCCTCTCCTGCTCATACAGATGGCGAATTATTGCCTGAGTGGATTCAAGATTTTGAATACGAGATACTACCCCAAAAACTAAACATACTTGCGGCATAGAATTTAGCGACAGAGACCACAAAGCCATCAAAGAAACAACTCAAAACCTCTGCGTGCTCTGTGGCTAGGATTTTTAATGAGCGACCTCTCCTTTCACCCTCTTACTCGAAATCTCTGGAACGACTTCGAAGAACTCTTTGGCTCTCATGGCGCGTGTGATGGATGCTGGTGTATGTATTGGAAACTACGCGGCAAAGCCTACGATGACGCAAAGGGCTACGAAACGCGGCAGTTGCATAAAAACCAGTTGAACGACGGCGTTGTCACAGGTTTGCTCGCGTACCTGCATGGCGATGTGGCTGGCTGGGTGGCGGTCGAGCCGCGCGCGGCGTATGAAAAGCTGGCGCACTCCAAAATTCTCAAGCCAGTGGACGGTCAGGAAGTCTGGTCGGTGCCGTGCTTTTTTGTCGCGAAGAAGTTTCGCAAGCAGGGCATCAACGTCGAGTTGTTGAAAGCCGCGGTTGGGTATGTCAGATCGAAGGGCGGGAAGATCGTCGAAGGTTATCCTGTGGAGACTGCGAAACCGATCGCGCCTCCGTTTGCGTTCACAGGGATGGCATCCGCATTCGAGCGGGCGGGCTTCAAAGAGGTTGCGCGCAATTCCCCCACGCGTCCGATCTTTCGGTTTGTCATTGAGTAATTTTGGCTCCCCCGTAATTAACGGGAAAGAGCTTTACCACGAAGGACACGAAGTACACAAAGGGAGAAAAGAGCCCTTGCGATCATAGGTTTTTCCTTTGTGACCGTTGTGTCACTTCGTCAGGCTCAGTGCAAACCTTTGTGTTTGAAAAGAGTTTTTACGTTAAAAACGGTGGAACCGTAATTTTTTACCAAGGCCGTGAAGTTAAAAATTCTTTGCGTTCTTAGCGGGCTTCGCGGCTCAAAGGTTATTGCACACGAGAGAAAATGGCATTTCAAGATATACGCAAAATGCGCAAAGGATGGACTTGGGAGGATATTCGCTTCCTCATTTTGCTTTTCCTTGCCCTTGCCGCGTTGCTTGCGTTGAACATCTTCCTCGCGCGGACACTGCCCGGCGGCGAGTGGTTATCGGTGCGTTGGAATGGCGCGCGCGCCTTTATGTTTGAGGGTGTTGAACCATACAGCGCGGCCGTCGCCGAGCGCGCGCAGTCATTGGTCTATGGGCGAACCGCGTCGGTTAGCGAGTATGGCTATGTGCTGAACGATCCGTTTTACATTGTGTTGTTATACGCGCCGTTGGCGGTCTTCAGCGATTTTTCGATCGCGCGCGGAATTTGGATGCTCTTCGCCGAAGCCGCATTGGTGGGAACCGTTTTGCTTACCCTGCGCCTTCTTGAATGGCAGGCTCCGCGCTGGGCGCTGATATGCCTTGTGGCCTTTTCGTTATTCGGTTACTACAGCCTTTTGCCTCTGATCTCCGCGTCGCCCGCAATATTTTTCACCTTCATCTATATCTCGGTTCTGCTCGCGCTCCGTTCCTTCAATGATGAACTCGTCGGCGGATTGCTTGTCCTTCTCATCTATCAGTGGGAAGTCGGCGCGTTATTTTTTCTGTTCATCGTCATCCTCGTTGTTGCCAATAAACGCTGGGCGGTGTTGACCGGTTTCGGCATGACCCTTTTCGTACTGCTCGCGGTATCTTTCTTGATGAAGCCAGACTGGTTCCTCCCGTACATTCGCGCGACGCTATCGGATTGGTATCGCGGCGCGGCGTTGAACCTCAACTCCATGTTGGAATTTTGGTTCCCCGCTTCCCGGCTTCCCTTGGGCGCGATCTTCTCCGTCGTTTTGCTCGTTATTGTTTTCATCGAAATGTTTCGCGCGGCGCAGGAGCATTTTCGCCGAATTACGTGGGTCGCTTGCCTTGCGCTGGCCGCAACCCCTTTGCTTGGCTTTCCAATTTTCCCATCCAACTATGCGACGTTGTTACCCGTTTTTATTTTGATTCTCCTGCTTGTATCCGAGCGCTGGAATCGTCGCCAGATCATAGCGGGCTTGATCGTGCTTGTCAGCGGTTTTCTTGTTCCTTATGGCTTGTACTATGCGTCGTTTGTTTTTACATCATACGCCTACAAAGATTTACTCGCGACCCTTCCCTCTATTGCGGCTATCCTCGCCCTGTATTGGATGCGCTGGTTTGCCGTCCGTTCGCCGCGCACGTGGTTCGATCAAGTGGGGCTTCGTAAATGAACTGGCGTCATTTCCTGATTCTCTTCCTCGTTGGCTTGGCTGTCCCATTCGCGATCTCGCGCTATCAAAGCCTGCCGGGCTACATGGATGCCGATTATTATTTTGGCGGCGGCATTCAACTCGCGCAAGGCAAAGGCTTCACCGAACCCTACATCTGGAATTACCTCAGCGACCCGCAAGGACTCCCCAATCCCTCGCACACCTATTGGATGCCGCTGGCGTCTATCGTCTCCGCGCTGGGGATGTGGATCACGGGACTCACCACTTACGCGATAGGACGCGCTCCGTTCATCCTCCTTTCAGCCTGTGTGCCTATCCTGATCGCCATTCTCGCTTACGACGTTTCTCGTCAAACCCGCCTTGCGATGGTTTCAGGCTTGCTTTCGATCTTTTCAATGTACTACGCGCCATTCATGCCCGTCCCCGACAACTATGCCATCTTTATGATTCTAGGCGCGACCTTTTTAATCCTCGCTCCTCGTAATGAAAAATGGATTCCCCTTGCCCTCGGCGCGCTCGCCGGCTTGTTGACTCTCTCGCGCAGTGACGGTCTGCTTTGGCTTGGTCTAGCCGGACTTGCTGTGCTGTGGAAAACCTTCAATGCGCAATACGCGATCCGCAGCGCTTTCGCCCAACAAGCCCGAACAACAGTGTTCGACGGCTTACTTACACTCCTTGGCTACCTCCTAACCATGGGCTTCTGGCACTATCGCAATTTCACCTTGTTTAACTCATTTCTCGCCCCCGGCGGCGGACGCTTGCTCTGGCTTGAGAATTACAACCAGACCTTCATCTACCCACTCGGCGGGTTAACGCGCGAAGGATTTCTTCAAGCAGGCTGGAACGTCGCCTTGCAAGACCGGCTTGCCGCGCTTATATCTAACTTGAACCTCACAATCGGCGCGCAAGGCGAAATTTTTCTTCTTCCCTTCATTATCATTGGGCTATGGGGTATGCGAAAGGAATTGCGGGCAAAGATCGCGGTGACAGGTTGGCTGATCCTTTTTACAGTGATGACGGTCGTCTTTCCATTCGCGGGTCCGCGGGGTAGTTTCTTCCATGCCGGCGCCGCGTTTCAGCCGATGTGGTGGGTTGTCGCGCCGATCGGGTTGGATGCCGTGCTCTCGTGGGCCCGGAGTCGCGGTCATTTCAAAGACGAGAACGCCCCCTTTGTATTTCAAGGCATCCTTGTTTTTCTGGCTGTGCTCATGACGTTTTACCTCGTGAATCTCCGCGTGATTTCCAAAGGTTGGGCGCAGGATGATGCCGTGTATGCGGAGGTGGAGAAAAAATTTCAGGAAAATGGAATCAGCCCGAATGATGTGGTGATCGTTCGTAATCCGCCTGGGTACTTTATTTCATCGGGTCGCTCAGCGATCGCGTTGCCGTTTGGGGATGAATCAACGATCTTGGCCGTCGCGGAAAAATTCGACGCGCGTTATCTTGTCCTTGAAAAGGAAGGCACGTATGACGCAATCCGGGATTTATACGACAAACCGCAAGAGAACCCGAACTTCATTTTGGTAGGAGAAGTCGATGGCGCGCGCCTCTATTTCATCGAAGCCATACCTTGATTGGCGCGTGATTGTCGCGTTCGCAGCGCTCATTGCCGTGGGGTTATATTTGTTGATGAGCGCCATGATCGTTCGCGTCGGCTTTCCACTTGATGACACGTGGATTCATCTCACTTACGCGAGAAATTTTGCCGAACATGGCGAATGGGCGTTTCGGCTCGGCGAACAATCCGCTGGTTCCACGTCGCCGCTTTGGACGTTATTGCTCTCGATTGGATATGTGCTTCATCTTGCTCCCTACGCGTGGACATTTTTCCTCGGCTGGTTGATGTTAACCCTGCTCGCAATTTTTGCCGAAGCCAGCGCGCGAAAATTACAGACGGGTTATCAACCTCGCATCCCATGGGTGGGTATCTTTTTTACGTTTGCCTGGCATCTCACGTGGGCGGCAACCTCCGGTATGGAAACTCTGCTCCACGCGTTATTGATCTTTCTTGTTCTGACGTCCCTCATTCGCGGCTCGAGTCGCTATGCAATGTTGGGTTTGTTTGCGGGCCTCAGCGTGTGGGTTCGCCCCGATGGAGCGACTTTGCTGGGACCAATTTTGTTTACGATTGCATTCAATGAAAAAAGTTGGTTCTCGCGCGGCAGATCGGTTATATCTGCGCTTATCGGTTTTGGGGTTTTGTTCCTCCTGTATTTGTTGTTCAATCTCGCGCTTTCTGGCAACCCGATGCCAAATACATTCTACGCCAAGCAAGCGGAGTATCAAGCCGGCTGGCTTAGTCAACCGTTGAAAGATCGTCTGGTCGATTATTTATTGCCCATTTTTGCGAGTCCGTTCATTGCTTTGTTCCCCGGCGCAGTCGGATGGGTGGGCGGGGCAATTCGAAATCGAAATTGGGGCGCGTTGGCTGGGGTTATCTGGTTTATGGGGTACATCCTGATCTACTTTCTGCGATTGCCTCCCTATCAACACGGGCGTTACATTATCCCCGCCTTTCCCATCCTTTACCTGTGGGGATTGTTGGGCATGGTTGGGTTTATGCAGAGCGCAAAATTGAATCTGCGTATGAAATTGTTGTGGAAGACTCTGGTCGCGGCATTGTTGGTTGTATTCTTCACCCTCGGCGGGTTGCAAAATGCGGACGATGTATTTTGGGTGGAGAGCGAAATGGTTGCCACAGCCAAGTGGGTAAATCAAAACATACCCCCCGCCGCCACCCTCGCCGTTCATGATATTGGCGCGATGGGGTATTTGGTCTCAAATCCGCTAGTTGATCTTGCCGGGTTGGTCGACCCGGAAGTGATCCCGTTCATTCGAGACGAAACCAGGCTGGCAGATTACCTAAATGATCGCTCGGTCGAATATCTGATCGTTCCTCCGGGCTTTTATAAAGAGCTTATCGAAAACCGCGAAATCATTTTTATTTCGGGGGAGGCTTCATCCTCTACAAATCCCAATGAACACATGCTGGTCTTAAAATGGAAGTGATGAATGCTAAAACGATATTGAAATGCGTGTGCAAACCCGTCAAATTGCCCCCATGTTCCACATGTGCTATACTCCGGTTCACAGTTAATTATGGGATTGAAATATGAATGAAATTACTCTGATCGTCGCAGACGACCACCCGTTATTTCGACAGGGGGTGGTGGATGCGCTGTCCCTGGAACGGGATTTTCGGATTTTGTCTCAAGCCTCAGATGGGAATGACGCGCTTGATCAAATTCGGTCGTTGAAGCCCAACGTGGCGATCCTTGATGTGAACATGCCCGGTTTGAATGGTCAGCAAGTTACGCATCACGTATCCTCCGATCGCATTCCGACCCGGGTTGTTTTGCTTACCGGCTACGACGATGTCGAGCAGGCGATCCACGCAATGATCGCAGGCGCGGCTGGATATTGCGCAAAAGATATTGAGCCCGACGTGTTGGCGCGTACGATTCGAGCCGTTTCTGAGGGCAGATATGCTGTTGGCGGGAATGTGTTCAACCGACGCGAACTCGATCACTGGATTGACGAACAAATGGAAGGCACGCGTCGATCCTACAGTGAGCCTGGCGCGCCATTTCATCCTTTATCGGACCGTGAAATGGAAGTCCTCAGTTGCGTTGTGCGTGGCATGAGCAACAAGGAAATTGCTGGTCTGTTAGGAATTAGTCACCAGACTGTGAAAAATCACGTTACCTCGATCCTCCGCAAGTTTGGCGTTGAAGACCGCACCCAGGCAGTCGTCTATGCCCTGAAGCGCGGTTGGGTTAAGTTACAATTCGACCAAGAAAAAACCCAGGAGTAATATATGTCTGTGGAAATCGAATCGCCCGCCGGCGAGTTGGACATTCAGACCGAACTTGATGAAACAGTCCGAGCGTTGCGTGAGATCACCTTGATGATCGAGCAAAGTCAGGTTGAGGTCTCTAAACTTTCCCAGCGAAATGCGGCAATTACCACACACCTGCAACAAGTTCAGAATCAATTGGATAAAATGCCCCAGCAGGAAATCCGAAATGCCTACGATTCTGCCCTGGATGCCCAGCAACGACTGTTTGTTATGCGAGGGCAGTTGGAAAAGCTCCAAAGCGAAAAAACTCACCTCGAACGGTTCAAATCGGCGCTTGAACGAGCAAGCACAATGACCGCAGGCGGCGGAGCGGTTGCCGCTTCATCCGGATCGACATCAAAAGCACCCATGGCAAGCGTCGAGATGCTGGTCAATGCGCAGGAAACCGAACGCCAGCGTCTATCGCGCCAAATACACGATGGACCTGCGCAAGCGCTCTCGAATTTCATCCTCCAGACCGAGATCGCCATGCGCCTGATGGATGTAGATACAAACCAGGCTCGCGATGAATTGAATAATTTGAAATCGTCCGCGATGGGCACATTCCAGAAGGTGAGAAATTTTATCTTTGAATTGCGCCCGATGATGTTGGACGACTTGGGTTTGGTTCCCACGCTCCGACGCTATGCCGATGCTTTCAGGGAACAGACAAGTATCGATGTGACCATCACGGTTACCGGTAATGAGCGTCGTTTGCAACCGTATCTCGAAGTCATGTTATTCCGCGCCATTCAAGAACTGCTTGGGAACTCTGCTCGTCATGGGCAGGCTACCCAGGTGAAGGTGCTGATTGACTTGGGAGAAGATCGAATCCGCGTCAGTATTGATGACAATGGCAAGGGGTTTGATCCCGATAGCGCGCTTCAGAATAACAGCCTTGGGCTAAAATTGATTCGTGAGCGGGCTGAAATGTTGGGCGGGAATTTCGAAATCGACAGTTCCCCGGGAAAAGGCGCGCGCGTTTCTTTTGCGGTCTCGGCGCGATCGTAGGTTTCAAAGTCGTTAGGTGAAGATAACAGGATTGTAAGCGATTCCCGCCTTCTCAATCTTGATTTTTAACCCATGTTGAATACAATAGAAACAACACTGAGGAATGCCTCAGGAAAATATTTCAGAACAAAAGGAGATTTCATCATGTTATTCGCACCCAAAGAAAAAGGTCAAGGCTTGGTTGAGTATGCCATCATCATTGCTCTCGTGGCGATCGTTGTGATTGCGGTTATGCAGTTGCTCGGACCCAAGATCGGCAATACCTTCTCCAGCATCAACGACTCCCTGCCGTAACCCCACGCTGACCCGTAAAAAAGTAGGACTCTGCCACCGGCAGAGTCCTACTTTTTTACTAATTTGCCATTATTGCCCCTTGTTTATGCTGTATAATCACAGGAAAGATGGACATACCAGCTTGACGGATGAATAGTCAAGAGAGGAGATCTGAAATATGCGTCGCGGACGATTACTAATCTTCGTTGTATTAATTCTTGTAGTGGGGCTGGGAGTTTTGTTCGTTGCCCTCAATTTGTTCGCCCCTGCCTCACAGCAGCCAGCAACCCAAACGGCTGTAACGGAAATCTACTACGCCGCCCAGAACATTCCCCAAGGCGCCGAAATTACGGCAGATTTACTCGGCAAGTTTTCCATTCCCTCGGCGAATGTTGCAGAAGTGATGTTTACCGCAGGCGAAGAGGCGAATTTAGTGGGTCAGACCGCTCGGTTCACCTTGGAGCAGGGTGTGGTGATTACCTCATCCATGGTGGGGTCAAAACCGGTTGAAATTTCCGGTCCCGCCTGGGCGGTTCAAATCCCGACAGGCATGGTGGCGATTACGATTCCGACGAACCGACTTGCCACAGCCGGCTACGGCATCAATGATGGCGCCCATGTCAACGTCAATGCCTGTATGTTATTTATTGATATTGACCCATCGTATCAAACCATTTTGCCCAATCGCACTTCAGTCGTTAGTGGAACAGGGTTTCCTCCCGATGCTCTGCCTGTTCTATCCGCCGCCGCAGTTTCTGGTGGCGAGGCTTCAACTCAGGGGCGAGTGGAACTTGATCCCACGTTTCAACAGCCGTTTTATGTGATTCCGTCCGAAGCGCAACGCCCTCGCATGGTTTGTCAAATGATCTTGCAGGATAAGGTTGTGATGAAACTCGGCAATTTCACGTTGGCGGCTCCCTCGGCAGATCCGAACGCCACTCCATCTCCTGCTCAAGCGCAGGAACAAGCGGCGCCGGATATTATTACCATCATGGTTGACCCTCAGGATTCGATCTATTTGAATTACCTGATGTACAACGGGGCGCTCATCACCATGACCTTACGCAATCCGAATGACACCTCCCGAATCGAAACACAAGCGGCAACGCTGACCAATTTGTTGACGAAATACGGAATTTCCCTTCCTTCAAAACTTCCCTATACTACTGGTCCACGAGTTGATATCTTGACCCCGCCTGTATTACCGAACGACACCGTGCCGGCAGAGCCTTAATCGAGTATTGTTGATTATCAATCATTAGAGGTTGATCATTCATGGCCCCAGGCGACAAAATAAAAGTCCTGATCGTTGATGATATTTCCGAAACACGAGAGAATGTTCGGAAACTATTGCAATTTGAATCTGATGTTGAGGTTGTTGGCGTTGCAAGAACCGGCAAAGAGGCAATTCAGACATCTTTGGAGGTACAGCCGGATGTTGTTTTGATGGATATCAACATGCCGGACATGGATGGGATTGCCGCGACGGAAGCCATTCGAGCCAAACAACCTGCCGTGCAGGTGGTTATTCTCTCGGTTCAAAACGATCAAAATTACATGCGGCGGGCTATGCTTGCCGGAGCGCGTGATTTTCTCACGAAACCTCCCATGGGAGACGAGTTGATCTCTGCGATCCGACGGGCTGGCGCTATGGCGATCAGTGAGAAGGCGAAAGCCGCCCAGGTGCAGGTGGCGCCTGCCATGGGATCGATGGCTGGGACTAATTACTCGTATGGCACCAAAGGGAAAATTGTAACGATTTACAGCCCTAAAGGCGGTGTCGGTTGCACCACCATTGCTGTGAATCTTGCCCTTACCCTAAACAACGAGGATACCCGCGCCGCCTTGGTAGACGCGAATCTTCAGTTTGGTGATGTGGCTGTCTTTGTCAATGAGCAGGGTAAGAATACCATTGCCGATCTGGCCCCGCGCGCAGAAGAACTTGACACGGAGATCGTTGAGGAAGTCATGGTAAAACACGCAGCGTCCGGGTTGCACATCCTTGCCGCTCCCAGTCGCCCGGAGTATGCCGAAAAGGTCACCGGCGAGCAGTTGTCTAAGGTGCTCGAGTATCTGCAAAAGCTTTATCCATATGTGGTAGTTGATACATCACCCTATCTGACCGATAATGTCCTTTCTATTCTTGATATTAGCGACATCATCATTCTTGTCACTTCCCAGGATATACCCTCGATCAAGAATTGCCGCCTATTTTTAGACCTTCTTCAAACCATGGGCGTCGATCGTGAGCGGATCATTTTTGTGATGAATCGTTTTGACAAGCGTATTAATATTACGCCGGACCGAGTGGCTGATAACCTAAAACAACCTGTTGCGACGGTCATTCCTTTGGATGAACAAGTTGTAACGAAGGCAGTAAATCGTGGCGTTCCGTTTATTCTGGAAGCCAGAAACCAGCCCGCCTCCAGGGGAATCCTTTCTCTGGCTGAAAATGTCCGTGCGCGCGTTGCCGACCTCGAGGCTAACGGTGAATCGGATCGAGTTGCCAGGCGATAAGTAAAGTTTTCAGGAGATAAACATGTCTCTATTAAAAAGAATTGAACAAGGACAGGCAGGATCGTCCGGCGGTGGACAGTCCTCCGGTAACCAGGGGGGGGATAGTTCAAAACTTGCATCCCTGCAGGCAAGGCGCGTAAACGCGCCGATCACGTCTCCGCAGGCTGGCACATACTTCGATTTGAAAACCCGCGTGCAGAATAAATTACTGTCCGAACTTGACCCTACAATGGATATCTCGCGGACTGATGATGTTCGCAAAACGATCCAGGATCTATTCGAGCAGATCCTAGCAGAGGAAAACATTGTTCTGTCACGGCCCGAAAAAGCCCGTTTGTTTGAACAGATCACAGCGGAAATACTCGGTTTTGGCCCATTACAACCATTGTTGGAAGATGAGACCATTACCGAGGTAATGGTGAACGGCGCGAAAAATCTATATATCGAGCGTAAAGGGAAGATCCATCGCGTACCGGTAACGTTTGAAAACAACGATCATGTGATGAGAATCATCGATCGCATTGTGGCGCCTCTGGGAAGACGCATTGATGAATCAAGCCCGTATGTGGATGCGCGTTTGCCGGATGGCTCCCGCGTCAACGCGGTGATTCCCCCAATCTCTCTTGTTGGACCTGTTCTGACGATCCGTAAATTTTCCAAGAACCCGATTACAGTGGATCAACTCATCCAGTATGGATCGTTATCGGCGGAAGGCGTGCAGTTCTTAAAAGCATGCGTAGAATCCAGGTTGAATGTAGTGATCTCCGGCGGCACGGGATCCGGAAAGACAACATTACTGAATGTGTTATCCAGTTTCATCCCTGTGGATGAGCGCATCTTGACCATTGAAAATGCCGCAGAGTTGCAACTTCGCCAGGAGCATGTGGTGACGCTTGAATCCAAGCCGCCCAATATTGAAGGACGCGGCGAGATTACAATCCGACAATTGGTGATCAACGCGTTGCGTATGCGTCCCGACCGTATCGTGGTGGGCGAAATCCGCGATGAAGCGGCGTTGGATATGCTTCAAGCGATGAATACAGGTCATGATGGGTCCATGACCACCCTTCACTCAAATAGTCCGCGAGATACCCTCTCGCGCCTTGAAACGATGACCCTGATGGCTGGCATGGAACTTCCTGCTCGCGCCATCCGGGAGCAAATTGCCTCCGCGGTGGATGTAATTTGTCATCAGGAGCGTATGCGCGATGGTACGAGAAAAGTCACGAATATCACCGAGGTCAGCGGTATGGAAGGCGATGTGATTACCATGACCGATATCTTTGTGTTCGAACAAACCGGGATCGAAAACGGCCAAATCGTTGGTCGGTTGCGCCCAACGGGTCTGCGTCCCAAATTTATGGATAAGATCGAGGCATCAGGTATTAATTTGCCTCCATCGATTTTTGGTATTGGCGAAAGGCGACGATATTAGGTCGATTTTGCAGGTATGTGATCAATGAATCCCGTCATATTGCTTGGGGGGGGCATCCTCCTCCTGGTACTCCTCATCGTTGGCGCGGTCGTCACTGTAATCAGTGACCGGTCATTGGTGGAGGAGCGGCTAGGTCAATTCCTTGAAGATGACAAACCTCGCGTTGAAGAAGCCTCGCGAGGCGCCGCTATGACTGATTGGTTAAATCGGCGGGTCGCAAAATCTTCCTGGGGCGACCGGGTCGCCCGTGAGTTGGCGCGCGCGGATCTCAAGTTCAAGGTATCCGAATATTATGCTTTGATCTTTATTTCGATAGCGACTATGGGCGCGATTGGCTTTCTCATCCAACCGATATGGGTATCTGCTGTGATTGGCGGTGTTATCGGGTTCTTCCTGCCGCGATTTTACGTCAAGCGACAGCAAACACAGCGGCTTTACAAGTTTAACGACCAGCTTTCTGATATGCTGAACCTGATGGTAAACGGCTTGCGCGCGGGGTACTCCACTATGCAAGCCATGGAGGCGGTGAGCCGGGAACTTCCAGCGCCGATTTCTGATGAGTTCAGGAGATTGGTACAGGAGATACAGATCGGCATCCCGCAAGAGAAGGCGCTTGATAACATGCTTCGCCGCATTCCCAGCGACGATCTTGATTTTGTGATCACGGCGATCAACGTTCAACGCGAAGTCGGCGGTAACCTGTCCGAAATCCTCGATACGATTTCTTTTACCATACGGGAACGCGTGCGTATCAAAGGTGAGATACGCGTGTTGACCGCTTCCGTGCGCACCTCCGGAACCGTTTTGTCATTCATCCCAGTGTTTCTAACCCTGGCGCTTTGGTTCGTCAGCCCGACTTACCTGGCAGGTTTTTTTGACGATCGTGGAGGAATACCCCAGCCGATGTGCGGAATTGTCGCTGTGGTGGTCATCGTCGGTATGATCGCGCTAGGTTATTTCATCATGATGAAGATCGCGGATATCGAGGTGTGATATGGACGTTGGATTGTATATCTTCGGCGGCATTGTCGTATTGGTCATTATTGCCGTAGTGATCTTTAGCATCCGGGCAAACGCTACTGCGCAGGGTGACGCGGACGATCCGTTACAGGAGCGTCTTTCAGAATTTATTCAGCGGGGTGAAGTGGCATCCCTCGAGGAGATCGAACTTTCTCAAAACTTCAGCGAACGGGTGCTCATCCCGGCAGTGAGGCGATTAGGCGAATTTTCAGCCCGTTTTACGCCCCAAAAGATGATTCAAGATACTGCTCGTAACCTTGAGTTGGCCGGTAACCCCTGGCCCGTGGATGCGCCTACGTTTTTAGCAATTCGTTTTATTCTTGCTGTTTTGTTGGGTGGGTTCATGATCACAATGGTGGCTTTGAATCCGGCGCCAAAAGCAAGCAATAACTTTCTTTATATTGGCGGCGCGCTCTTTGGAGGTTTTTTTCTGCCGCATCTGATTTTGACGAGCCGAATTACCCGCCGGCAAACAGAAGTGCGAAAGGCAATGCCCGATGCCCTGGATTTGTTGACGATCTGCGTAGAGGCTGGTTTGGGTTTTGACGCCGCCATGGCAAAAGTCACCGAGAAATGGGAGAACGAACTTTCTTTGGCGTTTGCGCGGACCATTCGCGAAGTGCAGTTGGGCAAGACTCGCCGCGAAGCGTTGAAAACCATGGGGGACCGTCTTGGGATCCCCGAGGTATCGAGTTTTGTGGCGGCGATCATTCAAAGTGAAATGTTGGGCGTGAGCATGGCGCGCGTATTGAGAATTCAGTCGGATCAAATGCGCGTCAAGCGACGCCAGATTGCGGAAGAAGCGGCTCATAAGGCGCCGGTAAAGATGATTATCCCCATGGCGTTATTGATCTTCCCCTCCATCATGATCATCATTCTTACTCCGGCGGCACTTAATATTTACGCGACTTTGTGATCTAATGCTTTGAGAAACATTCCGTGGTCGTATCGCCTCTACCGATTGACCTGGAACGGGTTGGACCTGCTCTTCCCGCCCGTGTGCGGCGGATGCGGCAAGTCCGGCTCACGCTGGTGCGCTGATTGCAGAAAGCGCGTGCCGCGCATCCGCGAGTCGTTTTGTGAGAAGTGCGGAATACCGACGAAAGGGGCTGAACGATGCGAGAAATGCAAAACAAACCCGCCCGCGTATCGAATGATGCGTTCTTGGGCGGTTTTTGATTCGCCGGTGCAGAACGCGCTGCACGCCATCAAGTATCGCCGCAACATCGGGCTGGCGGATGCGATCGCGGTGGACATGGTGGAATTCGCCCAAACGTTGAATTGGCGCGTGGATGTGCTGACCCCGATTCCGTTGGGGAAAGCTCGTTTGAAAGAGCGGGGATATAATCAAGTTGCGCTCGTTGCGCGTCCGCTTGCGCATGAACTTGGGATTAGGTATGCGCCGAATGGAGTGAGGAAGGTCCGCGAGACGCGTTCGCAGGTTGGCTTGACGGCGGCTGAACGGCGAGAAAATGTCCGCGCGGCGTATCAGGCTGACCCGTCGGAAGTGAAGCGGAAGTCCGTCCTGCTGATGGACGATGTGGCGACGACCGGTTCCACCATCTCTGCCTGCGCCGACAGTTTGCTGTCTGCGGGCGCCTCGGAGGTTTATGCGCTGACGATCGCGCGCGCACTTTCACATCATGATCTGAATCGCGTTTGAAACTTGCGCGAAGACGCGATCCATACAAAATATTTTCAGGAGGTTCTGCCATGACGAACAAGATCGATATTCAGGCACGGAACATGCGTTTGACCGATAACACCCGCGAGTATGTTGAAAAGAAGACCGCCAAACTCGAACGACACCTTCAGGAAATTGAGGAGATCTACATCGAACTTTCCCACGAGAAAACTGCGCGGCAGGCAAGCGACCGGCAAGTGGCGCAAATGACCGTGCGCGGAAAGGGGTTCATGCTGCGGACGGAGGAGCGCGCAGACGAACTGCACGCCGCATTCGACGAAGCGCTGGATAAAATGCAGAGGCAGATCGAACGATACAAGGGGAAGCGTCAGCGCGGACGCGGCGACGGGCGTTCGGCGGCGGAGGTCGTGGAAGAGGACGAGATGCCAGTGGATGAAACTGGCGAACTTCTCCCGTTGATCGCGAAGCGGAAGAAATTTATCATCATGCCGATGAACGAAGATGAAGCGGTCGAACAGATGCGTTTGCTCGGGCACAATAACTTTTTCATCTTCTTCAACGCGGAGAAGAACGCGATCCAGGTGTTGTATCGCAGGCGGAACGGATCGTACGGGTTGATCGAACCCGTTGTCGGATAAGGTAAGGTAACAAACTAATTCAGCCCGGCAGAGCTCGTCGGGCTGAATTTCAAGGAGCATGCATGGAGTTTGACGCTGAACTGGACGATGAAGAGATCAACGGCGCGGACGTTGAAGCCACCCGCCGAATTGTGTCCGACTTGATCAAAGCGATCGGCGAAGACCCCGAACGCGAAGGATTGAAAAACACGCCCGACCGCGTGGCGCGTATGTACGTCGAGTTGTTCAGCGGCTACACCGCGGAGCCTGAGCGCATCGTCAACGGCGCGTTATTCGAGATCAATTACGATGAGATGGTCATCGTGCGCGACATTGAATTTTACAGTTTGTGCGAGCATCACATGCTCCCGTTTATCGGGCGTGCGCACGTCGCGTACATCCCCAAAGGCAAAGTGATCGGGCTTTCCAAAATTCCGCGCATCGTGGATATGTACGCGCGCCGCATGCAAATTCAGGAACGCATGACGCGCCAGATCGCAGACTTCATCCAAAAGACGCTCGAGCCGCAAGGCGTTGCGGTCGTCGTCGAAGCCATGCATTTGTGCGCGATGATGCGCGGCGTGAAAAAGCACGACGCGCGCATGACGACCTCCGCGATGCACGGATCGTTCCGCGCGAATTTGGCGACGCGGCAGGAATTTTTGGAAAACATCGCGCGCGGATCGAAACCGCTTCAGTTCTGACGCTTCGCTTCATTCGCAGGGACGGCTGGTTCGCCCTCGTCAGCCTAACAACACGCCCTGACGCGTCTCCGTCCAAAATTCACGGCGGAGGCGCGTTGCTGTTTCTGCGATGTTCTCATTTGTATTGGGGTTTTGGAAGTCGGGATAAATTTCAGCCAGCGGCACAACCACGAACACTTGCGCGAGCCAGCGTCTGCCGACGATCTCGTCGTCGAACAGGACGATGTCAATGTCAATCGTTCGAGGCGCGTTCTTGTCTTGCGTGCGCTTTCGTCCAAGGTCCGATTCGATGGGATGGATGATCTCGTTTTTCAATTTGTCGCGCGAGAGCGGCGTCTTGTACGACAAGCACGCGTTCAGGTAATTTCCTCCGCCTCCGCCAACAGGTTTCGTCTCCCATGCGCTTGAAATTTTTCCGAACTCCCCGTGTTGCGATAACAATTTCACCGCCTTTGGCAAATTGACCTCAGGCTCGATGTTCGATCCCAGACTCAAATACGCGAGATGGAGTTCACTCATCGCGGCTGCGTTCGATCTCCACGCCAACGGATTCGGCAAAACGCACCGCGCCCGGCTTCTCCACGCGGACGATAACTTTCTGCACGTGCGCGTCTTCGAGGCAGAGTTTTGCCAGATCGTTTGCGAGCGCCTCCACGGTGAGGCGCTTTGCGTTTTCGGCATGCGCCAACACCTTCTTCGACATTTTGCTGTAATCCGCGCAATCGTTGATGTGATCGGTCTCCGCCGCGCGATGCGTGTCGGTGAAGAGTGTGATGTTGATCAGAATATTTTGCGCGCGGGTCCGTTCCCAGTCGTTGACGCCGATGATGCCGCGGGCAAGCAGGTTTTTGATGATGACTTTGTCCATTGGATGAATTTCCTTTTGTTATTTTATCGGTGGTTGAGTAGTCCCGCGTGCTGAGCGGAGCGCTAGCGAAGACGAAGCATCGCGGGACGTATCGAAACCACAGGTAAGCGTACAAAATTTTGTAACAAAATTGCTTTACGACCTGGTGGTCTCGATACGGTCTCGGCTATCGCCTCGACCTACTCGACCACCGAGTATGCTGTTACACCAAATGCCTGCCGCCATCCACATGAATGATCTCGCCAGTGATGAAAGTGGGGGAAGTGAGTAAAAATAGCAAGGCTTGTTCCACTTCGTTTTCTTTCGCCCAGCGTTTCATCGGAATATTTTTTGTAATGTCGGGCGAAGCGTTTCCATCTGCAGGCGGGAGGATCGCGCCAAGCGCCAAGCCGTTGACGGTGATTCTCGGCGCGAGGGAAACTGCCAATGATTTGGTCATCGCCGCAAGCGCGGACTTGCTTACGGTGTACGGGAAGTGGTCCGCGGCGGGGCGCAGGGCGCGCCAGTCGAGGATGTTGACGATGCGCGAACCCTCGTCCGCTTGGCGGGCGAAGGCTTGGCTGAGCAAAAACGGCGCGGTGAGGTTGATGGCGAGGTGTTTGTTCCAATCTTCGAGAGTCGTTGAATCGAGCGCGAGAGGCTGGAAGATCGCGGCGCTGTTGACGAGAAAATGCACAGGCGTGGATTCGTTGACGAGCCGAATCAGGTTTCCCGTCTGAGTTGAATCGTTTAAATCCGCTTGAAAAATCCACGCGCGTACGCCGAGTCCCGTGATTTCTTCTTTCAACGACTTGGCATCTGCTTGCGAATGTGCGTGGTGGATCGCAACATTTGTTCCTGCGCGCGCGCACGCCAGCGCGAACATCCGCCCGAGGCGGCGAGCCGCGCCAGTGATGAGGACCGTTTTATTTTTGAGGGGATGATCGGGCATGGCGAAGATTGTAATCCAGTTTGGTTCGTTCATGACGCAGTTCAACTGCGTCGTGAACGAGTAACAACCTGCAACTTGACGCTCGTGTTTTGCGGTGATATATTTTCGTCGCAAGCCGATTCCTTCATCGATCAAGAAAGGTGAAACAATGGCTACAAACCAAACTTCTACAATGTACACAGGGGATATTGCCGAACAACACATTGACCCAAGCAAAGAATATTCGAGCGAAAATCAAGAGATCAGTTTTTCCGCCGAACAGCACGCCATTTGGGCGGACCTGTACGCGGGCGTGCATCAGCCGTATCTCGTTGAACACATCTGCGAGGAATGGAAAAAGGGGATGAGCCTATTGCAACTCGATCCGCGCGGGATCTCGACGGTGGCGCATTTGAACGGGAACATCACGCCGCGCTCGGGCTGGCGCATCGAACGAACGGTGGTGCGTTACACGATGGCGGACGATTGGTATAAAAAATTTGCCAACCGCGTGTTCCTCATCACCGATTATTTGCGCACGCGCGACCAGATGGAATTTACGCCCGAGCCTGACATGTTCCATGACATTTTCGGTCACTTGCCGTTCCTCACGCAAAAATTTTACGCGGACATCGAAGATAAATTTGCGCCTGCCTACATGAAAGCGACGCAAGAGGAGCGCGAGGTGATCAAGCGCCTGGCGTGGTATACCACGGAGTTTGGTTTGATCGTGCAGGATGATCGCTTCAAAGTTTTCGGTGCGGGGATCATCTCAGGTCGCAAGGAGTTGACGCGCACCATCATGGAGTTTTACCGCCTCGGGCGCGACAACGTGATTGACTTCACGCACGATGTGTACAAGCAGTTGCATCATCAATTCATGGCGAACAAGAATAAATTGTTCCGTATCATTGACGGTGTGAACGCGCTCCACCAAAAGGGACAGATGTCCTCCGCTGATGCGGGTTGGAATGTGGTGTTGTCGTTGTACCAAAGTTTGGGTATCGAGCAGGAAGGCATCTTCGGCGGCGAGGTCATCATCGCGCCGTTCGACATCGAGACCATCGCAAGAATCCCGAAAACGGTTTACGCTTTCAACCCGATGTTGTTCGTGTGCGAGTCGCTGGAGCAGATGGACGCGTTGCTAGAGTCGTATCTGGGTCCGATTGCGGCGAGGAGTGGCGCATAGGCAATAATACGCATTCCTTGACGCGTTAGAATTCGCCTTATATCAACCGATTTTTGCAACCGGATAGCATAATTCCCAATCCAGCGAATCCACAGAGTTTCAATCGCTTCTCGTATGTTTATAATAGACCCACTAATCTGGTTGATCCGAGTGGGCATTGTGGAGGATCAAAAGGTTCCAGCAATTGCCCTGAACCGGGTAACAATGAGAAAAATCGAGGTGTTGATGCTCCCCGACTCAGATCATGCTCTGACGGTTGCAAACTAACCCGGATTAATGGCGGGAATGCTGGAAGTCAACTAGGGTATATTCCGACGCAGATAATGCCTAACACTGCGCTGCCAGTAATTAGCAATGGCATATTTTCTGAAGAAGAATTAAACGCCTTAGGAATATTTTGCGGCGTAAATGTTCCTCAAACTGCGTGCGATGTTTATACGAGTGGATCTACGATAACCAGCGCGTTCATGACTATTGATTTTGCCGACAATGACGTTGGAAATAATATCGCAGGCTTTCTTTGTTGGAGTATCGCTCAAGACTGTGTGAGTGCCAACCCCGTGGGCTTGCCTTATCAAGCGCGCTTTACATACTCACGATTCATTGACGCGCCTATGTATTGGAACCGTTATGCAATAAATCAAAACACAGGTGTAGTGAGCACTCTTTTTATCTCTCATTGGGAGCTGGCTACTTTCAATGGGCAAACGGTTGCCAAAGAGACATTTCCTCTCCAAGGAGGCAACTTGGGATATGCCTCTGTGTATTTAATGCCAGACACTGTCAACAACAGTATTGTTTGGAACACCGTAGGAATGGAATATAGCCCCCAGTTAACTGTTGACATCACTTTTAGTACTCCGAACTTGATTACTTTTCAAACACAAGAAAATCAATTTCCAGGGTTCTTTCATTCCACCGGAGTCTTTCAAGCCGGACGCAATGTTCTTGGTACGATCAACATTTGGGGCACTTTTGGGGCTGTGCCATGACAGACTTTCGCCGAACCATATTAGCCATATGTTTGTTTCCCCTTATCTTGTTAGCGTCGTGCAATGGAGGTTTGCCCACAGAGCATTCTCCTCAGCATGAGACGCCGAGAGAGCAACTGAAGGATCACATCATCTCTTTTTGTTGGAAGAATCCTGATGGAAGACAATCGAAATCTCGTCCTTACGATCAGGAAGTTGTCGTTGTTGTTCGCGAGCTGGAAAACGATCAGTATGTTGTCATTCGACATGATCGCAACCTGGATACTGCGGATTTGTCGGATTTCTATATTTATAAAAATGGTTGCGTCGATCAAAACACAGATTTGTTTCGCTATAGAGGCTCTGCTCTGAGTTGGAGACCAAATAGTGATGAGATCACTTTTGTTGAAGGAAGTGATTGGACTCTTACCAGTTTCGATGGCTTTATCGTCTCACCGGATCTAGAAGTCAGCAGGGGCGAGTTTGTCGAGTGGGTCAGGGGCTACGAAGATTATTTTTTATTTCCGCAAGATATATACTGGTCAGATGATGGCCGCAGGATGGCGGTTGTTGGTTTGGATGCGAATCGTATGGGTCCTATTGGATACAATTTATGGATTCACAGCGATGGACAGGATTCGTTTACTCGAGTGACCAATTTCAACGAAGCGGGCGACTTTGTTGCCAATGCTAGTTGGTCTACAGACGGGTCATCGTTGGCTATTGAATATCGAAAACGCAGCGGCATCGCGATTGTATCTGTCAATGTATCGAATTTCGTAGAAAACTATATTGATATAACAAGCACGTTCTCTGGTGAATTGAGCGAATATTGGCCCTATGCATTTACATCTTGGTCGCAATTGTTATTCCACAGCAAAGATATAGAATTTAATACCTACGTTTCTGTAAATTCTCAACCAGTTTGGGTAAACCAGGACAATCAGATCATTTTTGTCGCTTCCGATAAAAATGGGCAAGGAACATTGTTCATTGTCGATTCGGATGGGAGCAACCTTGAGCGATTTCTACCGGATCAATCAGGTCTGATCTTTATGCCACGCTTGTCTGTCGATGGCAGAACATTAGCATATGTGCGTTACACGAACTGGAAAAAGAGAGATCGTGTGGAAATTGCGACTGTAGATATTCAAACAAAAGATACTACCTCTCTTGCCGTATTGTCTATTTCAAATTCTAGTGACGACTTGGTCATCAGTGGAATGGACTGGTCGCCAGATGGGGAATACCTGATGTTCAGTTCCAATCATGCTGGCGAATCTGATGTATACATTATTTCAGCCGATGGTCAAAGTTGGCGAAACATCACTTCGGACCTTGATGGTGACGTTGCAAGTCCAACATGGATGCCTTAGTTGTTACAATTGAGTTTTCGCCTTACTTGAACTTTAACAATTTAATTTTTATTCTTCAAAACCTAAGCTTCGCCTTATATCAGCCGGTTTCTGTTTTTTGAAATACTGATTGGATGAAATAGATAGCGGTTGCCATTGCTACCCACGCGACAACCTGCGCCAATCGCAATCCTCCAAATATAAAAACGCTGTCTCCTCGAAAGGCTTCGAGGAAGAGGCGCGCGCCAGCGGTGAGCGCGGTGAAATTGAGGAAGAGAATGCCGGGGGACAAGATTGATTTCCGAAACCAGATCGATGCGAAAATAATCAATGCTGCGATCAACTCGTAAATTTGAGTCGGATGCCGCGTTGCGTTCCAAAGTTCGATTCCCCATGGCAGAGTTGTGGGAGCGCCGAAGGCTGTCCCTGCGGCGAGATGGGAGAGGGGGCGTCCGATGGCGAGAAAGGCGAAGATGCGCGATGGATTGTCGTTTGTTTTAAATCGGATAACAAATGTTGTCTGATGTCATTGAACTGTTTTCCATCGTCGCCTATTGTTAAAATATGATCGACTGCAGTGGGCGCTGACTCTCCGAGACTAATCAATGCAGTTTTTTCATTAACAATCTGATTTTCCTCGACCTGACGTTGATGCAATTTGGATAAACCTTGTCGATTTATCTGGAGTGCTATTTTGTGTCGCTAGTATCTCGGAATATCCATGATGCCTTTTCCTCCGCAAGCATGGACTCTCAAATCCTATCAAAATTTTACGCTGATTGTAAATGAGAGTCGTTAATGGAAACTGCGCTGAATTCATTGGGTTGTCTTTTGCGAAGTTCATTTGCGCGACATAATGCGCGGCTGTTCCTGTTTTGAAATGGAGATCGCAATGAAACGCTATAAACAAATTCTGCTTGGGTTCGTGTTAATCATCTCGTCAGCGTGTGGAAATTTGCAAATACAACCTGAAGCGCCATCAATGCCAACTTCGGCTCCCGGCGCGGTCAACACCTACATTGCCCAAACTGCGGAAGTCGCATACACACAGACCGCCTTCGCCGCGTCGCCCACCCCCACCCTGGCGCCAACATTCACGGCCACCGCCACGCCGCTTCCAACGATTACCGTTCGCATCGAACAGTTGCGGCTTGAATCCAGTTCCCTGCTTATCATCGGTCAATTATACGGAGCGTTGGCAGAAACGAGTTTTCAGAGCTTTGCAACCCTTAGCCTCTATGATTCCCAGGGCGGTAAACTGATCGAGCAAGAAACGCCTTGCATTGCAACGCCGAATGAAGCGGACAAACTCTGTTTATTTGTATTTTCAATGACCGATCTGCCTGCCGGATTGGCGAGTTACGAAATCAACGGGAAGATCCAGATGGATAACGGCTTGATCTTAACCAGTCGGGCGGAAGGGCTTTTCGCTAAAGAAGAAACGTTGGCGAATGCAACCGCGGGCGACGCGACGCCAATCTCTTCGTCCGCGCCGCAACTCGTTCAACCTACGGCATCCATCTCGAAGAAAGATGTTTCTGTCCGCGTCTCCTTTTCTTCTCTTTTTTATAGACCTGAAAATGGCTCGTCTTTGAATGCCGACGCAACCTACTTCGGCGATCCCGCCATAATAAACGCTTCGAATGTCGAACTCTGCGCTTCCATTGTTGAACAGCGGAAGTACGAATCGGGAAAAACCACGCAAGTCACCCTGACCGACGAATGCAAGGCGGCGTACTTTTCGGGAGATAATAAGTATGTGGACGCGTCTGCTGACTTTTTCTTCAAACCTTCAGGTTATAGTTTTGTTTTGACCGACAGCCCCGATGGTCGTTATCAAATTTTGGACGTTCGCGCCTCGGTCGTATTGAAACAAAATCAGCAAGTATTAACAACCTCAGAGCAATCGCATCGCCCTGTGCCAGTGCGAGTGATCGATACTTCGCTTTATAATTCGCAGGCGACCGCCACGGTTGAGATCATGGCTGGGCAAGGTCAAACATACGATCTTGCGCTCAGGGTCTATCAAGTTGAAAGGGACCCAGACGAAACTTTCTGGAGCTTCTTCCTTGCCTTTGCCCCCTGTTTGTTCCCGGAAATTTGCAGAGACCGAGAGAGGGTTAAGGAATCTTTCCAACCGATCAAACTTATGGCTGGCACAAATGCGTCAATTTCCACCAGTTTCTCCGCCGCGCCAGTTTCGGAAGAAGGAAATTTCATTATAGGATATGAAATGCTGGTCTATTTTGAGGATAGCGTTATCGGTAGAAGATAAACTTTCATCTCGCCCCGTCTTTGAATCGCGTAACGCGACATTAATGTCGCGCTATGCTCTTTGCAAAATGTGACTCACCGCCGTAGACGCGGGTCCGCCGAGGGATTGGATCAACGCGGTCTTCGCGTTCGGGATCTGGTTCGCTTCCGCCTCACCCCGAAGCTGGGTGACGGCATCCACTGCCTGATACACGCCTGAGGCTCCGCCCGCGAAGCCGCGCGCTTTCATTCCGCCCATCGTCGCGCATGGGATTTTGCCTGTTTTGCTTATCTCGCCATCCTCAGCGAGACGCCACCCTTTTCCTTTAATTGCGAACCCAACCGCTTCGAGTTGCAGAGCGGCATAGATGCTGAATGTGTCGTGATATTCGAATAGGTCAATATCATCCAACACCGCGCCGACTTGTTTCATTGCCTTGCCCGCGGAGATTTGCGCGGTGTCGAAATAAAGCATGTCTTTTCGATCATGCAATGCAAGTGTGTCCGATGAAGAAGCCGAACCAGCAATTTTCACCAGCGGATGCGAGAAATTGTTCGGCAACAAATCGCTTCGTGTCAACAGGACCGCCGCCGCGCCGTCTGCGTTGGGAGCCATGTCGAACATGTTGAGCGGGTCACTGACCATTTCCGCTTTGGCGTATGTTTCAGGCTTGATGGCTTTGCGGAACATGGCATATTTATTTGCGACGCCGTTCGCGTGAGCGGTCAATGCGAAACCCGCAAATCCATCTTTGGGGACATCGTACTCGTGCATGTAGCGTTTCATCAACAATGCGGCTTGCGCGGCGGGAGTCATGCCCTGGACCGATTCAAAATCTGCATCGCCTGTTGTGGCGAGCGCGGCATCCACGCCTGAACCGACTTTGTCCGTAAATTTTTCCACGCCGAGGACGAGCGCGACATCCACCAATCCGCTTTTGACGGCGAGATAACCCTGTCGCAATGCCGCGCCGCCCGATGCGCCCGCCGCTTCGATGGTCACGGCTTCGATTCCGAGCAAGCCCGCATAATCCGCGATCAACGCGCCGAGATGCGCCTGATTCGATAGATTCGGCGCGAGCATGTTGCCTACGAATAGCGATTGCGGTTTGAGTCCGCCCGAATCTTTGACCGCGTCTTGAATGGCGGCGAAGGCAAGGTCGCGCAGACCAATGTCCCAATGTTCGCCGACCTCTGTTTGTCCGATACCTGCGATGATGACTTCTGTCATTGTTGGCTTATCTCACTTTGAAGAAAAAAGGAAATTTGCTTGTTCGTCGGACGGGTAAGTAACCGATGATGGTCCGATGAGTTTCAAGTTACTGTCTTTTGGCGCTTCCATGCGCAGCGTCACAGGATAGTCTACGCCGCCGGGGACGGTGATAAAGGCATTCCCGTTCTCATCGGTGGTGTCGCCAATTTCCATGCCGCCTTGCAGAGTGACGATCAGTGTGGCATTTTCGATGGGCGTGTCTTCCGAGTCAATTTCACCGTTGTCGTTGACGTCGAGATAGGCATATCCTGAGAAGAAAGCGTCTACGAGGGGTCGGACATCAGGCGTTGGCGTAGGAGAGAGGAAGTTGCAGCCCGTGACGAGAGACAAAAGCATAGCGATAATCGCCAGCTTTCGGAAACTTTTGCGGGCTTGTGTCTGTTCGATGCCTGTGAGGATGATGTTTGCCATAGGTTCTCCGTGTTGGAAGGTAGACACGTAAACAGGGAAACAGGTACACACGGAAATGTGTTGCGCGAGTCCTTGTGTACCTGTCTACGTGTCTACTTGTTTACTTCATCGCCAGCTTTCCTCTAAACCTCACATACGTGGCGTAATCAATCTCTGTCCGCCGTTTGACGTAATCTTGAGTCTTATTTGCTAAACCTGCGCGGAGCGGAGCGGCGTCAGTGACGGTGATGTCGAAGGCGTCGGAGCCAGCTCCACTTCCGAAAGAGACGACGAGAATCCGATCTCCAGGCTGGGCGAGGTCGAGAGTCGCAGTGAGTCCGATCATCGCCGCGCCCGCGTATGTGTTCCCGATCACAGGGACTAAGAGTCCGGGTTCGATCTGTTCCATCGAGAAGCCGAGACCCGATGCGACGCGTTGCGGGAACTTGGTGTTGGGCTGGTGGAAGACCGCCCACTTGTAATCTTTTGCGGTTGTGCCTGAGGCTTCCATGAGATGCGTGGCGGCTTCGGTAACGTGTTTGAAGTAGGCGGGCTCGCCCGTGAAGCGCATGCCGTGTTCGGGATACTTCGCATCGGAGCGCCGCCAGAAATCGGGCGTGTCGGTGACGTACGAATACGAGGCGTTGATGATTGCCAGCGACTCTTCGGCGGGACCGACGATGTACGCGCCGCCGCCCGCGCCCGCGGTGTACTCGAGCGCGTCGCCTGGCTTGCCTTGCGCGGTGTCCATGCCGATCGCCATCGCGTACTTGCCCATGCCCGAGCCGACCAAGCCCATCGCGGCGACGAGCGCTTCGGTGCCAGCCTTGCAGGCGAACTCCCAATCGGCGGCTTGCGTGTTCGGGACGGCGCCAATCGCTTCAGCGACCAAGGTGGAGGTTGGTTTCACCGCATATGGATGCGACTCAGACCCGACCCAGACCGCCCGCAGTTCGGTCGGGTCAATCTGGGCGCGTTTCATGGCGTTGCGCGCCGCTTCAATGGACATGGTGATGACGTCTTCATCCAGCCCGGGGACGGCTTTCTCTTTGATGGGGAGTCCGCCTTTGCCGCCCGTCCATACGCGCGCGACTTCCTTGGCGGGCAGACGATAACGCGGCACGTACGCGCCATAGCCGATGATGCCAACAGGCTTGGCAGGTTTGAGGAGGGTGGGGGAGTGGGGGTGAGGGGTTGTCATTAGATAACCTATTCTTGAGACTCAAAAGCCTCTCTGGATTTTATTATGTATGCCAACTCTCTGCCTGGAGCGTTCATTTCAGCCTCCATTAGCATCAGTTGCCTCTTCTTCAAGGCAAAGAATGGCTCAGGGATTTTCGATAATTTCAGTCTTACTAAATCCTCAACAATTTCAAGTGGTGCTTTTACGAGCACTTCCAATGTTTCTGTATTCGCTTTGATTTTATGATATTTCATATGATTTTGAAATTTGTTAATTAGCCATTCAATCTCTTCTTCTAGTTCAGCTTGCGAGGTGCTTTCACTTGAGGTCTTTCTTATCCATCGTCGTAGGTCTTTTAAAAGATTTTGGTTTTCTGGATCATTCCGATAATCCAAAACTTGTTCCCATGGCGTCTCGTTACTTGGCAAGGGTAATTTTTTAATTATGACTTGTGTCACATCGCTTTTTACTGAATTTGATAAATTTGTTGTGTAGTCAATGTATGGACGAGTGGTAACCGCTGTAATGCCTTTTGTAACCTCAATAAAAATAGATATTAACCTTATAATGGAAAAATCTCTTTTCTCGGTCAAATTAGCTAGAAATTCCACATTGACATCTTCTGGTGAGTTTGGATAAGAATCTACAATAGTATTAAGAAGAGAAACAATCTCTTGCAGTTTTTCTAAAGAGAATTTGTTGTTAACATCTTTTGGAGAGGGAATCTCTTTTTGTATTATTGGCTCAAAAATAATATCCATTTGATGGAGCCATTCTAAATCTGTAATCATCAATTGCATCTTACCCACTAGATTGGAGCTCATTCTATTTCTATTTTCTTCTAGAAAACTATTAGCGTAATTTTGAAATTTAGTTAAATGTACGATTCCAATCTGGTCAAAAAGCAATACTTGTTGTTTCAGGTTAGAAAAACCGCTGTCTAATGCGTCGGACGCTAAATCCAAAATACCAGATTTTAGTGCTATAAACTTTGACATATTATCACTCTATTTATTTGCTTTACCAAAACTTTGAGGTCAAGCCTGCGGGGCTCGGTGCGGACTAAAGTCCTGCCTCAGTGCGTGGAAGTCCGCTAAAGCGGACTCGCTCGTTAGCCCGAAGTGGCTTCCATGAACTGAGCCTTGGATTGAGCTTGTCGAAATCAGGCGGCTTTAGCCCCGCGCGTCTTGGCTCAAGCATACCAAAACTGCGCCGTCAAACCAGCCTGCCTGAAAACCTCTGCAACCTGCTCGATGCTTCGTCCATGATACTCCAGTGACAGGCGGTTGTGATACCAGAGTTTGGAGAGTTCCCAAGTTTGGTTGATCGTGAGAACTTCTCCGCGTTGGAGGCTGTTTCGTTTGCACCAATTGTCAATCCATTCTTCCGACTGGAAGAGAAGCATGGTTGTTCAGGTAAAGACGAGATCATCGTACCAGTGTGAAAAAGCAAGTGGAAAGTGGACGAGTAGCATGTCACTCTGAGGGAGCGTTCGTTGCGACCGAAGAGTCCCGTTTTGGGGTGGGAGAGACCCTTCGCTTTCGCTCAGGGTGACATGCCCATCTTTTATTTCCAATTTCACCGTCTCATTGCTCTCTGTGCAAACGGCTTCGATGACCGCGTCTGTATGGAGCGCGGCGGGGATGCCGAGCATATCCCAGGCGCAGTTAGCGAAATAAGTCTTGCCATTCGCGTGGACTTTGAAGTCCGTGGGAATGCCTGAAAATGGGTTTGCCATGCGGATGGTCACGGAGTCCAAGTCAAGGAACAAGGCGTGGCGGATGTGGAGTTCCTTGTAGTAGTCGGTCGCTTCCTCGGTGGAGATGTTAAAGTGCGCGGCGGTGACGTCCACGCTGGGCGGCGTGGTCGTGTCCGCGAAGTGTGAGTAGACGAAGTGACGGATTTGCCAGAGAAGGGCGTTGTTCATGTCAAACTCCTGCGAATGCCAACAATTTCCCAAACGCATAAATGAAGAGCAGATATCCTGCGAGAAAAACGATTCCCTTCATCCTTGACGATGAGTTGTGTGAGCCGATCTGCCAGCCCGCGATCCATGCGGGGATGGAGGAGATGGCAACGCTCACAAGGTTGATTGCGCCCCCAGGCAAGTCAATACTCGCCGACATTCCCATTATTAGGACGGTCAGCCTGCCAAGTAACTCGAGGTTCAGCGCTAGCCTGTAAAGGAAGATCGAGTCGTAATCCAAAAATTTGAGCGGCAGGAGGATAGCCAGAAAAATCAGAACGCCGATCAACGCGCCCGCAAGCGGACGTTGAAATTGCCAGAGCGTGTCTTCCTCTTTCATCCCTTCGGCGCTCCCTTTGGTCGCAGGGCGGCGCTTTCCGTTTTCCATCATCTACTTTCCACTTTCCATCGTCATCAAAATCTCTTTTGCTCTATCCATCCTCACAACCCCCTCCGCCGCCATTTGACTCGCGACCTTCTCGATCAACTCTCCGCTCGCGCCCGCCGCGATGGCGACCTGCCGCGCGTGAAGCGACATGTGTCCGCGCTGGATGCCTTCGGTGGCGAGGGCGCGTAATGCCGCCATGTTTTGCGCGAGACCGACGGAAACAATAATTTCCGCCAACTCGCCAGCGGATTTCACGTTCATCAACTTGACGGCGGCTTGCGCGGCAGGGTGAACCTTGGTCGCGCCGCCGACGATTCCCACCGCCAGCGGCATTTCCAACTCGCCGACCAAATTTCCGCTTTCATCTTTTGACCATGTTGATAATGAAGTGTACCTGCCAGAACGCGCCGCGTAGGCGTGAGCGCCCGCCTCAATGGCTCGCCAGTCGTTGCCTGTGGCGATGACAACAGGATCAATTCCGTTCATGATGCCTTTGTTGTGGGTCGCGGCGCGGTAGGGATCTGCGGCGGCGAAGGCGTACGCGGCGATGATTCCATCCCGCACTTCCTCGCCGCTGTACCGTAAGATACCATCTTGCGCTACGAATTCCAACTCTTTCACGGGAATAACGCATGTCGCTTTTGCCATGCGTTTATCGGTGAGGTTCGAGAGAATCCGCAAATGGACTTTCCCGCCCGTGATTTCTTCGATTCTCGGCGCGAGCCGTTCGCACGCCGTGTTGACCGCGTTCGCGCCCATCGCGTCGCGCACATCGTAGATAAGATGAACGACGAGAAATTTTCCGATGGGGGATTCTTCGATGACGCGGACTTCCAAATCCCTTGCGCCTCCGCCTCTGGACTTTAGGCTTGACTCGGCGGCGTCAACATACGTCAACAGTTCGGTTTTACGCGCCAACACGCGCTCGGCGGCTTTGTTCGCGTCCTCAACATTCAACACCTGCAACTGACCGATCATCAGCGGCTCGGCGCTTGTGGCGGTGAAGCCTCCACTTGCGCGGGCGAGTTTCGCCATGAATGACGCGCCTGCCACGACAGATGGCTCTTCGATGACCATCGGGATGAGTACATCTCGTCCATTGACCATGAAGTTGAGCGCAACGCCGAGCGGCAGGGAAAATGTCCCGATCGCGTTTTCGACCATGTGCGAGGCGACGTCAAGGGCGAGAGGGCTGGTAAGCGGAATCAGCTCGCCCGGCGAAAGAGGCGAAGCATCCGCTAGTTTGGCGCGGCGCTCTTCGAGAGTCAGATCATAGAAGCCGGGGATTCGTGAAGTCGTCATGATACGTTGAGATATTGTAGTCTGGTTGGCTCGCAAAATCTATCATGTTTATGAGATAATGCGGGCATGTTGCTTACCCGTGAACAGTTGCAGGAACGTTTGATCGCGTTGCATCAAGCCAGCCTTGAATTGGTGAAGGATGTTTCGCTGGAGCATTTATTGGAGCGGA
>Ga0209605_1000917_pt1 | contig 35247 bp, 34 predicted proteins | sample AD_UKC035_MetaG_FD_184408 | JGI IMG/M metagenome (GOLD analysis project Ga0209605, IMG submission 184408) | Active sludge microbial communities of municipal wastewater-treating anaerobic digesters from USA - AD_UKC035_MetaG (SPAdes) (version 2) | ecosystem: Engineered > Bioreactor > Anaerobic >...
CGCCTGCAAGGGGACGCTGGGCGCCATCGAGCTGCTCACCACGCCCGGCATCACCAGATCGTAGTTCTCCAGCGCGGCCGCGGCATTGACCTGCACCGAGAAAAAGCGGCTCTGCTGGCTGCCCGGAGGCAGATCGGCCAGGCTCCAGGTCAGGGTGTCGCCGTTGTCCAGCCCGCCGCCGGCGTCGGTCAGCGTCACCAGATGCTGTGGATAGTCGATCACCACCGTGGGCTGCGTGGTGGTGAAGATGCTGCTGTTGCTGACCGTCGCCGTGTAGTTGAGGGAGGCGCCGGGCAGCGCCACGGCCTCGCTCACCTCCAGAGTCGAGGTGGAGAGGTCGCCGGTGGGGTAGCGCAGCTTCAGCGCGGGGTCGCCGAAGAAGATCATGGTGTCGATCACATCATGGTAGCCAAGGCTATTCTCGTAGAAATAGTACTTGGCGGCATCGACCACGTCGCCGGCCCGCTCGATCCGCTCCTGGAAGAGCTTGCTGTGCATGCCCTGTTGGAGGGTCAGCAGGGCGCTGCCGACGTGCAGGCCCGACGGCGACAGGTCAGCGATGGAACTGCGCTGGGGCGCCAGCACCATGATCTCGGCCAGGCTTTGCATGTAGGGGTAGCCCTGGTTCGCGAAGGAGGAGTTCCAGACGAAGTAGCCGGTCAGGCAGGCGTTGGCCATGGTCAACGGCAAGCGGGTGTTGGCGGCCTGCAGGGCCGGGTCCTTGCGCCAATAGGTGGCCACGCCGCCCCAGTTGGTCTGAGAGCCATGTCCGAACCACTGCAAGAAGAGCGAGCCGTCGTCGAACAAGGCACGCGTCGCCGCGCGCAGGATATCGGCGTTGGAGGTGACGTGGGTGCCGTTGGGGCAGACCTGCGGCCGGCTGGGGTTGTCGTAGTACACGCGCCGGTCAGCGTAAGCCGTGGGCAACCACTGCAAGCGCCCATAGTCGCTGAGCTGATGGAAATTGCCGCCGGGATCGCTGCAGTCGTCGGCGATATAGGCCGCGCGCTGCTGCCAGAGCCCGTCCGGGTTCAAGGTGACGCTCTCGTAGGTCAGGATTTTGTCCACCATGGCCGTCACGTCGGCCACGTTGTTGACGGGGAAGCGACCGATGGCCATATCGGGCAGGTAGTCGGCCAGGCTGTCGATGCTGACAAAGCGGTTGTCGGCCGGCACCTCGCCCCACCAGGGATCGACGTCGGCCAGATAGGGAGGCACCAGGTTGGGCAGGGTCTGGCTGGTGACGCCGTTGAAGTCGTAGTGGCCATCGCCCAACAGGAGCACATAGCGCGGGGCCGCGCTCCAGTTGGCGTCGGCGTAGTTGAGAAAGCTGCGAATCGCCAGCGGGTCGATGCGTCCGTAGCTCCACTCGTCGTAGATATCCTGCACCCGCACCGCCGCCACCCGCAGGTTCTGCGCTGCACGGTGCGCCAGCAGCGGCTGCACGGCCGCCTCCAGTTGACTGCCCAGCGCCGTGGCGCCGCTGTAGGTGCGCTCGGCCCCCACGACCACCACGTAGTCATAGGCGTTGGCCGCGCTGGCCCAGTGCGAGGGTTCGTCGCGTTCCACCGCACCGGGCGCGATCAGCCCGGCCGCAGCGCTCAGGGCGTAGGCCGGATTGGCCACCGTCTCGTTCCAGGAGACCGCATAAGAGCCGCCGTCGGCCTGGACATCGACGCCGCTCAAGAGCAGCGGATGCTGGGGATCGCGCACGTCCACCACGGAGATGGCCGGGTCGCTGAAGCCAACCGCCATCACCGGATTGACCAGCGCGGGCATCCCTTCCACGTAGAGGCGATCGTTGGCAGTCTCAGCCCGGGCCGGGTAGCTCACCCGCACCCAGTCAGGGGAGATCCAGTAGTAGCTCAAGCCAGGCAGTTGCGCCGTGGCCGCCGTCAGATAGACGCGGTTGGGCGCGCCGTCCAGCCAGGCGGCCGGGGCCGTGGCCGTGATCAGGTGATCGACCGAGCCCTCCCATTGATAGGTTCCCAGATCATGGCCGTTGAGACGCAGCAGCGCCGACTGATCCGGGCTGGGCGCCGCGTTCTGTCCACCGTGGATCAGCGCCTGGATGCGCACCGCGCCGGCGGCGGTGATGGGATGACTCAGCGCCAGGTCGTAGCTGGCGGTCTGCACTGGCGCGGCGCTATTCACGTAGAGGGCTGTGTCGAAGAAGTGATCGGCGTAGTCCGGCCGCTGGTAGAGAGAGCGATAGTCCAGATCCCGCTCGATGTGAACCGTCTGGGTGATCACCGAGGGGTCCAACATCTCGCCAGAGCTGTCGGGCCTGGCGACCGGGCGCGTCCCCATGCGCGGCCCGCTGAGGCCGCCGCCATAGACGAACTGATAGACGTTGTAGTTCTGGAAACGGCCGCCGTCGTAAGGCACAGCGTAGAAGATCACCAGGTCGCCGGGATCGAACGCGCCATCCCCCTCGCCGGTGACCAGAATATCCACCGGCTGGCCCTTGTAGTAGACGGCAAAGGTCGCGGGGTTCTCGCCGCCGGGGCCGACGGCCACCCCCGCGGCCGCCAGATCGGCATAGGTGAGACGATAGAGGCCCTGCTCGCGCGTGTGGACGCGCAGCGCGCCCGCGCCGGGCAGCACGCTGGGCTGGTAGAAGTCGCCGCTGGCCGCGGCCGGCGCTGGGGTTCCGCCGTTCAACAGCCGCACAGCCACGCGCAGATCAGGATGGTAGCGCAGTTGCCGGGTGACGGGGTTGTACTGGAAGGGGAAGACGCGCACCGGCAGCACCCGGCGGTCTCCCTGCTGCACCGGCTCGCCCGCGATCACCGGCGACGCGGGGTAGAAGGCATCGACGGTGTAGATGGCAGGATCCTGCCAGTCGATCAGCGGCACGGCGCTGGGCAGCGACGAGAGTTCCTGGGGGGCGACCGGCCCGTTCAGGTCCAGGTCAGGCGCGGGCACAGCGGCCACCGTCACCCGTTCCTCCAGGATGCGACTGCCAACCGACTGGAAGGTGAGCTCCCAATCGCCCGAGAGGGGCAGATCGAAGGCGAGGCCGTGCAGCGGCAGGCGCGGCGCGCCGGCGGTCGCGTCCAGGGCATAGCCGGCCACCTCGACCCCGTCGGGCAGCAGTTGAAAGCTGGGGGTTTCGATGTGGGCCGAAAGCTGGCCAGCTTCCTCCGCAGGAATGGGGGCCGCCGCGGCGGGAGCCGCACCGGTGATGAGCAACAGACCAACGGCAAGAAATCGTCCAATCAAAGCAGTTATCATCTTCACAGTTCACACACCTCATGTTGGCGCACGCGCGGCATTGCTGCTCAGCCGGCTGAGCAGGCGTCCTGATTATAACACGCCGGTACAGCGCAATACCTTACAATTTGATGAAATTTTCGTTTCTGCTCCGACGCAGGGCGCTTTCACTCGGTTGCGTGCTCGACGTGACCAGGCCAAAGCCGCCGCTCAAGCAAAATCAAGGGCCCGGCGCCGATGACTGAGCGGCAACGAACTTTCCACGAAAAAAGTGGAACGCCCTCTGGGAGGACGTTCCACCGCGGTTATCTTTGCGTCGACATCAGGCCGTTGCCCCTGCACTGGCCGGCGCCGTCACAATACGGCTGTGGCAACGGGAGCAGCGGGCAGATGAAGATGTGAACACAAACAGAGCAATTGCCCTAATGAGCCCTGCTCCAAAAGTGCGTGAGCGCCGTTGCTCAGATTGCACACAAACCAACCAGCCACAGAGCGCGGGCGTTAGCTGGTTGTGCTGAAGGGGCCGAAGAGGGGGCCGGCCTGCGGATCAAGCTCCTGGGCATTGGCAACCAGGGAGCGCTCGACCAAAACCTTGGGTTCCTGCCACTTCTGTCGGCCAGCAACACGGCTCTCCACAACTGCGGATCTAGTCTCAACCATGATATCCTCCTGAAAATACTGCTGATGATAAGCGAGATGCGACGCTAGGCGTCGATCCAGGCAATCAGCCCTTTCTCCGTCAGCTCGCCCAACAAGATGGCAACCGCTTGCTGCGCCTGATCCCTTTCGACTTCGTACTCTTCGGTCAACGCTGCCGCGATCTCCTCGACTGAGCGACTGCCATCGGCTAACTGCCAGATGCGGGTCGCCGTGGGGTTCAACATGCGCACCATGCCCTCGTCTGGACTGATGATGACGGCGTCGGCGCCATAGACCCTGGAAGCAACGTTGGAAGTATGAATCGGTCTCTGCAACAAGCTATCCACCTCACGAGCCACTAACTATCCAAAATCATAACACGCAACCCAGATTCCGTCAAATCAGCAATTCCAAATATGGCGCGGAGTCGAGGCTTTAACCGGGTCTGGCCGATGCGAATTGAGCGCGCCGACCCGCCTGAAGGCTCGACTCCAGCTTAGCAGCCATCATGTTTGGATTTGCTGCTGTCAAATCGTGTTTCAGGAATTGGCGGTGTTTACGTTGACAGCAAACCCTTCCCCAGCCCCAAAGGGCTTGCCAGCCGCTCGTAAAGCGCCCACAGGCGCTGCTTCTGAGTGGCCTCGTCGTATTCGGCCAACACCGCCTGGCGCGCCGGTTCGGCCTGAGCGGCCCAGGCGGCCGGGCCGGCCGTCGCCAGCGCGACGATGGCATCGGCCAGCGCGGCCGGATCGTTGGGAGGCACCCGGGTGCAGCAGCGCTCGACAAAGGTGTTGCGGTAGGCCGGCAGGTCGCTGGTGATGATGGGCCGGCCGCAGGCCGCCGCCTCCAACAGCGTCGATGGGAAGGCGTCGGCTATGGGATAGTTCAAGACGATGTCGGCCACCGCGTAGACAGCCGCCAGGTCCTCGTAGGGGATATTAGGAATCCATCGCACGGCATGAGCCACCCCCAGTTCGGCTGCCAAAGCGACCGCGTCCTGGGCGAGCCTCTCTGGCCGTTTGGTGCGCCCCAGCCCGCGCAAGACCAACATCATCGGCTTGCCGAATTGATGATAAGCCTGGGCGAAGGCTTGCACGATCTGAAGCTGGCTATAGACCTTGGACCAACCGCGCGCCGACAGCAAAACAACGGCATCAGGCGGGATGTCGAGCACGAAACGCCAGGCGGCGGCTTCGTCCAGATAGCCAGGGCGAAAGAGGCCATAGTCGATACCGACCGGTGCGCTCAGCAGATTGACCGACGCCAAGGGGCGCCGGGGCAGAACGGGGAGGAAGTTAGGGCTTTCAACCAACAGGGTGTGAGCGCTGTCACCCAAGCGCGCCAACCAACGACGGTCCTCGGCGGTCGCGTCCCCTGTCAGCCAGCGGTTCAGAAAGCCCCAGACTGAGACCACCAGCGGCCGCAGTCCCGCTTGCAGGCAGGCGTCGGTATAGGAGTTCAGCATATAGGAATGGATCACGTCAGGCTGGAAGTGGGCGGCAATGTGGCGCAGCCGCAGCGCGGCCCGCCGGCTGGCTGCCTGGCTCCGGCGGTTGGGCTTGGCCCCGATCAGCGCGGCCGTCTGGCGCGGCGACAGATAGGCCAGCTCAAAGCTGGTCGGCCGGCCCCGATCGCGCCGCGACCAATAGTCCACCGCACAGACCTCAGCCCCGCCCTCCAGCGCCCAGTCGATGTGACGGCGCATGGCCTCCGCCCGCCAGGGACCTACCATCAAAATGCGCATGGCTCAGGCTCCTCGCGCCAGTTCTTCGCAAAGCGCCCACAGGCGGCCGGCGATCAGCGCGTCGTCGTAGTCCCGCTCCACCGCGGCGCGCGCCTGGGCCAGCCTCGCCGCACGCTCGGCCGGCGGCTGGTTAACCACCTGCACCATGGCCTCGGCCAGCGCAGCAGGGTCGCCCGGCTGCGCCAGTGTGCAGCACTGCTCCACGAAGGTCTCACGGTAGGTGGGGAGCAGCGGGGTGATCACCGGCAGTTGACAGGCGGCCGCCTCCACCAGGGTAGCGGGGAAGGAATCCACCTCAGGATAGTTGAGCACGGCGTCGCTCAGCGCGTAGAGGGTGGGCATCTGCCGGTAGCTGATGCGCGGCAGCCAACGCACAGCCTGGGCCGCGGGGGTGGAGGCCATCCCCTGCCAGGCCTCAGCCATGTGCGGCAACGCGGCCGGGCCGTCGCCCAGGCCCACCAGCGCCAGACGGGTCGGGCGGGCAAAGCGGGACCAGGCCAGCGCATAGGCCGTCAGGATCGCCTGATGGCCGTAGAACGCGCCCCACATGCGCGGCGAGAGCAGCACGAAGGCCTCGTCGGGAATGCCGAACAGGGTGCGCCAGAGCAGCGCCTCCTCCGTCCGGCCGGGGCGAAAACGCTGCATGTCCGCGCCCATGGGCAGCAGCTCGACGCGTGCGCCCGGCCGGGCCAGACCGCGGGCCGGCGCCAGCAGCGTGGGGGCGTCGACGATCAGCGCGTCGGCCGCGGCCAGCAGTTGGCGGGCGGCGGCCGACAGGCTGACTCTCTCCCCGTCCGCGGCCTGGCCCAACGCGCCCCAGGTGGAGACCAACAGCGGCCCCAGGCCGGCGCGCAGGCAGGCCAGCCCCAGGGCCGTGACGTTTTGCACATGCACGAGCTGCGGCTGGAACTGCGCGGCGATCTGGCGCAGGGCGGCCGCGGCCGCATCCAGGCTGGCGTCGGGAGCGGACGCCGCGTCGGGCTGCGCCAGCGCGCTGAAGCGAAAACCGGCCGGCGCCAGCTCGCGGTAGGTGTCGTTCTCGTCCACCACCCAGACCTCAGCGCCGGCCGCGGCCAGCCAGCCAAGCACCCGCTGCATGGGCACGACCCCCACCGGCCCGACGGTCAGGATGCGCATGGCGCCTCCACAGCCAGCAGGTTCAGCGCGCCGGCCAGGAACTCCCACAGCTCGACGGTGGGGCGAAAACGCAGCCGGTAGATGGGCAAGACCTGGGCCAAGCGCTCCACCGCGGCCAGCCAGGCCGCGGCGCTGGCCGTGCGCTCCACGGCCGCCAGGTTGGTGCGCAACAGCTCCAGCGTCGCCTCGGCCGGGCTGAGGGGGAGCAGCTCAAAGGTGGGGGCATGGGCCAGGAGGAGCAGGGCGCTGGCTGGCGTGCGGCGATTGCTGCGCCGCGCCAGCTCGGGCGGGGTGGTCGGCCCGACAAAGGGGGTGCTGAGCAGCTGCGGCTGCGGCCCGGCCAGATCCACCATCACCATCTCATCGTTGAACAGCTCGCCGTGGCCCTGGGCCAGACGGGCCACGGTCGTCTTGCCCGCGCCGGCCGGGCCGCTGACCACCAGGCCCAGCCCGCGCCAGCGGATGCCGGCCGCATGCAGCAGCAGACTCTGGCGGGTGCGGGGCAGCGACTGCATGCAGATGTAGGCCAGCGCGCTTTCCAGGGCTGCGGGCGCGCTGGCCAGCTCGCGGCATTGCGTGAGCGCCTGGCCGCGCGCCAGGTCGATCCAACCGGCGTACTGGGCGGTCCGAAAACGGGTGATGGAGCCCTCATGCCCGATCCAGCGCGCGGCGGCCGGGTCCAGGTCGGGCGCATCTTGCACGGTCACGCGCCATTCAGGGTCGCCATGCAGCGGAAACTCGCGGTAGAGGGGCGCCAGCGCGGCCCGCCAGCCCTCGTCAGGCAACTGCACCTGAAAGCCAATGCTGCCGACGGAGAGAAGGAGGGAGGAGGGGGAGAGGGGGAGCATGGGAGAGCGGGTGAGCGGGTGAGGGGGGAATGGTTGGGGTGTGCTCAAACCTGGCTGGCTGACCCAGCCGTGCGATGTCTGCGATGAAGTCGCACGGCTTCGCCCTCAACTCCTCTTGAACAGACCGGGATGAGCATGCGTGCGACGCCTCATTCCTCGTCCGGATAGGCGTCCTGCTGGCTGGCCAGGAGCAGGTCATCGCTGGGCGGCTCCAGGCGGATCTGGCGGCGCAGGGTGTGGAGCAGGCAGTGGCAGAGCACGGAGAAGGCGTCCTCCACCTGCTCCATGTCATGGCTGGGCACGTGGATGGCCACGCGGCTCAGCTCCGGCCGGGCCAGCCGGCCGCCGTCGAAGCCGACCAGGGCCAGGGTGTCGGCGCCGGCCTGACGGGCCAGCGCCAGGGCGTTGACCACGTTGAGCGAGTTGCCGCTGCCGCTGATGCCGATCACCAGATCGCCCGGCTCGACGAAATTGCGCAGTTGTTCGCTCATGGCCACGGCGTAGCCGTCGTCGTTGCTCCAGGCCAGCAGGCCGGGGGTGTTGTCCACCAGTGCGCTGGCGCGGAAGCGGTGGCGGCTGGCGATGTTGGCGCCCTTGTTCAGGTCGCCGGCGAAGTGGCTGGCGATGGCCGCGCTGCCGCCGTTGCCGCAGACATAGACGCGGCCGCGCCGGCGCCAGACGGCCAGCAACAGCCCGGCGGCCGCGGCGATGGCGTCGGCCGGCAGATTGGCGATGAGGGCCGAGACGCCGCTCAGGTAGCTTTCGATGGGTGTGGAGGTGGAAGGCATGGGTCGCTCAAGGGTGCCGCGTGCGGTTGGCTTTTCGTAAGGATGGCGTCGTGTGGAGAAGATGCCAACCCTGGAAACGCATCGCGCCAGATTTGACTTTATCTTGCAGGAAAAGTCAAATCTGGCGCGATGGCCGGTGAATGGAATTCACCGGCTGAAAGCACGAAAGCCCCTCAGGGCTTGGCGGCCCCTGTCCCAGCCGCTGAGGCGGCTTCGGATTGTCAGCCAGAGATTTCCAATCTCTGGCTCCCCCCCGACGCAATCAATGCCCCTTGAACGCCAGCATCACGCCGATGGTCTGCAAGGCGATGCGCAGGTCCAGCAGAAAGCCGGCGTGCTTGACATAGTACAGATCATACTCCAGCTTGACGCGCGAGTCGTCGGCGGTGTTGCCGTAGCGATACTGCACCTGCGCCCAGCCGCTCAGCCCCGGCCGCACCGAGTGGCGCGCCCGGTAGAAGGGGATGCTGTGCGCCAACTGTTCCACGAACTCCGGCCGCTCCGGCCGCGGCCCGATCAGGCTCATCTCGCCGCGCAGCACGTTGATCACTTGCGGCAGCTCGTCCAGGCGGGTGCGGCGCAGGAAGCGGCCCACCGCGGTGATGCGCGGGTCATTGTCCGCGGCCCAGACGGCGCCGCTGGCCGCCTCGGCGTCGGGGATCATGGAGCGGAACTTGATCACATGGAAGAGCTGACCCCTGCGGCCGACGCGCGCCTGGCGATAGAAGAGGGGGCCTGGGCTGCCCAGCCGGTTGGCCAGGGCCAGCGCCGGCATCAGCAGCGCCAGGAAAACCAGGCCCACCAGCGCACCGACCAGGTCGATCAGCCGCTTGGCGATGCTGAACAGGCGCTGGTAGGCCGTGTCGGCCGAGGGAAGGGCCCGGTTCAGGTCGCGGCCAACGTGCTGCACGGGCACCCGCAGCAGCAGGCGCTCGTAGAGGTCGGGCATGGTGCTGATGTGGATGCCCAGCTCGCGGCAGCGCAGCAGGTCATCGAAGAGCGCATCCTGGATGGCGTGGCGATGGGTGATGGCCACGATCACCTCGTCGATCTTCAGCGCCTGGGCCAGGGAGACCAACGATTCCTGGCCTCCCAACACCGGGATCCCCTCCACGGTCGCGTCGTGAAAGGCGGGGTTGTCGTCGATGAAACCGACCAGCTCATAGCCGGTGCCGCGGTAGGGGTTGGCATCGTGCGGCGCCACGCGCAACGCGGTGGCCAGGGTGCGGCCGGCCCAGCCGGCGCCGATCACCAGCGCGCGCTGGCGGAATTGGGGCTGGACGAAGAACTGGGAATAGGCCACCCGCCAGACGACGATCCCCACCCCCATCAGGCCCATGAGCACGAAGATCTGCGTGCGGCTGCCCAACGTCGGCGTCAGGTTGGGGATGAGGGAATAGACCAGCGCCGTGAGCAGGGCGGCCGGCGCGGCGCTGCGCACGATGGTGGAGGTGCTGGCGGCGCGCGCCAGGTCATAGAGGTCAAAAAGAGCGCGCCCACCACCCAGGCCGCGGCCAGGGTTATGTACCATTTGGTGGAGGCCAGCAAGAGGCTGGCCGGAACAGGCTCATGCCAGCCGATGTGAATCGAGGCGATCAAGGCCAGGTTGACGATCAGCAGGTCCACCAGCAACAGGAGCAGCTTGCGCTCCGAGGTTCTCAGGCGCAGGCTGGGCAGGCTGATGCGGTTGCTGGAATTTTGGGCGCCGATGGCAGATCGGCGCTGGCTCGACGTTTCGATGCTCATGATCACGACCCCTTGCTCCACCGCCTACGGATCGAACGCCGACGAGTCTCCCGGTGCAATGCTCGCCGCGCTGATCCTTGGGCGTGCAGCCATGTGGCTACGACGATGCCCCTCCGGGACGTCTGCTGGGCAGACAGGCGGCGTCCGCCCAGCGGTTCCTAACGGAGCAATGCCCGACCCATCTGGCCGGGGGAAAACCTCGGGCCAGACCACCGGACGGCCCGCAGGCCGCCGGCTGATAATAAAAAATCGGCGCACAAACGCAGGGCGGCATCGCCCAACCTGTTACGCCAACGGATGCCATTGTACGTCAGATGGCCTGAAGGGGCAAATCTGGCCCCATGGCCCATGGACTGGCGGTCGTTTAGCCGGCGTAGAGCGCCAGCAGATCCTGAGTTTCCTGGACGCGCTGCGTTTCGTACCACCGCCGGCCGGCCTGGCCCATGGCGGCCAGGCGGGCGGGGTCGGCCAGCGCGCTTTGCAACGCCGCCGCCAGCGCCGCGGCATCGCCGGGGGGGACGACCCAGCCGGTGATCCCCTTCTGCACGTACTCAGGCAGCGCGCCGCTGCGGGTGACGAGCACCGGCTTGCCGAAGCTGTAGGCGGCGGCGATCAGGGCCGATTGGGTGGCGTCCAGATAGGGGAGGACCAGCAGCCCGCAGCGCCGGAAGAGCTCGATGGCCTCGGCATCGTCGATGCGCCGCGGGCGCAGCTCCACCCCAGGCGGCAATGGCCCCGACCAGAGCCCGGCCAGCTCGCCCTGGCCGGCCAGCACCAGGGGCAGGGGCGCGCCGCCCTCCCCCTGAGCCCGCGCGGCCGCCTCCAGCAGGGTCGTCACCCCTTTGTAGCGCTCCAGCCGGCCGAAGAAGAGGGCCCACGGCTGGCTGGGCGTCTCGGCGTCGCTCAGCGCGGCCGGCAGGCTGCTCTGGGGATAGCTGAGAAAGCCGTGCAGCAGGGGGGTGGCCATGACGCGCTGCGGCGCGACCCCCGCGGCCAGCAGGCGTTGGCGATAGACCTGGCCATGCACCAGCAACCGGTCTGCCCCGCGGATGATCTGGCGATTCCAGAGGCGGATCAGCGCCGGCCAGCGCACGCCGACATGAGGGTCCAGATCATGCAGGGTGTGGATCACCCGATGGCCGCGGCGGCGCAGCGCCGGCGCCAGCGCCAGATTCCAGAGGTGGACGCCGGTGAAATGAACCCAGACCGGGCTTGGGGCGTGGTGGGATGGGGCGGTTTGCGAAGTCCGCCGCGGCGCGGCGGCGATCTGATCCACGGTGTGCAGGATGCGGCGCAGCGCGGGCAGGTCCAGCCCCTCGCGGGCAAAGCCGGTGCCGTGGGTGGTCGCCGGCGTGTGGATCTGCACAGCCGGGCTGTAGCGATCGCGCGGCAGGGTCGTGGTGGTCACCAGATGCACCTCCCTGCCCGGCTCGGCCGCCAGGCGGTTGGCCAGGTCAGCCGTGTACTGGTGCATGCCAAAGGTGGGAGAGAGCAGGAGGTAGATGAGGCGTGCGGACATGGGCAGGTGGGGAAGCAGGAGGGTGGAAGGGGGGTGCTGGGCTTCCCGCCGTTACTGGGCCATGTCTCGCCGGCGCAGCAACCCCGCATACACCGCATCCACCCGTCGATACACCACCTGCCAGGCGTAGGTCTGCTCGACCCAGCGCCGGCCGGCGACGCGCATCTGCCGGTTGAGCGCGGGATCGGTCAGCAGGCGGGTTGTGGCTTCGGCGAAGCTGGAGGGGTCCCCGGCGATCAGGATGTTCTCGCCGGCGCGCAAGTCGATGCCCTCGGCGCCGATGGGTGTCGCCACGATGGGCAGGCCCCAGAGCCAGCCGTCGAGGATCTTGACCCGCATCCCGCCGCCGGAGAAGAGCGGAACGATGAACACATCGGCCTGTTGCAGACAGGGCAACGGATCGGCCACGTAGCCGGCAACCTGGATGCGCGGGTCGGAGGCCAGCGCCTGAACCTCGGGCGGCGGGTTCTTGCCCACGATGGTGAAGCGCGCCTCAGGGATTCGCTGCCAGATCAGGGGGAGCACTTCGCGCGCAAACCAGAGGACGCCGGCCACGTTGGGCGGCCAGAACATGGTGCCAAGGTGGAGAATGGTCAATGGTGTAATGGCTGACCGTGAACTGTGGACAGGCGGCGTTGTGGCGGGGTCGATGCAGATGGGAAGGGTGGTGAATCTGGCGGCTTGCTGGCTGCGCTCCGGTTCGTCGAAGAGATCCAGCAGCAGAGCGCGGTCTTCGTCGGTGACGGTCAGGATCGCATCGAAACGACGCAGCATCTCCCGCTCGTAGCGGCGAAAGGCGCGCGCCTCGCGCTGGGCGATCAAGCGGCGCAGGCCGGTGGACTCGGCGGCCATGCGCTCGGTCAGCTTGTAGATGGCGTTGTGCTCGTCCAGGAGGGTGGCGGGGAGGCGCGAGGGGGCGACGGAGGGAGAGGGGGAGGCGGCGAGCTGCGCCCACCAGGCCATGCTGAGCTGGTCGGCGTGGATCACGTCGAAGGGCGTCGCCGCGGTCAGCCGGCGCAGCAGATCGGCCATGGCATCCGTTTCATCGCGCACGATGACCATGGGCAGGCCGGTGAGCAGTCCCTTGGCCGCGGCGCGGAGGTTGCGCGCCAGCGACCGTTGGATGGGCACGGTGTGAACGGCCGCGGCGATGCCGCGCAGATGATCCACGTATGCGGGTTTGTCATCGGGGCGAACAAAGGAGACCAGCGTGACCGGGTGCTGCTGGCTCAGGTGGCGCAACATGTGGTAGGCGCGCACCTTGGGCCCGGCGTCCAGCGGGTAGGGGAGGACCTGGGTGAGGAGGAGGATGTTGATGGTCAATGGGTAACGGTTAACGGTTAACGGTTAACGGGCCGCGCCTGTCATGCTGAGGCCGCCGAAGCATCCCCTGCTCTGCCGGGGGCGGAGAGCCGGGCAACCAGCGTCGCGATCCCCTGCGCGGCGAAGAGCAGCAGCACCGCGTCCACCGGCAGGCGATAGCGGGTCCATGGTACGAAGGCCAGTTGCAGCGTCGAAGCGCGCGATCGGCCTCAGGATCGACGCCCCACTGTCAACAGGGAGATACCAAAGGGCATCGGCACAACCCGTTCGAAAGCCCTGATACCAGGCACCAAGACGTTAAAGAGACGCAACTGGCCGGACGGCGGGGTTTCTTGACTGCGCAGCCGGCTGTTGGCCCACCAACCCAGCCCACCTAAGGCGTTGATATACTTCTGCGTGGTCAACTCCAATCCCGCCTGATGGAACAGGCCGGCCATCATGCGCTTGTCGTAGCGGCGATAGTGACCAATGGCGCGGTCGATGGCGCCGTAAAAGGCCATGTGGGCCGGCACCACCAGGATCAGATGGCCGCCAGGCCGCAGCACTTGCGCAGCGTTTCGCAGTGCCGTCTCGTGGTCCTCGATGTGCTCGAACACGTTCAGGGAAAAGACGGTGTCGATGTCGAGTCGCCCGAAGTTCACAAAGCCAGGCGCTGTCGCATCGGCCACGGTGAACAGCATGGTGGGGTAGCCGCTGAAGACGCGGCTGACGTGTTCGATGCTTTCCACCGAGGTTTCGGTGCCTAGGTAGAGCTCGCGGTCAGTCAGATGGCGTGCAAAATTGCCCAGGCCGCAGCCAATCTCCAAGATGCGCCGGCCCAGATAGGGCGCGATCTCTTCGTAGAGCCACTGATCGACGCCGTCGATCAGCAGTCGGTCTTCACGGACTTTCTGCAGTGCAGTCTCGCTGTATTCCACGTTGCCTCCCGAAGTCAAGAGGATGGTTGGGGCTGCGCATCACCCCAGCTACCTGAGCGGCGCCGTGCCAGGCGGCGCAATACATCGTCGATGCCGTAGGCTGCAAACAGGATCAGGAAGGCATCGACCGGCAGGCGATAACGCACGTTGGCCCACGAGGCCAGGTGGATCGCCGTATAGACCAGAATGAACAGTAAGAACAGAGCGACATAGGCCGCGCGCAGGTCAGGGGTGCCATCGACCACAGCCAGATTGGGACGTAAGGGGCCGCTGCGCCGCAAATGCGACGCACCCAGGATAAGACCGTAGAGCATGAAGGGCAAGAACAGGCCAAAGCTGAGCATGCGCGCGGCATTGCTGAGCCGAGTCGAGTCTGAAGTCGGCCAGAACTGGAAATAGACCGGCACGCGGCTGAGCGACAACAGCAGATACCGTCCTGGATCGTCGCGCACGAACTGTAGGCCACGAAGCAACAGCGCCCGATCCAGCGCCGCCTCGTTGAGATCGCGCAGATCGGGCGGAATCAACTCTTGGTAGCTTATTCCGTGAGACGGGGAAAGCACTGCCTCAAAATGCGTGCCATAGATGGGGTGGTTGCTCCAGAAGAAGGTGAAGCCGGCGTTGGTGTTGGGCATGGTCAGCCGGCCGAAGACCTGGTAATTACGCGCCACAAAAGGTAAGATCAACAAGCCTGTGACCGCAGCTGTTGCCACGAACACGCCCAGAACGCGGCGCACGGCATGGTGGTGCAGCGCGATCCACAACAGCCAGAGCGCCAGCACGGTGAAGAAACCGATCACCACCTGGCGCAACAGTAAGGTGAGAGACATGGCCAGCCCGAACTCCAGGCCCAACGCCAATGTTCTGCGTTGATTGGTACGCGGGTCGGCCAACATCTCCGCCAAACGCATACCTACATCGACAGTCCACAGAATGCCCACGAGATAAAAAGCCTCGGACATCAGCGAAGCAGCGTAGTGGATAAAGTAGAAGTAGATGGCGGTGATGCCTGCGGCAATCAGGCCCACCCGCGAGCCGAAGGGGCGGCGGGCGATGCGCCAGACCAGCCATGGCATCAGCACGCCGACGATCACCCCCTGGATCAAGCGAGCGATGAGCGGCTGGTGCCCGAAAATAGCATAAATGAGAGTCAAATAGAGGGTATAGAGGTAGGACCAGAAAGCTGTGGGCTGGTTGGCGCGAGCGTAGGGCCAAGTGTCGACGGCGAAGCTAAAGCCATGCCCATCTGCCACCCGCTGCGCCAGCAGGTCATAGGAGATCTGATCGTAGGTTCCGCCCCGAGTTTCCTCGAGCGTATTTCCCAGGTAGAGCGCCACGCCGAGTCGCAGCAGCGTCGAGAGCAGCAAAATGGCGGCCAACAGCCAGGGGGTCAGATCGCGCGCCGGCGCGGCGGTGGGCTGGTGAGTGCTTGTCATGTCACGTTGCAAAGTCTGAAGCAAGGGGTTCCGATGCACACTGAAGGCGCCGGGCAGCAGTGCTGCTCACATCCCCGGCAGCTCCGCCAACAGCCGGCGGTAGGTGCGGGCGCGGGCGCGCCAGGCGGGGTCGATCAGCGCGGCGGCCGACGCCAGCGCGGCCCGCGGCGCGTAGGCCAGCGCCAGCAGCGCCTTGGCCTGGCGGGCGGATGCCTGGCCGCCGACCTTGCGAAAGAACTGGAGCTTGGAGCGGTAGAGCTGGATGTACATCTCCTCGCGCACCTGCCGGCTGCTGGCCTCGCCGAAGTGGGTGACCACGGCCTGCGGCACATACCAAAGCTGCCAGCCGGCCTGCGCCAGCCGGTGGCACAGGTCCACCTCCTCGGTGTACATGAAATAACGGTCGTCCAGCAGGCCAATCTGGTGCAGGGCGCTGCGACGCAACACAAGGCAGGCGCCCTTGATCACCTCCACCGGTCGCGGCCTGACCGTATCCCAGCGCTCCTGGCGATAGGTGGCGCGCGGCCAGAGGCGGTCGAGAAAAGCCAACCGCCAGAACTCGCGGCCGGGGGTCAGCATGGGGTGGACCGAGGGCTGCAAGGAGCCATCGCCGTTGAGCAGCCGCGGCCCGCACGCGCCTGCCTCTGGGTGCGCGTCCATGAACGCGACCAGCGCTTCGAGCGCACCCTCATGCACCAGCGTGTCGCTGTTGAGCAGCATCACGTGGCGCCCGCGGCTGTGGCAGATGGCCTGGTTGTTGGCCCGGGCAAAGCCCACATTCTGCCGGTTTTCAATCAACTGCACGGACGGGAAACGCTCCCGCACCATGGCAGCGCTGCCGTCGCTGCTGGCGTTGTCGACGACGATGGTTTCGGTGACCGGTGACCGGTAAACGGTAAACGGTAAACGGTTATCGTTAGTCGACGACTGACCACCGTTGACCGTTGACCGCTGACCGTTCACCGACTGCAAGCAATCCGCCAGCAGCGCGCGCGTGTTCCAGTTGACGATGAGGATGGAGAGGTCGACTTCACTCACTCAGGACTTGACCCTCCGGACGCCACAGGTTTTCCAACGCGACCAACCCTCCAAGGAACAGCCACACCAGCACGCTGGCCTGAAAGCCCAGAAAACCGATGTTGTAGACGAAGGGCAGAATCCAGTCGGCCAAGACCATGATGACCAGGGAACCGACGCCGGCCGCCAGCACGCCGTTGACGTAGGCCGCGGCAAAGCCGGTGCGATAGCGGCGGTGCAGGCGATGGCCCAAACGGGCCACCTCGAAGACAAACCAGCCAAAGAGCGCCAGCCCCAGCAGCCCCACATGGGCAAAAAGATCGACGTAGTTGTTGTGTGAGTTGATCTGCGGCGCGACCCAAAACGCACCCTGATAGGGCAACGGCTTCATGTTGGCGTAGGGACGATAGGCGGCCGGCCCCAGGCCGGTGATGGGGTTGCGCAGGGTAACCTCGATCACCCGCTTGATCAACACCAGACGCGAGCCGCCGCTCTCCTGCCACTCAGCGTCGCCGCCGGCGAAGTCGTAGATGGTCGGAAAGAGCATCCCGGACAGCGCCAGGATCACCACCAACACCAGCAGCAGCCCGCGCAGGCGAGGGAAGCGCAGCCAGACCAACATCCCCAACGCCGCGCCGATGCCTACCCAGTTGGAGGCGGCCTCCTGCTGGTCGACCAGGGCGTAACCCAGGGCAGCCAGCAGGACCGCTCCCAGGAAGCCGCGCCAGGCCAGGGAGAGTTGCCGGTTCCAGAGCAACTGCCCGCCAGCCAGGGCAGTCAGCAGCACCCAGAAGGGGGCGCGGATGAAGGCCGCGGTGGTGACGCGCCCCACCAGCCCATCCAGGCCGGGCAGCAGGCGGGCTATGGCCACGCCGCCTCCCACCAACAGAAAGAGCGCGGTCAGCCGCCAGAGGGTCCGCTCATCAGCCGCCAGGTTGGCGGTCAGCCAGAAGGCCAGAGCCGAGAAGGCAAAGATGCTCCACTGAGCCAGTTGCACCAGCAAGAAGTTGCTCTTGGTGGGGACGAAGGGGCTCCAGGTGGCGCGGCCGATGAGCAGGGAGAGGAGGCCGGCCAGCAGGAAGAGGGCCAGCGGCCAGTTGACCGGCGAGGCGACCAGGTGGATGCGGCCGCGGCGCATCCTGTCCAGCAGCCAGACGCCCGTCACGGCCGGAATCAACAGCGCCGCCGGATTGAGCGCCACCTCGCTGCCGGTGCCGAACTCCAGGGGAAGCAGCAGCGCGGCGGCGACGATGGCCAGCAGGCCCAGCACCGGCTGCGCCAACAACACTACTGCGCCGATGCCGGCCACCAACAGCCCCAGCCACGTTGCCGACGCCCGCTGGCCCAGCAGGAAGGCCAGCGCCAGCACGGCCAGGGCGATCAGGGCGACCAGGAAGTTATGCTGTTGGGCGCGGTTGCGGAAGGAGGTGAGCATGGATGGGTGGATGATGAGGGATTTGGCGTCGGGCGGTTGCTTTTGGGCCACGAATTTCGCGAATTGGGCGAATTGGGGAGGGGGAGGGTGCGTTCAGGGACGGGCTGGGTGTTGGACGGCATCCCACCAGCGCGACGAAGCGATGACCGAGGTCGTCCCAGTCGTAACACCGCTCGACCAGACGACGGGATGGGCGTTGATGGAACTCTGTGTTGTACGGCGGCTCTGTCGCATATGAGTTGTCAGAGCAACTCACCGAGCAGAGCGTTGAGATCCCCATAATCATATGGCGGGCGCTTGCGCACAGCCAGTACGTCTACGATGGTGTCTGTTGCAGTGATAGCATACACCACTCGCCACTTGTCCAGTCTGAGCCGGCGCGCTTCTTGCGTCAGTCCATGCACGTCGAGTTCTTTGCTGTTGGCAGGGCGAGGATCATCGGCCAACTCCTGAATTGCCCGCCTGATACGCTGCCGCATGTGGCGTGGCAGCTCTTTGGCCTCTTGGAGGGCGCGCGGCGTAATGAAGACCTGGTAAGGGGTCACGCCAGTTCTCTATCCGCTTCATCCCAAGGTAGCCAACCTGCCCGATGCCGATCTCCGTCGGCAGCTCTCAACTCGGCAAACGCTGCCCGCACAATCTGGCTATCTTCCAGATCCTCCACCCATTCGACGAGCGCTTCCCAGTCGTCGATGCTAAGTACGGCAAAGCGTCTTCCCTTGGCGGTCACAAACTGAACGGTCTGTAGGGCTTCTGTTGCGATCATATCGTCACCTCTGCCGGTGGGCGTGCAAGGCGCATCCTGAACCATCTACGGAGTGAACTGTGCCTATTGTACCTCAATCTTTGAATGGCGGCAACGTCTGGCATTGGGCTTACTGTCTCGTCCACCAGGACCACGATGCGGCGGTGGGCTGATTTCTGCCGCGAATTACGCGAATTAGGCGAATTGGGGGAGGGGGAGGGTGCGTTTAGGGACGGACTGATTTGGGCCGCGAATTGCGCGGATGGGGCGAATTGGGGAGGGGGAGGGTGCGTTCAGGGGCGGGCTGGGTGTTGGACAACATCCTCTGCCAGAGATGCAAAGCGGCAACCGAGGATACCCCGGTCGTAGCCCTGATCAAGCATGGGCCTGTGGGTTGGGGCGATCGGCAACATGGGCGCTCAGCGATAGGCTTCCCGTCGATGCTTTACCCGATAGATAGTTACGGACCGAGTGTTATCGTCTATGTCGTACAGGATGCGATACACTCCCACACGCAAGCTGTAGTCTGTGGTTCCCCGGAGTTGCTTGGAATCGGGTGGGCGAGGGTTTTCCTGGAGTTGGTCAACATGTTCAGCGACCAACCTGGCATAATCTCTGGGTAAGCTGGCGATATCCTTGACAGCCTGACGCAGGAGGCGAACGCTATACACCTATCCCCGCGTCGCGCAGATCCTGCTTTGCCTGTTTCCAGGAAATGGTCTCCTCCTCTGTTTCACGAAGACGCCGGATCTCGTCAGCATCGTCCCGATCCTCCAAAAGAGTCAGGAGTTCTTCCCAGAGCCTGTAATCTACCAGAACCGCTTGTCTGGCGCCGTGGGCGTCCACCACGAATTGAGCTTTGTCGAACGTATCGAACGCTGGCATCATCAACCTCCATCAACTGAAAGACCTGCGCGATTATACCTCAACTCCGAGCTGCCGCCAACATTCGTTTGAGAGCCGTTTTCTCCACCAGCGCGACGAAGCGGCGGGCTGATGTTGCCGCGAATTGGGCGAATTTTGCGAATTGGGGAGGGGAAGGGGGCGTTCAGGGGCGGGCTGATTGGCGGACGGCGTCCTCTACCAGCGATGTGAAGCGGCGGCCGATGGCGCGCCAGTCGTAGTGTTGCTCGACCAGGCGGCGGGCGTTGGCGGCCAGGCGAAGGCGCAGTTCGGCGTTGCCCATCATCTCCAGGGTGCGCGCGGCGAAGCGTTGTGGTTCGTCGGCCAGCAGCAGATGCTCGCCGTCGGCCACGTCCAGTCCTTCGGCGCCCTTGGAGGTGGCCACCACCGGCGTGCCCAGAGCCATGGCCTCCAGGATCTTGAGGCGAGTGCCGCCGCCCTGACGGATGGGCGCGATGGCCAGCGACGCTTCGGCCACCGGGATGCGCACATCCGGGACGTAGCCGGCGAGGGTCACCGACCGGTCCAGCGCCAGCCCGCCCAGGTCGACGCCGGCCGTGGAGCCGGTGATGGTCAGCGCGGCGTCGGGGCGCTGCGCACGAACCTGCGGCCAGACTTCGGCCAGGAACCACTGCATGGCGTCGTAGTTGGCGCTGTAGGTCAGGCTGCCGTTGTAGACCAGGGCGTCGGGGCGCGGCTGGGCCAGGCCGGGGCGGTTGTGGGTGCAGTCGACCCCGTTGGGAATCAATGCCACGCGGCAGCGGTCTTGGTCGACCATGGCTTGCAGCGGCGCGATCTCTGCCTGCGAAACGACGGCAGCAGCCTGAAAACGGCCCAGCATCTTGCGGTCATAGCGAAAGGCCTTTTGCCAGCTCACCCAGGCGCTGGCGCGAGCGATTGGTCGCTGGAGGGCCATGTGGCGCTCGCGCATTTGATACGACAGGGCCGTGTCCACGTCAATGATCCTGGCCCGCGCATCCACCGCAAGCGCGTACTGCGCCACCGACATTTGTACGGCCACTACCGCATCCCAGGATCGCGTGGACAGGCTGACGACTGCATTTTGCATGACCGGGCTGGCGCGGAAGGCCAACGGTGTTGGCGACAGGTACCTGACCCATGGCGGGGCACCGACATGACGGAATGGGTCGTCGGCAACGGGGATGACCGGCACATCACCTGCATCTGGCGAAGCGGTTTCATAGTCAGACCGCGGACAAAAGGCCAGCGCCGTGACATCGTGCTGCGCTTCCAGCGCGCGCAGCAAGTAGAGCGCACGCAGCTTCGAGCCGTTGTCGGGCGGGAAGGGGTACCAAGTGGAAAGGAAGAGGATATTCAAAGCAACGGCTTCGCTCGGGAACTCATGTTTCTACACGATTGGCTAGCTGATTCGATGATGGGGAACCTGCCAACTCAATATCGACGAAAGACGAATCCTCTGTTCGGGTGGAAGCGTTCTTTCAGGCTGCTTCAGTAGTACGATTCGAATACTTGAGTAAGAAGTCAGACGCGTCAACAGTGGATCAAGCAACAGCGATAGTGTCATAGCAAGAATGGTTGCAGTTCGGAGTGCTTTTACGTGCCGCCATTCTTCCAAGAGCTTGTTCGGATAATAGAGATACGGGCTTGCGTGCTTAGTGACCAGAACAGTGATGCCAGTACTCTTCAGGAAATCAAAACTCGCCTCATCGAAAACGTGTATGTGTGAATGAATGACGCTACGGTCGATGTTCTGGGCCACGACGTCTGGATTCTCACATGGCACCGTAATCACGACCGCGCGTGAGGCAACGCGAAGTAGCTCCGCAATGGCCCGGTCATGTTCTACGACGTGTTCGAGGGTCTCGCTGCATGTACAGACTTCAAACTGACCCGATTGAAACGGCAGATTGCACACATCAACTGCACATGTCTGGATACCGTAGATTTCTCCCGCACGGCGACACGCCTCTTCTGAGAGGTCACAACCTACTACATCGATTCCAAGAAGATGACGCGCCAGGCTTGCCTGAAACCCTTCTGATGCGCCAACATCCAATAAAGTACGAGGCCTGAGCTGAGCAAGGGCCTGCAAAATCAAGTAGCTGCGATTGTATCTCTCCAGCACATTTGGCTCTGAGTTTGAGTCAAGGAAACCGTATATCGGCTGATGAGCGAAGTAAACTCCCTCATCATTGGTGGACTGATATCGCTTGTTCAACCACTGAATCGAGTCCAGCAGGTAGGTCTCTGTATCACCATTCATGGCTTGCGATCCTTTCACTATTGCTCAATTCATGAGCCTTTTTCACCCCAATGACCGGTCGCGGCGTCCCACAATGCCCTCAACCTCGCATCTCTGTGAGGCGTTCGCAGATTACCGTGTGATTTCAAGGTATAAGCCAGTATGGTCAACACGTTGCGTAGCACAATGCGTACTCGCAGGTATGTGCTTTGCAATCCGCGCCAGTGCCTGCTGACCAATCTCAGATGATTACGCAACATGTAGTAATCGATCAACGGAGATGTCGTGCCCAGCGTGGCTGAAACCTTGTGCCACACGACCGACGATGGCACGGCCAGAATTCGAAAGTTGGCCTGGCCCACCTGCAAGCACCAGTCCACCTCCTCGTAGTAGAGGAAGAAACTCTCGTCCATCAACCCAACACATTGAAAGACCTCCCGCTTGGCCAGCATCGCCGCGCCAGAGGCGATCTCAACTGCGAACGGTTCGCGGCCGCGCCACGGCGCCACCGACTCGCCGGCGTGCAGCCTGCTGACTTCGCCCGTGCGCCGGTTCAGCGCCGACCCTAAGGCCCAGACGCGGCCAGCGTCGCTTTGCTCGGCCACCAGCGGCGTGACGATGCCCACGTCCGGCCCGGATTGCAGCGCCGCCAACAACGGGGCGAGGAAGCCCGGATCCACCGTGACGTCGTTGTTGAGGACGCAAACTGCTTCCGCGCCATGCGTCAAGGCATGACGAATACCGACATTGTTGCCGCCGGCATAGCCCAGATTAGCGCCGGTTTCGAGCAGTGTCACACCAGGATAGGCAGCCCGAATCCGAGCGACAGAGTCGTCCGAGGAGCCGTTGTCGACGACGATGATCCAGGGTTCGGGAGGATCAAGCCTGGCGAGGGAATCGAGACAGGACAGCGTGTCTGTGGCGTTGTTCCAGTTGAGGACGATGATTGCGATTGATGGATTCATGATCGACGATCGGCAACGCTGCCCAGATTTTCTTCCACCGCCTGCACCGATCGATCCCAACTCCACATATCCTGGACGTAGGCACGGCCCTGGCGTCCCAGAGCAGCCCGTCGCTCAGGATCAGCTAACAGGCCACCGATTGCCTCAGCGAAGCGTGTTGCATCGCGTTCCACCAACAGGCCGGTGTTTTCATGCACGATAGTCTCCCGCACGCCGGCCTCGTATACGCCGACCACGGGCGTCTCACAAGCCATGGACTCCAAAGGCACGAAGCCAAAAGGCTCCATGATCGGCGCATACACGGTCAGCAGCGCGCGGTTATAGCTGTCGACCAGACCACCGTCGCTGATGCCGGCGCAGAACTCCACCTCTACTGCACAGTTCCTGGCCATTTCCTGAAGAAAGGCCTTTTCGACCGGATCAGTAAAGTTGCTGACAATGGTCAACGCCGGTCGCTGGGCGGAATCGATCTCCGCCAAACTGCGAATGATCAGGTCGAATCCCTTCTTTGGCGTCAACGCCCCGACGGATAGCACGCGATGCTCTTTGGCCCGTGGGAGGGGACGAAAGCGTTCTGTGTCCACGCCCAAACGCCCCACGCAGGCAAAGACGCCGTAGGTGCGATAAAGTGTCTCGCGGGAGTAGTGCGAGTTGACCAGCACCAGGTCTGTTGCCTGCACGTTGCGCCGGTCCAGGCGACGCAATGTTCGGCGATAGATCCCGGGAAAGGGATCGAACAGGTTGCCCACGCGCTGAGCGGGAGAAAAGCGATTATGTGGCCGTTCCGTTGGCGGCTCATAGAGCAGTCTGGGTGGTTCCTGGCAGTAGTACACCGACGGCGTTCGTAGGAACTTGAGCAAGCCAGGGCTTTGACTGAACTGGCAGTTATGCACGAAGACCACGTCGTAGCCGCCTTCATCGATCTGAGCAGCGACCTGATGTTGCAAGGTTTCCAGGCGTCGCAGATCGGCGCTACGAATGCCTTGGTTCAGCCGGCCAAATGGACGGCGGGCCAGCGGCAACGGCTGGAAGGGCCAGATCTCGTGCCGGGCTACGAAGGGACGCAGGTCGCAGAATTCGTGCTCGGCCGTGGAGAGCGTGTGAACATCCACCCTGTGATGATCGGCCAGTCGCCGCGTTATCTCGAACAAAGCGCGCTTGCCCCCGCCCGAGGGTAGGTTGTGGTAAATAGCCAGTTTCAACGAACACATGACCGATTAGGTTTCTCTCCAACCGCTGCCGCGATTGCCATTTCGCGTCTCATAACTCTGGGTTGCCGATTCATATGCAGTTTCCAGTTGTTCTGATATGCAGTGCCATGAGTATCTCTTTTCCACCATGTTTCGGCCTTGATCTCCAAGGTTGTAACGCAACCCCGCATCTTGTAACAGTCTGACGACGCACCGGGCAAAGGCTTCGTCAGTATCAGCCAGCAGAATGTTCGTCTCATGTTCGGCGTCCAATCCTTCAGCGCCCAAGCTCGTTGAAACAATAGCTTTCCCCATCGCCCAGCCATCGAGTATCTTCAGCCGTGTTCCACTTCCTGTGTAGATTGGACAGATCGACACGGCAGCCTGCTCGAAATACGGGCGCACATCTGGTACCTCACCAATAACAGTTATGTTCTCTTTGCCGCTGAATTCCGTGATGGATGTCGGTGGGGAGGTGCCGACAATCGACAGCCTGGCCTCCGGTACTTGGATTCTGACACGCGGCCAGATGAATTTGAAAAAATGAAGCAATCCACTCTCGTTAGGAGAGTAATTCATTGATCCTATAAACAGCACTGATGTCGCGTCACTAGGACGAAAGACTGGCTGAAAGTAATCAGTATCTACCCCATTGGGCACAACAATGGGGTTTGCAAGTGATGCTAGATCGATCACTGAACAGCGATCATGATCAGAAACCACGGTACAGGCGTCGAAGCGCGACAGAGTCTGCCTTTCAAACCTTCTCATCTTACGCCATTCTGCAAAGGCCCCTACTCGAAACCCAAACCCCCTAGCTGAGTCAAAAACGCGCCTTTCATGATCGGACAAAACATCATGCATGTCAAGCAGCGTAGGGCACGTCAACCCGTTCGGCATCAACGGTGCGATGTAGCCCTGGTGAACCTGAACAAGATCGAAGGACTTGCGCCTGAACATGTCCCTAACCATTTCTTTTGTATCAGGCGTGATCAACCAGTGTCCCCGGTTCGGCCACGAATCGAGCAGGGTATGCTTCCACCCCGTAATGCGATAATAGGCTCGCGTTCTGTTCATCGTTGGTTCGGGAGGCCGAGTTAAAACCACTACTTCTTCACAAATCCTTTGAAGTTCCGCAATGGCTTGCGATTCTTCAGCGCTACCGAATGTCATTACCGTGTAATTGTGGCGGCGCGACAAGGATTTGATCAGGTTGAATTGACGACTCCTTCCGCCGCCGATTCGGGACGGTACGCCCTCTGAAAGCACTAGAATACGCATCATTGGTCAATCACAGATCTGTTCAGCAGCACAAGTCATCGCCGCTTACCAATTCGCGCTAGAATCACAACACCAACGATAGTCGAAGCCAGAACCGCTGCCAACAGAACTGGCTGGAGGAAGATCGAAGTAGACTGCGGCTGCTCGCGTGACCATTCAATTGATGGTGTTCCTGCCGAGTCGATAATTGAAGTAGGCGATATGGCTTCCAGACCTGTCACCGTGGGCAGAACCAGAACGTGTGGCGTCTCCCTGAGAAGATTCGCCGCAGGCGGAATCATCCTTGGTGCGTTGACAAAGCGCCATTGATGGAGGATTTCTCCGAAGCCAAAGCGAGAGTACAACGTGTGCAGTTCGTTTCCGCTGGAAATCAGCAGATTAACAGAATCGATTTCTCCACCTCCCAAGGAATTCGCGACATCTCCTGGTTCGATCAGTTGCACAGGAGTCGACCAACCTGCGTCCGTTTTCTGCATGTACAACAACCTCTCTTGATCTGTGAAAACGGTATGGACGACCCCTGTCGCGTCAATTTCCAGTCCTGGAGGCATCTGCAAACCGCCTCGATTGCGATACAACACTTCAACAGGACTCCAAGAGAGTCCGCCATCGTTGGAACTGACATAATATCGCCCGTGATCAGCGGCACTTCCATTCCAAACCAGGTGCACGCGTCCTTGGTTGTCGGCTCTGATTGTAGGTTGACTCTGGAACTCTCCTGCGAGTTGCAACGGCTCTGACCACGAGATCCCTTGATCGATCGAACTGGAGTACTTTATCGTCTTCTGCGGGCTTCCCTGCGGCAATTCTACCTCGGCCCAAGCCAAGTGCAGTACGCCATCCGGTCCTATGTCAAGGGTCGGAGCAATCAATCCAGTGCTCGGGTCAGCCGTTTGGATGATCGACATCGGTGAGGACCAAGTCACACCGTCGTCGTCCGAATACATGAAGAAGAACTCCCGTGCATCGCGACCGGAGAAGATCAGATTGAGTCTTCCATCCGCAGATTTTGCAGCAACCGGCCACGTGTAAGCTCCATCCGCAACACACTGTGGCTGCGACCAAGCTTGTGGGCGCGTGAGTTCTTCGGGGTTTACCCAAGAGTGCCAAAGGCAATCACTTTGCGAGAACACATGCAGCATGCCACTGTCACCACCCACAAGTACCAGTTTCTCAGATGCGATTCTTCCAAAGACTACCTCGACTGGAGTCGACCATTCCGTCCCTTCGAGGCGCGATATGTAAAGGGAGTCCTTGTCATTCTCAGACAATGCGGCATCCGGACCGGCCTTCTTAATGGGATTGTACTGCCAAATCGCCACGATTCTGTCCGATGCATCCTTTGCGGTGGATAAGTGAAACGTCCAGCCATCCGTATGGAACAGTTCCCCGGGAGGTGTCCAAGCCTCGTCCTGGCCCTGAACTGGCCGAATTGCGCCGAAGAATATTAGGACCATGCCAACGATCAAGGTGGTCCAACTTAACCCGCCCAGAATCGCAGTCGACGGCATGCGCAACGCGGACGGTCGGGAGCGTGAACAGAACTGACGCATGGTCAGAATACAGTGATGGAACATGGTTGAAAAGGTTGACAAGAGCCAAAGCATTGCAAATAATGCCGCGGTCAGTGCTCGGTCCCCGAAACAATACCAAGCAGAAGCTGCTCAATTTGGTCAAGCATCATCTCGAAGGTGAAACTGGCCTCAACAGTGCGCCGACTGTTCATCCGCAATTGATCCGCCAGGTTGGGATCAACCAGTAGTCTGTGAAGTTGTTCCGCACACGCGTGGGCATTGCCTCTTTCGAATATCAGACTGTTTTCATTGTCGACCAGTATTTCCGGAGTGCCTCCAGTTGCGGTGCTAACCACCGGCAATCCTGACGCCATGACGTCCAACAGGACAATACTAAATGGTTCTTCCCAAACGGATGGAAAGATGAAAACGTCATGAGCATTATATATCTGCTGCAAGGTGTTGCGGCGGGCGAAACCAAGGAACTCAACATTGTCTTGCAGACGATAGTCCCGGATCATTGATCGGAGACGTTCCAGATACTCATTATCAGGACCAGTACCGACGATGTCCAAGGTGATGGACATGTGGCCCCAATTGCTCCGAAGGATATGGAATGCTTCGACAGCGGTATGTGCCCCTTTATCCGGCACCAAGCGGCCGACATACAACAAGCGGTGTATATCAGCGTCATGCCGCTGCTTAATAACAATGTTCGTGACATCAACACCATGGTAGATCACGACCGAGTTTGAGAGAGCCTTGCCAGAATGATGTGTGGTATCCAACATGTGGCGACTCGCAAAAGCGAAATGACACTGTTCCAGATTTGTTGGGCGGGTATGAATCCGCAAAATCTGCAAAGCTCTTTCACACAAAGGTTTCGCTGCTTTCGAAAGAGTAAATCTCGGTGTTCTGGACCAGAAACCGAACCAATAGTCATTCTGTTCCGTCCACGAAGCAAGCCAGTCGTCTGACACGTAGAAACAGGACGGCAGTCCGAGGGCTTGTGAAACTGAAACCAATGAAAGCGAGAAGCCCCTCATATTCCAATAGAAGACGATGTCAGGATTGAACTCCTTTAGGAGTTTTCTGAATTTTGATTGGTTATTCCACTCTATCGCCAGGATGTCTTTGGTTCGGTTGGCTGTTGTCCCGGTTGCAAAGTCCAAGGCTAGCTCTAGAACGCGATGGGCGTCATCATCAACTCGTGCGTTCTCAGTTCCAAAACTGCTGGTTACCACACATATCTGGTGACCCCGGGATCTCAGGCCATCAACTATATCACGACAAGCGAGCTCGTAACCACCAATATAGTGTGGTGGATAGAGGTTTGATACTATGACAATCCTCAACTCATTAATTCCTCTGGTTCATTAGGCGCGTTTTGACTTCGACGAAGTTCTGCTTTCAGAGAAAGGTCTCAAGCGCAAGAGACGCGAAATTGCGGTCCCGGAGATACCTTGGATTAGATGCCAGTGCTCGAAGGAGGAAACGGCGCGCCCATCGAGGCTCATTGACTCGGTGAAAATTCGCCAGATCAAGATAAATCTCACCAAGCTCTTGCTTTCCAATTCTCTTGTCAAATGACTGAGCTGATTTGTATATTTCGCGCATCTGTTTTGACACGAGGGCCGCATCGGTTGAGCGCATGCAGTAGTGCCAAACATTGAGATGCTGTCTGCTTACACTATCAAAGATATCTTCTGGGAACCCAACTCTGTCTTGAATGAAGCCCGCTACTGCGTAGGTTTCCTTGATCATATCACCACTGCGACTCGTTGAGTTTCTCACAGTCTCGGAGTGTTGTCTGAAGTAATTCAGAGGCGTGGAAATGAATGCTACATCTGAAAGCAACAGCATCTTGATCCACAACATCCAGTCACCGCACACGCGAAAAGAGGAATCGGCTCCATTTACCCGTTCGTAGATCGAGCGTCGAAACAGCACGGCACTGGCATTAGGAACGGTGTTCTTGAATGAAAGGAATCGTCGCACCTCGTCGACTCCTCGATTCATGAAATCCTCAGTCCATTGACGTTCAATCAGATCTGCTGTCCAATCCAACATCGTTCCAGTTACCAGATTATCTGCGTCCACTTTGTACGATTGACAATAAATCAAGCCAAGGTTGTGATGACTTTCCAAAACTTTCACCGCAGTTTCCAGAAAGTATTGATCAGCAAAGTCATCGGACTCGGCTATCCAGACAAAGTCTCCAGTCGAGAGACCAACGCCTCTATTCCATTGGATGAACGGATTTCCGCTGTTAACCGTGTTGAAGAGTGTTCTGACGTTCCGCGTTTGGGAATAGTTTTCAATGACGGCGCGGCTGTCATCAGTGGAGCAATCGTCCAAGATGATCATCTCGTAATCATCAAATGTCTGTTGAACGATACTTGATAAACGTTTATCAAGATAGCGGGCATGGTTATATGCAGGGATAACGACGCTGACGCTAGGCACAATGAGCTTCCTATCAACTCTCTTTTGCTGCCACAATGACAAAATATCGAGGTTCTTCTCGTGACCTTAGATGGAATGGTTTCACACAGTATGGATTAACCATTGATGCAAGGAAGCTATCGGTAGAGCATATGAGTTCAACTGATGAGGCTCGGATTTCGCTAGTGATATCATTCCACAAATGGTAACAGGTTTTTTCTCTCAACACTTGACGAAGACGCCAAAAGCCCCGAGCTCCCTCCCATGGATATTCGTAAGCCGACAATGAGTATGGACTCCATCGGGAGATCGTTCGTGGCCATTGTGAGTAAACCCTCATTAAGTTAAACCGCAACCTCAACAACGCGATGAACTCCTGATATGAATACTCAATCTCGTGAAATGGGTTTGGTTCTTTTGGTCCAACTGATAGGTCCGAATGATTGTACACGGGTCTGTTGGGAGTTGAAATCACCAGAACTCCACCCGGTTTCAGCACCCGCCAACACTCAAGCACGAACTTCTCAGGTTCAAGCAAATGTTCAATAGTCTCAAAAGAGACAACAACGTCTATTGAATTGGTGGCAACAGGTATGTTCTCCGCATTGCCACACACTGCACTTGTACCGTATTTCGTTGCGGCGTGCAGACAAGTAGCCTCAGAAACGTCTACCCCAGTTACCCTGGCAGCACCCGCTCGCAATAAGGCTGCAGATCCATAGCCTTCGCCACAGGCAATATCGAGAACAGTTTTGGACGTTACGAATCTGCGAGCAAAGCGATACCGATATATGTGTTCCCAGAACGTCGTCGGATCAGCGCCTTCAGGAACCATTCTTTCACCGGTGAACTCCATTACAGGTTTCATTTGGTTGTTTCCAGAAGAATGTCTTTCGATTGAGTGCATTCGACCCTCTCCCAACTAGAGCTCATGAGAACCGGGCCATAAACGTTTAGATATGGCTCTCCATTTCTAAAGGCATTTCTCCAAATAACCTCGAACCAAGCAGCATGATCCAAAGAATCGAGTAAACCATCTACTTTCGTACCGATGCTCACACTAAACAGATAATGTCCACTGCCAAGTGCAAGGTTCGGAATTGTGCAGCGAACAGTACTTGGTGAGTCTATAGTGGTCAATCCAGAACCCTGAAAATAGGATGCGACCGTGGTAATGCGACGGCCTATGCTATCCTCGACAGCAAGTGCTAGTCTCGGACCTCGAATTGGCACATGAGGAACTACATCAATGTCCAGAAGAACATCATCATGTGCACTGAACTGTGTGCTGGGTTTTCCGTTTTTGTCTCGTAATGTGAGCCTCTGTATTATCACGTTTGAACTTGAGGATCTTGCAGGGTGTTGGGTCAGGTCGAACACACCATCCATTGATCGAGATGCGTCACTTAGGTAACCGGAAATGACAACATACGCGGTGCCATCTTGTTCGAGTGTTCCTGACCTCATTAGAAAAACCCTCTTGCAGAGCTCCTCGATGGTAGTCATATTGTGACTCACAAACAGGACCGTCCGCCCCTCCTTGGCCACATCCCCCATCTTCCCCAAACACTTCTTCTGAAACTGGGCGTCCCCCACCGCCAGCACCTCGTCCACCAGCAGGATCTCCGGCTCCAGGTGGGCGGCGACGGCGAAGGCCAGGCGCACGTACATGCCGCTGCTGTAGCGCTTGACCGGGGTGTCCAGGAAGCGCTCGATCTCGGCAAAGGCCACGATCTCGTCGAACTGGCGGTCGATCTCGGCCCGCTTCATCCCCAGGATCGCGCCGTTGAGGTAGATATTCTCGCGGCCGGTCAGCTCCGGGTGGAAGCCGGTGCCCACCTCCAGCAGGGAGCCGATCCGGCCGTGGATCTCGGCCCGACCGCTGGTGGGCTCGGTGATGCGCGAGAGGATCTTGAGCAGGGTGCTCTTCCCCGCGCCGTTGCGCCCGATGATCCCCACCACCTCGCCGCGCTTCACCTCGAAGGAGACATCCTTCAACGCCCAGAGATCGGCGTCGGAAGCTTGCCGCGAATTAGGCGAATTTGACGAATTGCTTTTCTGGTTTCGTGCAATTCGTGGCAAGAAACCGGTCAGCGCGTCGCGCAGGGTGTCGTGACGCTGCTGGAGCGCGCCGATATGATAGAGTTTGCTCAGGTTCTCGACCCGGATGGCGATGTCGGTCATAGGCGGAAGATAGCCACGAATTTCGCGAATTTTTCGAATTCTTTCCTCTGACTTCGTGAAGTTCGTGCAATTCGTGGCAGGGTGGCGGAAAATGGCCACGAATTAGACGAATATGACGAATTGCTTTTCTGATTTCGTGAAATTCGTGTAATTCGTGGCAGGGTATCGGAAGCTTGCCGCGAATTTCGCGAATTTGACGAATTGCTTTTCTGGTTTCGTGTAATTCGTGGCAAGAAACCGGTCAGCGCGTCGCGCAGGCCTGCACTGAGCACCGTCGAAGTGGTGTCGTGACGCTGCTGGAGCATGCCGATATGACCTGCCCCAAACGAACGCGCGGGGTAGAGTTTGCTCAGGTTCTCGACCCGGATGGCGATGTCGGTCATGCCGAAATCCTCAAATCGTCAGTAGACTTCATCGTGGGAGCCAAGATCGACCAACACAATGACATCTTCCTCTTCGTCGGGATCCGAGGCAAAGAAGAAAATGATCCGACAGTCATATTCCACCGTACATGCCCATAGGCCATCGAGACGCCCCTTGAGCTTGTGCGTCTTGAGCTTCGGCAGAAACGGGTTAGCAACAAGGTCATCGATGGTGTCAAGGATCCGCTCTTGTAGACCCCGATCATTGCGCGTGCGCCCTTTGAAGGCACGACGAAAACTGGCGTCCCATACCAACTTCCTCATGCTTCCAGCTCTCGACGTAGATCGTCTGCTGTCCCATAGCTGGCGCGACCTTCCCGGAAGGCTTGCAACGTTGCTTGTGCATTGTCAGCGATCTCGCCGCGCCGGTGATCGATTATTCTCTTGCGCACGATCTCGATGATAGCCTCTTGATCGTCAGGGGGTAGTCGATCAATCAACTCCAGAGCTGCGTCAAACGATGTCGTTGGTGTCGTAGCCAACTGATGCTCAAGTTTTTCCATGGTGTTGATCTCCTACTGCCTGCCAGGGTGAAAGCCGGCGCCCACCTCCAACAGGGAACCGACCCGGCCAGGGTAGGTCTCGAACGAGACGTCCCTGAGCGCCCAGAGCCCGTCGTGGGAAGCGGGAGCCTGCCACGAATTGGACGAATTTGACGAATTGCTTTTCTGGCTTCGTGTAATTCGTGGCAAGAAACCGGTCAGCGCGTCGCGCAGGCCTGCACTGAGCACCGTCGAAGTGGTGTCGTGACGCTGCTGGAGCATGCCGATATGACCTGCCCCAAACGAACGCGCGGGGTAGAGTTTGCTCAGGTTCTCGACCCGGATGGCGATGTCGGTCATGGAGTGTTTCAGTGCTTCTCCTGAAAATGGGGCGGCGCATGATCATTGTAGTTCATGGTGATGATAATGCCAAAGAAACGGGATACTTCAGGCATGTTTGACCCCCAGGTGCACAGACGAAGACCATGGCCGCACGAGAAAAACCCGGTTTCTGAGCGACTGCGGCGCGGCGGCCAGAGCTGCGGGCAAGCGCCGCCGGCCGGCGCGGCCGGATGGGGTACTTGCACTCTGAGCGCCGGCCGGAGCAGTGGCTACGACGAGCGGGCGCTGTTTGGTCCCTGATCCACGCTGATCAAATGATATCGGCAAAGGTCCGCTCGGTGCTGCGGAAGAAGAAGAGCCCACTGACCAACACGCCCACCGCAATCAGCACCGAAAGGATGAAGAGCGCCGCTGGCGCCTGCAGACCCGTCACTGCGCTGGCATCGCCCAAAAGGGCCCAGCGAAATCCACTCACCACCCCGGTCATGGGGTTCAAGGCCAACAGCGGCCTGAAACGTTCGGGGATGATCGTCACCGGCCAGATCACCGGCGTCAGATACATCCAAAGCTGGACGATGAAAGGGACCAACTGCTTGATGTCCCGATAGCGCACATTGAGCGCCGACAGCCAAAGGCCAAAGCCCAGCGCTGTTATTGTAGCCAACAGCAGGAAAAATGGCAAAAGCAGCACCGTCGCAGTCAACGGCACGCGATAGATTATCATCAGCGCCGCCAGCAGCACCAGGCCCACCGCGAAGTCCACCAGCCCCGAAAGCACGCCGCTCAGCGGGATGGTCAGCCGCGGAAAGTAGACCTTGGTGATCAGGTTGGCGTTGTCCACCAGGTTGGTGCTGGTGCGGGTCAGCGAGCCGGCGAAATACTGCCAGGGCAGCAGGCCGGCGTAGGCGAAGATCGGGTAGGGCAGGCCGTTGGAGGGCACCTCCAGCAGCAAGCCGAAGATCACCGTGAAGACCAGCGTGCTCAGCAGCGGCTGCAAGAGCACCCAGACCACCCCCAGCGCGGTCTGTTTGTAGCGCACCTTGACATCGCGCCAGACCATGAAGTAGAGCAGCTCGCGATACTCCCACAGCGCGCCCAGTTGCAGCGCCGACAGCCCGCGCGTCGCCTGGATCATAACGGTAGGTGGTGTTTCAGATGCAGTTTGTGTCATAGCCTATACCTGCGCCAGGAGATCGAAGCGCTCCCCGCGCCTTGTTGGCGGTGTGCATGCGCTGCCTGTTGCTCCTCCGCCGCGCGCTGCTCAACCGCCCTGCGGCCCGGTGCTCTTGGCCACCAAAAGGATGCCGGCGATGATCACCAGGATACCCAGCCAGCGCAGCGGCGGCACCGTCTCGCCCAGGATGAAGCGACTGGAGAGCGTCACCAGCACGAAGTTCAACGCCAGGAAGGGATAGGCCACGCTCAGGTCCAGCCGCGCCAACACTGCGATCCAGGCCAGCGCGCCGGCCGCGTAGAAGACCAGTCCCAGCATCATCAGCGGCGACTTGAAGATCAGGCCGATGATGCTCAGGGCGCCGGTGGCGTTTTCCGCCACGCCCGGCTGGCTGACGCCCATCTTGAGCGCGGTCTGCCCCGCCACGCCAAAGGCCGTGGAAAGCAGGATCAGGAGAAGGGAGGATGCCAGTGTTGAGTCCATACGTCGTTGGGTCATGAGTCCGTTTTTCAAAGAGATCAGGTATCAGCCCTCGGCGCCGGGCGCTTGCTTCAACTTGAGCGGCGGCCTGCGCCCAGGGTTGCGCCCTCAGGCCCGATTGCGATAGAGCGCCGGGTCCACCACCTCGATCATGCGCGCCTCGTCCAGCCGGCCCTCCAGGAACTGGTTGATCTGGCGCACCCAGGGCTGCGGGTCGGCCAGCATGCGGTTGTAGTCCACCGGCAGCGTCTGGAAATTGGGCTGGGCCCGCAGCCAGGTCTCCACCTTTTGCACGTGTTTGGTGAACAGGCGGGTCAGTTCCTCGTCGCTCACCCGGTCGGTGGGTTCGCCGCGCCGCTCCAGCATCTTCTTCTGCGAGGCCAGCACCTCCGGCAGGGCGCGCTGCATGAAGATCACCCGGTAGGAATAGGCCGCCGGCAGGTGCTCCAGCAGGGCCGAGATGACCTTGATCACCTTGCCCTGCGCGTCAGCCATCCAGGCTGTGTCGCCTTTGTCCAGTTGCTTGACGCGCTCGACCTCATAGTAGCCCTTGGGATTGTCCTCGTCAGCCACGCGCAACGCATCGGTCAGCGCCGGCAGGCCGCCGGCCTCCAGCGCCTTCATCATCATCGACGTCCCCGACCTGGGCAGCCCAGAGACCACGGTGATATAAGAGGGTGTTTTGGCTTTGCGAAAGCTAGGTAGTTTCATGGCAAGGTGAGTGGGTGAGTGACGAGTGTCGGTGTACGGTAAGCGGTATACGGTAAACGGTATACGGTATACCGTTCACCGTTCACCGTTCACCGTTCACCGTTTACGGTTCACCGTCCGCCCGCCGCAGCAGTTCGGCGCGTTCCGGTTGGCCGATGTGATTATACCAGAAGATGCGATTTTGCCATTGATTCAGACTCACGTCGACGGTGGCCAGCAGGCTGGCCGCGCGGGCCAGGTCGCCCTCGATGGCATAGCTCTCGGCCAGCAGTTGCCGCGTGGCGCGCTGGCCCGGCGCGGTCGCATAGGCCGCCTCCAGATGCGGGCGCGCCGCATCGTACTGGCCCAGGCTCAGCTCGATCTGGCCCAGCCGGCGGTTGGCCGCGGCGTTGGCCGGGTTCTCCGCCAGCGCGGCCTGGT
>Ga0209605_1000918_pt1 | contig 35232 bp, 37 predicted proteins | sample AD_UKC035_MetaG_FD_184408 | JGI IMG/M metagenome (GOLD analysis project Ga0209605, IMG submission 184408) | Active sludge microbial communities of municipal wastewater-treating anaerobic digesters from USA - AD_UKC035_MetaG (SPAdes) (version 2) | ecosystem: Engineered > Bioreactor > Anaerobic >...
AGTTTTTGTGTAAAAACAACTTCCGTTTCTTGGGTCCGAGAGAGAAGATCGGTTAGAATAAGGCATCATGTTGTTTACCTCGGAGTGACAAATGCCGATCTCAGAAGTTCATATGTGCCAGTGTGTGCATTGCCAAGGAACAGGGGACCATCCTGACAAGAAGGTTCACAGGCAGATCAATTTGCTGGTGAGCCGGCTGGATGAACAACAGCGGCGCTGGTTTGTGGCAGTGGAAGCAAACCGGCATGGCTATGGCGGTGTGCGTTTACTTTCGCAGATCACCGGGATGGATGAAAAGACCATCGAGCGTGGGCAACGAGAGATGGAAGAAGGTTTGGCTAACCGTCCAACGGAGCAGGTGCGTTCTGCGGGTGGTGGACGATCTCTGGTTGAAAAAAAGACCCGGCGATAGAAAGTGCACTGCAAGAGATCATTGCTCCTGAAACAGCAGGCAGCCCGATGAGCGATCAGAAATGGGTGCGTAGCAGCCTGCGCCACTTGAGTGAGGAGTTGAGCAAGGGCGGGCATCCAGCCTGTCCCAAGACGGTAGCACGTTTATTGAAGAAGGCCGATTATTCGCTCAAGGTCAACTCCAAGCGGTTAGCTGGAGCACAGCACCCGGATCGCAACACGCAATTTGAGTACATCCAGGCGCAAAAACAGCTCTTCTTGAGCCACGGCTGGCCTGTCATTAGCGTCGATGCCAAGAAAAAAGAGCTGATTGGCGATTTCAAGAATGCTGGACAGTGTTGGTGTCAGGTGGCCGAAGCGGTCAACGACCACGATTTTGAATCAGAGGCTATTTGCAAAGCAGTTCCCTACGGCATCTATGATCTGAACCACAATCGTGGCTATGTGTACGTTGGTCAGTCAGCCGACACGGCCCAATTCGCTGTCGAGATGATCGCCCGCTGGTGGCAAACCTTTGGACAGCACGATTTTCCCAATGCGCCTGCTCTTTTGACACTCTGCGATGGCGGTGGCAGTAACGGTTGGCGTTCGCGCCTGTGGAAACTCCAATTACAGGAGCAATTGGCTGACCAGCTAAACTTGGAAGTAATGGTTTGTCATTATCCAAAGAATACCTCGAAATGGAACCCGATCGAACACCGTTTGTTCGGCCCGATCAGCCTCAATTGGGCAGGCAAGCCCTTACGTACTCTGGAAACAATGCTGGCCTACATTCGGGGTACCACCACTCGAACAGGGTTGCAGGTAGCCGCATTCCAAGTAGATCAGGTTTATGAGCGAGGCATCAAAGTCGAGGATGAGGTTATCCAAGCTTTGAACCTGGAACGGCACTCTACTTGCCCTAACTGGAACTACACCATCCGACCACGCTCTGTACCAGTTTGTGTCTGAGATCGGTTTTTAAAGTGCGGAAGTTATTTTTACACTACTCCTTAGGATCAACATTACAAGGCGCAGCCCCCACCAGCTACGATGTACTGATCATCGGCGGTGGACCTGCTGGAGCGACGGCTGCCATTTACACGTCCCGCGCCGGCTTGAAAACCCTGGTGATTGACAAAGGTTTAACTACTGGCGCACTAGGAATTACCGGGAAGATCGCCAATTACCCCGGCGTTGCAGAAGAGATCAGCGGCGCCGACTTGTTGGAACGAATGCGAAACCAGGCACGCACTTTCGGGAGCGAATTTATCTCGGATAAAGTGATCGGAGTCGACCTGCTCTCTGAAGAAAAGACTGTTTTTGGCAACAATGGCAACTACACGGCCCGCGCTGTGATCATCGCCACCGGCTCGATGGGGCGTGGCACCCGCGTCAAGGGCGAAGACGAGCTGCTTGGGCACGGGGTTTCTTACTGCGCCACCTGTGACGGCGCCTTCTTCCGCGATCAAGAAGTGGTTGTGGCTGGAAACAGCGACGAAGCCATCGAGGAGGGTCTGTTCCTCACGAGATTTGCCCGCAGGGTTCACTTTCTCTCACCCACCCCCGAGTTGAAAGCCCCTCAATACCTGGTGGACGAATTGGTCAGCAATCAAAAAATCCAGTTATACCAGGGAGCCGGTTTACGCGAGATAATGGGCCAGGAACGGGTTGAAGGCGTGCGGTTTGCCCCGCGCGGTCAGCCTGAGCAGATTCTTGCCGTCACCGGCGCATTCATTTACCTACAGGGTGGCAAGCCCATCACAGATTTCCTGCAAGGGCAGCTCGAGCCCAGCGAAACCGGCTGCCTGGTTGTAGATCGCGAATATCGCACCACCATACCGGGTGTATTCGCTGTCGGCGACGTGTTATGCAATCACATCAAGCAAGCCGTGATTGCAGCCGCCGAAGGCGCTACCGCCGCCATTGCGGTAGAAAAATTGCTGCACGGCCGCAAGCAAATGGTGGTCGACTGGTCAAAATAACTACCATCTTCAAAGTTCATCAACTCCATACCGATCCTTCACTAATTCTTCATACCATGCAAGTATCATATACTTGCATGGTAAACACCTGCATCGAGCAAAGCCAAACGAATAGAAGAAGGACGGACGATATGGCAACGCCAGTCTTATCCAGGCAAACACAAAAGAATTGGTGGATCGACGCATCGCTTTTCAGCAGCGCAGTGATCGCCGCTCTATCAGGAATTTACTTTCTCTTTCTGCCATCGGGCGGATTCCAAGGCGGGCGCAACCCATCTTACAATATTCAAATCTTGTTCAGCCGCCATATCTGGGACAACCTGCACACCTGGACCGGCACAGCCATGATTGCGGCTGCTATAATCCACCTGGGAATACATTGGCCCTGGTTCGTTGGCATGGCCCGGCGTATTGGGAATGAGATAACCGGTAAGTGCGGCTGCATGAACTCACGCGGTCGCTGGAACTTGATCCTAAATATCATCGTGGCCGTCAGTTTTGTACTCACCGCCAGTAGCGGTATTTACTTCCTATTTGTTCCCGGCGGACGCAGGTCAGTAGACCCTGCCATCTTGTTCTCCCGCACTACTTGGGATCTACTCCATACTTGGGCAGGAATAACACTCATTGTGGCAGCTATCATCCATTTTGCCATTCATTGGAAGTGGGTCACAAAGGTGACCCGCAAGATGATCGCCATACTGATCCCTGCGCAGCCGATGCAGCAATCGACCATCACAAACAACCCATGACGCATCCCTGCATGGTCACACCGAAGACGGCCTAAGCATCCTTTGGGCTGTTTTCATTACCCATTTCCAGTGACGGATCAAATGTATGCTTTGCAACAATAGCACCCCAGAAACCAATAGAACATGGAAGAAGCCCAAAACATGGCGCAACGGCCCCGCAAAGATGAACGAACGCGCAATCAGCCCCATCGCCCCTGCTGCACTGTAAGCCAAGAACAGAACCAGGTTCAGCAGAAAATTGATGCGTACTTGGGACGACAAGTGTCCAAAACGTTGAAAGGCATTTTTAATCCATTCCCAATGCAATGCAACGTGAATTAGCGCACCGGCGCTTAGCAAAAGGCCCAAGATCACATGCACAAAACAAGGAATGAAAATCTCGACCGTTGCGGTTAGGATCGTTATCAACAGAAGCATCAACAGCCCCGCATCTACCAAAAAATTCAGTGTACCCTTTTTCACATCACTACTCCATATCAGAACGCCGCTTGAAGTTGTTTACAGAATAGTACAATTTATTTCACGTGTCAAGCCGGGCACCGAATCAAAAGCGGGGTGGCTTGCCTGACCCATCCCGCTTTTGATATTCCAATGGCGCTTGTTCTAAAAGACCAAGGCCCAGATTTTTAATTGTTGATGTTTGCTTGTTATGGCTGCCGGCCTTGCCCCTGACCTTGGCTTTGACCAGCCCAATCCGGACGCCCAGATGCGCCGCCCGCCCCGTACGCCCCAACCGCGCCCTGCCCACCGCCGGTCCCTTGTCCTGCAGCGGTACCCTGTCCACTACCGGCGCCTGGGCCTCGCCCACCAGGTGTAATGCCACCGTTGGCATCAGTGATGTTAATCCTCGCCGCCAGGCCACCTTGTGCCCCTTGTCCGGTTCCGCGCCCGCCGCCATATCCACCACCACCGCTTACGCCACTCCAGGCACCCTGGTTTTGGCCGGCAGCGGTTTGCGCAGGCTCTACCAACGCAGGTGCCGAGGTCACAGAAGTTGCGTTTGTCGTCCTTGCATCCACCTGGGCCGCCTGGGCTTGCATGGCCGGGGCAGCCGCTGGCGTATCGATCTGCACTTCAGCTTGTCCTGCGGCGCTGGGATTGTAAATACTGGCACCAACTGCCACGGCTACGGTAACTACCAATATACCAACAATAATTTTCTTCAACATCACGAACCTCCCGATTGATTGGCTATCATTTCCCCAAGTTTACCTGCCAGGTATGTAGAATCTGTGAAGAAGCTGTGCACCTTCTGTGAAAATCGCTTTTTTTCCACTAAATCTTCACCGTATCTTCAAAACTTCTTCACACTTGCCCGGTAAAATCAGATCATTCCACAATAGCAGGAGCAAAACCATGCCAGAAGAAACCCAACCAGACCAGGGAACTCCCCTCAGCCGCATGCGCCGCCGGCTGGCCCCGCCCGAATTTCCCACCGACGACCGCAGCCGCATGCGTATGGTGGTAGACAGCCTGGTACTGCACCTGCATCCTACCAAAGTGCCCCAATCCACCCTGCGCTGGAGCTACACCTGGGGCCTCGGCGGCCTTTCAGCTCTCTTGGTCACCATGCTGGCAGTAACTGGTGTTTTTTTACAGATGAACTACACCCCCAGTCCACCCCAGGCATACCTGGACGTATTGGCTCTGCGTACCGGTACTTGGTTCGGCGACCTGCTGCGCAACATCCACCATTGGTCTGCCAACTTACTCATCATCACCAGTGTCCTACACCTGCTGCGCGTCTTCTTCACCGGCGCCCACCGCCCACCGCGCGAGCTAAACTGGCTGCTAGGCGTAGGAATGCTGCTGTTGGTCGTAGCAGCCAACTTCACCGGCTACCTCCTGCCCTGGGATCAGTTGGCCTTCTGGGCTATCACGGTTGGCACAAGCATCCTCAGTTATATACCTCTCGTCGGCCAGCCGCTTAGCCGTCTTCTGCTGGGCGGGCCCGAGGTTGGGCCACCCACGCTATTAACCTTCTATTCCCTACACATCAGTTTTATCCCTTTGGGCATCCTCGCCCTAATGGCTTACCATTTCTGGCGCGTGCGCAAAGATGGCGGGCTCACCATCCCCAAGAGCGCTTCGCAGCAGGAACAACCTGCTCCCGAACGTGTAACCACAATCCCCCATCTAGTGCGCCGCGAGGCAGTCTGGGCCGCCTCCTGGGTGGCAATTTTGTTCATCTTTTCTATGCTCATTCCAGCTCCTCTAGAAGGGATTGCAGACCCGGCTGTCAGCCCCAACCCCGCCAAAGCACCCTGGTATTTCCTGGGCATCCAGGAATTGCTGCTGCATTTTCACCCCCTGGTCGGTGCTGTGATCATTCCCGCTTTAGGGTTGGCTGCCCTGGCCTTGCTGCCCTTTTATGATGTACAGCTAGAAAATATTGGCGTATATTTCCGCTCATACCGCGGACGCTATATGAGCCTGTTGGCCGCAGGCGGCGCCATCTTGCTCACGCCGCTGTGGGTCGTGCTGGATGAATTTGTGCTGGATTGGGCTGCCTGGCTGCCAGATTGGCCCACTTTGCTCTCCAACGGTGCCATTCCACTAGCTGTAGTCCTGCTAGGTCTATTTGCCCTGGACGAAGTGCTCCACAAGGCCCTCCGGGCCAAAACCGAGGAACGCGTCTTAGCGCTCTTTATTTTCCTTTTCACTGCCTTGGTCGTTTTAACCATCATCGGCATCTTCTTCCGCGGCCCAGGCATGGCTCTTTATTGGCCATGGGAAATGCCTACCACATACCATTGATCGCTGCGAAGGCTACCAGAGCAGCTTGGCATTCTACAATGCCAGAAAAACCAGCTCATGTCACACAGGCAAGCAAATGAAAGAATAAACCAACATGACCATAGACCAACAGTCAAACGCAAAGGCCTCCCGCCGGGATTTTCTCAAGCTCACCTGGGCAGCACTGGGCGGGCTAGCTGCCATCGAGATCGGCGGACTAGCTCTTGCCTACATGCAACCGCGCCTGGCCGAGGGTGAATTTGGCGGACAAATCATCGCCGGCAAGGTGGACGATTTCCCGCCTGGCTCTGTATCGCACATCCCAAATGGGCGATTCTACCTGGCCCGCCTGGCCGATGGGGGATTCTTGGCGATCTATCAGCGCTGCACCCACCTAGGCTGCAATGTGCCCTGGGATCAAACCCAAGCCGCCTTCATCTGTCCCTGCCACAATTCGCAATTTACGCCAGAAGGAGAACTAATCAACCCACCCGCCCCCCGCCCCTTAGACATCTTCCCCATCTCAATCCAGGATGGCGAGGTAATCGTGGATACCGGACAACCCATACAGCGCCAACACTTCGAACCATCCCAGGTGGTGTACGCATGAAAACCAGCCGCATTTCCCCCCGTTCGATTGAATTGCTTGTAGGTATCTTGGCCACAGCCTTGATGGTAACCGGGATAGCCTTGTACACCCTCAACGAACCTGCTCGCTTGCAAGAAGCACAAGTCCGCCAATTGGCCGTCGACCTGGATAATGCCATGACCACTTACGCACAGAATTGTGCCGTCTGTCATGGGGCGGCCGGAGAAGGAATCGGCGCAACACCTGCCCTAAACGGCCTCAACATGAAAGAAATGGATGCCGGAGCACTCACCAAGGTCATTTCTCGCGGTTTATATGGCAGTGCCATGCCAGCCTGGAGCCTGGAAGATGGCGGCCCCCTCAGCGATTACCAGATCGGTCAATTGGTCAGCCTGATGCACCATGGCGATTGGACAACCACCCAAGATCGCGTCGTCAACCTGGGACTAGCCCCTCTCATCCCCTTCGTCTCAGAAGCCGACCCATTGATCTTAGATAGCCTGGCCGCCCTGCCTGAAGGTAGCGCCTTGGCTGCAGGGGTTTCTCTTTATGCAGAGAATTGCGTGGCCTGCCACGGAGCAGACGGCACAGGAACCACGCTAGCTCCCGCATTGAACGACCCCACCCTGCGGGCGAAAGACGCCGCCGACCTGGAACGCGTCCTGCGCCTGGGGGTATCTGGCACACTCATGGCCGGCTGGGAAAAGGCCCTGGACGCCGAGCAGATCTCAGCCCTGGTAGAGCTGATGCTGCGCTGGGACGAAATCCCTACCGGCGCCATTCCCGCCCCCGAAGAGCCCATCTTGGTTACTGCCGAATCCTTAGCACTGGGCGGCGAACTGTATGCCGCATCCTGCGATAACTGTCATGGCCCCGAAGGCCAGGGTACCCAACGCGCCCCATCCCTCAACGTGCGCTCCTACCTGGCCGAAACGCCCGACGCCGCCCTACAACAAATCATCACCTTGGGCGTGCCTGAAACATCCATGCCCGCCTGGGGTGATCGCCTAAGCGAAGCACAGATCCAAGCTATTGTTGGCTTTATTCGCTCGTGGGAAGCAACCGCCCCCGAGATCGCCCAACCTGTGCGCGTGCGCGGGCCCTGGTGGCAGGGTAATACCACCCCTGGCGGGGGGCAACAACTGCCCAGCGGCGGGGCGGCCGCACCGGCAGAGACCCAAGCAAACACCCCCGCTTCGGCAGAAGGCCCCATCACCACGCACCAAGGGAATGGCCCTGGCAGCGGAGGCGACTCTGGTACTGACACTCACGCTGGCAGTGGCTCTCCCTGGGTGACACCAGAATTGCCCTGGTATCAAACCTTAGATCCCCGATCGACGATCCTGATTTTGGGCGTGATCTTTACGGCAGCATTCATGATCCTGGTGGCCCTAAGCGGACTGCGAAAATTAACCAAGCTGCTCCGCTAATATTACCGTTATCGATCGCACTCCCATCACTGCCAATACCTGCAACTATAATTATAGTTGCAGGTATTGCTTTTAATCCATTTTTGTACTATAATTTTAGTTGTAGCGTTGTGGTTTTATCCCGCTGCTGCAAAAAGGATATTTGCAGATGGAAAATCCGAATCGCCAAGGGAATCCTTGTAATTGCAGTCGTCAGCGCCGTCGCCGGCGGCGTGAATTTATCGACGCGCTCCGTCAAAGCCAGAATATTGGTTGTGTCCCCATCATCGACGTCGGGCAGAGATTGCGAGAAAAAAGGGTCGACAGCGGTCTGACGATTCGCGACCTGGCAAAGAAAAGCGGCCTCAACGTGAACACGCTCAGCATGATCGAGAACGGCAAGGCTTCGCCAAGCATAGAGACTTTGCAGCAATTATCCTTTGCCCTTGAGATGCCCATCGCTGCCTTCTTCGAGGCGATCACCCCAAAGAATAAGATCGCCCACCTCAAAGCCAAACAGCGGGAATGTATTGCTTTTGCACACGGAACGCTGGAAGATTTAGGCGAAAGTATGCCCCGGCGCGGCGCCGAAACATTTTTGGTCACGCTCAAACCGCTTTCCAGCAGCGGCGACGATTTCATCGTTCATACCGGCCGCGAGACCGTCTTTTGTCTTGAGGGATGGCTAACCTATGCTATCGAGGATCGTACGTTTGTGCTAGAGCCGGGCGACAGCCTTTGCTTTGACGCCCATTTACCGCACCGTTGGCAAAATACAGGCACAACGCCAACCCGCTCGCTCTTGGTGTTATGCCCCTCCGACGAGCAGGATCGCCCGACCGAGCAGCATTTTGCGCCACAGGTTGCATCCATGCAGGAAGCGTAACGAAATGGATCCCACCGCAAAGTCAGTGAAGCCCTGTTTCAACAAGCGTATCTACACCTTCCCCGCCTTCAAAGAAGATGTCCGCCAGATTTTCGATCACATAGATGAACTACGCCGGGCAGCACATAGCGGGAGAGTAAGCAAAGCCTTTGCAGAAAAGATCATGCTGGTGGTCACAGCCGTAAACGGCTGCCGATACTGCAGCTTTGGGCACAGCCGGGCGGCATTGGCAGCAGGCGTTTCAAATGCCGAATTAAAAAAGCTGCTTACTCTCGAATTGGGCGATTTCCCTGTCGAAGAGGCAACAGCGCTCGCCTTCGCCCAGCACTACGCCGAGACGGCTTGCAAACCCGAGCCAGCCGCCTTGCAGCGAGTTATGGCCTACTACGGACAAGAGGCTGCCCAAGATATCTTGGCCTATCTGCGCATGATCACGTTTGGCAACTTAACAGGCAATACGTTCGACGCCCTGCTCAGCAGGATGACCGCTAGACCCGCCCCCCACAGCAGCCTGAGAGATGAGCTGGGCGTCTTATTAGGTGTCCTTTGGATGCCCCCTTCAAGATTGATCCTCCAGGTCTTTAAGCGCAAGCAGCCTGGTGCAAATACTCAAAACCAAAACAATGAGGAGATGTTCGAATGAAAATTGCAGCAATTACCGATGATGGCCAAACAATCAGCCAGCACTTTGGACGTGCCGCCCTTTACCTGGTAGCCACGGTTGAAGACGGGCAGATCGTAAACCGCGAACTGCGCGAAAAGATGGGCCATTCCCATTTCGCAAACCAGCCCCACCACGAAGAACAGCCTGGTCAACCGCACGGCATGGATCCCGCTTCGCACAATAAACACCTGCAAATGGCTGAGGCCATTGCGGATTGCGAAGCCTTGCTCTGCCGCGGCATGGGCATGGGTGCCTACGAGAGCATGAAGGCGCGCGGCATTCGCCCCGTGGTAACCGATATTGCGATCATCGACGATGCAGTCATGGCTTACGTGGCAGGCGATATTGTCGACCAGGTAGAAAAGCTACATTAACAAAGCATAACGTGCGGCAAGGAATCAGAGATGGCGGTACAAATAGATCAGAAATTATGTGTCGGATGTGGTGCCTGCGCAGAAGCTTGCTCCGGCGGAGCAATTTACTTCGCAAGCCGCCACGCCGTAATCGACGAAACGCTGTGTACACAGTGCCAGGCGTGTATCGACATTTGCCAAAATGGGGCTATCATCGCCATCTCTGAGACAGCCCAAAGCATGCCGGTTGTAGCTCAGCCTATAGCCAAAACGCGAATCATACCGTCTTCGCCCCACGCTTCGGCTTCAGAAACACCACCCTGTACACGCAGCCCGGCGCCATTCGCAGGGGCGGCGCTGGCTTTCTTAGGACGCGAAGTAGCTCCGCGCATGGTGAATATGCGAACCCGCTATCATGGCGGGAGCGCCCACCATATCGGAAATCGAAAAGGAAGGAGATGAAAATTATGCCAGGTAGAGATCGAACGGGTCCGCAAGGCACCGGCCCAATGACCGGGCGCGGCATGGGTTATTGTAACGACCAAGATCAGGCCGGTTTTGCAAATCCACCAACAATGCGGCAAGGCAGAATGGGCCTTGGTCGCCGCGGCGCAGGTCGTGGCTGGCGGCACCGTTTCTACGCCACCGGTAACCCGGGCTGGGTATCGCCGGCTCCAGAACAAGAAGCCGCCGACCTAAAAGCTCAGGCCGATTGGCTTAAAACGCAGCTTGATGCCATCCAAAAGCGCATTGAAGAGCTCGCGGCAAAGTAATTTACTGATCCTTGCGTTATGAACTAAACTTTCTAACGCTGCAAGTAGCCCTAAATTGATTTAACAATTTATGCAACGATCAGTAGCACTAGACAACGTTGTATTGCTCAGGCTTCTAGCTTGGGCAATACAGCGCGATACACAGAAAGGAAATAAGAACATGATCGAAAAAATATTTCGCGGTAGAGGCGGCCAAGGTGGACGCGGATCAGGTGGGGGAGGACGCGGCGGAGGACTTGGGGGCGGCCTAGGGCAAGGCGGTGGCGGACGCGGCGGCAACCGACCAGGATCTGGTCCTGGCGGCAACTGCGTTTGCCCAAGCTGTGGACACAAAGAACCTCATATCACCGGACAGCGCTGTGCTGATCGCACCTGCCCCAAATGCGGAACAAGGATGATCAAAGAGTAACCCCATGAAAATCATCCTAACTGCCACTTCACCAAACATTGATTCCAATATTGATCCCCGCTTTGGGCGCGGGGCATATTTCATCATTGTAGACCCCGATAGCCTGGAATGGCAAGCCCACGCCAACCCCGCCATCAACGCATCGGGGGGCGCAGGCTCACAAGCGGCACAATTCGCTGCCGGCCATCAAGTAGGCGCCATCATCAGCGGCGATTTTGGGCCAAATGCCTACAACGCACTCCAGACAGCGGGCATCGCCATGAATCTCTATGGTGATTGCCACACCGTTCGCGAAGCCATCGACCACTTCAAAGCCGGATCGCTGACCAGCGTAAACGCGCCCACAGGCCCAGGCCATCACGGGGCGTAAGGATAATCCATGATCATCACGGTTGCCAGTGGCAAAGGCGGCACGGGCAAAACCATGGTCGCAGCCAGCCTAGCTCTCAGCCTAGCTGCGACCGACTCCAAACAGGCGCCCTTGTATTTAGATTGTGACGTAGAAGCGCCAAACGCCCACATTTTCCTTTGCCCTCAGGTTAAAGAAGCACTGGAAGTAGGGCTGCTTATCCCGGTGGTGGATGAGGCCAAATGCACACACTGTGGGAAATGCGCTGAGGTGTGCCAATACCATGCCATTGCTGTTCTCGGACAGAAGACACTGGTCTTCCCGCAGCTTTGTCACGGCTGCGGAAGCTGCACGGCCATGTGCCCAGAAAAAGCCATCACCGAGCTCCCCGATCGGATGGGGATCGTCGAGCGCGGCCCGGCAAATGCGAGCATCGCCTTTGCCCGTGGTGTTCTAGATGTCGGCGAACCAATGGCCGTGCCAGTCATTCGCCAGCTTAAAAAATGGGCCGCTCCCAATCCAGAGCAGGTGACAATTCGAGATGCGCCGCCCGGAACATCTTGCCCGGTAGTTGAAACCGCACGCGGCAGCGATTATTTGCTGCTAGTAACCGAACCAACCCCCTTTGGATTGCACGATCTAAGCCTGGCGGCGCAGGTGGCTGGCGAATTGAGCATACCGGCCGGCATTGTTGTCAATCGAGAAAATGGCCCCTACCCACTCCTAGAAACATTCTGTGCCGAGCACAATTTGCCCATACTGCTGCGCATACCTTTTGAGCGTGCTATCGCCGAAGGCGTAGCCCAAGGCAAAACCCTGGTAGATATTCATCCAGAATACATTCGCCTTTTCCAAAATATGTTTTTACAGATAAGGAATGAATTATGCCCCAGTTAGCAAAAGGTGGCAAATGGGTATTTGGCTGGTGCTTGGCCGGCCCAACCTGCGATCTGCAAATTCCGCCAGAAGCTTACATCGAGTATGGCTTCCAACAAGGAGAAGCCGCAATCATCCTGCGCGGCAGCCGGCGCTCAGAGGGCATTGCTATTGGTCGCCTGGCGAAATTACAAGGCTCTATCTTGCAATCCCGCTTTGTTGGAGAAATCACAATTGGCACAAACGGCCGCGTTACGCTGCCGCCCGAGGCAGGCATACAACCAGGAGAACGCCTGTTGGTTGTGCGTGGCAGCGGCTTGGCCCTGGGTTTTTTAAGATGCGGACCGATTATCGAAGAAGCGCTGAAACATCCCGAGCTCAAACTTTATGAAACAACTTGTCATTCTTAGTGGTAAGGGTGGAACAGGCAAAACCAGCCTGGCTGCCGCATTTGCTCACCTGGCGCACAATGGGCCATCTCCCATCCAGGCTGTACTGGCAGACGCCGATGTTGATGCATCGAACCTGGGCCTGGTGTTGCGGCCCGATCGCCTCGAGACGCACGATTTTACCGGCGCATCAGTAGCCACGATTGACCTGGCGCGCTGCCAGGGCTGTGGCATTTGCGAACAAGTCTGTCGCTTCGACGCCATTCATCCCGTGCCAGGCGGCTATCAGGTAGACCCGATTGCCTGTGATGGCTGTGCAGCCTGCGTGTATCAATGTCCCGAAGACGCCATCCATATGGAACCGCAAACTGTTGGACGCTGGCACCGCTCTGAGAGCCGCTATGGCCCACTCTTTCATGCCGATCTCTTCCCCGCCCAAGAGAATTCTGGTAAGCTGGTCACCCTGGTCAAGCAAAATGCTCGTCTGCTGGCCCTGGATACCAACAGCCAGGCCGTAATTGTAGACGGGCCGCCTGGCATTGGTTGTCCGGTGATCGCTGCCGCCTCTGGCGCTGACCTAGCCGTCGTGGTCACCGAGCCAACCCTGGCGGGTGTTCACGACCTCAAGCGAATTTTACAAACCACGGCTCACTTTCGCATCCCCGCCCTGGTAGTGATTAATAAAGCCGATATTTATCCACAAGGCACAGTAGAAATCGAGACAATTGGCAGCGAAATGGGCGTTGAATTGGTTGGCCGCATACCTTTTGATCCCACCGTCACCCAGGCCATGTTGAACGAAGAACCTGTCACTGCTTATCACGCCGAAGCCCCTTCCAGCCTGGCAATAAAAGCCATCTGGCAAACCGTTGCCAATCGTCTAATTTCAGGATAAGATTACCATGATTGACTCTGAAGGTTTGCGCCAGGCCATTTTGGAACGTTTATCCCGGGTCATCGATCCCGAAACCGGTGCAGATGTGATACGCATGCGTCTGATTGAAGACTTGGAAATTAGACCTGATGGACATGTAACCTATAAATTCCGGCCATCTTCGCCACTTTGCCCAATTGCCATTCCGCTCTCGATAGCGATCAAGCAAGCAGTTGATGAAGTCGAAGGTGTCACCGGCCAGGGCCTAGAAATTGTTGGCTATGCTCAGGCTGAAGAATTTACCGCTTTATTCCGGCAGTGGTTAACTGGGCCAGATCAACCAAATGGCGCACACAAACAGGGCAAATAAAAACTCAAGAGCTTCTTTCAGATGACTGATGAATGACGCGAAGCACAATTGAGAGAGATATTGGGAGGGAACCTATGTCATTTTTGATTCGTTGTGTCGATTGCGGCCACACCACCGCCTTCCACCCTAACGATACCCATTGCCCCAAATGCAATGGGCAATGGCGCGAAGCGATTTACCCATACAATGAAATCGCGCCAACTTTTCCAAAGAACATTTCTCAGCGTCGATTCGATCTCTGGCGCTATAGCGAACTGCTGCCAGTCCGTAAAGATCATAAGATGTTGAAGTTGGGCGAGGGCGGTACCCCGCTCATCCAGGCCGGCAACCTGGGCGAAATGTTAGGCTGTCCCAATATCTTCATTAAAGACGAACGCCAGGGGCCAACGATCTCTTTCAAAGACCGCCAGGCTGCCGTGACGATTGCCGCCCTCAAAGAAGCCGGGATCACCGAAATGGTAGCCGCTTCAACCGGCAATGTTGCCATTTCTTACTCTGCTTACGCGGCGCGCGCTGGCATCAAATTGTGGGCTTTTGTCACCAGCCTGGTGCCGGCCGTCAAAATGCGCGAGATTGCCCTCTACGGGAGCCAGGTTCTAAAAGTGACCGGCACTTACGACGAGGTCAAGCGCATGGCGGCCGAATTTGCCGAGCAGCGCGGTCTATATTTGGACCGCGGAGCACGTACGATCACCTGCATCGAGGCCATGAAAACCATTGCTTATGAGATTGCCGAGCAACTCACCGAAGAACTTGGCCCGCCCAAAGAACCCGGTGCAATCTGGCGCACCCCCACATGGTACGTGCAATCTATCAGCGGCGGGATGGGCCCAATTGGCGTCAGTAAAGGTTTCAAAGAGCTGGCCCTCATGGGCCTCACGCATGATGTACCCGCTACTGCCGCCATTCAAGCCGCCGGCTGCGCCCCAATGGTGATCGCCTGGCAGCAAAACCTGGAGGAGGCTGCACCGGTCACAAACCCCCAGACCCATATCGAAACCCTTGCCACCGGCACACCAGGGCGTACTTACTCGATTTTGAGGAAGATCTGCAAAGAAGATGGCGGCCTGTTCGAGAGCGTCACCGATGAAGAAGCCTACCGCGCCATGCATATGCTGGCCAAGATGGAAGGAATCTCTGCCGAGCCAGCCTCGGCAGTGGCCTTTGCGGGTGTTTTCAAACTGATCCGCGCCGGCATCATCAAGCCAACGGATGTGGTGGTGATCAACTGCACCGGGCATACCATGCCTGCCGAACCGCTGGTACTTGGTACAGGCTGGGCGCGCAACATTGAGATCACTCACGAAGAGAACAAGCCCCAAGAAGAGGGCTTGTTGGCTGCCCTCAGCCGGGTTGCCCCCGAACGCTTCCCACGCATCCTGATCGCCGATGACGCACCTGACGCTCGCCGCCTGGTGCGCCGCATCTTGCAGTCCCAAGGCGAATACACCTTCTTTGAGGCCGCCAATGGTCGCGAAACCCTGCAAATCGCCACCCAAGAGCATCCAGATATTCTCATATTGGATCTGATGATGCCTGAGATGGACGGTTTTGCAGTCTTGGATCATTTACGGAGCGATCCAGAGACAGCCGAAATCCCCGTCATTGTCTCCACTGCCAAAGAGCTGACATCAGACGAGAAAAATCGTCTGCAAGATCATATCCAGGCCTTGATGCAAAAAGGCGGGTTCATGAGCGATGAACTGTTGGAAGAAGTGAAGGCGCTCTTAAGATAAACAGCAGCGAGTCCTGCGCCTGCTGTTAGCTGCGTAACAAGCCATGAACACAGCCCTGGATTGTATCCCTTGTCTTTTAAGGCAGACTCTTGAGGCAGCCAGGATCGTATCAAACGACCCCGCCGTACACGAACAGATGGTGCGCGATGTCTTGCGCTGGACCAGCGAGATGGACCTAAGCTTATCGCCGCCAGCCGTGGCGCAGCGCATCCAACGGCGTTTGCGCCAAATCACCGGTGTAGAAGATCCTTATCGCACCGCCAAGGCCCGGCAAAACCGCATGGCCCTCGAACTGCTGCCCGCACTCAGAGCTGAAATCCAAGCATCTACGGCACCCATAGAAACGGCCGCCCGCATTGCCATCGCAGGCAATATGATCGACATGGGCGCTCATGCCAGCCTAAACGAAGCGGATGTACACCGATCCCTGCTGCAAGCCACATCTGCCCCGTTTTACGGACAAATGGATTTGTTTTTGCAAGCCGTCGGCGAGGCGCGTTCCATCCTGTACCTGGCCGATAACGCCGGCGAGATCGCCTTCGACCGCCTCCTGATCGAACAACTTACACCCAAACGTATCACACTTGCTGTGCGCGGCGCCGCGGTAATCAACGATGCCACGCTGGCAGACGCACACGCCGTGGGCGTGGACGAGGTCGTGGAGGTCATCGACAATGGCTCCGATGCCCCAGGTACGATCCTGGATGATTGCAGCCCCGATTTCCGCCGCCGCTTTGCCGATGCCGACGTGATCATCGCCAAAGGCCAGGGTAATTTCGAGTCTCTCAACCGCCAACCGGACAACATTTTCTTTCTCTTTAAAGTTAAGTGTCCCATGGTTGCCAGCCACATCATGCAGCCAACGGGCACACAAGTTTTGGTGTGCACCAACCCCGAAGCGCTGGCGACAGCCTATTGACTTTATCGCTGGTCTGATTTCCGTTAACGCGGATAATTGGCACACCCAGGAAAGACAAGAGCACCTATGTTCACAAGCACATTTGGAAGCGTCTTGCTAGCCAGCAGCTTGGCATGCTTAGTTACCACAATCGGCATCTACATTATTGCAAAGCATGAAAAATGGGGCAATCAAAACATAGTCTATTTCATAAGCTTTGCTGCTGGCGTGCTGATCTCTGTTTCCTTCATACACATCATCCCAAAATCCTTTGGCATGAACAACACAGCGCCCGTATTCCTGCTCATAGGATACATGGGGCTTTACCTTTCCAATCGTTTTGTGACCGCGTTTGTTTGCAACGAGCATCACTGTCCAGATGTCTCGATTGGCATCATTCCCATGCTAGGCATTGGCTTGCATTCCTTTATTGACGGGATTATTTATTCGATAACCTTCAATGTCAGCATCTTCACTGGTGTTTTAGCCGCCATTGGCATGGTTCTACACGAATTTCCTGAAGGTATTGTAACCTTCTTGCTTCTTAAACGCGCTGGCTTTTCCCAAAAGAAAGCGGCACTGCTTGCTTTTGTAGCCGCCGCCATCTCTACACCATTAGGGACCTTGGTTTCTTTCCCTTTCATCCAAAAGATTAATCAAACAACTCTAGGCGACCTCCTGGCAGTGTCGGCAGGTGCTTTAGTCTACGTTAGCGCCACCCACTTGCTTCCTGCCGTCGAAAAAGAAAACCGGAAATATACGCTCCTTTCTCTAGGCGCAGGCATCCTGATCGCCGTCCTGATCGTTATTTCAAAAGGCTAACAGGACAATGACATGAAATACGTTTTTGGACCAGTACCGTCTCGGCGCTTAGGGCAATCTCTGGGAATCGATCCAGTTCCACTTAAAACCTGTAACTGGAACTGCGTCTACTGCCAATTAGGGCGCAGTAGACCATTAGTGAACGAACGGAGCGAATATTTTCCACGCGAAGAAATCCTTACCGAGATAAAACAGGCTCTGGCATATCACAAGTCAGACGACATCGATTGGGTGACATTTGTCGGATCAGGAGAGACCACCCTGCACACCGGCATTGGTTGGCTGATCCACCAAGTAAAGTCAATCACTCACATCCCCGTGGCGGTAATCACCAATGGATCCTTGCTCTACCAGCCGGATGTGCGCATCGAATTATTGGCTGCAGATGCAGTGCTGCCATCCCTGGATGCAGGCAGCAATCAGCTTTACCAAAAGATCAACCGTCCTTACCCCAAGCTCACTTTAGATCGCCTATTAGGCGGGTTAATTGCTTTCCGGAAAATGTATCATGGCAAACTTTGGATCGAGGTAATGCTAGTGCGAGATTTTAACGATAGCGAACAGGCGCTCAATGACCTTGCAGCGATGCTAAAGCAAATTCAACCAGACGAAGTACATATTCTCCAACCAGATCGCCCTCCGGTTGAAAAATGGGTACAAGCGCCTGACGAAGAGGGTTTGTTGCGCGCGAGAGCTATTCTTAGCACCATTCCAGGCGCTAAAAACGGTAATGTCGCCAAGGTCATTCACTGGGCCAGTGGGTCATTCGACCTAAGCGGAGCAGAATCTCTTGCAGATGCAATCATCGGCATTATCACACGCCACCCCATGCGAGAAGAAGAGCTGGTTGCTGCGCTAAAGAATTTTTCGTCCGAAGAAGTAGCCGCCACGCTAGCAAAACTGGCGACGAGCGGCAAATCGCAAGTTGTCGAACGCCACGGGATCCGTTTTTGGAGTGCATCATTAGCCCGCTACCGCAGTTCATAACGCTATAATAAAACTTATTGCATAGGTCACTAAATCAATGTTGTCTTCTTGCAGTGCCAGAGAATTTTAATTCATAACACAAGGATCCGTAGGTGATGTCGTGAAAATTCTGAACGATCTAATAAGCAGTCTGAAGGTAGATTCACCCGTACGTTCACTTTTGGTTGGAGTGCATTGGACAGTGGTATGCAGCCGGCATTGCGGCATGGCTGCCACCCTGATGAGTTGTCGTGCACATGGAGATTCCCTAATACGAGAAGTAGGCCATTTGCACACTAAAACCGCCCGCGAGTTGGCTGAGTACGCGTACTCAGATAACCCCACCGAGGCCAGTATTGGTGTAGCGGCCATCAACTCACTTCTAGAGATAGATGAAAAGAGTGCAGTTGAAATCAATGCCGCCGAAATCCTGATTGAGCACGGTCAAGGTAAGAAAGTGGCAGTGGTAGGGCATTTTCCATTCATCCCCAAGCTGCGTGCCGCCGTCGGGAAGCTCTGGATAATCGAACAGCGCCCCCTAGAAGGAGACCATCCCGCCGAGGCCGCTGCTACCTTGATTCCCCAGGCAGATGTAGTTGCTATTACAAGCAGTGCACTGATCAACCATACAGCGGATGGATTACTGGCCTTATGCCAGCCCCATGCATTGGTAATGATGCTGGGACCAAGTACGCCACTCTCTTCTATGCTATTCAGACACAGAGTAAACATTCTCTCCGGCTCAAAAGTAATCGATGAGACGGCTGTCTTGCGCACTGTTGGGCAAGGGGCCACATTCCAACAGGTAGAGGGTGTACGCCGATTAACCATCGGAGGTAACAGATGATGTACACAATGAACCCAATTGGCGTTATTTACTCGCCTTTCACAGATAAAGCCCAAACGCCCATCCAACCCACCCGCTCGCAAGCAGCTGGTACGGTTAATGTGTATCCTGCCTTCGCCGATGGATTAAAAGGGCTGGAGGGCTTTTCACACATCATCCTGCTGTATGTTTTTCACCAGTCCGTCGGTTTCAGTTTGATGGCCAAGCCTTTTCTCGACGATCAATTACATGGACTTTTTGCCACGCGCCACCCCTGCCGCCCAAACCCAATTGGCTTATCCATAGTACAATTGTTGGCGCGTCACGGCAATATTCTAGAAATTGGCGGGGTGGATGTGCTGGACGGCACACCTCTGCTTGATATCAAACCTTATGTACCCGATTTTGACCTGCGCAGTGATGTAAAAACTGGCTGGTATGAGCGACGCAGCAAGGAGTAATGATGTTGAATAAATTTCTCGTTTTAGCGCTTCTTCTTCCAATTTGGTTTTCGCCCCCCGGTGCGTCATCCTCGCCAGCTGACCAGCCAGTGGTACACGCCGTATTATTCTATTCGCCCACCTGTGGCCACTGTCACAAAGTGATCACCGAAACAATCTCACCCCTGGTCGAGCAATATGGTGAGCAATTCTATATTGTCGGCGTGGATATAAGCCAGCCTCAAGGACTGGCCATGTTCCAGGCGGCTCTAGAATATTTCAAGCTTGAAAGCGGCGGCGTACCCTTCCTGGTAATTGGAGATACCTACCTGATCGGGTCCATAGATATCCCCGAACAACTCCCTGGCATGATTGAGCAATACCTTGCCCAGGGAGGGCTGGATTGGCCATCTATCCCCGGATTTGCAGAAGCCATGGCTGCCGCCGAACCTGCCCAAACCGAGCAAGCCGCCACGCCTGCCCCGGTTCAAGAAACCGCGCCGGCAGCTCCTACCTCGGCTCCGGCTGTACCAACACCCACAGCCCCGCCTGCTGCACCGATCACGAGCAACTATTCAAACCTCAGCCCTTGGGAACGCCTGGCGCTCGATCCAATTGGCAACGGCCTCGCCGTAATCGTGCTTGCCGCCATGATCGTCTCGGCAATTGCAGGTGCCATATTCTTGCTGCGCGCCTCGGCTGTTCCACAACTGCCCGCCAGAGAATGGCTCATTCCAGCGCTTTGCATCATCGGCATGCTGGTGGCGGGCTACCTGGCTTATGTAGAAACCGCCCATGTAGAAGCCGTCTGCGGGCCAGTGGGCGATTGCAACACCGTCCAACAAAGCGAATACGCGCGCCTGTTTGGGATCCTGCCCATTGGCGTTTTAGGCCTGGTTGGCTACGTGATGATCCTATTGGCCTGGGGCGTTGAGCGTTGGGCCAACCGGCAATTGTCTGGCTACGCCTCCTTAGCGATCTTTGGAATGGCTGCTTTCGGGCTCTTATTCTCCATCTACCTGACCTTCCTGGAGCCCTTCGTCATCGGCGCCACTTGCGCCTGGTGTCTGACATCTGCCGTAATCATGACAGCCGTCTTCTGGTTGAGCCTTGCACCCGCCAAAGACAATTTCAAGCTGCTTGGTGATCTCTTCCGCCTGCCCTCAAACAAAGGGTAACCCGGTCGATACCGGCACACGAGAGCCATACAGAACCCGCCCTGTTTTCTGATAGAATCCAGGTATGTTTCTCCCCACCACCCGCTCAGAAATGGCGCAGTTGGGCTGGGATGCGCTTGACGTCATCCTGGTCAGCGGCGATAGTTATATCGACAGTCCCTACATCGGCAGCGCCGTGATTGGCAAACTGCTGGTACAGGCCGGTTACCGCGTGGGCATCATTGCCCAGCCGCAGACTCAATCTGCAGAAGATATTACCCGCCTGGGCCAGCCGCGCCTCTTCTGGGGGGTATCAGCCGGATGCGTTGACTCGATGGTCGCCAACTATACTGCCCTGAAGAAGCGCCGCCGAAGCGATGACTATACGCCAGGCGGGGTGAATGACCGCCGCCCCGATCGAGCCACCATCATCTACACGAACCTGATCCGGCGCTTCTTCAAGCCCACCTGCCCCATCGTGCTGGGCGGCATCGAGGCCAGCCTGCGCCGAGTGGCCCATTACGATTACTGGACCGATCGGGTGCGCGGTTCGGTGCTGCTGGATGCCAAAGCCGACTACCTGGTATACGGCATGGCAGAGAGAACCGTGCTGGAATTGGCCGCGGCCCTGAGCGCAGGCGGCGATGGGCGCGCCATCCGCGGGCTGTGTTACCTGGCTTCCGCTGCCGATGTGGCGGCACTGAAAGGTTCTTACCTTGAGTTGCCGTCGTATGAGGTGGTCAGCCAAGATAAAAACGCCTTCATCGATATGTTCCACGTTTTTTACCAGAACAACGACCCGCTCACCGCCAGGGGCCTGTACCAGCAGCACGCCGCCCGTTACCTGGTGCAGAACCCCCCGGCTGCCTACCAGACTCAGGCCGAGCTGGATGCAGTTTATGCGCTGGATTATGAGCGCGCCCAGCACCCCTATTATGAAAAACAAGGCCCCGTGAAGGCCCTGGAAACGATCAAATTTTCCATCGCCACGCACCGTGGCTGTTACGGCGAGTGTAATTTTTGTGCCATCGCCGTGCACGAAGGACGTACCGTGCGCTGGCGCAGCGAAACATCGATCTTGCAAGAAGCGCAACAACTGACCGGGTATGCCGATTTCAAAGGCTACATCCATGATCTCGGCGGCCCCACGGCCAATATGTACGGCTTTGAATGTCAGAAAAAACTAAAAAGTGGAAGCTGTACGCACAAACGCTGCCTGTATCCAGAGGTCTGCCCGGTTTTAAAGGTTAACCACCGCCCACAGATCGAGCTCCTGCGGCGCCTGCGCCGGATCAAGGGCATCAAAAAGGTCTTCATCGCCTCGGGCCTGCGATACGATATGCTGCTGCAAGACCAGGCTGCCGGGCAGCAGTACCTGGCAGAAATCGTAGAACACCATGTTTCGGGGCAGTTAAAAGTAGCGCCAGAGCATACAGAAGATGCTGTGCTGGCGAAGATGGGCAAGCCGGGCAAATCTACCCTGGCAGCGTTCAAGGATGCCTTCGATGAACTGTCTCGCCAAGCGGGTAAAAAGCAATTCCTGACCTATTACATGATCGCCGCCCACCCCGGCTGCACAGAACAAGACATGCGCCAATTGAAGCGCTTTGTGAGCAGAACGCTGATGCTCAACCCCGAACAGGTGCAGGTCTTCACCCCCACCCCCTCCACCTATTCATCCTTAATGTATTACACCGAGATGGATCCCTTCACGCGCCGGCCTATTTTCGTTGAGAAAGACCTGCACCGCAAAGAACGGCAGAAAGAAATTGTGGTTCACAAACAAAGCCCCGATGGACCAGGGAAGACGCACCGTGATAGCTAAACCAGAGAAGCTCTTTGCCGTATGCGCCCCGAGCATTGAACCCTTCACACGCCAGGAATTGAAGGCCCTGCTGCCCTCCGAAGCCCTCTTACCGGGCAAGGCTGTGCCTGGCGCGCCCGGAGAAGATTCGGGAGGAGTAGAATTTTGCGGTGAGCTCGAAGCTATCTACCGCGCCAATCTCCATCTGCGCACGGCCAGCCGGGTGCTGGTGCGCTTTGCCCAGTTCCACGCCGCGGCCTTTTCAGAGCTTCGGCGCAGGGCCAATGTTTTGCCCTGGGAACGCTACCTCTCCCCGGGCCAGCCGGTGTCGCTGCGCGTCACCTGTCATAAATCACGCCTCTACCATTCGGACGCCGTTGGGCGCGAGCTGGTCAAGGCCATTGGTGACCGGCTGGGAAAACCGCCTGAACTGCAAAAATTTGACGAAGAAGCCGAAACGCAGTTGATCCTTGCCCGCCTGGTGAATGACGAATGCAGCCTGAGCATCGACTCATCAGGCGCTCTGCTGCACCGCCGCGGCTACCGCCTGGCTACCGCCAAAGCCCCTCTGCGAGAGACACTGGCTGCCGCTATGCTCTTGGCCTCTGGATGGGAAACAGGGGCGCCCCTGCTCGATCCCTTCTGCGGCGCCGGAACCATCCCTATTGAGGCCGCCCTCCTGCGGCGCGGCATCCCCCCGGGGGCCCAGCGGCATTTTGCATTCATGAATTGGCCCGGCTTCCAACGCCAGGTATGGGAGAAGCTGCTGGCAGAAAGCCAGCCTCGTCCGGTTGAAAACCTGCCCAGGCTCCTTGCCTCTGACCGGGATGCCGGCGCCATTCAGATGGCCCAGGCCAATGCCGAACGGGCTGGCGTGGCTGGTGAAATTGACTTTTCCTGCCGGGCAGTCTCGGCAGTCGAGCCTGCCGGTGCAGGCTGGGTGGTAACCAACCCGCCCTATGGCTTGCGGGTCAGCGCCAACCAGGATTTGCGCAACCTGTATGCGCAGTTCGGCAAAGTGTTACGGCTAAAATGCCCCGGTTGGCAGGTGGCCATCTTGTGCAGTGATACACACTTGCTGCGCAGTACAGGTTTGCGTTTGGATACCAGCCTATCTTGGATCAACGGCGGCACACCAGTGAAGCTGGGGCGCGGCCTGGTAAACGGTTAGCCCAACGGCCTGGCGCGCCAATACGGTGCCGGTTGGGCAGGCCTGCCCTGGTTCAAAACGATCAATTCGTCGTCATCGGTCCACAAATCCCCCTCTCGATCCAGGTGATGGGTGATCAACAAGATGCCGCACTGCTGGCGCATTTCGGCAATACCCCGCATCACTTCCCTGGCAGTTTGCCCGTCCAGGTGAGCAGTCGGCTCATCCAGCAGCCAGAAAGGCGCCCCCTGCAAACTGGCACGCGCCAGGGCTAACCGCTGCCGTTCTCCTCCGCTCAGGCGTAAGCCATCTTCACCCAGCCAGGTATCCAGGCCGTCTGGCAAAGTACCCAGCCAACCGTTCAGGTGTACCCGTCCCAAAGCAGCATACAGATCGGAATCTTGCGCATCCGGCCTGGCCAGGCGCAGGTTGTCACGCAAGGTCGCATTAAACAAATGCACCTGTTGAGGCACAACCGCAAAATGCCTCCGCACATCCTCTGCACAAACCTGGTGGATGTCACGCCCGTTCAGCCGGACCGTCCCCTGCTCAAATTCCCAAAACCGCAGCAGCAGATTGATCAGCGTAGACTTGCCAGCCCCACTCGGCCCCATCAATACCACCATCTTGCCCGGGCGCAGGTCCAGGCTCAATCCATCAAGCACAAGATCAGTCTTCGCTGCCCCATGCTCTGGATAAGCAAAGCTCAGGTCTTTAACCTGTAAATGGGCCGCTCCAGGATCCATTTCTGGGATCGCTTCGCCGCTATTGTCATTGACTGCCGGCGGCTGATCCATCACCTGCAGCAGCCGCCCCGCCGCAGCCTGGTCAGCTGCAAGCTGTTGGCCTGCCTGGGGCAGCGCCTGGGTAGACTCAAAACACGCCAGGGCAACCAGGGCCAAGGCCCCAACGGCCAGCGGATTGATCTGCGATTGGCTTACCAGGAGAATAGCGACCACCAGCACAAGCCATACCGCCAGGTGCGAGAAAAAGATATTGCCGGCGTTAAACCAGGCGTTGCGCTGTCCAGCTTGACGTGTCATGCGGTCCAATCTCGCCGCCAGTTCTAGCACCCGTCCAGACTGGGCCCCCGCCTGCCCCATCACCAATAGATCCGGCAGGCCTCGTAAAAGATCAACCAGCCTGATTTTTAGCTCAGCGCGGGCTGCCACAATCTGCGGGCCAGCCTGCCGCCAAAGCGCCCATGCTAAAACCGGGAGCAGCACGCCATTGCAGGCTAGCAATGCCACCACCCCAAGCCCCATGCGGGCGTCAAAAAAGCTTAAAAACGTTCCTACTGCCCCGGTGACGAACAATGCCGCCACCGGCGGAGCAACGGCGCGCACATAAAAGGCGTCCAGCGCATTGACATCACTGGTCAGTTGGTTCAACAACCCGCCGCTGTGATAAGCCCCCACCAGGCGCGCCGGAGCCAGGGGCTCAATAGCACGGTAAATCCGTACACGCAGCTCTGCCAACACGCTCAAGGTAACCCGGTGAGCCGCCAGCCGTTCCAGGTAACGAAAAACAGCCCGCCCCAACCCAAAGAAACGCACCCCCACAATTGCCACCTGTAAATCCGCGATCGAAGCAGGCCAGGAGGCGCGTGACAAAATGTATGCGGCCGTGCCCATCAAACCGGCCCCACTGGCGATCGCGGCAAAACCCAACAGCGCCGCCAGTATCAAAGGCCCGATATACGGGCGTAACAAAGAGAGCAGGTACCGCGTGGCAAGAAGCGGAGATCGTTGAGTGCCTTCGCCCGCCATTTTCTCAGAAAATTCCAAAACCTGCTCCGGAGGCGATGAGTACATCCCGGTTTCGGTCGCAAAACCTGCCGGAAGGCCCTCCTGCTTAGTTAGAGAAAGCTGCCGGATTTGCCCATCTTCCAGGTACAACTGCTGAAAATCATCGCTCTCCGCACCCCGTTGAAGAATCCACGGGCGGTGGGTGATGACCAACACAGTTCGCTCCCCAGCCAGCCCACAGATTGAACGATTGACCTTTTGTTCGCTATCAGGATCGAGGTGGGCAGTAGGCTCATCCAAGATCACAAAGCGGGCCGGACTGAGAAAAGCACGCGCCAAGGCAATGCGCTGTGCCTGTCCGCCGCTCAGGCGCAGGCCGCGCTCGCCCAGTAAAGTCTGATACCCCTCGGGCAGTGCGCGGATAAACTCATCAGCATTCGCCAGGCATGCCGCCCTGCCCACATCTGCATCCGATGCGGCCGGAAAACCCAGGCGGATATTATCTGCCACGCTGGCATGGAACAGGTAAGGCCGCTGCGGCACCCAGGCAACCCAACGATCCAATCGGCTCACCCGCTGCCCATCAAGGATCATGCTGCCTTGGGTTGGGTCAGTCAGTTCCCGCAGCCCCAAAAGCAGCCCAGCCAGCGTAGATTTTCCTGCCCCGCTTGGGCCGCTCAAGATGCTGACCTTACCTGCCGGCAAGCAGCAGTTCAAGTCTCGCAAGATCGGTGCGCCGTTAGGATAAGCAAAAGTAATGCCAGACAGGCAAATTTCGGGTGCACGGTCCGCAAGTACAGCTTCGCCCATATGTACCATCTCAGAAGCTTTTTCAATCACGGCATCCGATTTGGCCGCCTTGAGCAGTTCAAACACCCGCTCGCCTGCCGCTGCCCCGGCTGTGCTGGCATGAAAACGCAAGGCCAACAGGCGCAGCGGCAGGTAATACTCTGGGGTCAGGATCAAGATCAGGAATGCCGGCTGGAAAGACATCTGCCCATACAGCAAACGCAGGCCAATTTGAACAGCCACCACCGCCACGCTTAAAGTAGACAACAACTCGAGCACAAACGCGGAGAGAAATGTAACGCGCATCACCGCCATGGTCGCCCGGCGGTACTGTTGGCTGGCTTTGAGGATGTTTGCATCCTGGTGCTTGCTCTGACCGAGCATCTTGAGCGTCGTCAGGCCCTGCAGCACATCAAAGAAGAAAGCGCTCATCCGGCTGAGCGTGCCCCATTGGCGCTTTGCCAGTGCAGCCCCCATATCACCGATCAATGCCATGAACAGGGGAATCAGCGGCCCGGTTAACAACAAGATGAGGCCCGAGAGCCAGTCAATGCGAAAGATGACCACCACCATCAACAGCGGCAAGCTGATGGCAAAGAAAAGCTGAGGCAGGTATTGGGCATAATATGCATCCAATCCCTCAATGCCCTCGCTGAATGTATTGACCATCTCACCGGTCTGCTCGTTCTGCAAAGCCACCGGCCCCCTGCGCACCAGGTTTGCAGCCAGCCGCTCTCGCAAGCCGCCCTTGACTTTGGCCGCCAACCGGCAGGCAGCCGACTCTGAGCCTCCAACTAGCACCGCTCGCAAAGCCGCCAATCCGAACAGCCAGGCTAAGTAAGTGGCGTAGGGGGCCAGTGGAGGTACAGCCGCGCTGGTAGGAAAAATTGCAGAAGTGCCCGGGGCGATCACGTCACTGACCACCCGGCTTAGCACAAACGCCTGGCCAATAGCGCAAAGCCCTGCCCCAAAACCCAAAAGCACCGAGACCGCCAGGCTGCCGCGGCGTCTCGGTGCCAGGACTTCACGAATCAAGGCTCCATGCACACCAGAAATAGGCTTTTGTTGGTGCTTCAAATCAATAAGTCAGGGTCTTTGGATTGTTTCCCACGCGCTTACGGAAAACCCAATAGCTCCAGCCCTGGTATACCAGCACAAACGGCGTGAAGATCAGGGCCACGATAACCATAATGTTCAAGGTGTAAGGGCCAGAGGCCGCATTATAGATGGTCAAACTCCAGGCCGGGTCTGAGCTAGAGACCATCACCCGCGGGAAAAGCGCCACAAAGAAAGCCGTTACCGTGAAGGCAACCGTCAGGCAGGTCATTACAAAAGCCCAGCCATCACGCTGCCGCCTGATGAAATACCCGGTCAGCAAGATCGCTGCCAGCGGCAAGATCACAACCAGGCTGCCCCACACCCCCCGATGTTGCAGCAAGTCAGTGTCAATAAGTGTGCCGATCAACAAAGTGATCAAAGCAATCAAAGCAGGCAACCACGTCCGGCGCGCCGTCTGTTGCGCACGCTCAACCAACACGCCCGTCGTCTTTTTGCTCAAGAAAAGCGCACCATGCAAAATGAAGACCAGAACGGTTGCAACGCCAGCTATCAGCGCATATGGGTTCAAAAGGTTGAAGAATCCGCCCGTATAGCGCATGCTGGCATCGATGGGCACGCCTCGCAGCAAGTTGGCGAACGCCACACCCAGCAAAATACTCGCCACCAGGCTGCCGGTAAAGATCGCCCAGTCCCAGGTCGCTCTCCAGGTGGGGTTATCATCTTTGCTACGGAATTCGAATGACACCCCGCGCAGGATCAGGGCCATCAACAGCAAAAAGAGCGGCAGGTAAAAACCGCTGAAAAGCGTGGCATACCAGTGAGGAAAGGCGGCAAAAGTTGCCCCGCCCGCTGTCACCAACCAAACCTCATTCCCATCCCAGTGTGGGCCAATGGTATTGATAATGCTCCGCCGTTCCGTATCCGTCTTGCCCAAAAACGGCAGCAAAATGCCAACACCAAAATCAAACCCTTCCAACACAAAAAAGCCGGTGTACAGCACAGCGATCAGGACAAACCATACAATGTTGAGATCCATTTGAATGCTCCTGTTTTCTAGTCTCGAGGCTTAACGAGCCAGGGCTGGCTGCGCATCAGCATCCGCTTCCGCGTGAACATCCGTGGCGGCGGGGCCGGCCAGGGCATATTTTCTTAGCAGGTAAATCGTGGCCACCATCAGCAGGCCATAGATCAGCACATACCCGATCAGCGAAGTCCACAGCATGCCCACCGAAACGGTCGGCGAGACGCCATCCTCCAACCGCACCAGGCCGTATACCACCCAGGGATAGCGCCCAACTTCGGTCATGATCCAGCCCGCTGAGTTCCCAATGTATGGCAGAATAACAACCCAAGGCATGAACTTCATCACCCATGCCAGCTTATCGGTCAGCTTATTCTTGAACATCGCCATGAACAAAGCATACAAGGCCAAAACACCCATCAGCGTACCGACACCCACCATCACGCGAAAGGCCCAGAAAGGAATGGTCACAGGGGGAATGTAGTTGCCGGGGCCATATAAAGCCTCATACTCAGCCTGCAAATTGCTCAGGCCTTTCACGGCACCATCCAACCGGTTATAAGACAGCAGGCTGAGCATGGCAGGGATGCGCAAAGCAACCGGGTTCACCTGGTTTTTCTCATCGATGACCGCAAACAACGAGAATGACGCCGGGTCTTCCGTTTCCCACAGCGCTTCAGCCGCTGCCATCTTCATCGGCTGTGTCTTCAGCATATGTTGCCCCTGGGCATGGCCAATCCCGCCCAGCAGGACTGAGAAGACAACGCCGGTCACGGCAGCAATCTTGAATGAGCGCCGGAAGAGATCTTCCTCATTCTTACGCAGTAGATGATATGCGCTGATGCCCAGCATCAAAAAGCTGGCAGTCACCAAGCCGGCGGTCAGCACATGTGGAAATTGGTAAAAAATATTCGGATTGAATACCACCGCTGCAAAATCGGTCAGGCGAGCACGCCCATTTTCAATCATATAACCGACCGGCTGCTGCATAAATGAATTGGCGATCAAGATCCACAATGCCGAAAGGTTCGAGCTGATCGCCACCAGCCAGATCGCCGCCAGGTGTACCTTCTTAGAAAGCTTATTCCAGCCAAAGATCCAGACCCCCAAGAAGGTCGACTCCAAGAAGAAAGCCAACAAGGCTTCAATAGCCAGCGGCGCCCCAAAAATATCGCCCACATAGCGTGAATATTCAGACCAGTTCATGCCAAACTGGAACTCTTGCACGATACCGGTTACAACGCCTGTGGCAAAGTTGATTACAAACAACTTGCCCCAAAAGCGGGTCATTCGTCGGTACACATCGTTTCCGGTGCGCACGTAGAAGGTTTCCATCAAAGCCACCAAAATGGATAACCCCAAGGTCAACGGAACAAAGAAGAAATGGTAAACTGTGGTGATCGCAAATTGCAAACGGGCAAGGGTGACGGCTATGTCCATAGAGGCTCCTGGGCAATAAGCTGATTAGATTGGTGATTTTCCAATAACATGAACTATTTTATCATAGCACTCAAAACAAGCTTGGTTCTTGGGAACCAGATCTTTTACCGGTAGCAATCAACTGACCGGGACCACGATTTGCTCCATCCCACCATCCACATAGCTTAAAAGCTTTCCATCCATCCGCAGGCGAGGGTCAGCATAGGTTGACCGTACCGCATCCAGGTCCAGCTCTGCACCCGTGGTTAGACTTGCAACCCTGTCCAGCAAACTGAGGCCATCAGGAGAATCGATTTGCTCATCCAAGATGATGCCCCAACAATCCCAGGGTAACAGTTCCACTTTATTCAATGCCGCCAGGTCACGCACCAGGTTTCCACGCACGAAATCCAGGCCGTGCATATCGAAAATGCCGAATTTCTCAGGGTCAGCCGCGCCCGAACGGCACATTTGCCAGGCTTGCCCGGCGACAAGGAGACGATCGCGCGGCACATCCAATGGATCGAAGTCAATTCCCAGGGTCTCGGCTTGGAACTTATCAAGCTGAGCGTCAACCAGGACCCACCGGTTTTGTCCTCGATTCCAATACTCTGTAACCCAATGATCTTCATAGTGATCCGGCAAGAAATACGTCGCAAACCCACAGCGCGCTCGCGCCGGGCAGCCCCGCTGGCGCAGCATCGCCGCCAGCAGAACAGAGTGGTCTCGGCAGTTTCCAAGCAGCTTCTTATCCAACGCGCGCGGCTCCAGCAGCGGCCTGGGGTCTAGCTCGATCGTCTGTGCCAGGCGTTTTTCAATGGTCCGCAGCTGCAGCTCTACCGCTCGCTGGGGCGGGAATTTGTACCCGTAGCGCTCGGCCCAGAAAACGTGGATCGTTATGCCTTGCACCACACGGGCCAGGTCAGCCACATCATCAGGCAGCGCATCAAACAAAGCGCTATGAGCCCCAGGATCAGATATCGGACCATGGCAAGCGTAATAAGTTAAGGACGGGTTCATATTGTCTCCCTAGCTATTCGGAAAGCATTGAGGTGGTTTGAGATTAATTTTACCACTCCGAGGTAAAAGTACCCTTTGCGAACATTTACATCCTTTGATATGATGTCATTACACAATATCAGGAGGCAAGATGATGAATCTGCAATTCGGTATAGCATTGCCATATTTGGATGCGCGCACCGCAGCCCGCCTGGCGCACAAGGCCGAAGAAGCCGGCTGGGATGGCGTGTTCGTAGGCGATGCCATCTGGTGTGAGGACGCCATGGTTATACTCACTGCTATGGCCGCCAATACCAATCGCATTCGCCTGGGAACCATGATCATTCCCGTGCCCCTCCGCCGCCCCTGGAAGATAGCCAGCGAGTCGATCGCCCTGGAGCGTTTCTCTGGAGGGCGTTTGACCTTGGGCCTGGGGGCTGGGGCCGTTTGGATGGGCTGGCAGGCTTTTCCAAATGAGATCACCGATAAACGCGCCCGTACCGAGATGCTTGATGAGACCATCGACATTTTAGATCTGCTTTACCAACGTAAGCAGGCTGATTACCTTGGGAAACATTACCAACTCAAGCTGACAGAGCTGGATGAACAATATTATCCACCACCCCCTATTCAACAGCCGCGCATCCCTTTGTGGGTGGTGGGTATATGGCCGCGAATGAAATCCATGCACAGGGTTCTAAAATGCGATGGACTGCTGCCCCAGAAAATGAACCCCGCGGGAGAGCTTGTGGAATTGACCCCAGAAGATGTCAGTGAAATGAAAGCCTACATCGACACCAACCGTACCCGCAGCACACCTTTCGATATCGTGGTTGAAGGCCAAACTGGCGGCATGCCTTTATCACAGGCCCAGGAAAAAGTTGCCGCCTGGGCTGAGGCTGGCGCAACCTGGTGGATCGAGGGAATGTGGGGGCGCAGTGTAGAAGAGGTTTCCACACGTATCCAGCAAGGCCCGCCCAGGTAAAGTCTCAGCGAATACTCCCATCTTCCACCCGCCACACCCGGTCGGCAAAACGCTCGATGAAATAGCGGTCATGCACCACTGCCAACACAGCGCCGTTGAATTGGCTCAGTGCCCGTTCAAACTGGGCCCGGCTGGGGATATCCAAGTGATTGATCGGCTCATCCAAGAGCAAACAATTGCTGCCTTCAGCCACCAACCTCGCCAGCGCCAGGCGCGTGCGCTGTCCAAAACTCAGCAGCGAGTTGGGTTTAAGCGGCTCATCGCCGGTCAGCAAGTAAAAAGCCAGGAAATTACGCGCCTCAGTTTGGGATGGAAAATAATCGATCATCGTTTCTAAGGCTGTCTTTTGCAAATCCAGGCCAGATTGATCCTGGGTCATATACCCCAAGCGTACATTAGCGCCCAAACGTACTTCGCCCGCCAACGGCGGGATATGGCCCGCGATCGTGCGCAGCAGAGTCGTCTTACCGCTGCCATTTGGTCCTGTGATCACCACCCGCTGATTGGCCTGCACATCCAACGTCAATTCTTGCAGCAGCGGTTTGGCCGGAGCATAACCAATGCTCAGATTTTCCAGATGGATCACTGAGCGGCTGACATGTTCCAGGCGATTGAATTCCATGCGCATATGCCAGGTTGAACGTGGTTTCTCAACCCGCTCATCTGACTCCTGGTAGCGTTCCAGCTTCTTTTCGCGTGCCTTGGCCTTTTTCGCCACCTTCTTCGCGATTCCCTGCTGATAAGACTTGTAACCCTTGATCTTGAAATCACCGCCGCCGATACGGATAGAACTGGCCTGGCGTTCAGTGTATGCCGCCTGGGCTTTCACACGCGCCACATCTTGCTGCATGTGGCGAATTTCTGCCTGCTGATCTCGATAAGCAGACCACTGCTGCTCGATCTCAGCCTGCCGTTGGGCCAGGTAAGCGCTGAAATTCCCTGTATAGGCACGCACACTATGCTGGTTAGGGTCCATCTCTAATATACCAGTCACTGCATGATCCAGGAAAGTACGATCATGCGAAATGATCAAAGCCGCGCAAGGGCAGGCACTTAACCATGCCTCCAGCCATTCCAGCATGGCAATATCGAGATGGTTGGTAGGCTCATCCAACAGCAACAATTGCGGATCGCCCAATAACACCAAAGCCAGGGATAGCCGTGTCTTCTGACCTCCGCTCAACCGGCCAACGAGCAGATTTTGGTCAATCCCATCCAATCTCAACCCAGCTACGATCTCAGCCGAACGGCCCGTTTCTGCTGCCTGGATACGGTGAAGTAAATCATCATATCGAGCCTGGTACATCCGGTCATCAGGTCGCTCTGCCAACGCAGCCGCAGCTTCAGCCAGCTCATCTTCTAATGCAGCCGCGCTTCCCACCGCCCGGCCGATAACCGTCCCCACGCTGGCATCTGGATCCGGCTCAAAGGATTGCGGCAAGTACCCAACACGCAGATCTACATCCCGGCTAACATATCCAGAGCTGGGCTGTTCCAGGCCTGCCAGGATGCGCATCAAGGTCGTCTTTCCGCAACCGTTTGGACCCACCAAACCTATCCGGTGCTGTGGGTTCAGGCTGAACGAGACATTTTCAAATAAAGTTTGAAGATCAAAGGATTTACTTAAACGATGAACGGTAAGCATACTTACCTCCTTTCTTGTCACCAGCAAGCAACATCGCTGGTATTCCGGAAATGGAACACATCCCCAGGGACAACCCGCATAGGGGATGAAACAAAAAGGGAAAGCTTACCGCATATCTACCAAAGCACTGATTCCTTGCTAGGGGTAAAGGTTACCAGACAGGCCAGTAATCGTCAAGAGGTCACAAGACGCCCGTTAATTTCCTCAAGCTGGCGTAAACCACTGGGTCATCACCAGCCCCCTCAAAGCGGAAGGGCGGATTGTACTGGTTGACATCCCGCACATTTAATCCCCAAGAACAGCCATTTTCCACGCATACTGCCGCGGCTTGGGCGCCTTCTATGCCGATCTTCCGATCCTCACTGCAAACCACCGGCTTGCCATGCTTCTTCAAGGCCGCCAACCGCTCGGGGTATTCATCCAAGGGCACCCGATTCAGGTGCACCAGGATCAAGTCGCTGGCCTGCCACACCTGCGGGGTATCCTCCAGCTCGCCCTGCCGGCTGGCAGATACCAATAAGCCGGGCGACTCGCGCTTTGCCAGGTGGATCAGCTCCGCCACCCCTGCCGCATCTCGCAAAATCGAATGCGCAAAACCATCTTGTCCAAACTCATTGGCAACTTCCAACACCACATTGGTATAACCTCGCTGGCTCAGCCAGCCCACCACCTGGAAAACGCCATTGCAGACAGCTGCCTCATCCTTGAGGATATTCGTCTGAAGCTGGTAATAACAACCCAGGATGATCGCTGCCCCTAATCGATCACACGCCTCGATGATCCTGCCAACGCGTTCAAGGTACGATGCCCTCAAAGAACCGTCCGCCTCAAAGGCAGAATTCAGCGCCTCTTTATACCCCGGATACCCACCCTGCAGGCCAATCGTAAATGCCTGCACCCCACTGGCAACATATTCCGGCAGACGCGCCAAAAACCGTCCGGTGATCTCGTCTGGGATGATTTCGGGACGCCTGAGATCCTCGAAGGCTGCGTTCACCATCCTGACATTCATCAACAATCCCTCTGAGGGAGTGCCAAGATGCGTTAACGTCCGGTTGATATGCCAACGCCCAGCCTCAAGCGAGATCGCTGTTTGTGGTACAAAGGGCATTGAGCTCATGTTTTTGCCTTTATGGTTTACAAAAGATAGAAGACCATCTTGGTCACGCCCAACCCAATCACATCCCCCTCGTTGAGTATAACCGGTTCGATCACAAACAAATCGTTGAGCGTGGTGCCATTTGCACTGCCCAGGTCAATCAAAACAAAAGCGCCGCTTTTCTTCTCAATGCGGGCATGCGGGCGCGAAACCGTCCGATCGTTCAGGCGCACATCCCAGGTAGCGTTCTGGCTGGCCCGTCCAATTGCCAGGCTCTCCCCCACAAGGGGAAATTCCTGCCCCACGTCAGGGCCTTCTGTGACAACCAGCCGCGGCCGCTGGACATCTGCCTTCCCCATCCCGGCAATCGTCCGCATTGAAAAGCGATCCTGAACCACCTTGGCCAATGGAGCGATTGTGAAGGTTATCTGAAAGCGTTCCAGCGTAATTTCATCCCCCTCTTCAAGCGGCCAGGGCATCGTTTCCACCCGCTGTGCATTCACGAATGTCCCATTACTGCTGTTCAAGTCACGCACGATGAAACGACCGTCGCTCCATTCGATCCGCGCATGGTTGCGAGAAACTTTGGGACTGTTGATCACGATCGAGTTCGATTCGCCTCGCCCCAAACTGATGATATCACCTGGTTTCAGCAGGTATTCTTGCAATCCCGCCTCAGTATGCCAGGTCAAACGAGCAACAGGTTGGTTAGTAACAGGCATATTTCGCTCCTTAATGAAAATTATATCATATGGCTTTTTCAAGAAAGCTTGACAGGTAGACAAAAAGACCCTCTTCGGTAAAATTGGTTGCGACCAAACAGCCAAAAGACCGAGGAGGATCCGGATGGAGTATAGCACACTTG
>Ga0209605_1000927_pt1 | contig 35053 bp, 44 predicted proteins | sample AD_UKC035_MetaG_FD_184408 | JGI IMG/M metagenome (GOLD analysis project Ga0209605, IMG submission 184408) | Active sludge microbial communities of municipal wastewater-treating anaerobic digesters from USA - AD_UKC035_MetaG (SPAdes) (version 2) | ecosystem: Engineered > Bioreactor > Anaerobic >...
AAAAAAAAAAAAAAAAAAAAAAATTCTTAAATAAAAAAAAATTATATAGTGAAACGAAGTATTTTTACGATGGATTTTCACTACTGGCTATGGAGTTTTCAACTATACAACTCCTCTATCAGTCTCAGTTTCCCCAGTTCTCTCGTCAGTATTGTCGAGAACAGGGGTGTCGCTGTCTGACTCAGATGGAGTAGACAAGCCTTCGAGTGAGTCGTACTGTTCTTTGCTTCCACCATAAAATAGTTTCTCCAGAACTGGTCGGTTTTCGTCGGCTTTCTGTGTCATCATCTTGTTGAAAGAGGCTACCTCCGTGAATCCTTCTGCGGGTTGGTTGTACTCGCTCACGAACACGGTCTTACCCATATCTTTCAAAACTTGCAGCAACGTCCTAAACATAATGAAAGAGAACTGCTTTCCGTTATAACCCTTGGTTCCCGCATACGGTGGGTCAAAGTAAATCACATCATACTTTTCAAAGGGGATATCGAACATACTGCCGCATACGAAATCCAGTTTGGTTTTGGACTCTCTGGAACGCATGGTGTTCTCTACTTCGTGGAATCTATTTAGATTGGTTACCTGGTCCAGATGCGTCAGGTTTTTAAGCTCGGCCTCGCTCAACTTGTCTTTGACCAAACAGCCCACAAAGTCTTGGATTGCCTGTCGTCGCTGTTCCATAGTCGGGAGCGAGATAGCATTGTGCATCAGAGTCTTGTACTTCGTTCTGGACTCACCCCACAAGTATTCCATTCCATTAAAACCGAAACTGCAAGTGTATCGTATTAGGAAATCGTAGAGAGTCTCATTACGGTCTCTGGCTGCATAGAACTCCTCCTTGCTCACCACAGGGAAGTTTTCGTAATCAATCTTTTCAAAATCCACCATCGTGGCTTGCAACAGTCCAATGATGGCTTTGTTTATGTCATATCCAGTAACCGTCTTGAATTTACCAGACAGCGTTGCGGCCTGAACGATGGCCCCGCCACCGCAGCAACAATCTACGAAATTAGTACCAGACGGCAGTGCGGCGACAATTCGCTCCGCAATCGTGTTTTTTGAACCCTTGTATGGCAGTCCATATACCATAGTCATTCTCCTATAAAAAACCCTCCCAGAATGTAGTAATTCGGAGAGGGCTTGACTAGGTATTAGGGAGTGAGTTATCTTGGTTTGCCTATTCCGTCAAGGAAAGACCTGTCAATCCAAGAACCAGTCATCGCACGATGGATGTAGTTCTCGGCTTTCTGCAAGTCCACCTCGACAGTTTCGGGGCCGCCTTTGAGACCGCTGCGGAGCAGATACTTCAACGCCTGAGCGATATTGTATCTCTGTTTCGGAGTGAGGCTACGCTTCGGATTTTCAATGACTTCTTCCAGAATGTCAATGACTTCCGTCTTGCCTCCCTTGTAGTGGTCTGGGTCGCACAGGTCTTGAACACTGGGCTTTGGTGCTGGATTGGGTTTAGCGTTTTTCATAGTGTTATAACCAAGTTAGGGACAGACTTAAAACCGCCGCTGCGAGCCAGTAAACGGACATACGCAGGTCACACATCACGATGTACGGCACTGCTGATGCGACATCCAAGATGATAAGTATTGTTGGGAAAATCTTTTCTTTTGGCATCAAACCTCCGTGATGATTGTGAGTTCACAACGACCGCCGAGTCTGGCGAGTTCACCCATTAGCTGAGTGAGGGCAGCCTTGCTTTCGGTCAGTTTCAGAGTCGTGAGATTGGCTCCATTCCCAATGAGAACGCAACCGTTCGTATCCTTGACGGTGTTGCCTTCGTGGATACGAAAACCCCTTGCAGCAATTATATGCTCGTTCCAGATGTGAGGACGAGGTGAGAGGAACTCTGGTGAGTAATTCACTTCTACCTGATAGACCCCATCTGGAAGAAGGTTCGTTGCATTCTCCAGCGTGAAATATGTACCGATATTCAAACCTGTGAGTGTGCCCATAGCGACGGCACTGGTCTTTTTTACTCGTCTAAGTGTTATCATTTTAACCTACCTTGATGATGGTTTCAGTTTCTTCAACTGGTATGTTGTACTTCACGCATTCTGGAAGAATGAACTCTTGGAACAATTCCTGACTTCGGAACCCGTTGAGTTCGCACTTCTCCAGAACTACGTAATCCTTTGAACGGAGTCTGTTGCTGCGTTCGTCTAACTCTAGCAAACGAGACTTCATATACTCAACGGAAGCAGTGAGTCCATAGCTTGTGATGAGTGATGTGTTGTCTCGACTTGCTTCGAGTTTCAATTTTTCAAACCAGTTCTGGATTGTTGAACTGGCGTAGTTGAGCTGTTCAGGTTTTACATCTGGGTCGAGTCTAATCAAGTCAATTCTCGTGCCTTGCGGAGTCTCCATACAGAAGCCGTCAAAGTTCAATCTAGGATTAAACAACGAGCGGAGTATGGGGTTTTTCAAGGCCCCGAGTACTACCGACTGAGGTCTGATAGGGATATTATAAGTTCGCTCGTCCTTTGCGATATAATCAAGGAGCGAGTGAGCCATTTCTTGTTGAACGAGCAAAGCCTGACCGTTGTAGATGTTTCCGAACAGTTTGTTCAGGTAGTCCTGATTCTTTGTGAACTTGTTCATAATCAAGTGCAGAAGGTTAGAACAATGGAAGTTCTGAATTCTACGCTTGATACCAGAGTCGTCAAAGTAGATGTACCTATTGGAACTAATCACAAAGTTCTGATATGTTTCAGCAACGATTGGGTCTACACCCTTGCCTTCGTACTGGAAATTGTCTCGACCAGTCATAGATTTAATTAGTGCCTGCAACTGCTTACCGTTGTCAGAGTCCTCGTATTCGCTGATAGACACCAGACGCTTTCCGAGAAGACTGATTGTGAAGCGGAGCTGCTGAGTGGAGAACGCAGTAAACGAGTCTCCAAACATACGATGCAGAAGACTGATGAACTTAGACTTACCGTTGCCTCCAGCGTCGAAGTCGTTCAGGTATAGAACATAACCAGTGGCACTATTAGGAACACGAACCATAAAATGCACAAGGTTGTATAAGGCAACCCAGTCTTCACCTGTTCCACCAGCCACGAGAAACATAAGGAACATAGCCCTGCGAAGCGAGATGTCATTTATAAACTCCTGATTAACAGTGGTCATCTGGGAACAGATATTTCTATACATCTGTCCGTTACGAGTGAAGAAACCGTGAGGTTCGTCCTTTGCGAAACTGGAAATGATTTTAATCCTTCGCAAGTTCGGGGCCATCTTCGTGAAGACTCCATCATACGGCCCATCATACGGCTGTTTGCGAAGCTCTTTGAGTCCGTTGAACTCCTCGCTTGTACCGTTTGTGGTAACTCGTGTAATCAAAAGTCTTGCGGCAATGATGTCATCGTCAGCTTTGAGACCTTCAAGTGGCATAGTTTCGGCAGAGCAGTTCCGCATCTTGGGAATGAGTCTAAAATCCCCATCTCTGTTTCGGTAGATGTTCTGCATGATGAAGTCCACTTGTTCGTCGTTGAAGTAGAGCGGTGTCAGGGCCATAGCGTCCTTACCACGGAACGCTTCGAGAATTTCTTGGTCGCTCGGTTCCATATCCAAGTACACAGAGAGGATTTCTCGCTGCTGGGCGTTCTTACTTACGGCAATCATCGTCTCAATGATTTTGATATAGTTTTCACTTGGGGTCATCTTATCGAAGTCGATGACGTTCATTACGACTGTCTGCGACTTCTTCGGGAACTGACCCAGAATATTTAACACTTTTTGAAATTTACTCACGGTAGTTTCTCCAGTTTGTAAAGATAACCAAACTCACGACTACCAGTCTTCGTCAAGTACACACCGTCTTTAACGCTCACTGGTTTACGGAAGCGAAGTCCGTTTTCGGTCACAATAAGGGTCTTGGTTGTTATGGTGATTTTGAGGTGATAGGAGTCCTTACCGTACACAATCTGCTTCACACAGAAGTTTTCATATTCGGGTTCAACACTCACGTGCGTCATTAGTGTACCTCAGTCCAAGGGTATAACAATTTGGAGAGTTCGGAAAGAGACTTTGGTGTCTTGATACCTTTTGCACGACGAGTCTTCGTGTCGCCCAAGAATGTGGTAATCAAATCCTTTCGACCCCAGAGCCAGAAGTTTTCGTCCAAGTCTCTCTGATACTGGGTATAGTCAATTTTGTCCTTGTACTTCTCCAAGTCCTTAATATCAAATGCGAACACACCATATCGACTTTTAATACTTCCGTTACGAGTATCCATTAGCGTGTTAGAGAACTGGATTGTTCCAGCTTCGGGGACATCACGAGTAGTCCACAGGAAGTAGTAGTTCTTGTGTTCAAAAGGCCTTCCGTCAAACGCCGCATACTTACTAGACGCAGCCTTGTGCCACTTGTAGATGAAATCAGTCCATTCGTAACGGTTCCAATCCAAGTCTAGTGTAGGCTTGACCAGATTCCTGAACAATTCATACACCACTGCCTTTTCGTGGTTCTTGTTGATAGCATCGGAGTAATCCAGTCCACGTCCGTCCAGAAGGTTGCCGTCCTTATCGTAGATACCATAGTTGTTCACATCACGGAAGTATGCCTTTTCAATAAACTCCTCTTCAAGGAGCATATCATACTTGTGGAGCATCTGTTCGCACTTGATACGCAAAACCTTTGCGTTTTCTTCCCCACGGACGAACACTGAGTCGGTGTTAATTTCAATCACATCTTCCCAGTTTGGACAGGCAAGAGCAAATTCCAGAATACTCAACTGGCAAATGTAGCACATAGCTTCACCAACGGCAGGGTCATAGGCAACAGAGTCTCCACTACGGATTCGGAAACCACCGCTGAGGGAGTTCAACACCATAACCTTATAACCAAGGTCAAGGTCTGCGTGATATTCGGGAGTTCCCTTCTTGGCCTTGATTGCGAAACGCTTCTGCATCATTTCACGCCAGCGTTCAAGGGCCATCGGTGTCTTCAACAGATTCCAGTGACTGATTGCACGAGGGTATTGCGAGGCAACATCAAAGCAGAACAGGTCTGTATGTTCCCCTTCACGGATAAAGTGACACCCGCCCTTTCCAAGTTGGACTCCACGATACACACAACGTTCGGCAAGAGCGTTCTTTTCCTTTTCAGTGACGGCTACCGTCCGTGCGAGAAGTCTTATCATATCCTTCACTTCATCGGGGACATCGAAGTCGTCAAGATTGAAAAGTTGGAGAGGGTCAGTCGTCTTCGGAGGGATTGGGACGTTGGACTGATAGATTATACCTGCTGCGACAGCCTGTGCAGTGCGGTCGAACTTATATACGAGAGAGTTGGGCCATTCTTGTTCAAGGATTGCTTTTCGTGCAGGCAGTGTGTGATATTTGGTTTTCTGTTCGCCACTACCGAATCGCCAATATACCTGAGCGGTGGCCCACACATCGTGGAAGCAGTATTGGATAACTTCATCTTCTTGTTCTGGGGTGAGGTCTGCACTTGGTGGATACGGAAGTTCCTTGATTGGAAGGTTCAGATACATTTCCCACTGCTTCAACGACTTGCCGAGAAGACAGTTGTTGAGCAAGTCGAAATGTTTGGCTGACCAAGCCTTGACCCAGAAGAAGTTGCGTGTCATCGGATTCCTGTTGTCATCATAGCTGATAAGTAATTCGGCATCGGAATGAATGTACTGACTAGATGTGCAACAGAGTCGCTTGATATCGGACTTCATCTTCGCCAGAATAGGCAAGTCAAATCGGGAACCGTTGTAACTGATAATGTAATCGGCATCGGCAAAATAGTCGTTGATTTTGTTCATAGCTAACTGGTCGACAGTGCCTCTTTCGTCAGAACGGACGAGCTTTCGTGACAGTTCCTGATGTGTTTGTGAATCATAAGTGATTGCACAGAAGCAGAATAATTTACGATAAGTTTCAATATCGAAGAATGTGAGTTTCATAATACTCCGTGTTAAGTGTTTGATGAATAGAAATTTCCTATTCTACCCATATAGTAGAGAATAGGGGTTTGAAAAATCTACATTCATCGTTAAAATATCATCGTAATATATAGACGTTATAAATGCGATTTAATGGCTTTTTCGGTTCAATTATAGGATAGCATCGGGGCAAAAGAAAAGCGGCTTTTTATAGCCGCTTCTGTTGGTATATTGGGTTATCGCAAATCCATTCTAATGTCGTATAATTGTAATTTATGCAATGACGAACTGCCGATTTCCACAAGTAATGAATTACCAGAACCGATATTTCGCCACTCTATCGTCTTGTCGTTCTGACCTGATTCACCAAGTGTTCGATACCTACGCTGAGAGAACGAAAGACCTCTGTTTACTGAGATTGCACAGTAGATAGTCTTGTCATCGAGTTTAGTATCGAGTCCTGACGGCCGTTCGGTTCTACCAGTGTCAGCTACAAGTTCCAGTTTGCGGACAATTACTCGCTTATTGAACTGACGGAATCCTTCCCGAATACTTCGATGGATTCTGCACCCACCACTGAGTCTGGAGTTGGAATCAAACTGTATTATGGACGCATCGTCTGCCACGGCGAAGTCCTTTATGACGGAGCCGACCACTCTGTAAGCCGCACCGCTCGGGGTCTCCCATCGCCACCAACGTCCACCTCCGAAGACAAAACCGTCCTCGTTCTCTTGTTTTACAAATAGATAGGTTTCCCCATATTGGCACAGTTTCTGGAACGACTTTACTTCGCCAAGCCTCCGCTCAATTTCCTTGTTGGAAACTTTAGAGAAATTCGGTGAGAAGCATCCGATGAAGTTCTGTTTCATAGAGTCTATACCTAAGAAGAACAATGCCCCCTCGATGATGGTCGGCAGTGTACCACCGAAGTGTAGTACCTGCTGAGTATTTGACTGAATAGGTGCGTCCTCATTTCCAGTGCGTCCCCAAATTTCTATGGTGTGTTCGTTGAAGAAGTACAACTGTCCATTATATGCACAAATGTTCAGTAACTTGTCACTGTTTGCGGAAGACGAGTACCAGTTGGGCCATAGTTCGTAACCGCCAGTGTCTTCGTTAGCTTCCAGATAGGACACACCTCGGTTCACATCTCGCCAATAGTACATCGGGTCAGTTCTAGTGAGCCACACTGTATTCTTTGAAAGCTGAGTGGCGACAAGTCTGTTGTCAAACCAGTCAATCATATCCACAGCCATAGTCTTGAACTCGGCTGCAAGTGCAACGCCAGACTGACTGTTCCGCCTCTCGCCAAACACAAGAGAGTTGAAGTCTGGCTGCGGGTCTTCACTAGTCCAGAACACCAAGGCTCCGTTTTCCTTTTCTTCCGTACTGGAGATATTGGGTGGGCAGATAACATTCACGTTGAACTGACGATAGGTCAAGTCTGCTATTCCCTCGTAGGTTGCCCAAGCATAAATCAACTTGCCATCACAGGCGAATACTTCCGAAGGTTTCAGACTGCTTTCGCAGAACGAAACTTTGTGAGTATCATTGATGAAATGAAAGTCTTCGAGCTTACCGTCCACCAGCATTTTCATAATCTGCGGTTCGCCCACACTTCCAGTTATGTCGTCATACTGGTATCGGTACAGCGAGGGGCCGTAGGCTATGTAGATGTTGTTGTGCGAGTCCACGAATGTCCCACGCACATTGAACTTCAACCCAGTAGGTGGGTTCACAACGAGTTTGTCCCCGACTCTATCTATGCAAGTCGGGCCAAGCGGAATCATATTCAGGTAATCGCTCACTGCGAGTCCGTCGTGGAACTCGCTTATTCCCTTAAAGTCTGCCATTGCCGTAACCTCCACCGTACATATTGCCCCTGCTATATCCACGTTGCAGGTAGTCGGCAATCTTGCGAGGGATATTCTGGGCATGATGCCGTTTCGAGATGTTCTTGATGATGGCTTGATAGGACTCCTCGACAAGTTTTGACATAGAAGGTGCGGTGTCGAGACCGTACTCTATCGCAAGACGGTAGGCGAGTTTAGCTATCAAGAATGAACGGAACTTCTCTGGAGCGATTATCGTCCCTTCCCAAGGTCTCGGGTTGTCGAAGGTGTTTACAATCTTCAACGGAATAGGGAGTACGAGAAGTAGTGGTTCGCTTCCATAACTTCTGTTCAGCCTAATCAACATACGGTCTGGAAGGTCTTCGACTCCATAGACAAGTTGCGAATTTCTGAACTCAGCAGACACCATTTCGGCAGCATGGAGATACTGGAGCTCGGCACCATCACAAGCCCGAAATACACCTTCAACCCGCATAGGCGAGAAAGGAATGTTATACCTCTTGTCAAGAAGTTCGTCGTCCTCGTTTCCAGAACTTACCTGTGTTGCCATCTTGATAAGTTTGTAGTCGGAAGTCCAGCAATAAATATCACGCTCATTTCCAAACTGGTCACAGGGCCACTTGGTAGTCTTCGGGTCTTGTGTAGGAGTGAACGGCTCGATATATCCGTGATTAATCAGTGTTCCTCTGATTTTCGGACAATACCACTTCGTGTCAGACCCTATCAAGATACTCTGTCTCTCGTTGAGTGTTCTGTAATCTTCGGAAACCTGACCCATAATGAAGATGTCCGAATCAGTCGGTGGCGTGATAAGACTCACACTTCTGTTCTGTGGTGTAACTGGATAGACAATCTCGGTGATGTCGAGTGTCCTGTCACAGTTCATCATTGGGATAATTTCGTGACGTAGAATATCTGAGCCACGAGCCTGAATGTCTTCTGGCACTTCGTCAGGGTTGAATGAAGATGCTACGCCGCAGTTCATAGCGGCCCTATTGACTATATCCATTACCTGCATATTTTGGTCTCCCGAAGGTTGGGCGTTTTAAGTTGTTGTCTTGTTCAGACGCTCTGTGTTGGGTAGAATAGCTAGGAAGTTTCTGCAACCAAGTCAAACCCTGTACAACGGAATCGACGATATCTTCGTGCTTTCCGTGTGGGAACTGGGTGAACTGGTTCTGGATTTCTCCCCAGACAAGTCCGTGGGTAGAAAAACTTACATCGCCAGCGTCGAATAGATACTTCACTACAATTGCTCGTTCCACCTTGTCCTTGGTCGGATTGGATTCCAAGATACCGCTCATTTCCCTACGGAGTATCTGGATTGCTGCAAGACCATTCGACTTGTTCTCAATGAGCACAGGAACCTGTTGACCCCATCTACTCCTGATTTCCCTAATCCGCTTCAGAAGTAGTGTGATGTCGGCGTGGAAGTTCAGCACTTCAAGAACGAAATACTTGTTCGTAGCCATCACTCGACCACAGACCGAGATAGCGTTGCAGTCATTACCAACTTCACCCTTGCCAGCGGCATCTACACTGATTACAAGTCGCATAGCCGTAGTCGCAGGTCTGGTGAGACTGAACCGAATCTGGTCTTTCTTGAACATCTTGCCAACGTCGTCAAGCGGGACTTGGAGATACTGGGCGTTGTAAGTGAAGGGGTCGGATTTGTACTTGTTGATTTCCGATACTGGGAGTCTTTCAGGACAGAGACTCTCACCATCGTCACCAATAGCTGGGAACTTGTACTGAATCCATTTCTCCTCTGTATCGGCAAGTAGACACCCAGTCAGGTCTTGACTTGCGACACGCTGCTGGATAACAAGGATAGGAACCGAGGGTAAGTCGATACGGTTTCTGATTGTAGACTTGAACACTTGCCATCTTCTAGCGAGGACAAGGGCACTTATTCGGTCTTGTGGCTTGTTGGGGTCATCAAGTACCAGAAGTGTTCGGCAACCAGAACCAGTCACATTTGAATTGGTTCCACGAGCGAGAATCATACCGCCAGCCCTGTTAGTCCATTCCTTCTTGCCGTTGGCCTGTGTAAGAGGTTTTAGTTCTGGTACATCGAAATACTTACTAATCCATACCAGAATTTCCTTGATTTCACGGTTCTTTCTAGCCACGAGTGCTTCATCGTAAGAGCAGTAGATAATCGTGGAACTCGGGTCATTCAGGAACAGCCAGCAAATATACAGCTTCGTCAGGTCTGTCTTTCCGATTCGAGGCGGTGCATTGATTATCACACGCTGGAGTTTCGGCAAGTCAAGAAGGATACCCGCAAGCTCCTTGTGGAACTTGTACCATCTAAATTCTCTCTTGTAAACTCGTAAAAAGATGAACCCTACGAAAAACATAAAGTTCGTCTTGCACAAGTTAAATTCTATATCCTTCTGGGTCATTATCTAAAAGGTCTCTGTAATATGGTTCTCTGACTTACGGCGTTTTCTTGGTCTGAATCAGAAGATGTCAGTATAAAGGTCACGAGTTGTGAAGACAGTAAAATGTTGTTTTGCTCATCTTGGAAGTCATACCAACCAGTGAACACCTTGTCGTCTTCAATGTTTCTTGCACATCGCTTGCCGTTTGAACCATACAAATGTAAGTGCGGTTTTTTGCCCTCATAGGTGTCAGCTGCCGTATAGTTCTCGCAGTCCATTCTGACGTGTGCAGTAGTTCCAGAAGCCACTGGGACTACGATTTTCAGGTCATTCGTCGGCCCACTGTGGGTATATCCGAACACTGAGTTTGTTGCCGAATTAATAACACCAATATCCAAGTGTACATCGAGAGTGGTTGCTGTGGCCTCCCAAACACCGTCATCTCTACTCATAGTAACCCAGTCCACCCAGCTCCTTTCCAAGAGTCTTACTGCACCACGAACAAGTTGTATGCAAACACGGCTATTTCCTGCTGGAATGCAGAACTGTTCAGCGATGAAGTCTGGCTGCTCACTATTTACCACTGCTACCCAGATAGGAACGGAGGCGTTAGAAAACTCCATTCGCACTGCATCGGTGGACTGTGGACTGACCAAGATTTTGTGCAATTCAGTCTGGCTCGTGTTGTCAACGCAATCCACATTTACCAGTGTACAACCCATAGGAATTTCTGGATATTGACCAGCGGATTCGGACAAAGTTATACTAGCAGTCCCGTTACGAACAATATGTTCGTCCACTGGCTTTGCATAATTGTTGGCGATAATCAACTCCATCGTGCCAGCGTTTTGTAGGAATCCAAGTTCAACACCGTTGGTCGTCGTCAGCCGAATTGTTCCGAGAAAAGAGTCTAGCCGTCGAAGTGTCACCCGCCTAGTGAGCTTTACTGCTGATGTGTCTACCTTTACATTCAAAGTCTTGTTAGAAATACCGACGGACTGAATCTGTTCAATGTCTATCACGTCTGTACTTCCATCGGTTATAGTCAGTTTGTCACTACTATCGACAACGACTCCTTGGTACCCACTTACGAACTGGTACGACTCTGTGCATTGGAACTTAGCCACACCACCCTCTGTGCTTGAAGCAGGAGCGTTGGGGTAGGTTTCCGTAACGGTGACACTTCTATTGCCGTCAAGTCCACCGAAAGGAACGTTGTCCCCGATATTGTAAAGGACGACTCTGTTATTAGAGGAGTTCGTAATTACAACATTTCTACCGAATCTGGAACTTTCACCGTCTTCTGCAAGTGTGGGTTGCAAGAGAAGTTTGAACACGACCCCAGACTCGAGTGCGGTGTTGTCTTTGGGTTTCAGTATAAGAACCTTTGTTTGCAACCCTATCTGAACTGTGTAAGTCTTGGTAGGACTCTTGAAGTCAATCAATTCAATCTGCTGGTCGTCAGTCCATTTTGTGAACGATGGTACATTTGCCAAGTCATCAAGAGATAGCTGGCTATTGGGTTCCTGATTGGCAGAGAACAGCTTCTTATAATACTTGTCGCCGACTTTCACAAGTGTAGCGGGGGCATCACCAGACTCCGCTTCCCGACCGTACAGTATACCGTCAAAGATTACGATTTCACTTTCGCTTGTGACAGTCCAGCTTGTAGATGAACCGTCGCCGAGTGTTGCCGTAACAATAGCGTCCTCGCCTACAAACACTCCGTCGTTGTAAGGAGTACCATCGGTTCTGCAAACGAACCCTCTTGCGTTCGTCCTAATCTCATAGCCAATTTCATCACCAGTGGCGAGTTTGAAAACCACGGGTGTGGTAGAAGAACTCAACTGCTTGGCAGTGACCGTCGCATTGAAGAACGGAAGTCTGTGTGTTGCGTGAATGGAGATATTCATTTCTCATCTACTCCTTTGGGAGGAACATAGTCGTAAGTGAAAGGTTCCACGCCCATAATCATACTGGAACCCCAAGGTAATGCGTTGTCTGTTGCCCTGAGCATCAGAGGGGCTACACCCTTTCGCAGTACCTGACTACCGAATCCAGATTTCGATTTAGTCTTCAAGTCTGCCTCGGTAACAAGATTCATATTTGTACGTTTCTTATACTCCTCCATAGATTTGTCGTAAGCCTTCTTCTGAGATTTCGGAAGCGGCTTGGGTGAACCAGTGCTCATATCGACAGCTTCTGAGCCTTCTTTGAGCCACTTGCGGAGTGCCTTATTTCTCATATTCTTTTCCTGACCCAACAGAGTGTTCCCACGCCACTGGGATAGGAGTTGTGCGTGTTCCGACATAGGTATGACTTTACTTCCACCAGTAAAGATTTTGGATTCAGGGGAACCCTTGACTTGGGCTTTCTTCAACAGTTCTTTTAGTCCGTAGGCATCTTGACCCATCGAGTTGAACCAAGACTTCAACTGCGGGTTGTTCCTTGCGTATTTAGACATAAACTCATCAGAAGGAGTAATATAGGCCATTGGAATATCGCCGAAGTTAGTAGACCATACAGCCTTGTTGGCATTCACGCCCTTACCTCGTTTAACTTCAAAGCTACCATTAGGTGAGTCTAGCACCTGTTTACCTCTAAATCCACCTTCAGGCAAATCCATCATTAACGGCAGGTCAGCCCTGTTCGGTGGGACATCGGTCGGGTCTGGGAGTAACTTCAACTCGAATTGGGTATTAGGATGTTTCTTCTCGAACTTCTTAAAAGCCTGACTCAGGAACGGTTGCATCGCCTTTTCGGTAGAACCTCTCGATTTCGAGAGTGCTATACTCTGATTGATGTGCTTCGGTGTCACACCCCTCGGGTTTTCAGGCCACATCATGTCTTTCAGTGCACCTCGCCCTCGCACCTTGTTTAGAGCGGAGAGAGGGCCAGACAACACTCCGAGTGCAGTTTCAATACCTGCGTCGGTGGCATCAATCGGTTGGTCTATGTAACCGTGACCAGTCGCCTCGGCGAGACCAGTATTAACAAGTCTTTGGGTAGCATAGTTGCCGAGCCCACCAAGACCACCACCGATTACCGCTCCGACTAGAGGTTTGGTCATAAGTCTCGCTCCTCTTGTGGCCCCGAGCCAAGGAAGTGCAACAGACCCCACGGTGAGTCCCAAATCACCAGCACCTCTGACTATGTGTTCGACAGGTTTGGTCTTAAAATCAAGTTCTGGGTCTTCCAACACTGCATTGGAAACAGGGAAAAGCATATTCTTGACGAAACTAGATACTCCGTTAGGAATTTCATAGTTGTTCTTAGCATTATCCTTATCATCAAAAAGATGTTCGGAGGCAGCAGCATATTTGGGAGTCTCACTCTCGAAGTCTTCCTTCCAAGCATTGGCGAGAGCCAACTGTGCGGCATCGTAGAGGGCTTGCTTGTTACCGTCTCCGAGTTTCGTCTTTATAAGTGCATTCAACAATTCGTTCGATGTTGGATACCAGTCTAGGTTTGCAGCGATGGCTTCCTCCCTCGTCATCGGTTGGAAGCTCTGGTTGAAAGGTTTCTTCAAGTAGTCTTCCAAAGGCCTCTTTTCGATTCCGTAGTCAAGAGCATTCAGAGCCTTGGCGTTTTCCAAGTCCTCGATTACCCAGTCACCATCTTCATTCTGGGTAAAAGCGAAATAATCACTTTCGGGAGGAGCGAGATAGTCTAGCGTGTGTGCCCAGCCGTAACCCTTGGAGCGATAACGCTTGTCCTCTTCGTCAGAGCTGTACATCCTCAGACGAGCATCGGCAAGCTCCCTCAAAATCGGTTCCAGCCAAGGGTTCGTCTTCACGAGAATTCTTGCTTTAGTGTCTCGTGAGGACTTAACAGGAGTCTTCGTTCTCCGTATCGCCTGAACGTCGTCATTCACAACTTCAATTGTGCGTGGGACTGCGGGGGTTGGCAGTCTGTAATAATCCGAGCGAAGCGTAGTCACAGGGTCTTTGTATTCAGTGTTAGTATCAGCCATATAACCTCACGTTTATTTTATATTTCCACCCTTACCGCCACGATTTCCCAGTGGGTCTTCAATCGGCTTCGGCATAGAACCTGCTGCGAGTCTTGCGTTACGCATAACGAGATTGACAGGTTGTCTACTCTGCCACTGAGCAAGATAGTTTCCAAAGTTTTCGTCTAATGCTGGGCCACGGTGTTCCCATCCCCAGTTCAGACCGAGTTGCGGGAGTTTGCTGTTATACATATTCTTGTAGATGTTGTACTGACCAAGGGCGGAATCCCACACCATCTGTCTATCGACATTGGCGTTCTGCATCACATACTGCTGGAAAGCCTCTCTAGCGTTCTTGTAGGACGTGACGGCAGTGTCTATATCAATAGGATTGTTTTCTCGACCTTGCAATTTACCAAGACCCAGCATAGCTGCATTAAGCCAGTGGTTTGCCTTTTCGGATATTTGAACATTGCCTTGCTTATCAAAACTGCCGAAAGAACCATCGCCTTCATCAGCAAGACCTATGAAGTTGTCCATATCCTCCAAAAATGCCATAGCATCTCGGTTGCCAGCGTTTGCAAGAGCATTGACCTGAGCCACAGTGTTCGTGTTGAAGAACATATTCATAAACTTATCGTACACGAGTCTGTCCGCACGAGGCATAGCTTCAACCTGTGCACGAATCTTTTCAGCGTCAGCGATAGCACCTCTGGACTGGGCCATATTCAGGATAAGATATTCCGAGAGTTTATCGAAATACATCTGGGCCTGATTGGAGTCGAGCCAGTTAGGATTGTGAGCGACATTCTGCTGAATATCATTGAGCCACCCACCAATCCAGTCGAGCTTGCCTCTATCTGCTTGTAGGTCTTTCTGGAAGCCCTGCTGGAATCCGCCTGCGTTAATGGAAGGACGACGGAGTTCGTTCGGGTTGTAACCAGCGTTTGCGTACTCCTGTCTGAGTCTATCGGCTTCGGTGAAGAACTCATTGACGGTGTAGGCATCACCAGAGGCGTACTTGCCGCTGTTCCACTCGGATAACAACTTGTTCCACTGGTCTAGCATAGAGCGACGATGTTGCTCCCTTGCTCTTAGTTCCTGACCGTAAGTACCACCACTGCCGACGCCGTTACCCTTTTCGGAATTGACGAGTGCCATAAGTTCGTCGAATGCGTCACCGTGCATCCCTGTGAATCCGTGCTGTGTGAAGTGAGTCCATCGCTTACCGAATGGAACATCGTCCCATCCCATCAAGGCTTGAAGAACGGTTCTATGAGGGTCAGTAATCGGCTCCTGAGTTCGTTCGGGCTGAGGCTGCTGCCAGTCCGCCGTAAAGTCCTCACGAGGTTGTGGTTCTACTGTCGGAAGTGTGTAAGCTGGGAGAGGGTCTCCACTATCGAACGGAATAACGGTGTCCGCTTTAGGAGCGGAGGGTTTTGCTACGAATGTCTGTTTCGGTTTCTTGTTGTCAGCCTTCTTCGGAGTGTCTGGTTTCTTTTGTGTTTCGACCACAGGTTCCATACTCGACGACTTGACCATGTCGACTGTGTTGGGGCCAGACATTGCACTCGAAGACGACGCTGGCGATGGTAACACCGCCGCAGGTGATAACGAAACGCTGAACGGTATCGGGGGCGGAGCTGCACTCGACGAGCTAGACCTTCCGTATTTTTCAGCAAGCATCTTGTAAGGGTCTAACTCCTTGTTAGGGTCTCCCATCAGCTTCGGGTTGGGGCCTGCCATCATCGACCTCCAGTCTTATTAGGTTTATAACCGTCCATCATTCCACTCCAACGCTTAGCCTCTTCAAGTTCATTGGCAAAGGTCGCAGGTTCCTGTTCTTCGTCAGGAGCACGATTCTGGTTCCACAGGCGGTTACCTTGCAGTTTCTTGTTGTAGTCGATATAGGCAGCGAGGGTCTTGGGCCCACGCTTCCCATCTATGCCGTCCTTTCTCGGCCCAGTCTTACCTATGTCATAACCACCCGCTTTAAGGAGTTTCTGAATATCCATTAATTGCTCGGGTGTTGCGGTCTCATAGCTGAATTCCCAACCCATATACGACGGTAAGGCCTCAGCGTCAAGGTCTTCAATATGAAGTAATTCGTCGGGTTCTTCGTCTGGAATGTACCCTGCCATTTGAGCCTCAGCTCGACTTTGCTGGGAGGATTCATCTTGCTGCTCCGAGTTTGGGACATACCCTTCCATGTCAGCCGCACTCTGTTCCGAAAGTTCGTCCTGAGCGGACTTCTTGAACCAAGGGACTTCATTGAGCATCTTGGCGAGCATACTAATACGAGGCCAAATTGCGTTGTTCGGGTCTTTCTTCGGAAGGGAAAACGCATAATCTGGCCGACTGAACTCTCTTAAAGAAAATCTAGGCATTAGGAACCTCCGAGAAGTGAGCCAAGTAGAGACTGGTCACGACCAGCATTCTGAGCCTGTGCCTGTGTGAGTGCGATATTTCCAGCGTACCGCTGCATCGCACGGTCGTTGGCAAGTTGTAAATAGTCTTCGGCAGGTGCATTGTCTGCTTGAAGTTGCATTCCTGCAAGACTTGCATTCTGCATAGCGTTTCCCTGAACACGGTTTGCGACATTGAGATTATTCTGCGAGTCGCCCATAGCATTGTTGAAGGCCTGTTGCCACAAGTCACCAGCTCTCGTAGCCACTGCATTCGCACCAGCCTTTGTAGCCGCACTGGACTGGAGTGCGGAACCAGCACCACCCTGTACTTTCTGCAAGGTCTGGTTCAGCATCATTTCCATCTGCGGGTTCATATAGGACTGAACATTGTCGGAGCGTCCAGCGTTTGCTTGTTGTTCGGCAAGTGCTCCAGCCCTGTTCGTCTTGTTCTGAGCATTCGCTACGGACTGGTCGAAAGCGTTGAGGTTTGCACCCATACTTCTACCAGCCATAGCATCCGAGAGCATACCGAACTGTTCGGCTGTGTCTGTATCAAGCTGATTATTCGCCGTCGCTTGACCTTCGGTCATAGCTGCCAGTGAACGGTTCCCCTTGTTCGGGTCGATGACACCTAACATTCCACCGATATTTCCGAGTAAGTTAACGTCCTCGGCACCGCCCCAAGTCATCATATTCTATTCTCCTTCCCACAGGTTAGTGGCGAAATTAGTTGCGTTTGCCATATCGTTGGAGTCCATCGAAAGGGGAGACTCGGTCTGCATCTGTTCGGCAGGGGTAGGCATCCTACCTTCCCCGAGCGCCGCCTTGGTTATCGTGTCAATAAGACCAGCGGTGGCCTGGTTCCTCACAGCACCGAGCACACCGCCGACCACTGCACCGATAGGGCCACCTACCTTGTAACCAGACATGGCTCCACTTACTGCACCAGTTAGTTTAGGATTCATTTATACCTCACGCATCGTTAAAAGTTGTAATAGCAGGTCTCGGTGCAGGAGCGTTGACGTTTGTCATCTGATTCTGACTCTGGTTGAGTTGTACAGATTGCAGACTGTTGGGTGTCGGGCCCACCGAGTTAGGCTGCTGTGGTTGTTGAATAGGATTGAACTGTTGACCAGTCGACGCAAGTGCGTTCGCCACACTCTTTGCGTTTTCTTCGCTGAAAGCGTTTGAAGCCAAGTTGAGAACATTGTTGGTGAGCAGTGGTGAATCCTGAGACTTGATTTGTTCGAGAGTCTGGATTGCACCATCGTAGTCTCCCTTGGAAAGGCAGTCGTTGAGCACCGCCATAAGAGCTTCCTGCGTCTGCTTCTGTTCTTCCGTCCACTGTTTGAGGGCGAGTTCTAGACGTTTCGTGCGTTCGGTGGAGTCGATGAACTCCTTCTGACGTTCGAGTCTCTGGGTAGCTTGGAGACGGAGAAGTGCAATTTGCTGATTCTGACCTTGGATTGTCTGGTTGAGTTTCTGCACCACGGATTCGAGCTGGAGAACTTGCGGACTCTTGAAGGGTTCCTGTTGGAAACTTGCGGCGACCGCTTGCTTGGTAGCCACAGGCAAGTCTTCGAGTGCGAGCATCTGCACCACGAGACCCTGAGTATTGAGACCGCCTTCCTTGGCAAGTCCGTAAACATGAGTGAGGGCTTCCATATCCTTCTTACGTTTTATAGACTCGATGTAGCCACCGAGTATAACCACTTCGGCGGGATTCCCAGTCATATACATCTGGATACAACGATAGACTTCCGCTATGCTGTCAGCCATTCTCGACAGGTATGTGTTGGAGATTGCGTCCCGAACTTCGTTACGAGCCACCACTTCTTCACGAGTAACGGCTTCGCTACCGCTCGCTACCACAGGGCCAAGCATATCGCTAATAACGGACTTCCAGTTGTTGAATGTGCTCAGGAGAAAATCGTTGTCGTGAGGCACGAATTGGACAGGAGGAACATCGTTTCCATTCTGGTCTACGTTGTCAATCGGAAGTGTACCACTATTCCTCCAAGCCTCGCCGTGGTTGGCTGTGGCATCGGAACGAGTGATAAAGTTAGCATCGGAACTTGCGGCAGTCCTAATCTGGATTTTGGTTCCTGCCAGTGCCAGAGCTTTCAGTACACTCTGTGTTTGGTAGTACAAACCACGATAGTGATAACGCTTGTCGGACAGTTCAATGCGTTCTCCGACAAATCTTACGACTGGGATTCTGTCTAAACCAGTAAGATTGAATGTTTGAGGTTTTTCAAAATCGTCGTCGTAGATGTCGAGTACATAAACACCAGTCTTTTTGTCCTTGTGATAGTGCGAGACTTTCACTCGTTCGGCATTAGAGTCAAATTCTACGTATGTGTGGAGGAAGCTACAAGCCATCTTTGTAGCCGTTTCGTCATCGTCCCTTTCGAGAGATAAGGGAACTACTTCAAAAACAACCACATCCGTGGCGTCTCTAAGTGTGGGGTCGTCACCATTGAACATCACATAACGAGCGTCAATCGGTTTCACGAAAGGCTTGGAACCATTCATACCAACACCAAGGAACGAGTAACCATCGTTCAGGACATCGTTGTACTGTTCGGTAAAAGCTGAATCGAGTCTGGCGTTGATGCCGACTTCCAATAGCGTGTCGTCCTGTGGGCGGTACGGTGCACTACTCAGTTTGCTCACTTGAAGGGTGATGTAAGTCTTTACATAGTTCACAACCACGAGGGGGTCGTTCGTAATCATAGCCCATTCGGAGTATTCCTTGTCATCACCGAGATTGCCAGCGGCAACACTGCGTGAGATTTCAAGGGCCGTGCGGTCTAGTTCTTTATAAGCGAGTCGAGGTTTGAACTTTTCTAAAACCTGTCTCAAGTTGTACTTGGGCATACCAGATACTTCTCCATAAGTTTAGTCTTGACGAGTTCCTCGTCCTCGGAGCGTAGTTCTGGTTCTAGCCCAGTGCTGTTGTTAATCTTGTCCATCAAGGCCATAGCCTTGACTTGAACTCCGCTCTTAGTTCGGGAGTCGTCGATGGTCTCCTGCAAAATTTCGAGAATCTCCTTTGCAGGTAGAGCAGAGAGCTGATAGATAAGAGTGCAAGCCGAGACCCTCACCGCACTGGGCGTGTCTTGGTTCTTGGCTATCTCTACCAACAGTTCAGTGTTCTTACCATCAAGCATACTTACAATATACTTTATTCATTAGTCTTGTGCAAACGGAATAGAACCAATTTGTTCAAGTTTCTCATTGCCGCCCTCAGTTGTGGATTTGTAAATTACCACTTTGTCCTTGTACAGTTCAAATCTAAGGAAGAATAGTTCAAGTCTGATGTGTTGGTCGGCAGCGTCAAGAGTCTTCCCCTTGGCGTTCTTAGTCACAGACTGGCAATTAAAGTTTCCTTGCAGGGTTCTGATTAAGTCGTCTACTGAATAGTTTCCAGAGAGTTTCATACTGAATTTCCTATGGGTAATAAAAAACCCACCGACGAGGAACACTCGCCGATGGGAACTTAACAACCTAATACCACGGAGTATTAGTCATCGTCAGTTTCTTCAGGGTTTTCAATCAAGTCCTCACCACTGTAAAACTTGACACCGTCTTCTTCCTTGTTCACTGCGACTTCCAAGAACACCAACTTACCGTAGGCACTAACCTTCCTGTACGGAGCGAATGTCTCAGTACCGTCAGGGAGTTTGGACTTACCAGTGTAACAGATGTCAAGAACACTCTTGTCATCGGAGACCTTGATGCGGATGATGTTGGAGTATTTGCCGTCCTTGGACGTCTCCAGCATAATCTTGAAAGGTGTTTCCCAGAGTGCTCCACCTTCTTCATCGTCAGTGATAAGAGATTCGAGGTTGGGTACGTCCTTGAACACTTGGGCCATCTTGGACTTTTCATTATAGGAAAGAGTCATCCAAGATGTCCACTTGCGGACAACGACATCATCGCCCTCAGTGTTCTTTACACGACCAGCGAGAAGGAATCGGACAGATGGAACAGGGTCTGTGGTCTTGCTGAACTTACTCGGAGGCAGGGAGGCCACCTGATAAGAAATGATGCAAGCGGACACATACTCGTCCACAGGGAAGTTGAGAAATTCGCTACGGTTAGCGAGGGGGGATTGCTTGTTTGCTGCCATTTTATGCTCCTTTTGAGTTATGCTAGGCGTTCAAGTGATTTTCCATTATATAAACATAGTAGAAAAATCTACTTTGTTTTCACTACATTTTGAGAAGTTTCCTCAAAAATCTTGATTCTATCATTGATAACTTCCACGAGAGAGTCAAAGAGGCTCTTCTGCTTGCGGAGTTTCCGAACCATATTGTAACCACCGATGATAACGTCAGTGGTGAGAAGAATCTTGCCGATGGCTTCGGAACTTTTCTGGAGTTTGTTGCGTTCCACAAAGAGTTTCTTTGCAAGAGATTGGGCCTTCTTGGAAGTGTTTACTTTTTTCATTTTAGTTTATTCCTTTTTAGTTGAGGGTTGAAAGAAATGGGCACTGGAGGTGGTTATTGGATTGTATCGCAACCCAGTGCCCGCCGCAGTTGGGAAAGACTGCGGTTACTTGCGACGGTTCATAACTCTACGAACGAAGGCTCTCATTTCGGGAGGGTATTGATTAATAACTCGCTCCTTCTTCCATTTGGAGTAAAGGGTAACGAGTGTAACCATACCTAGCAGTTCGACATAGAGAATCAAAAACCAGTACATAAGACAGAGGCAAGACCAGTACCAAGGCCAAGCGGTCAATTCCCATTCGGCAAACTGACCGACTCCGATGAGGTGAAGTATCACCGCCACAAGAGTCCAGACGAGTACAATAAAGGAGAAATATCCGATTTTCACGGGTCTTGCCCCTACACACCGTACTTCACGTAACGAGTTCCAGCACCCTGTTTCAGGCACTTCTCGTACGCATCAGGGTACAGGTTCTGGAGTTTTGCCTTATCCACAGTGACCGAACCCTTGCGTTCCACCCAAGTGGCGAAGGTTCGACCCTTGTGCAAGAGCTTGGAGGCATCCACCATACGGAAGCTCAGGGAGTTCTTGAATGCGGCAAACTCTTCTTCTGCCTTTTCATAGGCTTCCTTGAGTCTTGCATAAGTGGCAACGGTCTCGTCATCCACTTCCTGCGGTTCACCAGTGTGGCCAGTCTCGCCAGCCATTGCAGCAATAGCATCCTTGTCTACTGAGAAGAAACCCAACTCAGCAGGGGGAGTTTTATTCTGGATACACTTCCATACAGTGAGGCAACGTTCCTTCATTTTCTCCACGAAAGCAGGGTTGTAATCCACTTCCTTCTCGAAGTACTGATGGCCACAGATAAGCACTGCGAAGTACGCCTTGCGAATTCCAGTGACATACATCTGCCACTGAACCTGTGCGTAGTAGCGGTCTGGAATTGGATTCCACTTCGCTTCACTCTGACCTGTCTTGCACTCGATGATGCAGGGGAGACCTTCTTCATCGTAGCACTGGGCATCAAGAGAACACTTGGCCCAATCATTCTGATAGAGCCTTCCACAAGTTACGTGTTTGAAGTTCGGGTGTGTCTCCATAAACTTGCGAACGAGCAAGTCTTCAATCCGATGACCCCACTCCAGATAACCGTCAGAGTCAGACTGGTCTGATTCAAGCAGCCCCAGCTTCAAGGAGTAAACTGTGAGCGGAGAGGAGTACTTGTCGGGGAACATAATACTTGCGGCCTCGGTAGCAGTGATACCCTGCTTACGCCAAGCCAACCACTTGTCCGTACCCTGTTCTGGAGCGTCCTTGACTTCGTACTTGAAGTCCATATCCTGAGCGAGAATCACATCGCAAGGGAGGAGTACCCCACGGTTGTCATCCCTGCCAAAGCAGCAGGGTTCCATATCGAGTTCTTCATTCATCTTTACCTTCCTTTGCTTCGGTTCCATTGTCATTCTTAGACCTGTCGAGTTCGTCAGCGAGGTCTCTGATTGTCTGTTCCAACTTGTATGTTTGACGGCGGAGGTCGTCTATTGTTTTGTTGGCTACACCCTTCCCCATTACGAGACTGCGATACTCGCTTAGGGTGATGGTGACAGTCAACTCACGAGGTGCCACGAAGTTATCTGATTCTCCGTAGCCCTTGAGTTTCTTTTCGAGAACTTGTGTAGCGTTACTAGTGCACATCGTCAGCCTCCTTTTCATCTTTCTCGGTGATACCCAGAGGGATATTCTCCACGAAAGTAAGCTGGTCTACTCCCACGGTGCGGTAGACGGTTTCAGACCAAGGTGCGACACGGACACGGCAGTCAATGCGCTGGTCAGCGTTCTTGTCAAGAAAGGATTCCTTGATACCGACCAAAGTACCCACACCCTGTAACTCACCATCATTGTAGTAGACCTTCGGACAGGCTAATTCTTCCACGACTCTCACATTGTCGAAGCGGAAAGTGTCACCACAGGTAGGACAGAACACCTTGTACTTGACGGAGCCATCGGAGCTAAAGAGAATCTCTTTGAGGAAGCCGTAGAACCTGATAGGGGAGTCTTCGTTCGTAGGGGTGTCGTAAGCGACCACGAGGCGACCATCTGCGAGGGCATTGAGTTCCTCGGCAGTGGTGTAAAAGACAGCGTCCTTGTAGAGAGAATTTGCTGTGATATTTTTGGGGAAGTCGAGTTTGATTCTCATAAGAATTTACTCCTGTTGAGTGTTGTTTAGTTTGTTTTGAATTTCGTTCCACTCGTCATAGACAAGTTTCACTTTGAGGAAGGTCTCGGCATCGCCACCCTTGTCGGGGTGATTGCGGAGTGCCCAAGCCTTCCACTCCTTTCGGACATCTGCTTGCATTGAGAGTCCATCAAGTAGTTCCCTTATCTTGAAGTCCACAGTCTTGTCGTTCGAGAGAGCGGCAGTGATGTTGTTCAAGATGGCTTCGTTGTCCGTGCATACTCGGAGTATATCCGAGCTGAGAATGTACTCACCGAAGAAAGTCTCTTCCAGTCGTTTCCAACTGAAATAGCTCAGTATGTGTTCTTGCCCAGTGGCCACAAGCCTACGCCACCAGAGCACGAGACTGATTTGAGAGGTCTCGTACTTGCGTTCAGCCAGACCAATTAGCAAAGTCACAAAGGGTGCGGACTGCTGTGTGCTGAGTTCTAGCATTGCAAAGTGCGGGAGTTCACCACGCCATAGCTTCTGCAACTTAAATACCCTAGCAGTGTTGGTAGCGGTCTGTTCCAGCTGCTTCCAGCGTGGTTTCAACTTCCGTATCTGCTCGGGATTGATTCGCAGCATCTGGTCAAGTCGACAAAAGATGTCATCTATTTCCCAGTTCTCCATCACTTCTTTTCCTCGTAAGCGATGTTGCGGAGTACGTCCTGATACTTCTGGAGTTCGTCAAACATCTTTTTGAATCGTTTGTCAATGGACTTGATGTAGTCATAAGTCTTGCCCGACTTGCGAGCCTCGTACTTCTTCACCAGCTCTTCACCGACAATCACTCGACCCTGAACCCAGAGGATTCTGAACAAGGGTTCATCCCTGTCGAATAGTGGGAACCGTTTTTTTAGTCTACTGTTAGTCATCGATGACAAGTGTTGGAACCCGAGTGCGGCAGGGTGACCGTGGGCCATATAACCTTCACGCACTACATCGCACGCAACGAGGTCAGTCGCACGCCGTTCCATCAGGGCTAAAGTCTGATTCAAGTCTTCGGTAGTACGGACACTCAGAACACTCTGAATAGCAGTCGCATCCACCTGGGAAGGTACAGATTCCGAGTCTTGTGACTCCGTCTTCAATACTGTTTTGGTCATAGTTCACTCCGTGTAAGTGTTTGTTAAGTTTTGATTGTGGCATAATTTCACCGCTCTATTTATATAGTAGGTTGGGACGGTTCAAATAAACCGCATAATAAAAAAAAAATCCATCGTAAAAATGCATCGTTCCCCTATATAATTTTTTATTTATTTAAGAATTTTTTTTTTAATTTTTTTTTTCGCATACTAAATAGTATAGTGAAACGATGTATTTTTTTTAAGTCCTCCCAGTTAAGAACTCGAAACCAGTAGGTGTACTCCGCTAATGTTTTTTCAGTTTTATTTCTCTATCAAGTTGTCGGAAGTGAACGTCAAAAAGCAGTTCTTGTTCTGCCTCAAAACATTCCGCTTCCGTTGGTTCAGTAAAAAAAGGCATCTCATTCAGTCTTCTGCAACTGGTTCATCAGTAACTGCTTTCCGTTCGGAGTCAGTCGATTGATAGCTTGGGCAATCTTGTCTACACTACCAAAATTATCACGAGTATCAAAGAATGTGGCAAGGGAACCAGACAGCAGAACACACTGACGCTTCACCTTGTTATGTTCAATTCCGAACATACGACTGACAGCATTGACAGTGACCTTCGGCTCGGAGAGAGTCGCACGAGTCTGGGCCTCCACAATCTTGACAATTTCTTCCTTGCCCTCAGGGGTGAGGTCGTTGGTGAAGAACTCAGTTCGGGCAGGGTAGAGTTTCTTGCACGCAGTGGGGTCACTACTAGGAACGGCTGCTAGGGCACGAGGCTCCACAGGTTCAGGGGAGGGCTTTGTGTTAGGAATAGGTGCAGACTGGATAGGTTTGTGAAAGTTCATAAAAACTCCTTGTGATGTTTGATGTAATATAGTAGGATTAAGTGTGGTTTATTCACTACGCAATTTACTACTATATGATTATGAAACGACTTGATTATTACGCAATACTGAAAAAGCAGCACGAGGACTTCCGTCGGACACCCCAGTGGCAGGTGTTTAGAAAGTATGTCCTCGCATCCCGTAAGCAAACTTGCGAGTTCTGCGGCAAGCATTACAGTAGGGTTCACCACTTAGATGTGCATCATAAGTTTAGAACTAACTACACGAACCTAGAACCCTCTAGGTTTATGCTGCTATGTAAGACTTGCCACCAATTCCTACACAAGAAGTCGGGGACTCCGCTGCTCGGTCAGTACACAGAACAGGTTGATGACTAGACTCCCATCATCTTGATGAAAGCCACTAATAATAGGAGCAGTAACGTACCACAACCACCAATAAAACTACCACAACCCATTTTCGGTTTCCTCCTTCTTGTTGGACTCACCAGTCTGCTTCTCAATGGCCTGCATCCTCTGATGAGCAAGCATAAACGCCACTAAACCACGCAGGAACTTATCCTTATTCACGGGGCCGTCAGGGTCTTTGAACATAGTGATGATTGCCTCGCACACGAAATAAACTCGCTCAGGTGCGGGGATGTCCATGCCTGACATTTCCTTGCAGTGGTCTGCCGATGCCTCGGACGCAGCGTTGATGACAGTATTAGCATAAGCCACTGCCATCGGAGTCTCAAGGAGCATACGTTTGAGTGTTTCCTTAGTTGATTTTTGCATTTTGTTTACTCCTTGTTTTGAGTGTTAGTGTTAGTGTTGAATATATAATCGCAGGCTATATGAGCCTTGTTGCATATCTCGGAGAACTCTGCTGCTTTGAAGTTCTTGATGCGATTCCGCCAAGACTGGCAGTAGGCCACAGTCTCCGTTACGCACTTCGTGGTGTCGAGGCCAAGCCTTCCGATACACAGACAGGCAGTAATCTCGGCTCGAAGTTCTTCCTGAGCATAGGAGCTATCACCGAACTTGTCTTTGTGTAGTTCGTCGAGCCTCTTTGGGTGACCAGTGGAGTGGGCAATCTCGTGGAAGACTGTACTCCAGAACTGAGGGAGATTGGAAAAGTTTTTCCAACCTGGCACTTGGATTGAGTCTTGCTTCGGCGAGTAGAGCGCAGTGTTCCCACCACCAATAAGTGTCACCCCTGTCCGTTCGCAGTACGACTTGACAATTGAGAACACCTCGTCATCACCACTCGGAATGCCACCGTGTTCCCACTTGTCTCTGTACTTTGGTTCTATCCCTTCGGTGTCAGTACCGATGCGAAAGACGTAGTTCACTGAACGACCAAATCGGTGCCCAGTGACCTCGCCAGTTTCCTCGTCTTTTACGGCGTACAAACCTCCGCCTACAACTGGCTTACCGCTGCCCTTACCGCTGATGACTTTGCCACCAGCTTTCTTGATGGCATTGAACGTCGCATACTCACCAGCGAAGTCCAGCATCATTCGGTTCACGAGGGAAGTGTAGGGTTTGCCAGTGGCGTAGCTGATGATGCCGTTAGGACTGACCACCCAAGGCTTCGTCCACGGAATCACTTCACCATCCAGTTGGGAGAGTATCTTTTCAGTGATGAACTGGTTCTTGTCAAACTTCTGGGTAGCCATATTCTTTTCTCCAAGTCTTGATGTGGTCAATGAGGGCGAGCACTTCGCCGACGGACAACTTGCTGCCATTGGGGAGAAGTTCTAAAACTTCTTCATAGCCTTTTAGTTTGTCAGCATCATCACTGCACTGCTTAATCTCGACGAGTGCTGAGTCTAAGTCCTCGATTTCAGATTTTATGCAGTCGAGTGCTGAGTCTAAGTCCTCGATTTCATATTTTATGCAGTCGAGGAGAGACTCTATATTATCCCATTTTTCGGTTTTCATTGTTACTACTCCATATAGCCGACAAGAGTGTATGCTCCCACCAGCAGAATAAAGGTGAATACAGCGACGACAGTATCGAGCACTTTCTTGCGACGAGCTACTGCTCTCTGATACTGGTACCAAGAGTCATAACCTTTTGGCAAAAATTCTAACATCTTTTATTATCTCCCTCGCAGTTCTGCGATTGTTAAGTTTGTGTTGTTTCCGCAGCCAATGGTTGCAAGAACCTTCCGTCAATTTTGACTGGCCGTCAGCAAGTCGCTGGGCGAACTCACGGACAAACCCTTCGGGGAAGGCGTTTAGGAAAGCGTACTCATCTAAAGTGGGTGCTTCCGTTGTGAGGAAGTCACTGGGGACTTCTTGCTTGACACCTTCTCTTGTGTACGTCTTACGCACCGAGTCTATGACGGCAAAACTGCCGATGTTGATTAACCACCAGCACTGGGCGGTCTCAGGTCTGGACTGGTCGAGTGTTAAGAACGCCTGAGTTAGACCGTCCCACGCCTCATTATAGGAACACTTGACTCGAGTCATGATGGTTTTGACACAAGTGATATACTGGTAATCGTTCACTGGTTAGTCCTCCAAGTAAGCTATTGGTTTCAACACTCTCACGAGTGTTTTTCTTGTCTTCCCAGTACCAAATTTGAAGGCACCGTACTTAGCCAGACCCGCTGGTAGAACGTACATTGCCTCAGTTACTATGCACTGGGCAGCTCTTCGGCCTAAAACTTCGATGAACTCGGGTTCACAATTTTCATCTTTTAACTGGTAAGAAATAAAGCAGTCGCTGGCTGAACCGCTGGCAAAAACTGCTAGTATCGCCAGACCAAAACTGTCATCAGGAAACACTGAAAACCCGAATCTACGAGTAGAAGTCGAATCACCAAATAGAATGAAACTCCGCTCGTCATGAGTGACGAAACGCTCACAATTAGGACGCATAAAAGACTCCAGATGAAAAAAAAACTGCATCCGTTCCCACGAGTGCAGTGTTAAGGTTCATTTTGTAAATCGGTTTACCCCTTTGTAGCTTGTGTTATTCTTTTTTAAGTAGTTCTATTATTTTATTCACCACTTCCTCGCCAAATCTGGAGAGTAATTTAGCATTATTTTGAACGGCCTCGGCAGTAACCAGTACGTCGTTTAGTTCGCAGGTTTCCAAATACGATACGGCCTTAGCTGTCACTTCTGCCTCGTGCTTTTGCTTTTCAGCAAGTGCTTTGAGTTCCTCAGGGCTTAGCGGTACGAGGTTTTTACAAATGAAATCGTAAACACTCGGCCTCGTCCCAGCCTTGAAAGCCTCCGATTCATACCGTACCCACTTATCCCTTATATAGCCTGCGGATGTAAAGGTTAAGTTTGCAAGGGCTTGGAAACTCATAGGAGCCCCCTTGCCGCTCACTTTTGAAGCAAAAAAATCCTCAACCGTGCCTTCCTCGGCTTTTGCTAAGAGTCCGAGTAGGCGCTCTTTAGCCTCACCCCAGCGAGGGAAGTTGCTGAGTTTTTCTTTTGCTAATTCGTCTTCAGAAAGTAATAAGGTTGTTAAGTTTGTATTTTCCATAATTTTTAACTCCTGCCCCTAATGGGGCGTTTAGGTTGTTTTTTTTTTTTAGAGCTTTGCGTATGCTCTATTTAGTACAAAAATTATATAGATATGCACTAATGGAACACACACAAGCAAAAAGAGAGTAAACCGAATTTTCAAAAAGCGATTAGCGATTAAACCGCTAACATCAATAATATACAAACTTTTTTCATAAAGTCAATGCATAAACCGAAAAAAAAACTTATTTTTTACTTACAACAAAAAAAAAGCGGTTTAATAGCGTTTTTGTGTGGAATGCGGTTTATTTGCGTTTCCAGAATCATCATCGTCCATCATCCATCATCCATCATCCAGAATCATCAAGAATCATCATCATCCATCCATCATCCAGAATCATCATCGTCCATCATCCATCATCCATCATCCAGAATCATCATCGTCCATCATCCATCATCTCGGTTTATTTGCGTTTTAAGATGGTTTTTAGTCTGTTTTCGGTTTACCCATACAATCATAAAGGGGCTATATAAATAACGTATTTATGACGATTTCAACTATTTACTAACAAATTACTAACAGTTTATAAATTCTTTGATTTGTCAAGTGCTCAAACGTTCAATTTATGTAAAATCTTTTTTACGTTTATTTTTGGCTCAGGACTTAAAAAAAAAATAAAGCATATACATATACATACATATATACCTATATACATATATATAGAAACAGGTTCACTTAAGTAAAGCATAGGTGTCAATAATATATATATATATATATATATAAAGGCAGTAATAATATATATATATATATATAAAGGAGTCAATAATATAAAAGGTCTGACCTCATCACTCCCAGTGTCCATTTGTTCACTAAGTGTAAACATAGGCAACAGTGTCCATTTGTTCACTAAGTGTAAACATAGGCAACAGTATACACCTGTGCAGTAAGTACATAACTGAGCAGCAGTATACAAGTGTATAATTGAACAAGTGTATACATAGTAAACAAGTGTATACATAGTAAACAAGTGGATAATAGTATACAATCGTTCACCAAATCTGAACTGGGAGTCGAGAACTGCGAGGGGAGGGGTCAGCAGGTACTTATTTCTGGAAAGCCTAGGTCAGACTTTCATTCACATACGGGTCAGTTTTCTCAGTTTGGTGTTGCACTTCCCAGTCTTTGTATATATATTTACACTGAATCACCCCATCACAGGAGCAGCTTATGGCTGATGAAACCTCTTTTACCGATATGGGCAAGGCACTTGATGACGCTGCCGCCCAGTATCGAGATACCAATAGCGTCGATACCACTCCAGATACTTCGTCCCACAATGCAGGTGAGGGCGAGGGGGCATCTGAGGGCACACCCAACACGGCACCGCAGGGTACTGAGGGTGATGCCGACCTTCCCAAGACCGACGACACCCAAGTCGGTGCTGGTGATGACAAGGGTACTCAGCCCAATGGCAAGTCCGCTCCTGCCGATAACAAGCAGGGTAGCGAGCGTAAGGCCTTCAACCACGCACAAGCGGCGGCAAGGATTGCGAGAAAGCGAGCCAAGGAGCAGAGAGAATACTACGAGAAGCGTCAGCGTATAGAAGCGGAACAGAAGAGCTTTGCCGACGAGCAGGGTCAGCACTATAATCCGCAAATGGCTGCCGTTAAACTTGACCAAATCCGTGAACTGGATATTCAGGAAGCACAGCGTCGACAGAACGAGTTCGTCGAGGAGGCCTATGCCATCTTCCAAGACGAGCAGACGACTCAACAATTTATTAATGACTGTCAGACCTATGCAGACTGGATTAACACCAATGAACCGCAGTTGGGCGAATACATCAAGAAGCCCCTTGGTAAACTGGTGTTGAAGGGCTGGTTCGACAAGATTGCCAAGCAGCCCGAGGCAGCGGACTGGTGGGAGAGTCTCACTCCGTTCGAGAAGTACAAGACACTAGACCGATACTATAACGAGTTCTCCGCCTACATCGACAAGGTGAAGCGTGGCGAAGTCCAGACTGGTACGAAACCGAATGTCAACGTGCCTCCTCAGCAGACCCAGACTACCCAACCGAACCCGAAGCCTGCTCCAGCAGTTCAGAATATCCCAGTGCCTGGTAGCGGTCGCAACACTAACAATATGCCGCCTACTGACAATTTCTCTCTCGAACTTGAGAGAGCTATGCAGTTGAACGGTGTAAGCAGACTGGTAAGGTAATAAAATGACTGGTATTGTAAACGCACAACTTATGGCCCGATTGGCCACTAAATTCAATCTCGGTGCCGATATCCTCTCCAAGGGTAATCGCACTGTCGAAAAGATGCTCGGTGCAGACAAAATGTCTGGCGACACCGTAAGCGTCACCATCACAGACTCTGGAAAGATTTACAAGAACTCCCTCGACCTCACGAACCGAAAGGGTACTCTTGCAGTCAAACGAGCAACAGTGCCTCTCCGTGTGAAGCCTATTGGTATCGCAGCGGAAGCCTCTGTCGGTGAACTCACCCTCGCTATCCAGAATCCTGAAATTATGGCAAAGCGAGTAGCCAACCTTCAAGACGAAGTGAACAAGATTGCTTTCCGAGCCCTTCTAGGTAGTGCTCAACCTTTCGTAGCCAAGGCAGGTCTCACTGGTACAGACCGTGACCAAGCCTATCGTCAGGCAGCATTCGATGCAGAAGCATACACAACCACTTCTAAGTTCTCTGGAGCTACCTACGGTATCGCACATCCACAAACTTGGAACCGAGTAGTTCCATCTCTGATGGGTAACTTCGGTGGTAACGACAAGATTGGTAAAGACCTTTATGAAAACGAACTCGGTGACTTCCTCGGTTTCCGCTGGACTAAGGGTATGGACACTATGCGTATCGTCGGTGTAGCAACTGGCGTGTCAACTATCGACGTAGGCGTGGACGGCCAACTCGTCGCAGGTATCGCACAAATTGCTGGTGGCACTGGTTCCGAAGACGGCGAAGTGTGTCCGTTCCCAATTCCACTCGTAGATGACAATGGTGATGCAGTCGAATGCGTCGATGCACTTGGTAAACCTACTGGAATCCAGAAGGCCGTGATGTTCAAGTGGGACGCTGGTCAAAACGCTTGGGTTCTTTCTCAGCCTCTATTCTTCCGTGGCCCTCGCAAGAACGCACACTGCAAGGCCTTTGAAGCAGCCGTGGCCAATTACGAAGTCGGTGCAGATGCTTTAGATAAGCACGGTTTCATCGACCAAGACTTCGAGTGGTATCCTGACCAGAACTGGAACGTTATCCGTGGTGCAGGTGCTCCAACCGCCTTCACTCTAACCAACCTCAATCTCGAAACCAACGCTGTTGACATCCTCGAAGTAGGTAAGACTTACCTAGCTCCGATGGTTATGTGGAAGGAACCTGACTTCCTCATTGCAGTCAAGGGTATCGAAAAGATGGCTGGTGCTGACTCCTTCACAATCCCGACCGAGTTCAGCGACCGTGGTATCCTTCCGCTCCGTGGTACATACTGGACTGACCCATACGCATCCCTCAGCCTGTTCCGTGTGGACTCACTAATGGGATTCGGTGTATATCAGGGTTGCTCCATTGCATCCGTGTACACTCCGATTGACTAACACCCTCTAGTGGTGATTCATCACCCCGACATACGGTCGAAAGTATGTTCGAGCTGGGTACGACTCCTGCAAGCGTACCCAGTTTTCGGGCATAGGGTGATTTTCTTTTTATTAAATAAGGTGGTAGTATGACCCAGATTAACAGTTATAATGGTGGGGCGACGCTGTCGGGCGATGCAGTCGCAATAGACAAAATAAAGTCACTCACTCTCCAACACAACCCGACAGGTGAGGGTCTGGCTACCGAAGTCGTGTACAACCCTCTCGAAGGGAAGACTGTGCCTGTGCGTAATCTCGTCATCAAGGACGCAGCAGGTAATACTGTCGGGATATATGACCCTCTCGCAAATGCGGCTACCGAAGTTGAGATTCCGAGTGGTGCGGTCGTCGTGGTTCACGACACTTCGCCCACCATAAGCAAAACCGAGCGAGACAGGTTGAACGATGCTGTTGCCAACAGGGTTCCAGCAATTCTCGCTATCGGTTCTGCTGGTTCATTCACATATCATTGGTTCGTCAAGTCTACCGTCTTAGGTATGTTGTTCTCAGCGGTAAATGATAGCGATGTCAAAACTGTCCTTATCAGTCCGACCCTGAACCCGAACGATACCTACAACCTTACATTCAAAACAACACCGTTGGCCCCAGTGGTAGACGAGTACATCAAAAAGGAAGCCTTGTATTTCCCCAACGATACTCCGTGGCTTTCTTCGTGGGCCTCTACGATGGGTATGAACTTTGGTGTCATCATCGGTGCGGTATGCGATAAGGGTAACAATAAGCATTATTACGGTACTATCGCAGCGAGCGTTGATTCTGAGCTTGCCATCCCTTGCGGTTGCATCCTGTTCCTAGACGAGACGGAACACCCCCTAGAAAGTGACGAGTGTCGAAACATATCAATCAATTTCACAATCGTACTCACAGGGCCGGGTCGTTATACCGAAGCCGATGCAATTTCGGCTATACCAGCCTCTGTGTGGCTCCGAGTATTCTCGGTATGGAAAGGCCCCTCAGATACCAACTGGCACGCCCCATTGAGTCCGTCGCAGGGTATCGACGATGGGATATTCGTAAACTTGGACTCCATTCATTTGGGACGTTCCGCCAATCTGGACAGTGTGGACAACAAATACTATGCGACTGCGATGGCCAAGATTACGGTTTCTGTAATTGGCAATCACTGGTCTTATACCTATGCGGGGTAGTCTATGCCTATACCGCACCAATTCATATTCTTGCCCACTCGTTTTGGTGGTGCTATGGAGACCTATCCATTTGATGACACTGACAAGACCAGCACAGTCAATCACCCGAGCGGATATGCACCCGCACAGTTGCATCTCCTCGATACAACAGCGATAACCCACCCCATCAATCTAGTCGGAAACTGTTGGTTACGCTTCAATGTGGTGTCCTCGTTAGTAGGCCTCCGCTATCGAGTTGCCATTTATCACGAGACGACTACTGGCAACGGAGAACTTATCGCATTGTCTCCCCCGAAGGACGTCGTTGGTGGAGTCACTGGGGAGTGCTGGGTTGTACTCGGTGTTGAGGTTTCCCCTTATGCCCAGATTCTCCCTGCTGAGAAGTATTATGTCGCTTTATTCCTTGATACCAATGTCAATAACCAAGGATTCCTCGAACTGTCCGCAAAAGACAATAGTTCCCAGCAGTGGGGTGACTTGACTTCCCAGTACATAACCTCACCGTCGTTGAACGCAGACAGCAACCACGGAGACTTTGCCACTATCCAGTTTGGTTCTTGGCGCTACGACGATTTACTATGGTTTAGAATCGGCCCTAACGGAACCACAGAGAGGTTACCTTAATGAACTACCTTCAGATTTGCCTAACCTCAAAGTGCAACAGGGCGTGTTGGCATTGTCCTATGGCTGAGTATCGGAACACCGACGACAAGGACTACCATCTTACCAACAGTGTTATTATCCCGTGGATAAAGTTGAACATTCGACCAAAGTTGTGGCTTGTGGAGATTACTGGTGGAGAGCCTACACTTTACGAGGGTATAGACGAGCTTCTGGACTGGCTTTCCACGGAAGGGTACACGGTTCACATTAGAACCAATGGTATCGTCCCAGTGGAGAGTCGTCAAGGGCTTAAACGTATAGTGGCGTTCCACGATTTGCAGAATCCCCCTAAAGTCTTCGACCACATACTTATAATAGACCAGATTGAATCCGATGAAAAGATTAGGTACTGTCTGGAACACAGGCTTCCGTATACAGTCATCGGCAAGGATAAGTCCGTATACGACAACGCTACTCACGGATTCAAGTATATTGCCTATGTGGAGCCGTCCTGTCATCACACAAGATGCCCCGCAGCCCAACCAGTCCCAGAGATTAAGGAAGTGAATGGAAAGATGGTCGACGTGACCAGACTCGAATATGAACGATTTAGTGTATCACTCTGCTGTGCACACTGCAAGGCAGCCGTCGATGCTTGGAGATTTTTATGAACGATATAAACTTGAGCGATATCTACACTACGGTGGGTAATGCTCTGGGTACACCAGTGGCCCTAGCATTCTTCTGGGTAATCAATAAGGTCAAGGAGTTGACTGTGAAAATGAAGATGCTTGAAAAGGAAAACGCAGTGTTCAAGCAAACACTGTCCGACATTCGCTCCGATGTGAGTTTTATTCGTGGAAAACTGGAGAAGCAGTAATTAAAATCCATCGTAAAAGTGATTCGTTTCATATATAAATATTTTTTTTTTATAAAAAAAAAAAAAAAAAAAAAATTCTTAAATAAAAAAAAATTATATAGTGAAACGAAGTATTTTTACGATGGATTTTCACTACTGGCTATGGAGTTTTCAACTATACAACTCCTCTATCAGTCTCA